>Ga0335069_10000649_pt1 | contig 56770 bp, 70 predicted proteins | sample Lox_Sample_11_FD_206714 | JGI IMG/M metagenome (GOLD analysis project Ga0335069, IMG submission 206714) | Soil microbial communities from Loxahatchee National Wildlife Refuge, Florida, United States - Lox_Sample_1.1 | ecosystem: Environmental > Terrestrial > Soil > Wetlands | place: USA... | reverse complement strand
AGCCGTCGGCGGTGTTGTCGGTGTAGGCGACCGTGGATTGGCCAGCGACGGTCGCGACGAAGTGCTCCGTGCCCGAGGCGCCGCCTGCGACGGTGCGGTAGATGTTGTAGCCACCAGCGGCGTTCGCGAGCGCGGTCCATGAGAGGGATCCCTTTTGCGCGGTGAGAGAGACCGTGGCTTCGTTGGACTTGGTGGTCTCCCCGCCCGCGCCGTCGAGGCCGGTGATGACGTATTTGTAGGTGCCCGTGAGAACGCCTGCTGCCCCGGCCGCTGCGCCGAGCCCGGATGGCGCGCCGATGTGCGTCGAGAGATCCTTGGCGATCCCGAAGTAGGCCGCGTCGGCGCCGGTCGGCTGGAACAGGAACACCTCCGTGATCGGGCCGAACGAGGACTGGAGCGCGGAGTTGTATTCCGTGATGAGCTGTGTGCCGTCGCAGGTCTTGAGCGCGCCGCGCCGGGTCAGCACGATGCACGAGGCCCGGGCGATCGATCCCTTCGGCTGCGAGTAGCGGTCGAAGCCAGCCTGGATGCCGCGGAGCCAGCGGGAGTGGAGGATCGGCTTGGCCATATACTAGGATAACTCCTTTGTTATCAAGGGATTATCACGCCACCGAAGGCTGTCCCTAATCCGGCGCCGACTTCAGGCCCGATGGCCGCGTAGGGCGAGATCTGGCGCGGCCCCGCGATGATCCGGTTGGCGCTCAGGCCAGACATCTTCTCGGTGGCTTCCGCGTAGGCGGCCTTCGCGCCCGCTTCGTCCTGCTCGGCCTTGCGGAATCGGTACAGCATGTAGGAGACGAGCGCTTCGTCCCAGCCCGGAGGGAGGTACAGAGTCTTCGCGGATTGGCCGACGGAGTACGTCGATGGCACGCGGTAGCCGGAAATCATGAGGTTCAGCTCGGTCACCGGCGCGGAGGTGGAGTGCGAGGCTGGCGTGGTGCCGCACATGCCACGCTGCAGCCCGGTCAGCTGGTTGCCGTTGATGGCGGAGAAGTAGACGATCTCGGAGTCGATCTGGGTCATGCCGAAGCCGAGGACGTAGCCAGCGGAGGAGGTCAGATTGGCTACCGTGTCCGTCGATCCCATCCCGGACGAGAGTGTAGTCTGGCCGGAGGTGCGGTTCGGCTGCGGCCACGCCTCGAGCATCAGCCGGTCGGTGGCTTGGAATACGATCAGCATGCCCGAGTAGCCCGGGACCGGGTTGCGGCGGTAGACATTGTTCTTCTGCAGGAGCCCGAGCGGGTAGCCGTCGAACCACGCCGAGTCGATCTTGCGCCACCAGCCCGGCATCACGTAGTTCCCCTGCCCGTTGATCGTGCCCGCAGCGCCGAAGTCGGGCAGGCCGCCACGGTTCTTGGCTGCGGCCCACGAGAGGGCCTGGTTCAGCGCGCGGTAGAATGCGTAGGCGCCGAACGCCGGGCCGTCCGTGTCAGGGAGGTAGGCGGTGGAACGGGAAGGTGGCGCACCGTTGACGATCAGCAGTGAGGCGTCCGGCTGTGTGTTGGCGTCGACGGTAGTAACGATGCCGTTCGCCGGGAACGGGCTGATCTGCTGATAGGTAACCTGGCCCTGGGATTGCTGGCTGAAGTAGATGCGTACCGCCAGCACCTGCGTGTTGACGCCCTCGCCCGCGACGCCGACGGCGACGGAGACGTTCTGGTTGTTCGTCGTGGTGACGATGCTGCGCTCGTTCGACGGCGCGGTCTCGCCGAATGGCGTGATGATGGTGATGCGGATGTACCACGTGCCCACCGAGAGCAGCAGCCCGGACGCGGTGGCGACGTTCAGGATAGAGGGCGTAGGGAAGGATTGTGGCAGGTCCGCCATTAGCTCCCGCGCGCTCAGGATCAGTTCACCAACCAGTGACATCGATCGCTCCTGTCAGAAGCAGTTCCATTGACCGTTCTCGCGTACCGCCATCGCGCCCGTACCCGAGCCAGCGCAGATCGCGCCTGCAGTGTGGCCACCGGGAGTGTTGGTGCAGTCGCCACAGAAGGCGACCATGCCGTTCACGAGGTTCGATAGCGCGTTGATCTGGGATAAGGTGAGGCCGCCGCCAGCGCCCGGGATCTCCAGCACCCGGTTGGACCCAGCCTGCGGGAACAGGTAGATATCGCCGTCCTGCGTCGCGCCGATGTTCGATTCGCGCCGATTGCCGGAGGCGTCGTAGGACTCCATGGTGAAGTTCTGCGAGCCGCACGGGTAGCTGGTGAAGCAGGTAGCGCCCGCGAAGAACGCCCGCTGGCTGAGACCGCGGTAGGCGGAGTACCCATACGGCCACGGCCCGGAGCCTGCCGGGCAGCCGGAGCAGGTCACGCCGGTCTGGATGCCAAGGTACATGGAGTTGAGCGCGGGGTGCGTCGCGTTGACCGGGATCGCCGCACCGATCGCATTGCCGGTGATCAGCATCGGCTCTATGGCTCCGGCGGTGCCTAGAAGGCTGTTGCCGCCGTTGTACTGCACGTCGGTCTCGTTACCGATGCACTTCATGGCGGTGGTGGAGGCCCCGCCGCCGCAAGCGAGGACTAGGTTGCTGGCCCACCCGGCGGCGTAGTTCCCGTTGACTTCCATGGTGCCGTAGAAGGCGACCGCATTCGGGCCGCCGCCGATCACGCCAGGGTTGATCACGCGCGAGTCGGCGACCGTGGTGACATAGGCCGCCACGCCGTTTGATTGCTGGTTGGTCGCGCCGTTCGGCATGTCGGTGCAGCCGACGAAGGCGTTCGTGTATCCCTTGCCACCCTGCACGCCGAAGTTCGTGTTCGGGTTGCAGCCGGAGATGATCGAGGTCATACCGTTGGTGATCGGCAGGACATTGGTGAAGTTGCCGGTGTTTGAGAACGTGGTCAGGTTGTTGAAGGTGGCCGCGCCGCTGAACGTGGCTGAGGCGATATTGGTGAACGTGTTGGACCCGGTGAAAGCGTTGTTGCCAGACAGGGAGGCGCAGACCGCGTTCAGGCATCCCCCGTTCAGGATCGGCAGCAGGGGGAGCAGCGGTTGGAGCGTCGAGGAGATGTCCTGCGACGTCCCGGTGATGGTGATCAGGATGTTGGATTTGCAGCGGACGCCACCCGGGTAGCCGACTCCGGAGCAGATGGAGAAGGACCATTGAGAGGGGACCGGAGTGATCGTGTTGATGTTGTCGCCGAGCTGGATCGGGCCAAGGTTGCCGGAGCCGTCGCAGACGCCCTGCTGGCCTTGGGTGTAGGAGTCAGGGAGGTAGGGCCCGGCGCCCGGAGTGGTGTTCTCGCCCACGAACACGACCGACCACTGACAGTTCGAGTAGATGGCATTGTTGGCGTCACGGACCACAGCCGTGACCGTCGTGGTGCCGGACTGCGCATGCGCGACGGCGGCGGACACGAGGGCGAAGGCGACGAGGAGTAAGAGTCGTCGGGACATAGGCGGTTACGCTCGCTTGGATTTGCGCCCACGCTTCATCTTGTCGGCGAAGCGGTAGAGCTTGCCCATGTATTTGCGTTCCTTGGGGCCGCGGGGCTTGTGACGGTATGCCATCGAATCCTCCTTAACGAAAATGGCCGAAGCCGACTCGCGCCGACTTCGGCTCTCCCCTAACAGGTACAGCAGCGACAAATGTTGGGCTGGTGGTTACGGCCCGGCAGCCACTTCCACCGACATCACCGCGTTGCCCGTGGAGTTCACGTTGAGCACGTTGATGATCACGTTGACGTTGGCCAGCGCGAGGTCGCACGAGAACTCGTAGATGATGTCGAAATTCGCGTTGGCGACCGCGATGTTGGTGTCCCCGGTGTAGAGCAGGACCGTGTTCGAGGCCGCGTCGTCCCCGGTGATGGCGATCACGCGGGCGATCTGCGCGTTCGGGTAGGTGTTGCCCGTGTTGACGAAGCTGCCGCACTGCTCCGTCTTGACGCGCACCATGCCGACGGTCACCGGCCCGATGCCCGACTGGTTGGTCTGGACGTTCGCACCGACCGGGCAGGAGACGGTCGTGTTGCCATTGGTGATGTTGAAGTTCTGATTACTGAAATACACGGTCGGGGAGCCGCCACCCGCGTACCATTTCTTAATCGTGTTGATGATCATTTTCTGTCCCTCACACCGAGCTTTCGATTTCTACCTTAGCCTTGTGACCATGCTTCAAAGCATCCAACTTAAGCCTTAGCGCCTGTCGCCTCAGTTTGATCTCTTCAGGAACCTTTCTCCCGGTCCCTCCAGTAGTCTCCCTGTACTCAATGGCTATGTCGGCCTGTGCTCCCTTGACTATCATGTAAGGTCTGCACCGTTTCAGGATTTCGCAAGCCTGAACGGTAGAGGCCCGCCAGTACGTCATCGTCGTCTTTCCCTCTTGCGCCTTAGAGCGATAGAGAAAGCCTCCGAATGTTGCTACAAGCCACTCCGGGAGTGCTGGCTCCCGCTGAGCTACGATGATCAGAACCCCGTGGTAAATCTCTCCGGTTTTCGTGTGTGGGCTGTTTTGGTGAATCCGAATACAACCCTCACCGTCGATGTAGGCTGCAATCCTTGCCCAATCGATCTGGCTTATAGCTTCGTAGTCCACTTCATGATCTGGTCCACGTCTCGGCATAATTACCTCCGAGTTACATGTTAAGCATGAAGTGAAAAATAGTCAAGTTTTCAAAGAACTGAATAACGACCTAGGCCGTTATGTTAGTGATTTTAATGCCCATTCTGGGAGATATATTTGAAACGTTCCATGTCAAGTACATGGTACTCACGAGCACCCTTTGATTACTGGGTTTCACGAACGGATCCACATTGAAGTAGTCCGCCTCGTGGAACACCGGGAACATATACTTCGAATTCAGGAAGTACGCACTGTTGCTGAGGCAGAATACGTCCGGCACCACGATGGCGTTGTTGAACAGGAAGTGGTTGCGGAAGCCAACCTGCAACGCTTCCTCGTCCTGCATGCCCTGGCCGAATCGCACCAGCGTGGTGAAGTTGCCCTTGAACCCGGCGTAGCGGTTCTGCACGATGATCATCATGTCCGGCTCGTCGTAGCCGAACGTGACCGCCTGGTACGCGATCTCGGCGGTGGTCGGCGTCAGCGCGCCGGAGGTGTTCGATTGGTTCGCCTGTGGCTGCCAGAAGGCGTTGGCCGCGAGGTTGCGGTTGATGCCCGCGATGTTGTTCGTGGTCTGACCCAGCCAGGAGTCGATGTCATCGACGTCGAGGGGGGTGTTCTGCGGCGAGGTGTGCCACAGGGCGCGGGATAGCTTCTGGAGGAAGGATCCCGAGGCCGTCTGGTACTTGAGCTTGATGATGTCGAGGTTGCCCGCGCCGCCACGATTGAGGATCACGTCCGTGATCGGGATCACGATCGGCTGGCGGTACGGCTTCCACGGCTGGTTGGCAGGCTGCACCGAGTCGACGACCGAAGTGTCGAGCAGCTGGTCGCCGTAGTAGGCGCCGCCGGGGAGCTCTTCCTGGTTGATTTCGGGGAAGACCAGTTCGCCTGCTCCGAATTTCTTGCCGTCGCGCGTCAAGCCCCAGAATACGGGGGAGGGCTTGAATACGTTGTCGCCGAGTACCGGGACAATGTATTTCTGGGAGATCGCGTTGACGGTGTTCGAGAGCTGGACAGGAGGTGTCGCCAGTCCGAGTCCCACTACGCTGTTCGCCATGATAAGGCTCCTTGAGTGCGGCCGGGAGTGACTCCGGCTGCGAATCTACTGGTGCGGCTGACTGCGTCCGGGGCTATGCGTTCCCGGCGATACCGCGCCACAGGTCGGTATCGTTGGCTGCGTCCATCAGGGCCTCGTCGATCGACTTCACCCGGCCTTGGGCGTTCAGGATGGACTTATCCGGCTTCTGGTTCAGGTGCGTGCCGGAGGGCTTGGGCGCGTTGGCCAGGATGCGCTCGTCGTCGGCCTTCTTGCGGAGGTCGGCGGCGATCTTCTTCGCGTCGGCCTGTACGCGCGCGTCGTAGGTCAGGTCTTTCACAGCCTTCGAGAGGTCCAGTCGGCCCTTTTTGTCTTTGTAGCCGTTGTCCTGCGCGTACTTGATGGCCGCGTCGCGGGTCACGGACGCGCCTTCGGGCAGGGAGGGAGAGAGCTTGTCCCACGTGGACTCGTAGTAGTCTTCGAGGTACGTGTTGAGCATCGGGCCGAGCGCTTCCTTGCGCAACTTGCCGATCTCCTCGGACTGGGTCGCGAGGGTGGACTTGAGGGAGTTGAATTCTTTGACCAGCTTGCCGACGAGAGGATCGTTCTCATCGAGGTCCGCGGCTGCGGCGACAGAGCGCTTCGTAGGCGTCTTCCCCGCCAGCAGGTCGTCGACGGAGAGGCCAGCGTTCTCGGCCACGCGCTCGACCACCTTGCCGAACTCGATCGAGGCGGTGTTGAGGAGGGTTTCGCGCTTGGCGACTTCCTGCTCCTTGGCGGTCAGGCGCTGGGTCAGAGCGCCCTCGGTCTCACGGTCGTAGGCACGCATCTCGCCGAGGGAGAGAGTCTCGTCCTTGCCGTCGATCTTGAGCGCGACGACGAAGTCATCGGGGAAGGCCTGAGAGTCCTTGAGAATATCCTTCCATTTCTTTGCCATTACGCTACCATCCCTTCTCCGCCGGGCTGCTGCTCGCCGCCCATCTGCGTGGGAGGCATGCCGGCGTTGTTGACGATCGGGGCCGATACTGTGTTGACCGTGCCAGCGGCTTGCTGGAGCGCCTTGATCGCAGCGTCCAGAGACTTCGTAGCCTGTGCTATGTGGCGCGCGGCCTCGGGAACCTGGAACGAAGTGCGCACGTAGATCGCAGTCGCCATAGCTTTCATCTGCTCAGCCCCTTTGACAAGGAGCTGCGGATCAGCGCCCTTCAGTTCTGCCAGTTGCTGTGAGAATTGCTGCCCAGCGGCTTCGGGGGAAGCGCCACCAGCAGAAGGGCCACGCTGTGCGAGTTGCTGGATCATCTGCGATGCTCGCATGGCTGGCAGGTTGACCGGGGGAGTGGCCATGGGACTAGGAGCGTACCCCTCCGCGCCGTCCGTGCATCTTCTTGGTCCGCCGCGGGCCTTTCATCGGGATGTGGGCGGATTTGAATCCGAACTTGCCACCCGGCTTCAGGGACTTGCCGCGCTTGTGATGTCCTCGCATGGTGAGCTACCTTCCTGACTTGCGCGAGTTCATGGGGATGAACTTCAGCGGGTCTTCGGGCTTGGCCACCGGGACATTGTTCGTTTCCGGGCCGGGTTCGTTCTTGGGCCGTCCCACGGTCAGTGGGGACTTGAGCATGGAATCATCGAATGACTTGCCCATACGCTCTGGTGCCATTGTCGCTACCTCCGTCAGTGATGGAGCGGGCACCACGTTGGCCCCGCTCCGGTTGAATCTCAATCCACCACTACTTGCGTTTCGAGTGACGTTTCCGACGTGCCATGTGTATTACCTCCTCTCGTATATTCCGTGCGGGGAGAGAAGAGCATCGCCCGCCGGTCACGCAACAAATTCGTCCATCGGCTCGGGCCGTTGCTCACGCGCGTCACCGTAGCGTTCGAGCAGGGTCTCGGCCTGCCGCGCGAGGAACGCTTCGAGAGCGTCCGGGCGGCGGAATGTTTCAACGTAATCGGACTTGGGAAACTCGAACGGGATCGCAAGGCGGCCATGAAGCGCTACACGCGCACGGACGTAGTCGGATCCGCTGGGATCGAGTTCGAGGATTTCCAGTCCCGGTTGCACGCTGACAGCATGGAGGACGGAGCGGGAGAGTGTAAAGGATAACGGTTAAAACATACGACGCGGGGACGCAGGGGGAATGGTCAGGAGACGAGCGCGTCGTAGATGCTGGGATCGATACGCACCCAGATGCGGCCGCCGCAGCGCAGGATGGAGAGGCCCTGCGTGTCCTGTTGGATCAAGTGGTAGACGTTGAAGTAGGACTTGCCTATGATGGCGGCGAGATCGTGGACCGAGAGCCACTGGCCGCGCCAATCGGGATGCGGTAGGGCAGGGGGAGTCACTTGCGCGCTCCTTTGGATTTCGCGAGGGCGGCGAGGGCCTGCTCCTGTTCGAGGTTGGTAGCGATCTTCTCGGCGTCGGGGAACTCCAGCGTTTCGAGAGTCGTGTGCACGTCGAGCAGGCCAGCCTTGCGCAGCTCCGGCGCCATCTTGCGCAGCATGGCCTGCGAGAACGGGAGGATCGAGGCCGTGTCGAGCTCGAAGTCGAACTGGTCCGGACGGTTGGTCGATTGCCACTTGATCGCGTCGTAGCCCGCGGAGGTCTTGGTGTGCATGGTCTGCGTCGGCTGGAAGCGGGCCATGGTGTAGAACAGGAGCTCGCCCAGGCGCTGGTAGGAGACAGAGTTCAGGCGGCCGCGGAGCTGGGTCACGCCTTGCGAGCGGATCACGGAGGAGTCGAACAGTTCCGGGGAGATGTTGCCTGCGCCCGGCTTGCCCGCGCGCGCGTCGGTGAAGCCTTGGAGCTCCTTCTGTTTGTCGAGGAGGAGTTGGGGGAACTGCGTCATCTGTTGCGGCATCTGCGGTGGGCTGACCATTGTCGGCGCGGGGGAGTTGGCGTTGATGATCTGCACCTCGCCCGGCATGCCACCGAAGGATTCCGGGTCGATGCCCGTACGCTCGTCGATGAACCATACGCCATTGTTGAGGCGGACGACGTTCTCGAACACGTTGGTGTAGAGCCGCTCAGCCACGTTCTGCAGGTCTTTGGAGTAGCGGATCGCCGGGACCGTCCATACGCCGTAGAGGGGGAGGGTCGACCAGAAGGGGACCGCGGGGAACATGCGCAGCGGGTATGGGTTGTCGCCGTCGAACAGCGTGTAGCCTTCGCACTCGACGATCATGCGGCCGTTCGGGTAGCGCCAAGAGAAGTCAGCAGGCACCATCGCGCCGGAGGGGAGCGTGTGGGACTCCACTTGTTCGCGGGTGTAGTCGAGCAGGTAGCAGCGCCGGACGCGGACCCGGTTGTCGGAGGGGATCGCGTGGCCGCGCGGGAGGCCGGGCACCATCGACATCGGGCCGGAGGGCATGTCAACGCCGTAGGCGGAGTCGCCGAGCATCGGAGAGACGGACTTGCCGGAGACACGCGGACGGACTTGGGAGGCGGCGGCGCCCCAATCGGATTTCACCTTTTCGAGATGCTCGCGATCCTCGAACATGATCCACGACCAGTTGCAGGTATAGTCGGCAGCCGGGTCGCAGTCGAAGGTGCGGGGATCGCGCATCTTGGTCCACACGGCGCCGCGTCCCTGGCGCGCGTCCGGGTCGTAGCCGACCTGCATCGGGCACATGCCGCTGAAGAGCGACATGAGCGTGGTGAACATGGAGTGATAGTTGACTTGGGCGAGTCGCCATGCGGCCTGGAGGGCCTTCTCCCGCTCGGAGTCGCGCTGGCCGCGCTCGATGTCTACGATGTAGGGGCGCGGGGAGGTCTCCGAGAGGTCGTTGGCCTCGTGCATCATCAGGACTTGGAGCTGGGGAACGCGCACCTGCGGGCGGAAGGAAGGGAGCGGGTCGCCGCCCTCGGTCAGTTGGTAGAAGGCCTCGACCTCGTCGAACCAGTTTTTGCCGAGCTTCTGGTCGCGGTAGTCGCGGGATAGGCGCTGCCACTCGTCTAAATGTTTCGAGATGGGGGAGTAGTAGTCTGCCGATTTCCGCGACGTGATGAGGGCGAGGTTAGCCATTGCGCTTTATGGGACCGGGCCTCCATGAGCCGTCGCTGCGTTGTGGCGAGTCCGAGCGCCCGGGGATGCCGACGCGCGTGCCGGGCAGCGTGCCCTGCTTACGGCGGAACACGCGGTTGGTCTCCTCGTCGGGGGAGCCGTAGTCGGTGGAGGGGAGTGGGACGGGGCGGGGCATCTCAGTACCGCCTCCGGTGGCGTGCTGGCGCCGAGACACGACCGTTACCGCTGCGCCCTCGGGGACGAGATGCAGCGCGGTGGAAGGTGTACTTCTGGGGATTACGCTTCATGGATGATCTCCGCGTCGCCGTTCAGGCGGTTGACTCGAAACTTGAGGTTACCGAAGCAGCACATCGGAGTCACGGGATGCTGCATCAGGGCCAGCCGGCGGTCCCACTCGATCAGCGTGAGCAGACGGACGTCGCAGACCGGGCACTCGATGACGCCGTGGCGGGCGATGAGGCGCGACATCAGGCGGCCCTCCGCGTGTGCTGCAGCCACCATGCGTGAGCGTCAGCGAAGGCGGCGCGGGTGGCTGGAGTCGGGGAGTCGAGGCTGTACTCCAGCGTCTTGCATATCTGGTAAGCGTGGAAGCGGTCGTGGTCGCCGTCCATCGTACGAGCGAGATAGTCGACTACGCGTTGGAGCTGAGGCATCAGGCAGCCTCCGGGGGAGTGGGATCGTTGAGCCACGACTGGAAGATGTCGGTCATGGACTTGCCAGACGTGCCGGACTTGCGGATGTGTTGTTGGAGATCCTCAATTTTGTCGAGGACTTCCTTGGCCGACATCAGGCCGCCGGAGACGAGCAGGGCGGAGTTGTCCATGAGGTCGCGCAGGAGGTTGCCGTAGGCCTGCGGTTCGGACTCGTCGAAGCCGGTCGCGAACGCGCGCGAGAGGCGCTCGAAGACTTGGAGGGCTGTGAGGCGGTCGGCTGCGGCGTCGCCGGTTACTGGGGGCGTTCCGTGCGCCACGGCATCGCTCCGGCTGCGGCCCGGGCCTGCTGGGTCCGCTGGCGCTGCGCTGTGGTCATGCGCGTCGCCATCTCCTCCTCGCGCAGGGCGAGGTCGAGGTCGTCGTGGATCGCGTGGCGGGGAGGTGACGAAGAGTCCAGTTCCGGTGACGGTGGGACCGCCAACTGGGTAGTTCGAGCCGTTCGTCTCGTCGCTGGCGGAGATGGCTGATCCTCCGGCGTGAGGAAGTACGCCTCAGCGCCCCTTCGGGCGAATCGTAGCACGAGGGAGGTGCCTTTGTCATCGGGTATTGTGTGGAAGGAGGCGCCTTCTTCGACTGAGGTCAGGTCTTCGAGGGAGAGTGTGACTTCGCCGGAAGGCTGCTTGCGCAGGAGGGCGAGCAGGAAGAGATAGATCCGGTTGCGGGGGGACTCGGAGTCGAGGAAGGCGAAGGGGTTGCGGGGGGCCATGTCAGATCCCTTTCAGTCGGTCGTCGCCAGCGCGGTTGCGACCGTAGTTTAGCACGCGGCGCAGGTGACGCTCGGAGGTCATGCCGATCACGCCTGCGGCGGTGGTTTCAGGGGAGTCCTGGACGGTGAGCGGGAGGCGCGGCTCGCGCTGCTCCATCGTGGAGGCTACGAGGCGCACGTCCGGATGCGGGATGTGGTAGTGAGCCAGTGCGATCCAGCCGAGCCACGCGGCCATGGCGATGTCGTCGTGGCCCTTGAGGACGCGCCAGCGAAAGCCGATGTCGGATTGGGCCTTGGAGCACTGAGAGTAGAGTTGAATATCTTTAACGATGATCTCCCGTCTCTGTACCGGAACTCCATCTCCGTAGTGCTTTGGGAGGGAGTTCCTGAGAGCCGTACGGAATACGTTAAACAGCATTTGCCGAGTGCGGTCAGTAGTCTCCCAGCCCAGAGCCTGACGCGGCTTGGTGTCCGGCTTGTCATCGCGAGACCTCCATAGGTACTGGTTCGGATAGTGGAACTGGTCGCGCAGCGCTTTGACGACGATGTATCCCCATCCACCGGTCACCTCCACGTTCACCATCGCCTTGTTGTACCAGCGGCATAGATAGTTCACCTTCTCGGCAAGGGCTTCCGGGCCCACGCGGCCAGCGTAGCGGAATGCCTGCTCACCGGTCTCCGCGTTCCAGCCGACGATAGCTGCGAAGTCTCCCTCTTCGACGCCCTTGGCCGCGTCGACGCCGACGAAGTAGTGGGTCAGGGGCTGCGGCTTCTCCCAGAGCGCGAGCGGCCCGTTGCGGCGCTCCATGAAGAACATATCCGAGGGTGGCCCGAGGATATCGCCGAGCGCGATCGGGTCGCAGCAGGATTGGCGCATGTATTCGAGTTCCTCGTGATCGAAGATGGGCTCGCCGGAGGAGATAAAGGCTTCGTCGGGCGTGGCGGGGTACTCCTGACGCCACTTGTAGATCGAGCCGCCACACTTCGTTTCGAGGGTGGAGCGGAACCACGCGATCTGGCCGCGGGAGCACTTGAACTCGGACATCAGCCAGCGCTCGTAGTCGTCGGCAGGGGCGTCCTCGGCTAGGGCGTCGGGCAGGCGAGAGGCCGGGTCTTCCCACCACGGGAGGAAGATCGCGAGGAATTCGTTGTCCTCGGTTTCGGCGGCCTTCCAGTAGTCGTGGTAGGCCTGGCCGGGGCCTTCAATGCCGTTAGCGGTGGTTTCGATGACGACTACATTATCTGGATCAGCCGCTGATACTGTGTTGAGTAGCGATATAAATGAGTCCTCGCCCGGATAGAACGCGGCTTCCGTGAGGTGGAGGAAAGAGTGAGTAAGTCCCCTACCTCCGATGACTGTCTTAGCTGTGGCGCGTGAGAGTTTAGAAATTCCACCAGAATGTGGAAAGTACATTTCACGTTGCGTTCTGGGCGGCAGGCGCATTGGCAACTGGTCCGCGAACTCCCCACACTGGTCGTACATGGCTTTGGACGTTTCCGAGAGCTGGGCGACGAGCTTGGCATTGGCATTCACCTTCTGCAGGCAGTGTGCGTTCGAGAGCGCCGAGGACCACACGGAGATCCCAAGGCGGCGGGCCTTGAGGAAGATCAGCCACAGGTGGCGGCGCTTGGACTGGTGGCGCCGCACCTTCTCCATGATCTTGCGCTGGGAGGGGTTGAACAGGAACGGGACCATTCCTCCATGATCACGATGCTTTATTTTTAGGCGCGCACAAAACTTCTCAAAGTTGTCCAGATTCAACACGTGTGTTGTGTCTCCGTTTCAAGGCATTGAGATTCGTTATGTGGTTAGCCCTTTTCATCTGTTCTGCATCCTGCAGCGTCGTACGCTCCGCCAAGAATCGCTTGCGGCATAATTTAAGCCCCTCCCCAAGAGAATCGCGGAGGGCTACTATTTCCGGAGGTATGCCTGCATTAAGTCCACGCTTGTTAAAGGTGTCTCTAAATTGCAACGCTATATCAGCCTGTTCCCTTTTTATGTGGAAGTAGGGTAAGCAGCCACGCAAGATAGCTTCAGCGTTACCGCTCTGAGTTCTCCACTCCCAATAGGGATGGAAGCCGTATCCATTTTTTCGTGTGCTAATATGTCCACCAAACGTAGCCACAATCCAGTCGATGAGTCGCCTATCGGTGTTCGACACAACTAGTCGAAGTTGATAGTAAGGATTTTTGTATCCCATCAACCCAGCTCGACGCAGAATAATGATCGCACCTTCGCCGTCTATGTAAGCCGCTAATTGTGCCCAATCAATGCTAGTAGGTTCCATAGCTATTCTGTCTCCCCCGTCCGCTTCAGCTCCTGCTCCATCCGATCCGCGGTGCGTCGCAGGGATTCCGGCGTCGGCTGATAAGGTTTGAAGTGCGGGCTGCCCGCGTGCGCCTGCGCGGCAGGGTGGACAGCCGCGATCACCCCTTGGCGGTAGCAGACTTCACACACCTCCATGACGGACAGCGGCCCAAGCATCACCCGGACCACGTGCTCCGCGCTTTCGACCCGGTAAAGTACAGGGCGGTCCATGGCGGCTACTCCTTGGCCGCGGCGGCCTGCGCCGGGTGCGTGCGTGGGTGGTTCTTCGGATTATCGCCGGGCAGCATGCCGCGGTCGGCGATGCCACGGACGCCCTGAGTCTTATTGTTTTCAAGGGACACGCACGCGGCGGAGCAATAGTGCGCGACGTGGATGATGTTGCGGTCGTCCTTGTCGTAGTAGGGACGGTTCAGCCACCAGTCCGGCTTGCCGCGCTTCTTGAAGTCGGCGAGCGTGGTGCCACAGGTGGCGCAGCGCTGGTCCCCGGGCGCGTTGATGCGCGAGTTGATGATCTCGCCGGCGGTGGTACAGTTGCGCCGCATCACCGCCAGGAGCGCGAGCGCGCGGTCGAGGGGCAGCGATTCGAAGTGAGATCGCAGGTCTGCCTCGGTCGCGGACTCAGTCGCCCAACGGGCCTGGATCGCGCGGGACTGCTGCTTCATGGGGCGGGACGGCGAGGGATTGGAGGAGGGCGCTGAGTCCAGCAGCTCCGTCTCCGTTTCTGTTTGCATCGGTGATGGTGGAATGTTCTCCACCGGGTCGAGCGTCGCCGTTGCTGCGTTGCTTGCCGGGTTGCGTTTCGCCATTGATGTATCCCCCTGTCGCTGAGAGTAGCGCTGAGATCGCGGTCATGTCCATCTGGAACGGGTAGAGGCCGAGGTGCTGCGTCTTCATCCAGAAGCAGCAGTAGAGCGTGCCGCCGAGGCGCCGCCACTCGCGGCAGAACCACCAATCCTCGGAGAGGTACTCGGACGTTTCCGGCCACACGCCGACGCGGAAGAAGTCGTGCGCGAAGTCGCGGCCGTAGTGGGCGGTCTCGTCCACGGTGCGGCGGTAGCGCGGGGCTGCGCCAAAGTCGATCAGGTGCTGGAACACTTTGCGCTTGACTAACCAGAAGCCGGAGCCGGCTTCGAGCACCGGCATGGGCTCGAAGATGCGGACGGGATTGGCGATCCAGTTCACGTTGGGCGTGCCCGAGACGGCGGAGATCTGGGCGGCGGTCCAGCCGAGCTGCGAGGCCGCGATGATGCGGTCCCAGTGCAGGCCCTTGCGCGTGTACGGCGCGGCGAGGAAGTCACGGTCGAGGGCGAGGAGCTGGAGGACATCGTCTGGATTGAACAGGATGTCGCAGTCGAGCCACAGGGAGAAGTCGGTGTCCGGGGAGGAGGATTGAGAGAGGAAGATGTCAGCGAGGTTGTTGCGTGCGCGGGTCACGAGGGAGTCGCCGGGGAGGAAGCGGAGCTCGTACCAGACGCCATGGACGCGCAGGGTGCCGAGGAGCTTGATCAGGCAGGCGGCGAAGGTCGCGTGGATGCGGTCGCCGGCGGCGGGGATCAGGATCCACAACCGGCAGCGGGAGAGCTGGGCAGGGTCGATGGTGATGTCCATCTCAGGCATACTCCTTGGCGCGGACGCCGATCGTGTCAAGCACGTAGGTCGCGAGGGATTCGGTGGTCATGCGGCTGCGCACGGCGGCCATCACGGGATCGATGAGGGACTCCCACAGGGCAGGCAGCAGCGCGCGGATGCGGTCGTTCGAGCGGTCCTGCGCCCAGTATTCGATGAGCGTCTTGGCGAGGTTCAGTTCCGGCCGCGGGAGCGTGGTGCAGATGGGAGCAGGGAGGTCTTCCAGCACGCGGAAGTAGGGGATGCACCACTGGGACAGGATTTCATAGTGGCGCATACAATCAAATCCTGCTTTCCTCATCGTCGGGCCGTAGTAGGACTCGGCGTACTGCTGATAGTAGGCGGACTCGGTCGTGTAGATGTAGGTCGTGCGGTCGATGGGATCGCAGGGGGCCATGATGCGCGTCTTGGGCGCGGGGTGCGGGCGGATCTTCTCCTTGGGGATGGCGAACGAGATGGGATGGCAGCCAGGCTGCGGGTGATGAAGCTCGCGTTTAAAGTAGCGCATGCCTAACCCCTGCAGATATCCCGGATGGTCTTCCCCGTCGATCGCACACACGCTGCGACCGTCGTAGGTGTCAGCGACGAGGCGTAGGAAGGATTGGCAGCGGTGGATGCTCCCGTAGATCACGAGATCGAAGTAGCGGGTGCGGATCTTGCCGGTGATGTCGGTGCGGTCCACGGGGATCTCGGGCAGGAGGCGGTAGAGGGAGAAGCCGCGACCGTAGATTGAGTGGTTAGCGGGGAAGTCAGAGTACATGACGTCCAGCCGATCCGCGTCGACGACGTCCGGGCCAAGCAGCGTGCGCAGGCCGTGGAACAGGCAATCGCGCAGGTAGTCGGCGCGATCGCCGTGGTCACTCAGGTAGAGGATTCTCATTCGGTTACTACCTTACGCGCATGCACTCTGCGCTGATGCGCATTCCCTCCACGATTGCGAGGATGCCATCGTTCTCGTTCCACACGCCGCGCATGGACATACCATTCGACCACTTGTCGGATCAGTCGATTATGTAGACGATCTGTGCGTATGGGATTGCCGCTACCGTTATCGACTCCTTCGTGAAGTTGAACCACGCCTTCTCGTGCGAGCATGTCATGTTCTCCAAGCTCTCGCCGCTGAACTCGCTGCAAGGGCAGTCTAGGTTAACGTCTTCCGCGTCGATACGAATCTCGTCGGGATTATCTTTCAAGCGAACTCGATAGCTAATGTTGCTGCTCACGCGCTCACCTCTGCTGGTTGCGGCTGCGGGCGGCGCAGCACTCCCATCCCGTAGCGTCCCGGCAGGATTTCGTTCGTCCACCCGTGCTCCGCCATGCCGCGGCACAGCGACTCGTAGACCTCCTTCACCGCGTCACCCGGCCACGTGGGATCGTTGGTCGAGTTAGGCTCCGGCGCGATGTCGTGGAACAGGGCCATGCCGCCGGGGCGGAGCTGGCGCAGGTACTCGCAGTCGGTCAGCACGCCCACCTTGGAGTGGTCGCCGTCGATCAGGATGATGTCCAGCTCGTAGGGGATCTGCGCGATCACCTTCTGGAACTCGATCGAGTTGAGGTGGATGAAGGTCCACTGGGGATGGCCGGAGAACAGGTGGCCGCAGGGCTGCACGTCGACGGAGTAGAGGTGGCCGCCTGCGAGTTCGAGGCCGGTCAGGAATGCAGAGGTGGAGGCGCCGTCGCGCACGCCGATCTCGAGGATGTTGCCCTTGGCGTGCTGTGCCATCCACTCGACGAAGTCCTTCATGTCGCCCTGGCGGAGGGCGGCCTGGTAGCGGGCTGCGACGCGCGGGTCGCGGGCGCCGGTCGGGATGGCGCGGGGGAGGACGCGGGCGGCGGACAGATAGTCGCGCTTGCGCTCGGAGCTGGCCATGGCGTGGGCGAGCGGCTTCGACATGACCGGCGCGGTGGATGGCGTCGCGGGTTGCCAGTCCTTCAGCGCCGCGTCGACGGATTCGACGAAGTTGCGTTTCTTGATCGACACGAGGGATTGCATCTGCATGTCCTGGAGTTGGCGGTCGTTGGTCAGCAGGGACATGGTGAAGTCAGTGAGCAGGCGATAGGGTACGCGCTCGATCCCCTGCAGGTCCGCGTATTCGTCGTCATCGGAGGAAACCTCGGTGACGATAGCGTGCGAGTTGGCCATCAGGTAGGAGCAGCGCACGATCTCGAAGCGGTCGCGGCCGTCGTGGTGCACGTTGAGGCAGAGGCGAGAGCGGGCGATCGCGTTGTCACGGCCCCCGCCGTAGCAGGCGTCGGAGAAGAACACACGCAGGCCGGCGGCGCGGAGGGAATTCAGGAGTTCCACGCGGCGCGGAGTAGGCCAACCGCAAAAGAAGACGTCGTAGTCGGGAGCGAGGTGTGGAATACGAGTCAGGTTGGGAGTGTAACCAATAGGGACGTGATAAACGTTGGTAAAGCCTCGATCACGCCAGTCAGCGACCGAGCGGTGAGAGTAGTCCCATATTACGGCATCAGACTCCTTAGCTATTCGGCGGACGACGTCGAGGCGCGGATGGGACGGCTGTTCAAGGTTGAAGATGATGGTCCCGGGCGGCAGGCGCTGGAAGTCGGCGACCAGTTCAGCGCCGAACAGGATATTGTGCTCCTTGGACTCAGAGAACCAGTTCTGCGTGACGTTGACATCGTGCTCCAGAGCAGCGAGGGACCACGCGAGCGAGTCGATGACTTCAAGGAACCCGGAGGAGTGGATGAAACCTTCGGGGACGATGCGGGAGATGTTGAACTTAGCCATTTGCGGAAGCCTCGATCGCTTGGTCAATGTACGTACAGAGTTGTTCATCCGTCATCGTCAGTACGTCGGCGCACGGCGGGGCGTCGTGGTCGGTGACGCCATCGACGCTGGAATCCCACGTCGCGGATTCGTGGAGCAGGGACTCCTCGGCCAGCTTGTACAGGCGGTCGACGGTGGCAGCAGGGACCGCTGGAAGGCCGAAGTCCTGCGTGCAGGGAGCGTCCAGCCATCTCAACATTTGCTCGGACCACTCGTGCGCGGTGAATTGTGACCGGGACATCTCCGGATCGCCGATCATGGCCCAGCCGACGGGGTGGTAGCCTGCGTACTGGGAACGCAAGTCGGCGAGGTGCTGGGCACGGAACTCGGATCGCAACTCTGCCAGCGATCGTTGCTCGTCCGGATGTGGGGTCAACTCTAGTTCAGGCATGTAGCCTCCTTACATCACCACATCTAAGACAAATTAAGGTAACTCCACTATGCACGGCTGCAGGAACAGGAGAGTTAGCGTTACAGAGATGCACGTTATTGGCATCGAACGTCGATGGATCAATGCCCGTCCGCTCATCAATAAACCAATCCACATTGGTTGTAACATCCTTGAACTTGTGTCCAACCAGCCAGCAGATCATGTAAGTCCTCCTATGCGCGATAGATGATTTCGTTCTTGCCTTCCAGTCGCTTGTACTCCTCGCAGAGTTGCCATCCGAACAGGATGCAGCCGAGGAAGGAGTTGGCGATGGGGGACTGCAGGCAGATGTTGCAGTACTCGCGGAACCATGCGGCATCGCCGATGGCATCGCAGATCGCGATGTCGGGGACGGCACGGGAGGCGCGGATGCGGTCGGCGGCCAGCTTGAGCCGATCCGCGACCATGTTCTCCGCCGCCTGTTCGATAATCTTCTTGGTCGTCATCGTCGCTGGTCCTCCATCTCTCGGATCGTCATCCCGCCACGCTTGCGCGCGTGCAGCATGCGCAGCAGGCGCGGGTCCATCGTGCGCCGGCGCTCGGCGACCGCGTGGGCCGCCTTCTCCCGGCCGCGTTTCAGCGTGCGCACCTGGATCGTCGACACGTGCGAGATCTCGGTGCAGCGCTGGCAGCACCATACGACATGCTCCGGCGTCTCTTCGACGACGACCATGTACTTCTTGAGATCGTCGCCCTTCGGATGGGCCGTGCACACGCAGGAGGGGATGTCGTCAGGTGTCATTTACTCACTCCAAACCGGTTCATCGTCCCCGATCCCTTGCACACCGGGCACGCGGCCTCGCCCGTCCCGCCGCCGTCGAGGATCATCTGGATCACGCCGGTGCCGGTGCAGCGGCCGCAGGGCTCGGCTTTGTTGGCCACCGAGGAGGGCTTCTTGCGCCGGACCACCTTGGTGCCCTGGGGAGTGTCGCCCACGACCTCGGATTGCGGTGGCGCGGAGGTGTCGACGCCTTCGGCTTCGGCGATCGCGGCCTGCATCTCCGGGTCCAGCGTGGCCGCGGGTTCCGCCGCCGCCGCGGGTCCGTCTCCGTTCGCCGAGAACACCTTGATGTCCGACGGCGTCACCACCACGAACGATTCCGCGTCGGGGAGGAGTTTAGTCACGCCCACGATGAGCGGGCGCAGCGAGGTGTCCCGCACGCGAAGGACGTAGTGGCCCGGCGCCGACTCGTGGACGGTGAGCAGCGCCGGGGACTCGGTGAGTGACTTCATCGCTCTCCTACTGTAGTGTGACGGTGACGGTGGCTGGCGCGGGCGCCGAGATCGTCAGCGTGTCCGGCTGCGACGTCACTCCGTCGACAGTGGCGGTGATCGCGTCGCCCGGGTCCGCGTTGACCGCGGTGACCACGATGTCGCACGAGCCATCAGCGTTGAACGTGGGCGCGCCGAAGGTGACGTCGCCGGGGACAGCGGCAGCGAGCGACACGGAGTCGGCGGTGGTGATCGTGTATGTTGATCCGTCGGACTTGGCGGCGGTGATGTGGGCGGTGGCGGTCTGACCGGGTGCGACTGTCTTCGGCATGATGGTGATCCTCGTGAGTGAGATGTGTGGAACGAACTCGTGGTGGAGTATGACACGGATGCGGCGCAACTCTTCAGCGATATCGCGGAGCGCGTGCACGATGGCCACGTCAGCGGCCCAGCGGTAGCGCTCGTCGCCGCGGGAGAGGAACTCTAGCGCCTCTATAGGTGATATGAGGTTGCGCTCGGTCATTCCCGCTCCTTCCGCGACGACGATCCCAACTGACGCATCACCAGCAGCCGGATCACCGCGCCGACCGTGCGACTCTCCAGCGCCGCGATCTGCCGCACCTTGGCCATGACCCACTCCGGCAGCCGGATGGTGATGCTCGGGGAAACGCTCATCACAGGAACGTATACCATACTCGTGTACGCTTTGTACACATCTAACGGAAATTTATTTTACGTGGGGGTATACGCCCACGCACATCCCCTCCCCGGCGGTTCCATCGACGGGGGCTCGGCTCAAAGTGACTTGGATACCACTATTCGTGCTGGACAGGAGAAACGCCAAGCCGGCCGCGGCCAGGAGCGATGTCACATTGTTACATCGATGAGTATCAATGTTACACGTCGAGGTCAGGCGCAGAGGCGAGCAAGTCGGCGGCTGGCTGTGGGCGCTGGTAGTCACGGCGATGCAGCGTGTACTCCACGCGGGCGAGCCCCAGCTGCTCCTCCTGGCGCACGCGTTCGTAGAACCGTTTCCAGCGCAACCAGCGGCCACGTTCTCCCCACGTCCAGCGCTGCCATCCGCCTGTTTTACCCAGATATCGCCACATCGATGCCGCGTTAATGCGGTACGTCTTTACCGACGGCTGTGCTGCCGACAATGCCGCTGTCGCCGCACGCTGGCAGAGCAATCGCTGGAAGATCGGCAGAGGAATGGTTTCTCCGCGTTCTATGCGGCGAATCGTGCGCTCCGAGCATCCGAGATACGCGGCCAGATCGCATTGCGTTACGCCTAGGCGTGAGCGTATCGATGCGGCCATCTGTCCGGTCATGGGAGCAAGGATAGCATGGCGCGTCAACTATCTTCGTAGCAGGGTCAACAGGATAGCAGGAATTGTGAGGTTGTTAGTAGTTTCCGCTTGACAACTGTTGGAATGAGTGAGATAGTAGGCACGTGGTTGAGAGTGCTACGGAGGACAGGACAATGACACGAGACACGCAATGTCAAGGCGGATGCGGCAAGGTGCGCAGCATCCTGCACGCGGATGACCCGGCCGATTGGTTATGCTACGAATGCCGTCGTGCTGCGATGGCGCGCGTGCAATCGGCGAATCGCGGCCAGCATCCGCAGGTGGTACCGGACAGGCAGGCTTAGGCCACCATCGGCCGCCTGGCCGCGCGCCGGGCGTCCTGTTGGGAGTCTAAGCGGTATGATTGGGACGTGCCGCGTAAACCAAAGAATTCAACAACTTAGGAGGATTTATGGAACGCTATACGCGCAATGATGCAATCGCTGCATTCGATAGATTGATAGCCGCAATCGGTGGACGAGTAGCGAACCACTACAACGATGTCGGAGCTTATCGCCTTGATTGGAATGGCGTTTACGGCGGCGGTAACATCGAGCAAGTCATAAACGAGCAAGGTGGCGTTAGGCAACCATTTGGGCAGAGCCGACACAATGCACGCGAATTCTGTGACATGGTTCGATTTGCTCTGGATGCCATCGAGGAGAATAAACGCATTATCCACAAGATCGCAGCGTAGGCAGGCTGGAGGGGAGAGTCCCAAGAGTAAGGCGCAACCGCGCACAACCGGAGCGCCGCATAGAGTTTATCCCGTTGGCGAACGTTAACCGCAAGAGGCGAATCCCAATGAAACACGTACTGTTGAACCATCACAATCTGGCAGTGGCGAACCTGATCGACAAGCAGGAGAGTCGCTACACGCTGAACGCGATGCAGGTCACTGAGAAAGAGACCGTAGTCACAAACGGGCATTACCTTGTCCGCGTGGACACGCCGAAGCAGGAACTGGCGTCGTATCCGAACGTGGCAGGAGAGCCGGAAGCGACGGAGGTGGGATCGTTCCTGCTCGGTAGCGATGGTGCGCTGGCACTGGCGAAGGTGACGCCCAAGAAGGAAAGCATTCCGATCCTCAATCATGCCAAGGTAGGCGTGGACGCGGATGGGAACATCCGAGCGGTCACGACGGACCTGGCGACCACGCATCCGATGACGATCCGCAAGGTGACGGGCCAGTTCCCGCAATGGGAAATGCTCTTCAAGCGGACGCAACCGAAGATGCGCATCGGGCTGAGCGCGGCCTACTTGGAGCAACTCGCGAAATCGGCGAAGGTGTATGAGCAGTCCAATTACGTGGAACTGAGCATCTGGAGTCCACAGGAAGCGGTACGTCTGGACGCATTCGATAGTGCCACGAATCAGCACTGGACCGCGATTCTCATGCCCATGCGCGGCGGCGACATCCAGAATCGCCCTTATCCGTTCGATGAAGTGGCGTCCGTTCCTGATCCGTTCGCGGAGGTGCCAGAGCCATCGGAGGTGGCAGGAGCGGTGCCAGAGGATTCGGCGGTTGCGGTCTGATTCGCCTCGCGCATCTGCCGACGCTGGCATACCTCCATGGCGTGCTGGCGTGGTCGGATGGGCGGACGCGGGGAGGCGTATACGCATGTCGATGACTTGGGGCAGCATGGATCGCAGACGGGAGATCGCTGGCATCGTGCTGGCGCGGTACGACGACGCAACGGAGTGGGCGGAGCTGCAACAGCCGCCGGTCGTGGATGGCAGCGCATGGCGCGGGCTGGCCATGGCGCTGCTGATCGAGGCGGGGATTCTCAGGCTGGCCATGCTGCTGTACGGATGGCTGCGATGATGGCCGCCTGGCGCGAGCGTGCTGCCCGGGCGCGGCGCCTGCGTGCGCTGGCGGATGCGCTGGCCGGCGCGCTGCTGCTGGCCGGGATCGCGGCGGTGATGGCGCTGGCGTGCGTGGAGGCGTGGCGGTAATCCACAGCCTGTGATTACCCTGTGGATATCACATCACCTTGCCGGGAATCCCAACCACGCGGTTCGATGTGGAGTCGCGTTCCTTGTCCGCCAACATTTGGAGCATACGTTCCTGCTGCACTCGCAATTCCTCCAGTCGCTGGCGGAGCTCTCCTGGCGACATGGGCGCGTAATCCTGTAACTCGCTAGGATCTATCGGCGGAGTGAGCGCGGTTCTGACTTGAGGTTTCACCATGGCCATGATCCTTTCGTACTCCTCGCTGCTGATTGGACGGTTCAACAGATTAGATGCCATGAGCGGCAGGTTGAGCGCAATACGGGTTATCACTGAGTCCGCCTGCTCCAAGCGAGTGAAGAATCCGATCCGCGTCGATTCTCCCATGGTCTCATGCAGCTTGTCGAGATGCTCCTCGCGCTCGCGCACCCGGACGCCGCGCAACGCTCCGATCGCTTCAAACTGTCTCCCGCGCCGGGTCATCCATTCGACGATCTGCTCCGGCATGGACTGGGTAATCTGCGCCGTGGCCCACCGTTCGAGGTATAACTGCCATGCTGCCCCTAACTTACCGTGAAATCGGGTCACCGCGATACCCATTTTGGTGAGTCGTTCCTCGTCCAATTCGGCCTCTGGAGCCCCAAAAACTAAACTGTTGAAAACAAAGGCTGCGGACTCTTTAGGGCTATTACTATAAACAATAGCCCTAAATGGTCCGCAAACTGACTCCCCAGCCCATGCTCCGGTCATGGCCGGCGATGCCCCACGATCCTTGCGCCCAAGGATCCGCCCGAGATCTCGGCCACTGAGCCGATGCGGGAGCTGGCCGGACAGCACCCACACCTTGCAATGCTCCCCGGTCTCGCCTCCGCCCAGCTTGCGTGCGGTCTTGAGGATCGTGCGGAAATCCATCCGCCTGGCCGCAGTCACGTTGATCGGGTCCATACACTTCGGACACTTCGTCTTGAGCGCACATCGGATGTGGGTAGTCTCAGGCGTCTTGGTGCGTGAGTAGAGCCGGGAGATGTAATGGTGGATGTGGTGCAGGCAGTCGCGGAACTGGGAATGCTTGCGGGCGTGGTCGGGGGATTGGGCTAGAAGCGCGAGGATGAGTTTTTGCTTGGCGAGTGGAGAAATGGCGTCTGACATTTAGCTCCGGGAAGCTACGGGGGATGGGTTCCCGGCCCAGTCCCCCTAAGATGTACCCGTCGGCACGGGGGCCAATGGCCCTTATGGGTAACCCTTCCACAACTACGCTAGAATGTCAATCCCGTCAACTGTTAATTTTTAGTCGGCTTGTGCTCCCCCAACCATATACGGCAACCAATCGGTGATGTGGATATGTGGATTGCGCGCTTGCGATACGCAGCGGCACAACGGATACGGTTGCGCTGGCTCAGGGTCAGCTTGCGCTCCTCGATGACGTGGCAGCGCTTTCCGGCGGCTTCGGCATCCAGCAGGTCCTGGACGATCCTTCCCCACTCGCCCAGCGGACGACCGCCCTTTGGCCGCGAGTCCTCGATGGCTATCATGGTTCCAGGAGTATGCACGAAGGCTACTATACCGCGACAAGCCAATAATTGTCAATTCCCCACAATTCTAAATTTTTAATGCTTGACAACTACCCACGTCCGCGGTAGAGTGATGGGCGAGGTGACCACAATGATGGACGACACACTGCTCAACCAGCTGGAAGTCGAATCCGCCCTCTACGGCGTCCGCGTGGCGCTGATACGCGCCTACCAGATGGGCCAGCTGCAGGCCTACACGGAGTGTCTGCAGGATGTAGGCGCGATCACGCGGGAGGAAGCCGGATCGAGCACGGTGGCGTTCCTCACGACGGCGCCCGAGCGCGTGGCCGAGCTGACGCGGGGGGAGAGGGACGATGCCTGACATCGTGTGGACTGATCGGTCGAGAACGGAGACATACCAACGGTGTCCGCGTTTGAGATTTCTGGAGTATCACCAGAACGGGACAGGAATTGCACCAGCACGCAAACCTTTAGCCTTGTGTGTCGGCGGCTCCGTCCACGTGGGCCTCGAACATCTCCTGCTGGGCGATACCGAGGACGTTGCGGTCGCCGCTGCCCTTGCTGACTTTGCCACCCACCGCCGCGCCCTGGCGCTCGACACCACCGAGCTCACCGCGATGACCACCGTCGATCCTCAGTCGCTGGAGTCGCAGATGCTGGCTACGGCGGCCGATCTGGGCCTCCCCGCGGACGATCCGTCCCTCGTGGCGCTGGCCAAGCAGCGGGACAGCGCGTCAGCCCAGTTCGATGACTGGCTGTGGCAGGAGCAAGCCAGCTTGGTGGAGGGACTCGTCCGCGCTTACTCTAGGCGCCGCCTCCGTCCCCTGCTGGAGGAGTACGAGGTGCTGGAGGTGGAGCGGGAGGGGGACTGGGAACTCTACGAAGGAGTACACGGTACTAATCTGACGGTAGTCCCTGCGATCCGCTTCATGTCCCGCCCCGACGCGCTCCTCCGCAACCGGAACGACAATTCCCTCTACCTCCTCTCATTCAAGACGGCAGCGTCGTGGGACATCCGCAAGGCCCGCGATGCCGAGCACGACATGCAGGGGCTGAGCGAGGGCGTGGAGGTGGAGCGGCGGCTGGCGGCATGGTGGCAGGAGATGCGCCAAGCCGGAGGGCTGCTGAATGTCCCGGCAGGCTACACCGCGGCCGAAGTGCTGCCTGTGGTCAACTTCCTCGGGGGAGTACCCGCCCCACCCCGGATCCTCGGCATCCGCTACGAATATCTGCTCAAGGGCAGTAGGTGGCAGGACAAGGAACTCTCCCAGCGGTTCGGGCTCAACGTGTGGTCCCAGCGCTCGCACCTGATCCGCCGCTTCGTGGCCCATTCGACGCCATCGCGAGGGAAGAACGCATCGGCATTCAACGTCGGCGATCAGGCGTGGTCGTGGGACTACCATCTGGAGGACGGATCGACGTCCAAACTGTCCGCGTCCAACTGGCACGGCGAGCCGGTGTGGGAGCACGGTGGCAGCGTCCGTGCGTGGATCGACGCGCTTGACGACGCCGAGGAGACCATGTCCGCCTACGACTCGACCACCGGCGCCGACCCGCGTCCCGTGGGATGGAAGTCGCGCGCGCAGGCGGTCGGCTACACGGCCCAGCATCCTCTGGACGCGGTATTCGTTCCGCCGATCACTGTGTTCCGGCAAGACGAAGAGTTACGAAACTGGGTGGAGCAGACCGAGTACCAGGAGCGGCGCGTGGCTGAGGCCGTGGCGCAGCTGGAATCCACAACCGATGAGGGCGAGCGGCGCAGCCTATTGAATCAGCACTTCAGCCAGACTCGGAAGGCCTGCGAGTACCCCTCCACCTGCGCCATGTCGAAGATCTGCTGGGGCTCGGAAGACCTGCAGCGCGATCCACTGGGATCTGGGCTGTATCGCCGGCGCGAGCCGAATCACGTGATGGAGAAGGAGGCCCGGAGCCATGAGTGAGACTGAGAGGACAGCCCTTATTTGCTAAACAGTTTTGCTGTTGGTCAATTCAGTGGGATGGGTCCCTACCCCCAAGCGTAGGAGAAGGTGGTGAGTGGTGGACATCAGAATCAAAGGAAAGACTGATCGACACGGCAAGAAAAACGGCTCTCGCGTAAAGACAAAACCGGGGCAAAGTTATCGAGTGTACTGTTCCGTTTGCTCGATACCGGACATGGCTCATCCCGATAGCGCTCCGCATGGCTCTCCTGCGGGAAAGGTGTTCGTTTGTCCATCTGGCCACATCACGATAGTACGCGGGTAGGGCCCCATCCCACCGGGACAAACTTCGGGGACGTGCTTTGTAGCAAAGAAAGGAATTTATGTCTACTGAGAGGACAGCGCCAACTCGGACGCCGCAAGCAGGTAAGAGGATTGTTACGCACGAAATGGCACGCGAGGCCGTTCGTAAGTACCACGGGGCCGTGTACAACGGGAAGCCTGCACCGAGTTTGCATGTTCCGCCGCATCCCGAAGATGTGGACGTGATTCTAGCCGATTATATCGAGCAACAATCGGAGGCGATGCGCCCAGCGACGGACTGCTCTCACGGCAAAATGCTGATCGAGCCTTGCCCGGAATGCGGAAGAGAGCCGCTGGACGTAGACGGCGATCAGATCGTAAATCGGAGAGCGACGGACGTAGGTACGGAGCCAACGGACGAACGAGCGGAGTTTGAGGAATGGTATGAAGCTGATGCCATGCCTCTGGAGGCCGATTGGTTCAAACGCGACGAGGATGGAGATTATGTATTAGACCACGTGCAGCACTACTGGCTAGGCTGGCAGGCGAAGGCGGCGCGTTCTTCGGTCGAGTCACCGTGGATAGCCGTAGCACGCGAAATTGACAAATGGTGCAGTGGCGAGAATCAAGTTGAAGATGGCGAGGATGCCGAGTTTGCGCTGAGGCGGATTCAGATACTTCTTCGTCCGTTCTTGGCTCCGCCGACCGCCGAGAGATCGAAGGGAGAATCCCAGTGAAAGGCTCGTGGACGCGCAAGAAGCCGAAGCTGTATTTCTATTCGTCTTCTGAAGCCAATGCGGAGATTTTTGGCGCCCCTTCGCCGTTACAGAGATGGGCGTGGTCGGTTTACTGGGAGCGTGGGCACGATAACGGAACGTGTGCCACGTTCGCAATAGCGAAGTATGAAGCAAATCAAGTGATCGCTGAGGCCGAGAGATCGAAGGAGACGCGATGAAACCAATATCACTTCCACACACAACGAGAGTTCTAGGCGCTCCGCCGTTCTGGGATGAAGAGACTGACGGGCCGATTGTCGGCTTGCCGATAAGCGACGGTGACGGATTCATAGCTTCGTACTGGCGTCTGACATGGAAGGAACGGTTGAGAGTTCTTTTCGGTCGGCCAGTGCGAGTCTGTGTTCACGGACATACAACTTACCCGATTTCACTAGACACGGAAGTTTGAGGGCGAGGGAGACGCAGAAATGAATGCACAGGAACTAATAAAACTTAGCAAGCCTGGTAAAGAGTGGATTGTTGAACTTCGCGGCACTGATCCTACGACTTACGGGCAGGCGGTTTGCGGACTGTTCTACAGCGTAGATGAGGCTTCGGCGCGAATATTTTACGAAGTGGTCTGCCGAGTCATCAATCACGCATTTGGGGTTTCGTCCCTACCGCAAGCAACGCCACAGCCAATACCGGGTGCTATCGGAACGATCCGGTACACGAGTTCGTCGCGCGATTCTGGAGGAACCAATTCCGTACCAGAGAAGGCCGCGCCCAAAGGAGCCTAGCCCACCATGACAAACCGCCTAAATGACCCGACGTACTTGTGGCACGATCCGTTCAATTATCCGTGGGGTGACGGGGAAACGGATATTCGGCTGCGCAAGGTAAGAATTGTCAAGACGCGCAAGCCTGCTACCTGTGTACCTCCTCCGATTTTAAATGGGCATCCGCACGAAATCCCGGCAGGCACGGAAGCGAGATACGAATCCGCTTTAGTCGAGGGCATCTGGTCAAAGTGTTACACCTGCCTCGATTGCATGGATATTTGGTTGTCACCACCATACGAAGGCAAAGGAGCCTAGCCCATGCCCAACAATTTCTATGGTTTCATAACGCCAGAACAAGCTAAGGAACAAGGTGACACGCGTACCCTGAAGGAATTACGGAGGGCCGCCAAATCTCGTGGAAAGTGCCAATGTGGTCAGCCTATATGGAGATACGGAGGATGTGGACTGTGTTTCACATGCACGACTGGCGAATCGGACGCTTCCGAAGATTACGAATTTGTGCCCATACGAGAAGGAGCCTAGCCCATGCCCGAACGGAGGAAACAATGCAAATAGCAAATATTAAGCACAACAAGACGAATTACGCTCTACTGCGTGGCGAACATAAAGGCAGCAACCTCCGGGCATTCTTCGGAGTGCCTGACAGCAAAGACCTGTACTACGAAAGCGACGAAGGTGATGACATTCTGATCGAAGCAGAAAAGCCTTATTTCGTAGAAGATCGCGACAGGTTTTACAGCATTTCTAGGAGAAGGAGCCTAGCCCATGCCCGAATTTCGTAGAAGATCGCGACAGGTTTTACAGCATTTCTAGGAATATCAATCAATCATGAAGCCACAATTCTTGCTCATCTTCTTGCTTCTCTCCACCTCCCCATTTCTGACTGGCTGTGGCGCTCATCCTGATGGGTATGCAGTTTACGGCGAGTGGCACGAAGATCAGAAGATGTCGAGTTATGGATACGGGTGCTACAAGAGTCGCAGCGTTCGGCGATACGGAGAGATCATCAATGACCAGACCGGATTGTTCGGCGAAAAAGGCATGGTGTGTGCCGTGGGAGATCGCGAAGGCTGCGAGACGTGCATGTCGATGTGGATGACCGTAAATTCACCTAACGAGTGCTTTGAGGATTTCACTGAGTCCACAGAATGCGGAGACGTCGATTGATTATGAGCCTTAGTAAGCCTCAATTCCTGAAGTGGATGGCAGCCGATTCCCGCTGTACTCAATGGAGGAAACAATGAACTGGGAAGAGAAGCACATCGCCATCTTGGATGAGATGCGCAAGTTGCTAGGCGTCTATCCCTACGGAACCGATGCCGACATGCAAGCGGCCTACGACAAAGCGAGCCCAGAGGTTCAGGCGAAATACGACGAACTGAATCGCCAGAATGATGAAGCGGTCAAGAAAGCCGAGAAACAGTTGTGAGCCGTTTCCGCAGACAGAACTTTAAGGGTCGAGGTTGGCATGATGGGTACTGGGGGTCAAAAGAACGAACGTCAGTACGACACATGAAACCCCAAAAAAGTGAGGGGATTATGAGTAGTTATGGCAAAGACCCAGACGGACCCTGCACCTGTCCGAATGATTGCAAGGTAGCTCGCCATCAAACATCAAAGAAAGTGCGTATCCCGTTTAACCCGCTTACAAAGGAACTTGATCCCCAGTCGCGGCTGACTGTTGCGGCGCGATTGCTGCGCCAGCTACATCCACCGCATGATATCGGCTGGCATAGTGTGTGCATTGTATGCGAGCAGATTCAAGATTTAGAAGAAACGACTAGTTGCGACTGTGGAGAGGGACAGGCATGTCAACGTGAGGATTGTCATGGATATCCGAAAAGTCTGCGCTAGATGCCAAGATGTGCGCCACTGGAAAAAGGCGGAGGACATCTACGGCGATGGGATCTTGCGACACTGGCTTCGGTTTGACGACGGATTTCAAGTTAATCGACCGTGTGCCACGGGTGCGACCAAATTGGAATCGAACTGTTCCCGTTGCGGTCTACAGATGGTTCGCGTAACGGTGGCAATGGTTTACAAATGTCGAAGATGTGATCCAAGCGTGTTCAACCATCACTGACACGCGGTTCACGACCGATTGTCGGTTGGTGCGGGCGGGTGCTGTGCTGGTTTCATATTTCGTATCGCAGTGAGGGCTGAGGGAGGAAGGGACAATGGCGACGAAACCTATATTGCGCTTGTACCAGATCGGCTGCACGTCAGGCCACGATAGCCTTATCCAAGTATGGATACCTGAAGCGCCGACAGATGAGTCATTGGATTATCTCGATGAGATGTGGCGGTTAAATATGTGTGTTCTGCGTAGATCAGCTATACCCAAGTTCACAGGATTCGACGACATCCAAATTGGTCGCGGGGAGACTGGAGGATTGCCATGAAGAACACGCCTAGTGATTACATTGTCGCGGCACATCAGCCCTACGTGGTACGTGTTGTAAAAAGCGAGGGAGAGGCCATGAACGAGGGGCGGAAATGACGCGCTGGCTAATATTGTTAGTTCTGGTTACACCACTTTTGGCTGGATATGCGGCTTGGTATATTCCGCTTCCAACTGGACGGCAGTACGTGTGGACTTATAAGCCGATCCCACCTCAGGACGATTGCATTTTCGCGCAAAGTGATTACTGGTTCATGGATGCCAGCACCACAAAGAAAGGCAACTCTGGATTGTTCGCTTGGGATTGCGCGGAGGAGCCAACCCGATGACCTCTTTCGCTTTGGCACTGGTACTGGCAGCGGTAGGGCAGCAAGCGAACGTCTGGTCATGTAACCCGAACGCCGATATTAACAGTACGACATTCTGCTCGTTTGACTACGCGCCGCATCTCGGTTCGCGCACTCCGGTCACGCTGGAGCCAAGCGGAGAGCCGCCGAAGGCTAAGGAGCAGAAGGCTTGGCACACTGCGGAGGAGATTCAATATAACGCCACATTCCATTACGCATTTGATGACGCAATCGCCTACATGCTTAAGCGGCTGCGCGAGGAACGCGTCTCCGTCGATGAAGTCCACAAGCAGTGCGATGGATTCATAACCGAGTCCCGCTCAGTGGCCTGCGCGTTTGCCATCCGGGACGCAGAAGCTAGAATTCCCAAAAAGGACGGAACGTAAAGCTCTGGTCTCAGTAGACGGCACCAGACATTGCATCAAATTCTGATATTTTATGCTTGACAATTTTTACCACTGATGTACACTCAGGTCCGTCATGAAGCGCAAGCCAAACAACAACACGCTCCACATCAAGCCTGACGACGCCCTCTACAAGATGCTGATCCTCAGAGCCCAGAAGGAGCAGCGCACGCTTCACAATCTGGTTCTCGTGTTACTCAGAAAGGCGGTGGTGCAATGAGAAGTCCTTATGTGAAAGTGATCATCGGTGTCGATCCCAAGACCAACCTGTCCGGCGCCAAGGTAGTGGGGCAAGGCGCGGACTATCTGCTGCTGGAGCGTCCCGCGCCCAAAGAGCGCAAGCCCTCAGCGACCCCGCGGAAGAAGCGGGCCACGGTGTCCCCGCGCGTGACTCCATCGCCATCGATAGTGGAGACGGTCAATGGCTAGGAGCGGCTGCGTCTACGGCTCTACCGGATCGCGGAAGACGACCCAGGGCAAGTGGTTCGCGCACTACATCGCACGCACCACCGGCAAGGCCACCGCGCTCCTCTCCATGGATGGCGGCGGCTGGGGGCCGTGCCAGCCCGAGATCGACGCAGGGATGATCGTGCCGTTCTTCTGCGACTCCACGATCGTGCCGCTGGCTATCCTGCGCAAGGTGTCGCAAGGCTACTGGCCGAAGGACCTGGCCGACCCCTACAGCGCGCAAGGACTCACCCGGCTCAACTACGATCTCATCGGCGGAATGATTGTCGAAGGCTGGACGTCGATCACCTCGGCCGCGATGCGCTATCTCCCCGACACCAATAAGAACGTGGGCGGCGAGGATCGGGCGAAGCTGGGCGGATTCTACAACCAAGTGGTCATTGATGGCGTGTCGCAGCAGGAATCGTTCATGTCCTCCACGCGCGGCGACTACGGCTTCGTGCAGAACTTCCTCTACGGCCTGGTGATGAACTTCAACTCCCTCCCTCTGCGCTACGTCCTCTACACCGCGCTGGAGTCGAAGACCGAAGACGACGACCGTTCGACGATCTACGGTCCTGCGATCTCCGGCAAGAAGGCGACATCGCAATGCGGCTCATGGGTGGGCGACCTGATTCACGCGCAGGATTACTCGATCGAGCGCATCGAGAAGGTGCCAGACCCGACGGACAAGTCCAAGCTGGTCGACCAGAAACTGCTGGACACGGTGGTCCGGTTCTATTACAAGAAGCATCCGGACCCTGCGACCGGGATCCTGTTCCCCGCCAAGCCGCGTGTGACGCCGGAGAAGGTGAAGGAGTTGGAGCGGCGGTTCCCGGGCGGATACTTCGAGTCCGACGATTCCGGTGGGCTCGACCGCTATCTGGCCACGGTGGACGAACTGGCCGCCGGCCAGGCGGACACACTACAAGGTTGGCGTCAGCGCGCCGACGAGAAGCTAGGGCGCGGCAAGGCTACAACGACAGTATCAACTAAATAGGAGACAACAATGACAGCAGCATTTGGTGAAGTGATGAACACAGACGCACCTGCTGACGCTCAGCCCTCATCCGGTAGCGAGCCGCAGCAGTTGATCGACCCTAACGACCCCCGGCTGACCTCCGAAGTCCTGACCATCGACCCGGAGGCGGATGCGTATGCGGTCCTGCCCCCGCTGCCCGACGGGAAATGGCGCATGAAGGCCAAGCAGTTCGACATCAAGGACGACCGCGGGCAGCAGCAACGGTATGCGGTCTTCTCCCGCGCCAAGATGGACAACGGGCGGCCGTTCTTCGCGACCAACATCCAGTATTCGGTGATCGACCATTCTGGCGACTTCGACGGGACGCAACTCACCGACTACTGGGTCAAGACGCTGGTCGACCAGCGCAAGGGCACGTCGCAGGCGGCCACCATGATCCTGAAGCTGGGCGGCAAGATTCCCCCCTCCCCCACCCAGAAGGCGGTCATGGAGACGCTGCTACAGGTGCTGGCGTCGGAACCGGAACTGATCTACGAGACCGCGTGGTCGGCCGAGTGCCAGCACTGCCAGGAGGTGGCGAAGAAGCGCGGGGAGCGACAGCCGCGGCCGATCCTGCAGGGTATGCATCGGTTCGCCGCGACCAAGACGCCCGGCGTGCACGATCCCATGGTGCAGTGCCAAGTCTGCAAGCAACAGGTGCGGGCGCAAGCGCGGCTGGTGGCTCCGTTCTCGCTCAAGGAGTCGCAGGCCACGCAGGGCACTGGCGCGGCCAAGTGACCATCGCCATCGGCCCTCCCCCAGCGCGTGACAGCCTGACCGGGAGGGCCGTCGCAGGGGGCCGCCCAAGGCTGGGAGTGGCCCTCTGCGTTTTCTGTCCCAGCACCACAATCCGAGCAGGAGGAGTCCGATATGGCAACGCCGCTTCGTTGGATTCAGCGCTACTACAGCAAGGGATTGACCGCTCCGCCGTGCGAGCGGATCGAGGTCTGCCGCCGCCGCGCGGTCGGGCTCTGGCAGGACGCAGACGGGCACGGGCATGACCTGTGCGAACTCCATGCCGAGATGATGGACGCGCCGCCCATGGAGGAGGGGATCTGCTACGCCCCTACACACTCGTAGATGCCCCGCAGGGCAGTGGGCGCCCTCGTCATCCCGGCGGCCTGTATCCACGGTCATACGCTGACCCCGGACAACGTGATATTCACCAGTAGGAGGAAATGGCAATGCAGGATATGCAAAAACCTCAGCAAGGCGAACTGGCAGCGCAGGAGCCGTCAGGGGCTGATCTCCTACCACTCATGGATCCACTGGCAGACCCGGTGGAAGTGGAGCCGGGAGCAGGGGAAGCCACGGTGCCCTGCGAGTTCACCTGCGGCGTCGCCGGCTCGGGCAAGACCTTCCACTGGCGGGAACGGATAGCCGCAGACCCCTCCGCAGGCGTGCTGGCCGCGACGACTGGCATCGCCGCCGTGAACCTCGGCACCACCACGCTCAACTCCCTCCTGCGCTATTTCGACACTGACTCCCTGCGCGATTCGTACCTCAATGGCTCCCTCGTCCGCCGCCTGCGCGAGCTGCGCGACGACTACCGCCGGATCGTGATCGACGAAGTGTCGATGATGGACGGGGAACAACTGTCCATCCTCGTCCGCGCGGCGCTGGAGGCCAATTCGTTCGTATCCGATCAGCCACCGATCGGCCTGACGCTGGTCGGCGACTTCGCGCAGCTCCCTCCTGTCCGCGCGCGCTGGGCGTTCGAGTCCGACGAGTGGCACCGCTTCGACGCCCACACGACGCGACTCACCAAGGTATGGCGCCAGGACGCCGGGCCGTTCCTGAACGCGCTCAACCTCACCCGGAGTGGGAATGGTGATGCCGCGTCGCAGGTGCTGGCGCAGGAGGGGCTGGAGTGGCATTCGGCGCTATCGCTCGACTTCGATGGCACCACGATCGTCAGCAAGAACGACCAAGTAGACAGGTATAACGGGATGGCCCTCGACCGCCTCCCCGGACGCACGTTCACGCTGGGCAATCGCCGCTGGGGCAAGCAGCGCGGCGAGTGGAAGCAGGTGCCCGACCGGGTGACACTCAAGCAGGGCGCCTACGTCATGCTCCTCGCCAACCGCTACGACGAGGACCGCAACCTCGTGTACGCGAACGGGGACTGCGGCCACGTGGCGGAGGGCTCCGACGCCTCCCACCTGTGGGTCGAGTTAGTCCGCAACGGGTCGCTGGTCGACGTCCCGCGCGTGGTCCGCGACGTGGGCACCAAGTCGAAGCCAGAGGGATGGGCGAAGGGGCTGGGCGCGACCGGGCACGGGGAGTGGTGCCCGCGGCCGCACTGGATGCCGGACAAGCGGCGGTTCGCGGAGGGGCAAGTCGAGCTATGGCCCGTGCGGCTGGCATACGCGAGTACTTGTCATAAAAGTCAGGGGCTCAGTCTGGATCGCTGCCAGATCGATATCCGTGACCACTTCTTCGGCTCCCCGGCGATGCTCTACGTGGCCATGTCTCGATGCCGCACGCTGGAGGGATTGCGCGTGGTGGGCCAGCGGGAGCGGTATGTGAAGCAGTGCGCGGTGGATGAGAGGGTGAGGCCGTGGTTATGAATGTAAAGGGCATCTTCTCTAAGGAATCCGTTCACTGGGCTACGCCCGAAGACATTCGAGCCAAACTCTATGAAGAGTTCAAGTTAGATACTGATCCCAATCCCCTGTATTCTATGGATGGGCTGGACGTTGAAAAATGGCGTGGACATCGCGTGTTTTGCAATCCGCCTTATAACAAGATTACAGAGTTCTTGGAGATGCGTAAGGTGGCTGAGGTGTCCGTGTTCCTCTTGCCATCACGTACAGGTACTAAGTGGTTTCACGAGCAAGTGCTGCCCTTCGCTACGGAGATACGGTTTCTGCGTGGTAGGCTGAAGTTTTCGGGAACCAAGAACAGTGCTCCGTTTGACTCTCTTGTGGTGATCTATGCGTAGCAAGCCTCCATCCTGCACCGACTGTCCTTGTTACTCCCACGGCACCGACTTCTCCCGCGTCGAAGGCTCCGGATCGCTCGGCGTTATGGTCGTCGCGGAAGCATCTGGTGAAATGGAAGCACGCGACCAGCTCCCCCTGCGCCCCTACGCGCCCGCTGGCTCCCTCCTCGAACGTACCTTCAAGCGGATGGGCCTCTCGCGGCAGCAGTTCTCTCTCACCAACATGCTCCGCTGCCGCCCGCGCAACAACTGGCTCACCGGTGCACCGTGGGAGTGGTCCGCGCTGACCCACTGCCGCCCGAACCTCGACGCGGCTATCGCCGAGCGCCGCCCCCGGGCGATCCTCGCGCTGGGCGACACGGCGCTCAGGGAGCTCACAGGGATGACCGGGGAGGCGAGGGGCGTGTCACACTTGGGCGGGTATACGTTGCCCGGGCCGGACGGGATACCGACGGTCGGCTGCTACCATCCCGCCTTCATCCGCCGCGGCAAGGCCTCCTACCAAGGCCTCCTGTCCCGCACCGTGATGAAAGCGGTCAACGTGGCCGCGGGCCGGGACAGGGAGTGGCTGTGGAATATTGATCCGGAAAGGAAGGAGACGTATGCGACGCTACGGTATCAAACGCACCCAAGTATCGATGAGGCGGAAGCGTTTGCTCGGCGAGTTGAAGACAATGAATCGCTTGTCGTCTCTTATGATATCGAGACTTACGAGTCAGCCTCACTCGACGAAGATGCCCGAGATGGATTTACTGATACCCGCCTACGACTTGTGCAATTCAGCGCGGGCGCTGGAGAAGGAATTGCGCTCCCTTGGGAAGGAGCGTATCGAAGCGTTGTTCAGAGAGTTCTTCGATCGTCCAACGCCAAGTTCGGGCATAACGTGTGGCTCTTCGACAACAAAGTCCTCGAAGCCTGCGGAGCCCGCGAAGGACTAGACCTCCGCCCCCGCGGCGTGATCCACGATACCCTGCAGATGTTCCACCACTGGCAGCCGGATCTCCCCGCGCACCTGCAGTTCTGTGCCCAGTTCGTGCAGTTCCCGTTCCCGTGGAAGCATCTAGCGGCGACGAACCTGGAGTTCTACGGCTGCGTGGACGTGGATGCGACGCTGCGGCTGTATACGTTCCTCGATCAACAGTTGCGGCGGGACCAGATCTACGATTCTCCGTACGACGCTGATGGGGACTGCGTGAGCGGTTACGTGGGTCAGGTGCAGCAGGTGCGTCCGATCCTCGCCGCCATGGAGCGCCGCGGGCTGCCTGTGGATGACGCCACCCGGCTGCAGCTAGACGGGGAATTCGACTTGGCGCAGCAGGAGCTCGACGCGGAACTCCAGTCGAGGGTGCCGGAGGAAGTGCTGGGACTGGAGCCGCGACGCGGTAAGAAAGGAAACTATGACTACGGGTATATCCGGACGCCGAACGACACTACAGGCCTTGTTGAACGTACCTTCACAGTCACAGAAGTTGAAAAGGATACTGGTGAACCTTGTAGACGAAGCGTCACGCGCTGGTGTCGAGTCGTGCCTTTTAACGCTAACTCGGGATTACAGCTTCTCGCTTACATGGATGCCAAAGGTCACAAGCGCCCCAAGTCCCGCAAGCAAGACGACGAAGGCAACGACAAAGACACGACAGCGAAGAAGGAACTCGTCCGCCTAGCCAATCGCACCGGTGACAACTTCTACCTGAAGGTGATCGAGTATCGCGAACTGTCCAAAATGAGGGGCACGTACATAGAAGGATTCAAGCCACACGCGGACGGCTTCGCACATACGACGTTCACCTTTGATACAGGAATAGGCCAGCTCTCGTCCCGCAATCCGAACATCCAGAACTTCCCCAAGCACGGTCGGCTGGCGAAGGCGGTACGCAAGATGATCGCGGCGAAGGAGGGGTATGTTCTATCAGAGTGGGATTACAAGTCCTGTCACGTGCTTACTCTTGGATTCTTGGCCGAAGATGCAAATTATATACGCTGCGCCCGGATCGACATGCACTCTATCGTTACCGGACACAAGCTGGGACTGTGGCATGCTATCGACTTACTACGTGACTATAGTGACGGGGAGATCCGCGCCAAGTGTCGATGGCTGAAGTCCAATCCCGAGTGGAAGCACATCCGCGACGCCCGCATGAAGCACGCGATCCTCGGCATCGGCAACGGGCTCAAGGCGCGCGGACTCTACGAGAAGCACATGGAGGATTTCAGTGGCCAGAAGGAGGCGCAGGAATTCCTCGACGTCGTCGAATCCTTGTTCCCGCGCGTCTTCGAGTGGCACAAGAAGGTCCAGCAGCTCGCGCACGAGCAGCAATTCCAGAGGACACAATATGGGCACATTCGCCGCTTCTATGAGGTCTTTCGGTGGGATTATAAGAAGGCTGCTTACTCTCACGGGGATCAGGCGGAAGAGGCCATCTCTTACCACCTGTCTAATATTGCGTTTGGCTACATCCGAGAGCACATCAAGCTACTGGAGAAAGCTGGCCTCAACGAGAAGTACGGACTGTCGAACAACGTACACGATTCTCTCGTCTTCCACTTCCCAGCAGCCATGGTTGACGAGCACGTGCGTGAAGTATATCCCATCCTCATCCGGCCCTCGGAAGTGCTCCGGCATCCGACGATAGCGCCGGACGGGCTGTGGATCGACGCCGAGTGCAATGTGGGGCCGAACTGGGCCGACATGCACGAGGTGGACGTGAAGCCGAGGAAGGCCGCATGCGCGACTGGCTGATGACCTATCGTGGGGAGGTGATGGTGGCAGGAGTCAACGCACGGATGCGCCGGCTCCTGCACGCCCCGATCGCTACGGCAACGGTGCTATCGGCTGCACCTTCGTCGGATCCACGCCCTGCTGCGCCACCTGATCCGCTGCCAGCCCGGCTTGCGCTGCCCGGTCCAGAGCGTCGATCAACTGCAGCGTGGCTGCCGGAATCCCCGGCTGCGCCTTCAACGCCGCAATCACTCCACTCAGCGCCACCAGCGCTGACGAGGCGGAGGGGGCGGTCAGCACACCCGAGGCCGAGACCGCACCAAGGGACGTACTGATATCGATGATGATCTCTTTGACAGCCGCAGACAGCGATGGGATCGCGCTGACGGCCACCGGGAGCAACGCTGTGATGAGTGTGACCCAGTTCACTTGGCACCTCCGATCGCGGTGACGTCTCCATTCAGCTTGGTCATGGCGGCCTGTACCGCCGCCTGCTGCGTGGCGCCCGCGGTCGCGTGGTACGCCTGCCACAGCGCGTTCGCGGCGTTGTAGTCCGTGATGGCCTGGTTCAGCGCCGTCTTGATCGTCGGCGTCTCCGTGAGCCTGCCCACAGCGATATCCGCCTTGAGTGAGTTGATGGCCGCCTCGGCATCCATCAGCCCGCGGTAGGTGTCAGAGTCGAACTGGTTGACGGATCCGGAGATCGGCACCGGAGCCTTGATTGCACTGGAATGGCATCCCGCCCCCAGCGCCATGCCACACCCGAGCACTGCTATCGCTACTCGACGACGCATACGCCCTCCTCTTTCAGTTCCAATTTATGTTCATATCGTTGTACTCGGTCATCACCTTGCCGCCCGCCTTGGCCAAGTCCATCTGAATCTGCATGTACATGGCGCTGGTCCACGGCGGGCTCATGATCGGAGCAGGCACGTTCTGGAACATCGCCGGCAGTGGATACGTCTTCCCCATGATGGTGACCGACGGCGTGCTGTTGAATCCGTTCAGCATGTCCGTCACGTAGTTCACCTGGATCGGGTACGTCTCCTTGGGCTCGAGCGGCGGTATCCTGATGCCTGTGTCCGCCCACACGTTCGTGGGGCTCGCATACGCCTGGATCGCGCCTTTGGGATTGACGAAATTCATCTGCATGCAGTTGTTGACGTTGCAGCACCGACCGTGCTGGTCGATGAACACCGGACGCACCTCGAACTCCAGCGCCTGCAGCAGGCCGATGTTCTTGTCCGTGATCAGGTTGAAGGAAAACGAGAACGCCACCTTGGACAGGTTGCCGAGGTTCGACAGCGGCATGAACGGCCGATGCAGCGCCGCCAGCATGTTGCTGTAACCACTCGGCCCGTCGATATACACTTGCAGGTTCGGGTTGCCGGCGGACGCGGGAGTGACCGTTGCCACGTTCGGCTGGACCGGCCCGATGCCGGGGTTCCACGGCGCCACGAACCACGCGGAGTTGAACTCGTTATTCGGATCGATGATCATCGTTGTCTCGTCTCTGAGCGGAGATGAGGGTTGTGGGTTATGGCCGTCCGTAGCCTCCGAGGTATATGATATCGCCCACCGTGACCCACGTGTTCGGCCACTGATGGTAAACGTCGTAGTAGTCTTGCCATGCCGCGCCCAGCACGGCAGCGCGCTGGCCGGGTGGAACGTTGGTCAGGTCAACCTGTTGCGGGAATTTGTTGGGGGGACCACCGTTGCTCATTGTGCTCTCCTGTATTCGAAGTTAGTCGCTTCATCTCTGAACCAGAATCCCAGATCCGCGCGCCGGATGCTCTTGCACGTCCCTCGTTCCTCCCACCGGGCGTGCTCCGCAGTGTACCCTACCGCGCCCTTCAGCAGGTTGAGCACGTCCACGCCCGCCTCCACGTCCGTCGTGCACGGCCGGAACTCGCCTCCGCCTGGCTCCTCGTCGCTACGGTACGCGAAATCTCCATCCCCGAGCCGCGCCAGAATCGTCACGTTGTGCTCCTCGACCACCGGGAAGGCCTTGCCCCAGCTCCCGCCGACGATGATCACCAGACACAGGAGCGCGATGAGGTTCGCAATCGCCACCTGATGCGCCCTACCCTTCTCCTTCAGCCGATCTCTCCATTTCGACAACCGTTGCACAAACTTCATCCACGATTCGGCGTGTTTCGGCCTGCTCCCGCCGAAGATCGTCGACACGAACAGATAGGCTGCGTAGATAGAGAAGCACCAGCCCAAGTAACCAACCCACTCCCACGTTTTCGGGCTGAGGCCCCACGTCATCACTTTACCCTTTCCTCTCCAGACGAATGACGGCTGCCACTTCTTGTTACACTTTCAGGAATTACGGCTTAGGTGCCTCGGGAGGAGTCGGAGGTTGTGCTATACTCTGACCCCCCGTCGCGTCCGGCTTGCCGAAGAACGATGGATCCTTGCGCGACGGGTCCGACGGCAGCCGCAGCCATGGGATCACCCGTCCCAGCGATCCCATCATCCCGTGGCCCAGCGTGAACAGGAACTTGTACCCCTTGCCGCTTCCCTGGTCCGGCGACGGCATGGCGCTGACCACATTCGACAGCACCCAGCTCCCCACCAGCGCCACGATCGCCCAGTGTGGGTGCGCCATGATGAACTGCCCTAGCATTCCAATCAGTTGATCCATTACCGCCTCCTATAAGTCCCTACTGCAGATACGGCACCGCTGCCGGTGTCACCGGGTTCGCTGTGAATGTTGCAGTCACGCTGACCGGCCCTGGCCCGCTGACGGTGCACGTTGTCGCCGAGCCGGAGCACGTCCCGCCGCCCCACGAGGTGAACGTGTATCCCGTGCCCGGCGACTCGGTGAGCACGTCGGAGCCGGACGCGGCGGACGTCGTGCAGGTGCCGGGGCAGTTGATGAGCCCTTGGGAGTCGGTGATCGTGCCGTGGCCGACGATCGAGGACACGGTGATCATGTAGGTACTTGCTCCGGTCGGGTAACAGGTATCGGCATTGAACGTCAGATTCTCGAATCCCCCGTTCGGCGCCCCGCCCATCGTGTTGAAATAGCAGTCCATCGCGGGGTTACTGTAGACCGTGCCTGCTCCTACCGAAGCGCTCGTGCCTCCAGAACAATAACTGGAGTTCGGAACCACGTTCCCGGAGTAGGTGCCGCTCGTGCAGCGCACGACATTGCCACCCGTGATGTCCGGCCCGATGATGGGCCATGTTTTCGACGCAGGCCACCATGACGGTTGCGATGCGTGAAACAGAGAGTTGGGCAGTGTATGGCCTAAGCCAGAATACGGGTCAACGTTTGAGAATCCGTCCGAAAGACTGGTTGCCACTTCCGACGTGCTGCTACAAGGTGCCGATGCGAAGCTAGGATCCGCGGGACTGCAATACCTGACAGCGTTCGTCACCGTGTCAAAGTTAGCCCACTTGACCATGCTACTGCTGGTGTAGGAATCATTGGAGCCCGCATATCCATCCGGATATCCGAGCGAGTAAATATCGGCAACGAAGTTTCCTGCATTGTTGTTCGCGCAACTCCCGGACACGTTCGGAGGAGCGCAGACGTAAGTCGTGTGGTAGCTCGGTGTCCCTAGAACGTCGCCGATGATGTTCCAGAAACGGTTGGGGGGATACAGAAGGACCGCCGTTGTCTGCTCCGTCTTTCCTCCTGCTGGAGCACCGCCGTTCGGGTCGCGCCCTGAATAGAAGCTACGAAACGAGGTGTATAGGTCGGAGGCTCCAAACACCTCATCACCGATCACACCTGTCCCGATATTCCCTTCAAAGAGGCCGAGCATGTCCGTCCCACCGTGACGATAGTTCGAGTTCTGTTGCCAGCCTGTATCCGTACCGCAACCGTGACAATGCGTGTAATACATATCCAAAGCAAAGTTGTAGGCGCTGACCGACCCTATGCATCCCTCCGCCATGAAGTTGAACGGTTTGTGAACGTCAATGTTGTTCTCATAAAGTTCATCGCCGCTCGTCCAGCAGGACATGGAATAGTAGTTCGAGACTGGTGGAGAGTTCTGCGAATAGTTGTCCCGGTACGTTACGTTGGTGGATTGCAGAGGCCAGAAATTGTAGAAGCCGTTCGCCCCGGTCTCCGTGTCTCCGTGCGTGTCGATGAACTTGATCCCGCGAATCCACACGTTGTAGCAGCCGAAACACTGCACCACGGAGAAGTTACTGAGAGCACTGGACAGATCCAGAGTCATGTTCTCCAGCCCGACGCCGGAGATCGCCTTGCCAGAGTTACCCCATATCTGAGGATTGCACGGGCTGGAGCTTCCCACGCCACTTCCGTTCGCGCAAGTGCTCGCATTGGTAAACCAGTTCGGCGTCCTGATTCCGGGCTTGATGCCAATCGTCCACGGCCCCGAGCCAGAGACCGAAGTGATGATTTGCGGCTCCGTCAGAGAGCGATTCGGCCTTCCGCTTACGTTTCCTTGTCCGCAGTTTCCCTGATTGCAAATTAGAAGTCCGGTAGTGGGGTAAGGCGTGTTCGCTACATCCATCTGATCGAGGAACACAATGCTTCCAACCGACCAATTGCCGATCGCCCCTTTCGAGAAACTGTTGATCGTGATCGAGGTTGTGCCTTGAGAGTATCCGGCAGTCCAACTGGCGATGTTGTCCGTCGATCCGTCATATCCTAGCCCTGTGCCTTGAGGAGCGATGCAGATGTCTACTCCACCCGACTCCGGACAACTGGTTGTCGAGTTGGATAGGGTAAGCGTTGTCTGATCGGCTCCAGCTCCGCGCAGGGTAACGTTTGAGCAACCCTGTGAAACGGTGCCGCAATTGTTGTGGGAGAAGTCGATGCCAGCCGTGCCAATAGAGTAACTTCCCGCCGACAACACTACGACTCCTCCGGCATCCGCTAAATGTGCCGCCGCGCAATTCTTGATCGCCGTGTTGATCTGGGCTGCAGTGGAGCCTGCTGCCAGCGTGGTACAAGTGGTTCGGGTGGCATATTCTACCGTCGGATCGGCTCCGGCCGTGGACCAAGTGTTCCCCGCGCGCGCGTTGGATAGCAGCCCATTCCAGAGTTGCGCCTGCGCCACGCAGGACAGCGCGAGGATGAGTGTCAGGTATTTCACTGTCCCACCTCTTTCTGTGGCATGGCTACCTGCGACAACTCGCAGCCGTTACAGTGGCCGCTCGCTCCACCGCCGGCCGCTTTGAACGCCGCCAGTGACATGGAATAGCTTGACCCCGGAGCGTTCCCCGGCCCGGTACCTGAAGCGCAGCCTGTGTTCGGCGTGTCCGCTAGGCAGTTGGCCCAGTTGAAGGTCCACGTCCACGCGCTTGTGCTCGAATACGCTACGTGTCCGTAGCCGGACGATGAATCCAGCGTTCCGCAGCAGGCGTCATCTTCACCGCCGAACCACGCCATGTCGGGAACGTTATTCGTGCTGGAGGCTCCGCATTCCGGCCCTTGCCCATTGTTCTCTACCACGAACGCGATCCCGCTGCTCGTGGATGGAGTAAAGTTCATCACCGAGTTCGAGTTGGCGCTGTTCGTGCAGGTGACCGAGGACACCGCGTAGTGCGCCTGATTCTGGCTGCCCGAGTTCACCAGCCCACCAGACGCCGAGGCGCCGGAAGTGCTGGTCGTCACCGACGTGTCCAGCGGAGTAGCGTTCGCCCCAACGACATCGTAGATATGGATCGGGTCTACCACGGCGACGCTGTTCATCGTGATTGTGGCCTGACGGTAGTTCAGGTTGTTGCAGAGGGCGTTGCCGACGTACAGGATCTGCGGCTGCGTGGTGCTGGAGCCGATCCACGTATAAGTGTTGTTCGAGGCGTCGGTGATGCCCGTGATCTTCGCTTGGGAGGGCTGCGTGGAACCCAGCGCGACCAGCAGGTTGCCGACGCAGGGAGAGTCGATCCGGTAGGTCGTCGCGTTGGGGATTTCTACGATGTCTCGGGCGATATACATCCCAGACGGAGCTGTACCAGCGGAGGCGGACTTGAACGCGATCGCCCCGATGCCCCACGTGTCTTTCGTCGCCTGATCGATATACATCGCAGGGTTGATCGCACCGTGCGTCGGCTGGTTCAGGTAATACGCGAAAGGGCCGAACCGCCGCGTATCGCCGAGCATTGTCAGCCGCTGCGTTCCTGTACCGCCGCTTCCTCCGGCAGGAGAATAGGCTGATGCAACGTGGGCGGCGCTAAGAGTAGCGTCGTTCACCCCCGCCACAAATATAAGATCGTTGTCGGCAGTCGTCGTGATACTTCCCGGTTGCACCAATGGCCCGGTGATACCAGATGCACTCGTAGAAGTGCCGTCTACAGGTGTGGATGTGGCTACGTCATAGAATTCGGCACACCACACTTGGATGTCGAACGTGGTGGCCGTCAACTCCAAGTCCAGCTTCTGTTTCCCTGCTGCAATACCAGCGATGTAATACAACCCGAGGATGCGCGTCCCGTCGTTCGAGGTCGGTCCAGCCGTGAATGACGTTCCGTCGATGGTGAAACTGGAGAACGCTACCGAGTGTGACCCGTCGGAATTGTCGAATCCAGTGCCACAGACGAGCAGGTTATTGGATAGCGTGGCTTGTGGCAGGCTCCCTATGAACTGTGCCGCTTCTGGTGTCCCGCCGTCGTTTGATCCCCACTGGGCATACTGCACCAGCGCGGGACACGGAGCAGAACAGGCCACAGGCGTCGACACGGTGCGCAGCTCGACTCCCACCGCCGCCCACACGCCGCTGGTAATTGTGTCGGAACAGGTCACACTCCCCGGCGAGGCTACTGTGTTATCACAGGCGCCGATCGCGACGTGGCTGGAGGTCGTGCCGGTGCGGTTTGCGTCCCGCAGGTTGCCCGTGTTCGCTGTGGGGATGCCTGCGTTACCCAGGTTGGAAGTGACCGCCACGATCCAGTTGTTGCTGTCGGTCGTGGTGATGGACACGGATGGCGTCGTGGAGCTTCCCGTCGCCGAGACCCAGCCGCCAATCGCTCCCACACTGGCGTACTCTTCCACGGAAAGGGCGTAGATGCTGGTCCCACTCAACGTCGGCGTGACCGTGGTGAGCGAGGCGCAACTGAAGCAGATCAGGATCACCGCGCCATCGCTGGAACCATTCGGCGTGACAGGCGTGATCTGCATGAAGAAAGCCGATGCAGCCGAACCCACCATGTTCGTGATGGTGCGCGTCGGCGTCTTGAGCGACATGCCCACGACGACGGTGTTGCCCGCAGTCGTCGCTGCCCCAAGCGTGCAAGCCACTCCGGCGGACGCGGTCGTCTGCAGGCATACCGTGTGTGAGGCCGAGACGTAGGACACCGCCCACGAGTACGGACACAGTAGCGCGAAGCCAAGGACGAAGAGGAGCTGCCGCATCAGTTCACCACCCAGTAGTTGAAGCACAGCGGATTAGTAGAGAATGTGCCTAGCGTGATCGTGAAGCTGGTGCCAGCGCTGCGGGCCGATACACGAGGCGCGGTGAGCGCCGTGTCTGCGGTGGTGTTGCAGGTCACCGAGAGCAACGTCCCGAGGCTGGAATCCGGCTGCACGAATATCGCGCTGCTCGCGGTGACTGCCGAAGTGTTGATCGTGCAGGTTCCGGCGGAGGCGTTGGTGGCGCAGGAGAACGAGCCTGCTGGCGCTGCCGAGCAGGAGGCTACAGAAGGATTCGCAGCGCTGCCTGCGGCTGCGCACTTGGTGGCGGTAGCATAGGTCGCGCCTGTGACATTCGTGCAATCGACATAGTTAGTGCCATTGCCACAGGGGAAGTGCCCGCTGGCTGCGGCGTTGGCGATCCGGAACCCGGTCGCCGCGTTGACCACGCCGCCAGCAGTGACGTTGGCTTCGAGCGTTCCTGCTGTGTACACGTTCGATGTGACCGAGCCGCCGCTGTAGGCGCGGAAGATGTCACCCGTCCCGCTGACGTCGTAGACCAGCAGCCCGATACCGCCGGTGGAGGTTCCGGTAGCGCCGACCAGCAGGCCGATGTTCGTGTTGTTGTTGGAGGAGTTGGCATCGCTGAAGGACCACGGCGCGGTGAGCGCGGCGGTCTCGACGCCGTTGCGAGCGATCCAGTCTCCTGCAGCGTTCTCAGCGATCGTGTTCGACGCGGCAGAGGCGGTGATCGAACTCTCGGGTCCGCCGGACGCGGTCGGCAGCAACCCGTTCTGTACCGCGCCCCACTGCGTGCCGTTGTAACACAGCGGGATCGGCGTGCTGGCCGGAATCGAGTGCGGAGATGTAGTCAGCGTGGTGGTGTAGCCGGATGTCCCCGCGACCGCGACCGACTTGGCTCCCAGACTGTTGATGTTGACCGTCAGCCCGGTGCTGCTGTTCGTGGTCGTAGTGGTGTAGATGATGCAGTTGCCGGATTGAGGCGTGAACACCGGGATCGTATTCGCGGACTGTGCTGTGCCGGAGCCGGACGTGTCGGCGGCCAGCAGCGGCATGGCCACGCTGATCCGAACCTCCCACAGGTTCGTAGCGCCATTGTTAATCGTGAAGTACTGTCCGGCGGCGACCTGAAAGCTGGCCGCGCCCGTGGTAGCCAGAAACCCGTTCACGTAGGTCGTGAACGTGTCGCTGGAGTTGGTGCGGCCGAACGTGTATGGCCCGCCGCTATCGATGAATACTGTGTAAATCGTGCTGGCGCAGCCGCTGGCTGTGGAATCGGGTATGAGCGGGGAAGTGTTGGCACCAGACGCGAAATGCACCGCGTGCGCGTTGTCCCCCTGCGTCGTAGATGGACAGGCCAGCGTGTATGCGCTGCCGGAGTTCACCGTCGTGGAATCGTTGAAGCCGGGATTCTGCGCGGTGTAGGTCGTGCCCGGCCCGGTGGCGACAGAGGTCTGTCCGCTGGCCGTGGCCGTCGGGAGAGCAGGTGAACCGCAGCCACCGCCGTCAGCCTTGATGTACATGCCTGCGCAACCGGAAAGCGCGATGGTCCCAGTGCCGTTGAGGATGATCTGCGCGACCCCATTGTTGTAGTACGTCTTCGTCGCCGCGCTGCCGGAGCCGGAGTTGCACCACCCGTTCGTCATCTCCGAACAGGTCTGCGCCCACACTTCCACGTCGCCGACGATGCCGCTCCATCCCGTCATGTAGGTCACGTAGGGATTGTTGGCGGAGGTGAGCGTGTTGTGATTGAAGTCGTCTACGAAGGAGTTGTAGACCGAGATCGAGCCCGTGTAGACCTGCGACGGCCGGAACGTGCATCCGAGGCACGCGCCGAACGTGGAGAATAGGTGGATGCCATTCTGCAGGTACACGCCCGGGCTGACGTTCGTCATGGTCAGGCCGATCGTCTGCTGCTCCAGCCCGACGCAGATACCGTTCTCGGCTTCTTCCACGTGCGTGCCGTCGTAGCTGACCGCGTTGCCGCTGACCGTGAGTTCGCACCACGGAGCCTGCATCCCGGAGTCGAATACCACTGGAGTCGCATAGGTCGGGAGCGTCTGGACGGTCGTGCAGGTTGAGGTCGAGCCGCAAGTGCCGGAGATCGTGTACCCGACGCCGTTAATATGGACCGTGCCTGAAGTAGAGGTTAGCCAGTGATTGCCGCTGGAGTAGGTGATCGTCGTGCCGGACGTGGTGACTCTGGCATAGATACCATTCGTGAAGTCTGTGATGTTGCTGGTGATCGTCATGTCCGGCACGGTGCGGGCGGAGGTCGCCTGCACGTCCATGCCGGTGGTGAAGAATTCCGCGATGGCGTTGGTGTTCGTGGACTGAGAGTCGGCGAGGGTCAGCGGAGTGTCGAAGATGACCTGCTTCGCCGTGCCGCTAAAGTGTCCGCTCAGGTCGCTGGCCGTCCCTGCGGTACGGTCGCAGATGAGCAGGTTGCCGGAAGCGTCGACGAGGCCGGATACCTGCCACGGCCCGTTGATGGTGTTCGAGTGCGTGCCGCCGGCGGAAGCGTTGCTGACCAGCACCGTCATACCGCAGCCTGGAGTCGCGGTCGGGGAGTTCGTCCACTGGAGCAGGACGTTCCCATTGGTGTCGTTGAACCATGACAGCCCGGTGGCGGGGGTCGTATTCGCCTCAACCGAGGAGGTGTTGGGATGGCGCACGTAGAGATGCTGGATCGCTACCTGATCCGCTGTGTCGAACTGCTGGAAGAAACTGACGGTGCGACAGTTCAGGATCGTCGCGGTGTCGAAGCCAGAGAGTTCCTGCCCCACGTCGCTGACGCCGCCGAGTCCGGCGATCTGCTGGCAATCGAAGGAGACATTCTTGATCTTCGTGTTGTAGGGGCCGCTGGCTGTCGTATAGGTCGAGGTGTAGCCGACGACCGGACCAAGCGCGAGCAGGAACGGGTTGTAGTTCGTGCAGACCGCGCCGCCTCCGGATCCCGGCGAGCAGGTCGCGGCTGGCGCGGAGAAGCTGCTCCATCCTGAGTGCGGAATGATAAAGCTGCCCTGGCGGACGGAGTTGTTGGCCTCCATGCCAACGCCCTGGATGAGCACGCCGTCCATGCCTACCTGCAGCCCGAATGCGGGATTCAGCGCGCCCTGCGGCAGCCAGAAGACGCCGCCATTGTTCGTGTCGCTGCCGCCGAACGCCGCGACGACCGGGAACGGGTTGCTGGAGCAGGTGAGGAGCTGCGTCGTCTCGTTCGATTGCTCGCCGACCATGTTGACCGGGGACACGGCACCGTTGGTCGTCCAGTCGGTCTTCGCCGCTGCGCAACGGTCGGTGCCGCTGAACTGGGTGCTATCCACGCCCGCTGCCGAGGAAGGCGCGTAGGCGGTCGAGCCGGAAGTGTTGAATACGGAGTAGCCCTGCGTGCCGGTGGGCAGGATGCTGGATGCGACGAACGCGTCCGTAGCGATCTTGGTCGAGTTGTCGCCGGTGGTCTGGGTGGTCGCGGTCGTGCCGTTCGCCAGTCCGGTCGAGAAGGACCACGTGCCCGAGGAGACCTGCGCCACACCGTTCGAGGTGGAGGAGTTGGCGCCGGTGCCGCCCAGAGTGTTGGCAAGGATCGCGCTGAGGCTGGCGGCGGTGCCGTTCGTGTTGTTGTTTAGGGTAGCGCTAGAAGCGTCTACCAGTTGGTTGCTACCGTTCGTGCCGACGATGGTCTTCGATGCTGGGACCGCGGCGCCATTGACGCCCGTCGTGTTGGTCGCCGTGTTGGTGCCCGAGCCCGAGGTCGTGATGGCGCAGCCCGTGCCGCAGGTCAGCGTGGCGGTAGTGTTGGTGGACGTGGTAAGCGCGGAGAAGGCGGTCGAGCCGCTGGAGGCTGCTACGACCTGCGACCATGCGGAGCCGTTGTACTGGCAGTTGACGACGGTAGAGCCGGAGCCGGTGGTGCAGTCTGACGCTGAAGCGCCGTCGGTGACGGTCGCGATGGTGCCGTTCTTCTTGCCGGACACGGACGCTAGGCCAGCCACCGTGGTGATCGTGATCCCCGCGCCGCCTCCGCCCGTGCCGGACGTGCCGACCGAGATGAGGCAGGTGGCTGTCGGTGAGGAGCCGCCGCTGAGCGTGGCCACGATGCAGCCGAGGAATCGATACGCATACGGCCCGTCGTTGGTCGTCGTAGCGCTGCTGACGACATCGACCTGCGTCCAGTTGGTTCCGTCGACCGAGCCCATCAGCTTGACGCTCAAGCCGGATGGGGATCCCGTGGTCGAGACCGTCCACGTGTAGAATCCCGGGAGCTGGCCGCCGCTGGCCAGAAGGTTGAACGAGGTGCAGCCGCCGGCGGTGCCGGGGTTGTTCGCCGAGGCCGCCGTGACCGCGTTGCAGGACACGCCGACGCCGCCGGGGCTCAGGATACCGGTGGATTGCGCGGCGGCGATGCCCGACAGCAGGAGTAACAGGAATGCCAGTCTCTTGATCATGTGCGTGATCCCTTTCGGCGGCGGCGCTTGGCGGACGAGCGAATATACCCTCCGGCGTGCGTGAGCCGTCCCTCGCGCTCCATGCCGTAGGCCTCGCCCGCAGCCTGCTCAGGCGTCTTCCCTTCGCGGACGAGCTTGGCGATCTTGTTGCTGACTCCGGACTTCTTGGCGCGGCGCTTGCTCATGGCTTCAACTCCTGTCGGGTCTGTGTGGCCAGCCACTCCCGGATGGCAGGACTCTTCACCGCCAAGTGCTCGATCAGGTACGGTGGGAACAGATCGTAGAATCGGAACGGTCGTCCGGCCATCTCCGCCAACTTGCGTCGACGCACTTCAACCGGATCAACTTCCTTAGGTAATTCGAATCGAGGCGCAGGCTTCAGCTTGGCAGCCTTGACAGTGCTTGGCGTTGGCGCTTCGCCTGTCTTAGGCTCGGGAGGTAGTTCCAGTTTCCCCGGCGCAGCAGGTACGCGTACCTTGGGGACGCTCTTGGCGCGGTCGCCCAGCGCACGGTACTTGGATACCGCTTCCGGATTGCCTCCGAATTGCTTGTAGTGGCCCAGCGTAGCTGCCATGCGCTCTCCCGCCTTGCCTGTGATCTGCGCCGCGACGAAGCCGGGATCCTGTGCACGCATCACGCGGGCTAAGGGGCTGCCACCGACTGAGATAGATCGCATGTCGCGCCAGTCGTCCATGAAGCGCGACCAGTCAGCGCGAACGGAGTCGTACATCTTGCCTGCGCCGCGAGCCTTAGCAACGTCACTGAGTTGCCTGTCCAACGCATCACGCACGGCGCCGAGCGCGTGATAGACGTTGCCGGGGAGTTCGCCGGAATACATCTTGTCTCCGAGCGCGGAGTAGTGCACCCGTCCCTCGCCCCACGTAAGCGGGCGCAGGGATTGCTCGATTCCAGACGCAGCGTCCAATTGTTCCGGGCCTTGCATCTGGCGCGTGAGATCGTTGAAGACTTTCAGGCTCTCTGGTGCACCCATCAGGTACTTTTCCTTGGCCGCTTCGATCGCGTCCCGAACGGCGACGGAATTTATGGGTGTGGTCGTGCCCACCGTGTCGTTGACCGCCTTCCAGCGCTGATCGAGACTCCCCTTCACGGCAGCGTAGGTAGAGTCTACGTTTTGCTTGACGATCTTGGCGTAGGCCTCCTGCCCACGCTTAATGGTGTCGAGTTGGGCCTGTGCGCTATCGTGCTGGGCCTGTAGACGCTTGGCCTCGTAGGCCTTCTGCACCCACTCATCACGAGCCACCTTCACCTTCTCAGCATGCGCAGCCTTCTTATCCGCCGTGGCTTGCTGATAGTCTGCTAGTTCCTTCTGGTACACCGCTTGCGCCTCACGGGCCTTGCTGGAGTGTTCCTGCAGTCGTTGCGCGTTCTCCTTGATCACGCTATCCACGTCGCCTTTGTAGCGCTCCAAGCGTTCATTCGCCACTGCGAATCGACGCAGGCGCTCTAGATAGACAGGTTCCTTACCTGCCCCAGCCATCTCCTGTCCGAGGATGCGGGTCGCGCCGCCTACCTTGCCTAGAATCTTGTCGAGTAGCTTGGCACCACCCTCAAGCGCACCACGGACAGGCTCCTCGCCGCTGGTGGCGAAGAACGTGCCCAGATCAGCGGCGGTGATGGCAGGGTCTTCCTTCGACGACATACGACCGATCAGCCCCGGAGTGGATACAGAGTAGAGTCCCTGCAGTGCAGGCTCGACTCCCTTGGACTCCACCGCCTCGAACGCCGAGTGAGCAGCATTAAGTGGGCCGAATTCCTTGCCGCGACGCGCGTCGTAGCGCGACCGGGCGTCGGTGATGATGTCGGAAGGCATCTGCGCTACGCCCTTCGCGTTCTCACTGAGCCGTTGGATCACACGGTCGGCGAACGGGATAGGCGGGGCGCTAGGCACTCCGGGAGGCTGTGGTGCCGCTCCACCGATCCGGGACTTATACTGTGGATATTTCGCCACAATCTTTTCCACCAGTTGCGCGTCTGGAATCGAGTCGTATTGAGGGTACTTAGCCTTGATCGACGCTGCGAACTGATCTACGGTAAGAGGCTGTGTGGCCATTACTTGAGCACTCCTAGAGGATCGGAATCCGACGCTCCAGCGCCACCTACACTGCCGCTGCCGCCCGGAGTCTCATACCCCGCCAGCGATTGCTTCACGTCCGGGATCACGTTGTCCCGTAGCCATGTGATCTTGTCATAGAGCTGGCCGGGCGTGTCCGTCGGCCGCGGCAGGTGCTGGATGATGACCTCGTAGCTGTACTTGGAGCGTCCAGCGATGTTGCGCCACGGCGCGGCTCCCATGATCTGCAGCGCGGCGGCATTCTTGATGAGCTGCTGCGTTGCTGCCTCCTGCGATTGGCCGAACTGGTATCCCTTGAACCGCAAGTGCTGCATCAGCGCTGAGCGGTTCCCAAACACGAGATCGTTCTCATCCTTCAGCGGCTTGCCGGATGCGTCCTTCGTCTGTTCGAGGAAGGTGACGGTGCGATTGATCATGGGCTCCATGCCGCGGACGGAGTCATAGATCTGACGCTCCTGCGGGTTCATCTGCTTGGCCTTTTCCTGCAGACGCCAGTCGACCATGTTGCGCTGGAAGGCTTCTAGCTCACGGCGTTGCTGCTGCTGGAACTCGTGCTGGTTCTTGACGTCCTCTTCGTGCTCCTGATGGCGCGTCTTGGTATCCTCACGTCGGTTGGCTTCGGCCTGTGCCAATCGTTGGGCCTCGTCCGCGTACCGCATGACCTCGGTGATCACTCCCTTGGGGTCGTTCGGATCCTGCTCCGCGATGGCCTGCGCGCGTGCCGTGGCTCCCTTCTGGATATCCGGCGGGAGAGTCTTTATGAACTCGCGGAGGTGCATCATCGGGTCAGGTTGCTGCGGGTCGATGAACTTGCCCTTGGATACGGACCACAGCCGATTGCCGACCTTGATGATGTCGCCTTGAGCGATCCGCGCCTGCTCCGATTCCCGTTGCCGCGCCTCCGCCTGCCGAGCCAACTGTAGATAGGCTTGCTCGACGTCCATGCGTTGGGCCTTCTCGGCGATCTGCTGCTTCTCCTGCCGCGCGGACTCCTTCGCCTGGCCGTACTGGTCGGCGACGGAGGCGAGGGAAGTGAGGAAGGCGCTCATGAGAATAGCCCCGTGGAGTCAGCTTCGAACGACGGGCTGGGGAGCTGGCCTGTCGCGTTAGGATCGAAGTACGGTGGCGGCACCGGTGCGTTACCGGGCATGTAGGACGGCTGAAGCACGCTGGTCCCGGGGTCCGCGGTTGGCGGCCCGGGTGGGAGGGGCGTCTTGCCGCCCATCATGATCGCCTTGAGGATCGAGGATACGTCGATCGGCTTCGTCGTCGGCGACTGCTCGTAGATCCCGAGCCCCTGCAGCGCCTGCTGCTGCGCCATCTGCTGTTGCTGGAGGTAGTACGGGGCCAGTGCCTGCGCGAGCACGTCCTTCATGATCGCAGGGGAGGAGCCGAGGCCACGCTCGGCGCCGTAGGCATCCGTCTGCCGCGAAATGTCGGCGGTCAGGCCAGCGGTCAGCGGCTTCTCGAACGACGCGACGTACTGGCTGAACTTGGCCGGGTTGGTGATCAGGCTCTCGACGAAGTTCTGTTTCTTCGTAGCTTCGCGATTGGCGAGGAGGTTCTGGATCAGCCCGGTCCCAGCAGCCGCGCCGCCTTCGACAGCCTTGCCTGCGCCGGAGGTGAAGAACGATCCGATCTGGGAGAGTGCGTCCGGCATTACGATCCTCCTGCGTTGCTCGACGATAGGCCCGGCGTGCTGCCGAACAATGTCTGCTGCGCGAGGCCCACGTCCGCTGGTGAGCCTGAGAGTTCCGCCACCATGGCCGCGAACGACGGGTCCGACAGCGCCCCGCCGGTCTGCGATTGCGCGTCCGGCGCGGCATGCTTGAACGCGGCCTGCTCCTGCGTGGTCAGTGCCTGCTGCTGCTGTTGCTGCTGTTGCTGGAGTTGCTGCTGCGTCGGGCCGCTGGACGTGCTGGGAGTCAGCGCCCCGGACAGTTGCAGTCCGACCTCGGTGCCAGCCGTCGCGGCCGGGATCAGGGCAGGCAGCAGCGCAATCAGTCCCTCCGGCATCAGTACCCTACCTCCAGCGACCCTGCGACCATCGCGCCGGACTGGGGCAGCAGCAGCCCGCCCGCCCGCTGCACGATCCGCATCAGCTTGACTTCCTGCGGGTTGCGGTCGCTGAGGAAGCTAACGTAGCCAATCATACCGAGGGCACGTGCGTCGGCCAATACACGTCGCATAAAACATACGAGCCATGCGGCAGGCGCGTCGGGCATCGCTTTGACGCGCAGGATGAGCAGCATGCCATGCGCGGAGGCGCATAGCATCTGCGCGCGGATGCGGCCGTCGACGGTCAGCACCCACTGCCATTCCGGATCGATGGGGAGGGACTCGAATCCGGTCATCAGCTCCGGCGGGACTTCATTCACGTAGGGATGCCGGACGTCGAGCTCGCCATGCACGCGCGTCGTCATGAGATCACCACCGGAGTGCCCACAGGCTTCGGCACGACCACGTAGTCGATCGCCTCGACCGTGGCAGGTCCGGAGCCGCTGACGGTCAGGTTCAGGTTCTCCGCGGTCTGGAGGATGCGCGCGCGGGCCTCGTACTGGTTGTTGCCGAGCGCGGTCAGGGCGGTCTGGATGGTCGCGAGGATGTTCCCATCGAGTTCCGGCGTCACGGAAATGGAGTTGGGACCGCCGTCGCCGCGGATGATCACCTGGTTGTGGAAGAGGTTGACCGTACCGCCTTCCGCGAATACCTCAGCGTCCTGAAACGACCACTGGACGGAGGTCGAGGCCGCACCCGCGTTGGTCGCGCCTGCGTCCCACGTGGAGTCGCCAGCCTGCCAGCGGCGGAGCGCGCCGTCGGAGAATCCCGCCATCACGGTCAGCGGGATCGAGCCGGGAGTGCGGAACTGGCGCAGCACCGAGATCGGGAACGGGAGGTCCACGATCGTCCACGACTTGAGCACGAGGTCGTAGCAGAAGATGCGCGAGAGCTGGCCGCCCAGCCCGGCTACGATGTCGCTGGACGTGTAGGAGGTAGAGTTGTTGAGGATGACGCTCGGCGTGCCAGCGGCGACGGCGGTGTATTCGGTCTGCTGGCCGGACGCGGAGCCGACGTAGACGCGCCACGAGGCGATCTGCGAGTTCGAGGGGAGGGTGATGTAGATTCCTTGGCAGAACTGGCTCCCACCGGAGACGATCTGCAGCGAGTATTCGCCGGAGGTGTAGGTCTGACCGCCGGACGTGGTGAACTGGATGCGGATGTAATAGTTGCCCGCGTTGAGGGTAGCCGGGCCGCCGGACGAGTACACCGCGGTGACCGAGATCGCGCCGAAGATAGTCGCGGCGAGTCCCTGCAGCGGCACCGCGCACACATACATAGGAGGGTTGGCGGTCTGCGCGCCCTTCGAGAACCACAGGTAGCCTTGGTCGATCGGCGTGATATCAGTCTCGGTGGATTCGGGGAACAGGTACGGGCGGATGGCCTCTGGATCCTGCAACTTGTCGGAGATGCCATCGGTCACCGCGAATCCCAGGTGAGAGAGCCGCATGATCCCGTAGCCCGGGACGAACTGGAGAGAGCGCGGCGCCACGCAGCCGAGGTCAGTCTGCAGCCGCGTGATCGAGAAGTCGGTGGCGCCGAACACTCCCTGGATCAGGTATGTGGAGAAATTCTTGAAGAACATGAGGAAGTTCTGTGGCGCGATGCCTGCCTCGGCCACGGTGAACGCCTTGATGCCGGAGCACTGGTCGCCGTCGTCGGGGGAGATCTGCGCCGCGTTCAGTGGATTCCACGACAGAGGATTGTTGAGGTCCGACATACGCAGCGCTGACGGCCCGTCGAGCTGATCCGAGGATTCGCTGACGCCTGTATTGGCCACCCAGAGCGAGCTCGCGTAGACCTCCGCGTGCGCCCCGCCGCGCGGGGGAGGGGAATTGGAGACCTGCCCCGAGTTGACCCAGATGATATTGTTGTCCGCGATCGTCGAGCCCAGCGTCGCGGAGAAGGATGGCGCACCACCGGAGCCCGTTTCGCCGCCTTGCTTGGCGGTGAACACATACGCGACCGCGCTCACAGTGGCCTGGATCTGGTCGCCTTGGTTGAAGAGAGTCGAGGCTGCCCATGCCGGGTAGGTGGCGGAGAACGTGTTGGTGAGTTGCGTGGTGCCGCCCGTGGTGCCGTCGGACTGGTACGGCGTGATCCCGTTGCCCAGCGCCAGCATCATCTTGTTGACGAACTGGACGATCTGGGGCAGGGGAGAGAGGTTGCCCGCCACGCCGCCGACGGGAGTGGGAGGATTGTAGCCGGAGTTGCCGCCGCCGCCGGAGCCGGAGCCGCCAGTGCCGCCGCCGACGCCGCCGCCTTGATAGGGCAGGAGGTCCGCCGGGAGCGTCTTGATGATCTGGCCCGCGCCATAGGAGGGGAAGGTGAAATTGTAGAACTGGCACACCTGCGTCGTGTCGGAGGCGGGTGGCGTGGCCGGGCCGAGCGAGCCGTCGGCGGTGTTGTCGGTGTAGGCGACCGTGGATTGGCCAGCGACGGTCGCGACGAAGTGCTCCGTGCCCGAGGCGCCGCCTGCGACGGTGCGGTAGATGTTGTAGCCACCAGCGGCGTTCGC
>Ga0335069_10000648_pt1 | contig 56824 bp, 43 predicted proteins | sample Lox_Sample_11_FD_206714 | JGI IMG/M metagenome (GOLD analysis project Ga0335069, IMG submission 206714) | Soil microbial communities from Loxahatchee National Wildlife Refuge, Florida, United States - Lox_Sample_1.1 | ecosystem: Environmental > Terrestrial > Soil > Wetlands | place: USA... | reverse complement strand
ATTCGCCTTTTTCGGCCACAGTCTCGGCGCCATCGTCGCATTCGAACTTGCGCGTTCCCTTAGGTCCATTCCGCGATGTCTCTTCGTCTCCGGCGCGCGGGCGCCGCAATTACGGCGCGATTATGTGCCGCCAGCACCGCCTTCAGACGACGAGTTGATCGAAGAGCTCCGGCGGCTTGACGGCGTTCCGCACGAATTGCTCGACCAGCGGGAACTAATGCGGCTTGCGCTACCTGCGCTGCGAGCAGACACTTCGCTGTATCGCAAATATATCTACCGCGAGGGCCCCGCGCTTGACTGCCCGATTTGCGCCTACGGCGGTGCGGATGATGCCAGGATCACGCGCGAGAATCTCGAAGCCTGGGCGGAGCAGACTTTTACGTTCAAGCTGGAAATGTTCTCCGGCGGGCATTTCTTTCTGCAAATTCAAGAGAGCGAATTTCTAAAGTCGCTTGCCCGCGATTTGCGTGCGCTGCTTGCCAGGTAAGCTGCCGCGGAATCCGGCGTCCGCTGAGAGTTGCTTTACTTCTCTCTCGCGATCCCCAACGCCCGAATCCGTTTGTGCAGGTTGGTGCGCTCCATGCCGAGCGCCCTCGCCGCGCCGGAAACGTTCCAGTTAGCCTCTTCGAGCGCGCGCAGAATGTACTCGCGCTCGGCGGAGGCACGCGCTTCCTGCACAGTTGAACGCGGCGCCGAATCGCGTTGCACCCGGATCTCCACGGGGATGGATTCCTTGGTCAACCTCTCGCCGGTAGTCAGGATCGCCATACGTTCGATGGAATTGCGCAGCTCGCGCGCATTTCCCGGCCACGCATAGCTCTCCAGCAACGGATAGACGTCGTCGGCAATTGTTTTCGGCTTGAAATTATTCCGGGCGCAGAAATCGTCCAGAAAATACTCGGCCAGCAGGCGAATATCCGGCACCCGCTCGCGTAGCGCCGGCACGCGAATCGGCACCACGCTCACGCGATAGTACAGGTCTTCGCGAAACTTATCCTGGCTCACCAGCGACGCCAGCTCGCGATTAGTGGCTGAGATGACGCGTACCGAAACGCGAATGGATTGCTCTCCACCCACACGATGAAATTCACCTTCCTGAAGCACGCGGAGCAGCTTCGCCTGCGACGCCGAATGCAAGTCGCCAATTTCATCCAGGAATAGCGTGCCGCCGTCGGCCAGCTCGAATTTTCCCCGCCGCATGCCGGTTGCGCCGGTAAATGCGCCTTTCTCGTGACCGAACAATTCGCTCTCGATCAACTCGGTCGGAATCGCCGCACAGTTGACCTTGACGAATGTGCCGGATGCGAACGGGCTGTTGCGGTGAATATGCTCGGCCAGCAGCTCTTTGCCGGTGCCCGATTCCCCGATCAGCAATACGCGCGCGTCTGATCGGGCCGCCATGGAAGCCTGCTCCACGGCACGCAGAAACGCCGGGCTCGAGCCGATCATTTTCGGACTCGACCCCACCAGTTCGCGCAGACGCTCATTCTCCCGGCGCAGGCTGGCGTGTTCCAGTGCGTTCTTGAGCGCGACCAGGACCTTTTCACGGCTTAGCGGCTTCTCCAGGAAGTCAAATGCCCCGGCGCGCGTCGCTTCCACCGCGTCTGCGATGGTACCGTGACCCGAGATCATGATGGCCGGCGCCGGAGTGCCGTTTTGCTGCACGGAGCGCAGCAGGTCGATTCCATTCCCATCGGGCAGGCGCATGTCGAACAGGAACAAGTCGGCGCGCGGCGCTTCCGTGTTCGTGCGGAACTCCGCGACGGAGCGGCAAATCGAGACACCGTAACCCTCGCGCTCCAGAATCATGCGCAACGAGCGGCCGATGTTGTCTTCGTCGTCAACGATCAGAACTTTTTTCGATGCCATGAGAGCCATTGGGAAGCACCAGTCGAAACGCTGCACCACCAAGTTCACCGGTCACGGGTACAATATCGCCGCCGGAAATGAGCGCGCTCTTACGCGCAATGGAAAGGCCGAGGCCCATGCCGTTTTTCTTGAAGGAAATCGTGGGCTGGAACAACGTGCGGCGCGCTTGCTCGCTCAAACCAGGTCCGGAGTCGTGAACTTCCACGGCTACATGGCCGTTTAGAGCGTGAGTGACCGCGAGCACGTTCCCGCCTGTACCGGCGGCCTGGGCCGCATTCTCCAGAAGGTTCACCAGAATTCCTTTCACCAGATCCTCGTCGGCCACAGTCGGTAGCGCGACTGGATCGAGACGCAGTTCGTAGTTGACCTCCGGATGCCCGGCCTTGAGGAACGCGACACGGTCTTCGACCACCGTATTCAGATTCAATTCGACCGGGCGCACTGGCGGCTCCGCCGAAAACTGCGAGAACGCGCGCACGCGCCGCTCCAGACTCTCGATTTCCTCCACTACGATTTGCTTGGCCTGCTCCAGGAATCCGCTATCGCCGCCGCTTTGGCGCGCGACCATCTCCTCTACCGTCAGGCGTATCGGCGTCAGCGAATTCTTTACCTCGTGCGCCATCTTGCGCGCCAGCGACTCCCAGCTTGCCAATTGCGTGAGATAGATCAAGCGATCCCGGCTCTCCTCCAGCCGCTCGGCACTGTCGTTGAATGCTTCGATGGCGCGTCCGATCTCGTCGTCACGCCGGCTCTTCAGTCGCACCGCGAAATTTCCGGCCGCCAGCTCTGAAAGCCCGGCAGTCAATTGCTGGATCGGTTGGCTCAAGTGATGCGCGAGCAATGCCAGAATCACCAACGACCCCAGCCATACGAGCGAGGCCAGCAGCACCCAGGCGCCGATAAAACCGCGAGGCAGGTCGCGCGATTGTTCTTTGTAGACCAGGTCGCGCGCCCGCCGATACTGTTCGGAGAGGCGGTTCATGGCGATCGGGAGAGAACGGGAATAGATCAGCACTCCATCCGGGCGGCGAACATAATAGTCGAGCCGGTCGCCCGCCGCGCCTTCACGCCTGCATCCATCCCGATCGCCGCTCGTCCAAAAGCTGCGTAGCGGCTCCGTCCACGTCGCCAGGTCTTTCGCCGCAAATCGCTGCGGTGCAACCCGGCTCGCCGCCGCGTCATTTTTCAAGTCTGTGCATGCTTGGTTGTAGAAGGCGAGGCCCGTTCGATGTAATGATTGGGAAAGATCGTCTAACTCTTGCGTTGCGCGATACCGGAGGCTGCGGTCCAGAAAGGACGTTGTCATCCACAGCGTTGCACCCCAGGGCACAACTGTCGCTGCAAGGAAAACCAGAATCAGCTTGTTGCGAAGCCGATTCACCCGCTTCGTGAGCTCCGGCGCTCCCGTTTCAGGTCCTCGAGGCGCACTGGGCCGGCGCTCGCCTCCCAGTGCATCTGCTGGGTTCGCGCCGGATTGCTGAAAACTTCGATCAGCCGCGTCAGGTTGATGCTCGACGGCCCGAAAAGACCGGTTTGGTCGCGGGCATCCTCGGCTCGCACTTCCAGCTTGATCCACAAAGGCTTGTCGCGGGGTACGCCGTCGATACCGAGCGGCAGGTGGTCCAGGCACCAGCCTTCGGCCGCAGTTGCCGAGAGATGCGACGCCGTCGCTCGCTCTAATACCGTGCTGGTCACGGAAAATCTCTCTTCCCAGACGTCGTAGCTCACCACGAAGCGGTTTACGGCCGGCCGAACCAATGGCGCGGTGACTTCGCTGGATGCCGAGACCGAAAGCTGAGCGAGATACTCGAGAGTTGCCCCATCTTTTAGCTTTTCGAGCGGCTTTCCGGAAATGAACCGAAACGTTGTGGGAACTGAAACGCGCAGATCGTCGCCGTCCAGACGCAGATCGTCGCCTCTCAGGCGCACCCCTGCCGTGGGTGCCAACCCTATGAGCAGGGTCGCGCCTATGCCCGCCATAAGCCAGCATGATCTGGCGACTTTCCGCATCAATAGTTCATTCCGACCATAAAAACCGGCGACGCCCGGCCACCCCGGATGGGGAAAGCTGTCGCCACCAGGACAGAGTTCTTGCGCACTCCTACGCCTAGTGAATGGCGCACGATCATGTCTTGACCGGGGTCCCAAACCGCTCCGGCATCATAGAACGCCTCGAAAAAGGCATACCGATATTCGACCGAGTTGTAGAGCATGCGGCTGCCGCCCATCGGGTCGAGTTCCCATTTGTTCCACCCTCGCAGCATCGAACTGGTTCCGAGTTGGAAACGCTCGAATAGCGGCGCCGGACCGGCGATGAAACCCGCTACTGCCTCGTCTGAGAACGACTGGCGACCTTGCGCAATGGTATACCGCACTTCCCAGCGGTGCCGCGTATAAGCGAAATCACTATCCAATGCCTTGGTGGCAATTCGCAGGTTGTAATCCGCTTGCAATACTTGCTGATCGAATACGCCACCCTCAAACTGCTGCAAGTACTGAACGTTCGTGATGGCCGCATTTGCAAACTGAGCACGTTCGCCGGGTACTTCCGTCTCAAATCGCTGAAAACCGGCGCCGAAGGAAACAGTGAGCGGCTTAGCCACCTGGATGGTGATCATCGGCTCGAAATTCTGGCGGGTCCGATAAAGGTCGGCGCCTTCTGTGCTTTGGCCCAGGGCATTCAGAGTGGAGCGATTCCATTGTTCATGGTAGCTGTCAAACTCGAATCGAAAACGGATGCCGTCGCTGCCGAGATGACGGTTTTCGTAGCGCGTCCGAATGCCGGTGTAACGTTCTACCAGTTCATCGCCATCGCTGATCAATCCCGCGGTAAAGCGGTTGTCGCCGGCAATGAGGGTGCCGTTTACGGCGGCGCTCAAGCCTTCGTTCGATTCATAGAGGAGTTGTGGAACCGATAAATCCACTCGCTTCCCGGCCACATCCATAACGACTTTTACCTGGTCGGGCGAGCTGCCACGCAGGAGCCTGGGGACGACCTTTCGAACATTGAGTTCATCGCGGATGCGCCGCGCCACCTCGTTCATTGCGGCGGGATTGAATTTCTGTCCGATGAGGTTCTCGAGATCCTCCCGCAGAGCGCGGCTGATGCCGGACGCTACTTCACGCGGAAGTTCCACGGCTTCAATAGTATATCTGGAATTGACGTTAAACTCGGCTGGCTGAAGTAATGGCTGCTGACTCCCACCCCAGAGGCTAGCGCCCGAAATCAACAGACCAATCAGTGCGCGTATCATGGCGCGGGAGAGTGCAACGGCATGGCCACGCGCTGAAGGCATTTCCCTACAAAGGCTTAACGCATTATACCCTGTGCCTGCCGTTCACAGGTGTGACGATAATCTGAAGCCTCAGAGTGCCTTGGCGAGTTCCGTAGCGAAGGCGCTGCGGGCCTGTTCTTTTTCCTTGGGTCGCTTCACGCGCCGCCGCTGTTGCTGCTGGTCACGGCTCGCCGGAGCCACTGTTGCCGGACCGGTGATTTTGCCCTTAGCGGGCTGTGCCGGATTGGCTCGCAGCAGCTTGCCTTCGAGAGGCGCGCGGTCAAAGCGACGGATGATGGCCTGCATCTCCTCCGTCGTGGGGGCCTCCACGAACGCGAAGCCTTTGGACTCCTGCGTTTCGTGGTTGCGGATCACCTTAATGGAATCCGCTACTAGGTCGTCGGCCGATAGCCATCCTTTGATGTCATCGGCGGTGACCCACGTAGGTAGATTGCCGAGAAATACAGTAAAACTCATTCAGTGACTGTTTTGCTCCGTTGGTTGGATTTTGGCGTTCAAAGGGGAAGGGTTCCGCTCTACTGCCAGAATCGATGATATCAAGGCACGACGCAACTTGCAATCTCGCCAGCGCGGTTTTTGGGATATCACGATGTCTTTCTCACGAGTCCAATATCTCCTAGGCCATTCAAGATAAACTGAACCGCGATCGCAGTCAGCAGTAGCCCCATCATGCGCGTCAGAATGCGGATGCCGGTTTCACCCAGATAACCGCGAACACGGTCCGCGCCAGACAATATCCAATACGACGCAAAAGCCGTGATCGCGATGGCGACCACCACCGGAACCGCATACCAGAGCGCCGGCGCTCCGCTCACCAGAACCATTACGCTCGAAATGGAGCCTGGACCGGCCAGCATCGGCACTCCGAGCGGAATGATGCCAACGTCATCTTTTTCCGAGCCTTCCTCGGTTTCGGTAGGAGTTTCTTTGGTCGGAGAACGGCGCGCGCGCAGCATGTCGAGCCCGATCAACAACAGGATCACCCCACCGGCAATCTTGAAGGCCGGCAAAGTGATCCCGAATAACTTGAAGATCAGGGTACCTGCGGCTGCGAAGCACGCCAGCACCAGAAAGCAGGTCCAGGCCGCACGGCGCGCCATGTGCTCGCGGTGTTCGGTATCCGCGTCGGCAGTCATGATGAGGAATGTCGGGATCGCGGCGATCGGGTCGACCAATACGAAGATAGACGTCAGACCGACCAGAAAAAACTGCGCCACCGCGACAATCGATCCAGGCATGGAAATGAGTGCGTCTTCCGGCCGCTCACTGGCCGGTCCTCCATTGTCGCGCGTCGCGTGTTAAGAGATCGCTAGCTTCCTTCGGCCCCCACGATCCGGCCGGGTAGTTGGGGAAGTTGCGCGGCGGCAGCGCCTTCCAGACGTCCAGCACCGGCTGCACCACGCTCCACCCGGCCTCGATCATATCGGCCCGCTGGAATAGTGTGGCATCGCCGATCATGCAGTCGTAAAGAAGGCGTTCGTAGCCTGTGCTTGGCTCGCTTCCGAAATAATCGCGGTAATGGAAGTCCATCTTGACCGCGCCGATATCCACCACCGGCCCGGGGATCTTAGCGCCGAACTTCAGCGAAATCCCTTCGTCGGGCTGAATATGGAGGGTGAGCAGATTGTGGCCCAGATGCTCGACCGGTGTATCGCGGAAGAGCACGAACGGCGCCCGGCGGAACTGGATGACGACCTCGGTTACGCGCTGCGCCAGACGTTTGCCGGTCCGGATGTAAAAGGGAACGTCCGCCCACCGCCAGTTATCGATCGAAAGCTTGAGGGCAACAAACGTTTCGGTTTGTGAGTCCGGTGCGACGTGCGGCTCGGAGCGGTAGGCCGGGGCAGGTTTGTCATCCTCTGTCCCACCGCCATACTGGCCGCGGACGGTCCGGGTCAATACGTCCTCCGGGGCGAACGGTTGGATGGCGTGCAGAATCTTAGACTGTTCATCACGCACGGCATTAGCGTGGAAAGACACGGGCGGCTCCATCGCCGTGAGCGTGACCAATTGCAAAATGTGGTTGGGTACCATGTCCCGCAGCGCGCCAGCATGGTCGTAGTAGGCTCCGCGCTGTTCCACCCCGAGCGTTTCCGCCACGGTGATCTGGACATGATCGATATACCTCCGGTTCCAGATCGGCTCGAATATCCCGTTCGAGAACCGGAAAACCAGAATGTTCTGTACGGTCTCTTTGCCGAGATAGTGATCGATACGATAAATCTGGTCTTCCGTGAGGACCTGTTTGATCTCGCGGTTGAGCGCCCGTGCTGAGTCCAGGTCGTGGCCGAACGGCTTCTCGAAAACGACGCGGCGCCAGTGGCCGTTGGATTCCTCCGCCATACCGGCGGCGCCAAGTTGCCGCACGACCTCGCCAAACAGGCTGGGAGTGGTCGCCAGGTAGTAGAAATAATTACCCTGCGTGCCGTGCTTCTCGTCCATCTGCGCGAGCAACGGCTTTAAGCGCTGATAATACTGCGGGTCCTGAAAATCGCCGGGGAGGTAGTAAAGCCGCTCAATCAGCCAGTCGCAGAACTTGCAGTGTTCCGGCGCGCCGCCGAACTGTTTGAGATCCTCCCGCACCTGGCTGCGGAATTCGTCCTCGCTAAAGGTCTGATTGGCACAACCCACCAGAGCGAACTCCTTGGGCAGCAGGTCCTTTTTGGCCAGATTGTAAAGGGAAGGCAGGAGCTTGCGCTTGGTTAAGTCGCCGGACGCGCCGAAGATGACCAGGCAGCAACGGTCGCCCGCCCGAACGGGCTGGGATGGGGGTGGATTCGGGTTGCCGCCAGCCATCGGCTAACTCTTTTTCCCTTGTTCCACGTGCCCGCCGAACTGATAACGCATGGCTGACAGAAGCTTGTCGGCGAAGGTATCCTCGCCGCGGGAGGAGAAGCGTTCATAGAGCGCCGTGCTTAAGACGGGCACCGGAACGGATTCGTCGATTGCTGCCATGATAGTCCAGCGCCCTTCGCCAGAATCGGAAACCTTGCCGGAAAATCCTTCCAGGTCGGGCTGCTCCAGCAGAGCGATGGCGTTCAGATCCAGGAGCCAGGAGGCAACGACGCTGCCTCGCCGCCAAACTTCTGCGATATCGGCCAGGTTGAGGTCGTACTGATAGCGCTCGGGATCGCGGAGCGGCGTGGTCTCCGCATCCACCTCACGGGTGTGCTTTCCGACGTTGGCGTGCTTCAGGACGTTCAAACCCTCGGCAAACGCTGCCATCATTCCGTACTCGATGCCGTTGTGCACCATTTTCACGAAGTGCCCTGCTCCCGACGGGCCGCAATGCAGGTAGCCCTCTTCCGCGGTCCCATTCACTTTCTCGCGGCCCGGCGTCCGGGGAATTTCGCCGCGCCCGGGCGCGAGGGTCTCGAAGATCGGGTTGAGATGCTGGACGACCGCGGACTCGCCGCCAATCATCAGGCAGTAACCGCGCTCCAGGCCCCAGATGCCGCCGCTGGTACCGGTGTCCACATAGTGCAGTCCCTTCTGCGAGACTTCCTTGGCCCGGCGGATGTCATCGATGTAGCATGAATTTCCGCCATCGATGACGATGTCGCCAGGCTGCAACCGTGACGAAATCTCGGCCAGGGTGTCGTCGACAACAGCGGCGGGCACCATTAACCACACCGCGCGCGGCTGTTTCAATTTGCGCACGAAGTCGTCCAGCGACTCGGCGCCGGTGGCGCCCTCACCGGCCAATTGCTTGACGCTAGCCTGACTCCGGTCAAAGACAACGCATTCGTGACCGCCCTTCATCAGCCGGCGCACCATATTGGCACCCATCCGTCCCAATCCGATCATTCCGAGCTGCATGAGGTCTCCTGAATGCTAAGAATCGCACGAACCCGCGTGACTTATGATGCCCGTCGAAACCCTTTGGATTCGTATGTTGTGTGGAAAGAGACAGATCGGAGGTTCGTGCGGGAAATGGTCCGATTGCTGGCAGCGGCGGGAATAACGGTCCCATCAGCGGCCTCGTAGGCAGCGCACGTCGCTTTTTCGCTATACTGATTGGCGAACCTTCCAGCATGGCGCTGTTCAAGACACGCAGCGCCGCCGTATACGGCATCGATGCTCATCTGATCGATGTCGAAGTCGACATGTACAAGTCAGGCACGGCGCGCGACTTCATCACGGTCGGGATGCCTGACACTGCCGTACGCGAGAGCCGCGAGCGCATTAAGTCGGCGCTAATCAATTCCGGCTTCGGCTATCCAAACAAAGCGGTCACGATCAATCTAGCCCCCGCGGACGTGCGGAAAGAGGGGGCGGGATTCGACCTTCCCATGGCGCTCGGAATTCTCGGGGCCATGGGAACCGTCTCGGGGCTCGACCAGCATTTGCTCGTGGGTGAACTCTCGCTTGATGGCGCCGTACGGCCGGTGCACGGGGCGCTCTCCATCGCGGTGTGCGCGCGCAAACAAGGGCTCACCAATCTCGTGCTCCCCGCAGAAAACGCCGCCGAGGCAGCGGTGGTAGACGGGGTTCGCGTCTTCGGTGTGCGGCATTTAGCGGAAGTGGTGGCCCTCATCGCGCGGCCGGAGGAATTCTCCCCGGTGGCTCCGCAGGGCGCGGGACAATTCGCGCCCGACTCCTCCGCGCCCGATTTCCGCGACGTCAGGGGGCAGGCCAGCTCCAAGCGCGCGTTGCAAGTCGCGGCGGCGGGCGGGCACAACGTGCTGATGATCGGGCCGCCCGGATCGGGCAAAACCATGCTGGCGAAGCGGTTGGCTGGGGTGCTGCCACCGCTTTCGTTTACCGAAGCCATCGAAACCACCAAGGTGCACAGTATCGCCGGCATTTTGCCGTCAGGCGCCGGACTTCTGCGCGAGCGGCCCTTTCGTGCGCCCCATCACAGCATTTCCGATGCGGGTCTGATCGGCGGCGGGCCCGGGATGCCGCGGCCGGGTGAGGTCAGCCTGGCGCACAACGGCGTGCTGTTCCTCGACGAATTTCCGGAGTTTCCGCGAAACGTGCTGGAACTGCTGCGGCAGCCGCTCGAGGATGGCTCGGTAACCATCGCGAGATCCACCATGACACTCAGCTTTCCGTCGAGCTTCATGCTGGTTGCGGCCATGAATCCTTGCCCGTGCGGGTTCTTCGGCGACGCCACGCGCGAATGCCGCTGCACGCCGGGGATCATCCAGCGCTACCTGGGGAAGATCTCGGGGCCGTTGCTCGACCGCATCGACATCCACATCGAAGTGCCCGCCGTGCCATACAAGGAGCTGCGATCGAACGGGGCGAGTGAGTCGTCGGCCGAGATCCGCCAGCGCGTGGAGCAGGCGCGCACGGTGCAGCAGGCGCGTGGCTTCGTCAACTCGTCCATGCCGGTCCGCATGATCCGCAAGCAATGCGCGCTGGATGAAGCGGGTGAGCGCACACTGGAGATGGCGGTGCGCCGGATGGGCCTTTCGGCGCGGGCGCATGATCGCATTCTGAAAGTCGCGCGCACCATCGCAGACCTGGACCAATCGGAAACTGTCTCAGCCAAGCACCTCGCCGAGGCCGTCCAATACCGCAGCCTGGACCGCAACTACTGGAGTTGATGGCGGCGGCCAACCAATACAGGCTGGCCGCGCGTCGCTAGAACGACAGGTGCAACGACAGTTGCAGGAAACGCGAGCTGCCGAGCGTGTGCTGAATGATGCCGAGGCTGCCTTCGGGTGGAATCGACGGCGGACCGACGAAATTCGGAAAGAACTCCACATTGTTGTTCGGCGCGTCGAAATCCGGGTGGTTGAAAACGTTAAACGCGTCGAAATTGAACCTCAGCCGGTAACGCTCCTTGATAGCGAAAGTCTTGCCCAGAGTCATATCGAAGCGCACCTGGAATGGGCCGCGGAATGTATTACGTCCCGTGTATCCGTAAACGGACTCGTACAGATCGCAGCCGCTGGCGTCGCAGGGCGGCACGCCATCCTGGCCTGGTGCGAGAAATGGCGGATTGAAATCATTGGCGTTGAGGACAGGCTTTCCGGGGTTTACGCCGGTGGTGCCCTGAAGCTGTGCCTGTGAGTTCGTCACACCCGGTTTGAGCGGCACGATCGGATTGCCGATATAGTCCGACGTGCCGAGATAGAGGCTCCCCACCGAGCCGGAGAAATCGTAGACGCTGTAGGGCTGGCCGCTTTGCGCCACGGTCTGGCCACCGATGATCCAGCCGTTCACCAGGTTGCCGAGGGCTTTGTTGGTCGTCAGCTTGGGTATCTCGTAGCTGTAATTAATGGTGAAGACATGCGTCTGGTCGAAGTCCGCGGAAGCGTAACTTGACCGCGGCGTCACCGGATTGTTGCCGGTGAAGAACAAGCCCAGCCCGCTCTGCTCGTCGAGTGCGTGCGACCAGGTGTAGCTGCCTGTGAATTGCAAGCCATTCGAGAGGCGCTTGCGAACCTGCAACTGTAGGGCACTGTAGTTCGAAACGCCTTCGGCGGTGAACAGAACCGAATTCATGTCGTAGCCGAGATACGGCACGCGGATGGGGGCGTTTCCGGAGAACTCGCTGGTGGAGACGGGTTCGAGATCCAGGCCGAAGTTGGGCGAGGTTCCGCCGTACGAGTAGATCTGTCCGTTGACGGGGTGTTGTGGGGTTGCGATCTGGCCCTGGTTGAACGGGATAGGCAAAATCTCGTGCTGGCCGTGGTTCCCGACATAGCCCGCACTGAACAGCCAATTATTCGAAGCCTGATACTGTACATCGAAGGTCCAGTTTTCCGTGTACGGGAGTTTGTTGTTGATGTCGTATCCGCCGAACAGGAATGGCCCAAACAGATTGCCGGCTGGATAGTCGCCGGATTCGGTTTGCGCAACGTTGGGAAGATAGGCCTGGAAGGCCGAAGCGCTGCCGGACGGCGGCGGAAAAGGCGCGGTTCCGAACGGGGCCTGGAAGGTAGAGCCCTTCTGGGCTGCGATGAGCGAGATGAAGGGGGGCTCGAGCGTCACACCGAAGGGCCCATTGAATCCGCCTCCGGCACTGGGCGAGAGATAACTAAAGAATTCGCCGCGATCGTAGTAGAGGCCGTAACCGGTGCGCACCGTCAGCTTCGGAATGGGCGTCCACGCGACTCCGATGCGCGGCGCCAGCCCCCATTGGCGCTTGTTCATGAGAGTATCGCTTGCGCCCGGCGTGCCGAGGGTCTTGTTGTTCCCGGCGATGATCAGCCCGGACCCCGTGATGGTATCGGTTGCGGCGTCGTAGGAATATTTGCTCGCATCGAAATCGCTCAAACGGCCATACTTCTCCGAGAGCGGGCCGTCGAAATCCCAGCGCAGACCCAGGGTGACGGTGAGGTTGCTGCGAAGTTTGAAGTTGTCGTTCACAAAAAGGCCGGCCGTATCGGACCGGTAATAGCGGCTCGCCGAACCGTTGAAGGCAGTGGAGTTGGTGCCGCCGGTTCGGACCGCGCCTTCGACGAAGTTCACGAAGGTCTTGAACGCGATCACATCGGTGTTGGTGTTGTTATTGACGATGTTCAGTTGGGTGTGGTCGAGTAGTCCGCCAAACGAAAGGGTGTGGCGGCCCTTCACCCAATTCAGACTGGAGCTGAACTCCCATTGATTTTGAAACATGCCGGCATTACCGAAACTAGCGGCCTGGCCGAACTGCAGCCCGGACGCTATGGTCGGATCGGCGGTGCTGATCTCGATCTGCGGGAAACTCGTTGCGCCCAGCAGGTTCATTCCGAATTGACCGGGGGTAAACTCCTGCGACGTGGTGGCATAGGCCTGCATCCGTGTAAACCCCACGCGTTGTTCCCAGGTGAGGCTCGGCGAAAGCACGACCGTGTTGTTCACGGATAGTACGTCACCTTCGCCTTGCAGTCGCTGCGGGAAACCAAGTAACGGCTCTTTATAGCCAAACGGATTCTGCGTCGGATTCCGTTGCGTATACAACTTCACTCCCAGGCGGTCGCGGTCGCTGACGACGTAATCGAGATCGGCGATCCCCTGATCCACGCTGGATTGCGCGTTTGGCCCCTGGACGATCGCGTCATATCCCAGGGCCACGGCCTGGCTCGCGCCGAATTGGGCGCTGGGAATGAAATATTGTCCGTTGGGCAGTTTGGCCTGAAGAAGCGCCAGCGAGACGGGGTTAACCTGACCGGGCGTGATGGTTGTCCCGAAGCTGCTGTGTATCATGTTGGCGATCCCTTGCGCCGATCTGTCGTCTGTCAGGCCAAGAGGTACAACGGCGTCCTGTGTGGCATCGGTCGAATCGGCGACGCGCACGCCCTGATACGAAAGGAAGTAGAACAGCTTGTCCTTCTTGATCGGGCCGCCAAGAGTGGCTCCGAACTGGTTGCGATTCTGGAACGGCGAAGCAATTCCGGCGGCGTTATAAAAGAACGGGGCGGCGTTCATCGTGCTGTTCTGGAACTTTTCGTAGACTTCCCCGTGCATTTCATTCGTGCCAGATTTCGTGATCACGCTGATGTGCGCCCCGCTATTGGCTCCCTGCGTGGCATCGTACATTGCCGCATTCACGTCGATTTCCTGAATGGCTTCCGCTGGCGGCGTCGGCAGAGCCTGTCCGATAGCCGCGTAAACCGAAGTGCTGGTCTGGATCTGGCCGCCGGGACCAAAGTTTTCTCCCGTGTTCAGCACGAACCGGTTTTCTCCAACCTGGCTGGTGGAGTTCCCATTGAACAGATTGTTGGTGCCCACCCCGTTGAGCGAAAAGCTGTTGCTGGTGCCGCGCTGCCCGTTCGCAAAAATCTCTTGATTGCCAAGTCCGGAATTAGCTCCAGATCCCTGGAGAAAGTCCGCATGCACACCGGGGCTGAGAATCGCCAACTGCGTGAAGCTTCCAGTGCCGAGAGGTGTTTGTTCAATCGTCAACTGATCGACCACGTAGCCATTGGTCGTATCCACCTGGTTCATGAGCGGCGTTGCGGTCACCTCAACGGTGGTGGCCGTGGCGCCTACCCGCAGGTTGCTATCAACGGTGGACGTGCGATCTCCATTCACCAGGATCTCCGGGTGGGTTTCGGTTTCGAAGCCGTCTTTGGTGAAGGTCATCTTGTACGTGCCGGCGGGAAGGTTTGGAATCAGATAGGAGCCGTCTGCATGCGACGTCGCCGATACGGAAAGGTTGGTCGCAACGTTGGTCGCTTTGATTTTCGCCTCGGGTATGGCTGCGCCCGACGGATCTTTCACCGTTCCGGTAATGGCGCCCAAAATTCCCTGTGCGCGCAGCGGCGCTTGCATGGCGATTCCCGCCATGCAAATCGACAGAATGACCAGATAGCGCTTGACCAAACTCACGTTAGCGTTCCCCCTATATTTTGCGTAGTGTAGATCAACGTGTTACCGCGGACGCAACTTCTTCGCCTTCTCGGAAATGAATTTACAGAGATGTGGCCGACGGGACGCCAGACTGGGGCGGACCTTCCAGACCTAGGCGCCAATTATAATACAGACGGCCGGTGACTAACCGAACGACTGACCCCTCAAAAGGCTTGATGTTAGGGAATCCAGGTTATCGCTGAATGAAGATCGAGTCACAGTTCGGTTAATTTACAGGCATTGCGGTTACGGTGACGGCACACAAATGCGGCCGGTCCGTACGCATAAAAGCCCCAGCCACTGAAAGATCTGGGCAGCTCGGCGGGAAAGCATTAGCAAGAGCCGGCTATTTCGCGGCCTGCATCAGCTCATCCACCAGTTTTTGCGCACCATACAGCTTGCGCATGGCTTCGGTCATGGCTGCCGTATGCACGGCGACAGCGCGGTTCTTCGCTTCGTCGTAGACGAAATCCCCCACCAGCGACTCAATGTTCCCATCGAAGATGAGGCCGACCAGCTCGCCATCGCGGTTGATCACCGGCGAACCCGAGTTGCCGCCAATGATGTCATTAGTGGTGACAAAGTTCATGGGAGTACTCAGATCCAGCTTCCCCCGCCCTTCCAGATAACGGGAGGGCAGATAGAACGGCCCGTCGAAATCGAAACTGGTTGCGCGGTCGTACAAGCCGTACAGCGTGGTCTTATAAGGCGCCTCGGTTCCGTTCATCGGATAACCCTTCACCTGGCCGTAGGAGAGACGAAGGGTGAACGTCGCATCCGGATAGGTGTTTTTTCCGTAGACCGCGAAACGCGCCTTCCCCAGTTGCTCGCCAGCCCTTTGCTCTACGCTGATGACGTTGTCTTCCCTCCATTTGGCGAATGCACGGCGCATGGGGTCGAGATTCCGCGCGAGCACGATCATTGGGTCCGTCGACGCCTTGACCGCCGTTTCTCCACCTTCCATCAGCTTCTTGCGTACTTCCGGGTTCTCCAACTTCGTCCCTTCAACCAATTCGGCGGCGGCTTCGTTCGGCGTCTTGCCATGCAGCACGGTTTTCACAAAAGGGTCGTCCGCGCCCATCTCAGCCCGGTCGAGTTCGAGCTCTCCGGTCATTTTGGCGATCTCCAGCGCTTTATAAATCGGGGCGGGTGAAGCGAGTCTGTATCGGAGCGAATCCAGTTCCGCCTCGTGATAACCCGGCAAACGCTCACCATCGGGTTTTTTCGTTTCCGCCACGTATTCGACGATGGTACGCGCCAGGTCGGCGAGATCGGAATCAAGGCCGTGGAAGAACCGCTCCTTGGATCGGGAAGCCATCTTCGTCTCGGCTTCCGCCACCGCGCTCCACGCACCTCCGTATGCTGCCTTCCATTCCGGGTTGGCGTCTATTTTTGCGCGAAAGTCATCCTCTTCTTTCTGCTTGCCAACCAACAGGCTCTTATCCAGCAAGCCTTCATAACGCCCCTCGAAAGCCTTTCGCGAGTTCTCCAGGTAGAGCAGGTCCTCGCCTGCCTCCCGCGCCTGCTCGGCGCCGAGCGCCGAATATTGCTTGAGCACGCCAATCCGGTGGCGGATGAGCTTGAGAATCGATGGTTCCAAGACGTCACGCTCGACAACGAGCTGTGCCACGGTGTACGACCGCTGGGTAGACCCTGGGTGGCCGGGGACAAACACCAGTTCGCCGTTGGCCGCGCCTTTTGGATTCCACTTCAGAAAATCCTGACTCTCGATCGGCTTGCCGTTTTCATAAACGCGGAACAAGGCCATGTCCAAGTCATAGCGCGGATAGGTGAAGTTGTCCGGATCGCCGCCAAACGCGGCAATTTGCTGCTCGGGTGCGAACACCAGCCGCACGTCAGTGTACTTTTTGTAGCGGTAGAGCCAATATTCGCCGCCCTGATAGAGCGTGACCACATCGGAGCGCAGGCCGGTCTTTGTTTCGCTCTCGCGCTCGATTCTGGCGATCACGGCTTCGCGCGCGGCGAACTCTTGTTCTGGCGTTTTGGCGTTTTTCAGCGCGTCATTCACCCTGGCGGTCACATCCTCCATCGACATCAGCACGTTGACCTCGAGATCCGGCGATTTCATTTCCTGATCTGCGGTCGCCGCAAAAAAGCCATCTTTCACGTAATCGTGCGCGGCGGTGGAGTTCTTCTGCAATTGCCCCAACGCGATGTGATGATTTGTAAGCACCAAACCGTGAGGACTCACGAACGAGCCCGATCCCCCGTCGTTAAAACGCACACTCGACAACCGCACATGATCCAGCCACTCTTGAGTAGGCGTGAAGCCGTACTTGGCTTTGAGCTGTTTGATCGGCGGATTGTCGAATGTCCACATGCCTTCGTCAGCGAAAGAAAGCAATGGATAAAGGAGGGCGGCGCAGAGCGCCAGGCGCGATACACCACGGCAGTTAGGTTTAGAACTCATGCAAAAAGACACTCCAATTAATCTTAGACGGCTGACACCACGATTCGGTGTACGCGCGCTTACGCCCGTGCCATTTTGCGTCTTCGATATGCAGATACAGCAACTTGAAGGCCGATAACGAGGATCATGAATGACCAGGTGGAAGGTTCGGGGACGGTGGGGACGAGTGGGGTTCCGACAATATCAAAAGCCGGCATCAGAACTTCAGTCCCCAGCGCCAACCAGGCACCGTCATCGAACCGCGCGGACACGCCCACACTACCTTGGTCGTTTTGATTCCAACCAATCAGGGGAGATGCGGGGTCGAGCGGGGACACAACCAGCCAGTAGGTCACGCCAGCGTCCAGTTGGGGATGTGCGATGGACTCCACCTTCAGAACCGATGCCGTGCCGGATATTCCGGAAACAACAAAAGATTCGATGGGCGGTCCCGGCGCCGATGATCCCGAGGCCAGGGACACGTCGACGCCTGTCAACGTACCGGATAGAGAAACAGCTGCGAAATCGATGGTTTCCAAACTGAAACTCTCAGCCGGCACAAACGAAGCCGCGATCTCTTCCGGCGGCTGTCCGCCGACCATCCAAATAGCACCGGTGAGGAAACTCTGGCCCGGACCGAAGGTGGAGAAAATTGTATCTGCAAAGAGCCCGCCGGTGCCGCAAAGACTGAGCGCGAAGCATAGAATCAGTCGACTCATGGGGCAGATTCTATCACTAAATCCCGATAATTACCCCAGTTTTATTGCATTTATGCTTAAATACATGCTTTTTAAGGAAAAAGCCCAAGGTTATGTGCGATGGCTCTCCTCACGATCGCTTCAGTAGCCATCGCACCGCGTTCTGTTGGATCTTGACGTATTCCGGATTCCAAAGCGCGCTGATCAGGTGTCCCGGCGCCAGGTAACAGATTCTCCCTTTACCGTAATCGTAGGCCCAGCCCGCCGCCGAGGTCGTTCCCAGATTTCGCCAGGTTTTGCCGTCTTCGTTCACGCTTCGCATCAGGATATGTTTTGGATCCTTCTCGTACTTGACGAAGTGTTGTTCATCGGTCACAACGAAATCGTTTACGCCTGTGGTGATCGGATGGTCGCGGTTGACGATCTGCACGCGGAACGGCCGCAGCGGCGGATGCTCCTCGGTCACCGCACCCAGCACGTCGCGAAAATCTGCATTGTGCAGGCTGATGTACGGCGTGTTGTGATAGAAAAGCGCGCCGCCGCCGTTTTCGACGAACTCCTTAATGGCCCGGCCTTGCTCGGTGCTCATCCAAAAGACCTCGTTGCCGTCCCAATGCTGTAACGGCGGGTCGCTCACGATGCCGCGCAGACCGCCGCCCGCCTGGCCGGGACCGTCATCCGAGTAGCCGTTCGGCCAGATCATGCCGTCGCGGAAGACGATGAGGAGTTTGTAATCGTTCAGGTTTCTCGCATCGACGAGACTCAGCTCGTCCGTGAAATCGACCGAGACCCCCAGATCGCGCACGATGGTCTTTCCGAGCGCCGTGCGAATGTAATCGATGTTGTGATACCGGTCACCAACCAGAGCGAAAGTGGTCGCCTGGCCGCGACAGTTCGGCGATGCCGCCGCGGACTGCGTGCCGATCAATGGCACAGCGGCCGTTTTGAGAGCGGAGCGTCGCGAGATGGTGCCTCGAATCTTGTTGAGCATGAGAGTGCATTTATTTTCTCTCGGTCCGGACATTTCGGCGGGAAGCTGCGCAACGCATGATAAAATTCAGTTGTCCCCCATCTTTCAATGGATTTTCTCCAAGGTTTGAACCCTCCGCAGCGCGACGCCGTTGCCCACACGGAAGGTCCGTTGCTGATTCTGGCTGGCGCCGGCAGCGGCAAGACGCGCGTGATCACCCACCGTATCGCGCACCTGGTCAGCAGCCATCATGTTCCGCCGTCGGCGATATTGGCGGTCACCTTCACGAACAAGGCGGCAGATGAGATGCGCGCGCGCGTGGCCGCGTTGCTGGAAAGCGAAAACCTGTCGTCGGCGCCCAATGTTTCCACCTTCCACTCGTTCTGTGTGCGCTTGCTGAGGCGGGATGGTGATCCTTTACAGCAGATCCGGCCCGGGTTCACGCGGCGGTTTTCCATCTACGACGACGAAGACCAGCTCACTTTGATCAAGGCCTCGTTTCGCCGTCTGCGGCTCGACGAGAAGTTCATGCAGCCGCGCGCGGTGCTCTCGCGCATCAGCCACGCCAAGAATCTGAAAAAAACGCCGCAAGAGATCTATCAGGAGGCGACCGATCCCAATCTGACGAAGATCGCGGTCATTTTTGAGGATTACGAGAAGGCGTTACACCAGGCAAACGCGCTCGACTTCGACGACCTGCTGCTCGAAAGCGTGCGCCTGCTGTATCACGACCAGGCGACGCGCGAAAGTTACAATCGCCGCTTGAGTTACCTGATGATCGACGAGTATCAGGACACCAATCGCAGCCAGTACGAGCTCATGCGCTTGTTGACCGAAGGGCACAAGAATATCTGCGTGGTGGGCGACGAGGATCAGTCGATCTACAGCTGGCGCGGCGCGGACATTCGCAATATTCTCGACTTCGAGCGCGATTTCCCCAACGCGCGCACCATTCGCCTGGAGCAGAATTACCGCTCGACCAAGAACATTTTGGAAGCTGCCAGCGCGCTCGTCGCCAACAACAAGGAGCGCAAGGGCAAGTGGCTTTGGACCGATTCCGGCGCGGGCGAACCTTTGGGCCTTTATAGCGGCTTCGACGCAGAAAACGAAGCCTTGTTCATTGCCGATACCATCGAGCGCCTGCTCGCGGAGAATCCGAACGAGCGCGTGGCGGTTCTTTATCGCACGAACTTTCAGTCGCGTCAGATTGAGGAAGCTCTGCGGCGCTACGGACGAAAGTACGTCGTGGTTGGCGGCTTCAGTTTTTATCAGCGCGCGGAAGTCAAGGACATCATCGCGTACCTGAAACTGGCGCTTTCGCTGCGCGATTCCATCAGCCTTTTGCGCATCATCAATACGCCCGCGCGCGGCATCGGAAAAACCACCGTTGAGCAGATCGAGCGCTACGCTTTGGAAAATGGTTTGGATCTATGGACGGCCATCGGGCGCATGCTTGAGGCGCATCTGTTCCCCACCCGCGCGCATGCGGCGCTCGAAGCGTTCCGGCGCTTGATCGAGGAACTTGCCGAGGCACTGCCTGCATTACCCCTGCACGAAGCTCTGCGCTTTGTCGAGGATCGCACGGGTTATCGCAAGATGCTCGAGCAGGAAAACAGCACGGAAGCCGAAGGCCGCATTGAGAACCTGGACGAATTGGCGAGCGCGGCTGCTGAAGCTGCCGAGCGCGGCGAAACAGCCGCCGATTTTTTGGATCATGCCGCCCTCGTGGCCGATGCCGACGGCGTGGATGAACGGGCACAGGTGAATCTGCTGACACTCCACAACGCCAAGGGCCTGGAGTTTCCGTTCGTCTTCCTGGCCGGTCTCGAAGAGGGATTGTTTCCGCACAGCCGCTCATTCAACTCTGAGGCCATGATGGAAGAGGAGCGCCGGCTCTGTTATGTCGGCATGACGCGTGCGGAGAAGCGGCTGATTCTTTCGTGGGCGCGCTACCGGCGGCGTTTCGGCGGCGGCGAGCAGGAACGTTCCATTCCCTCTCGATTCCTCAGTGAAGTTCCGGCGAATTTGATCGTGAACCTCGGCGGCGACGCGCACGCTGGGCAGCAGGTCGATTTAACGGCGGAGCGATACGAAGTCCGCGATACGGTTAAGAAGAATCTCTTCACCGGGAAGACCTACAACTCGCTGGAGAATATTTCTCAATTCTTCGCCGAGCGCGGCGTCGCGTTTCCGGCGAAACAGCCTCCGCCCAAGCAGCCGCCCGCCAGTCACAGTTTGCCCAAGGCGCCGCCGCCTCCGAAAAAGCCTGCCCGAACCGGAATGACGGTGGAACATCCCAAGTACGGCACCGGCACTGTGCTGCGCCGCGAAGGCGAGGGAGATGATGCTAAGATCACCGTGAGCTTCCCCCGTTACGGTTTGAAGAAGCTCGTGGAAAAATACGCTGGATTGAAAAAGAGCTGAATGAATACTAAGAACATCACCGACAAAGCTGAACGTAAAAAAGTGAAGCGCGCCGCGCGCAAGAAAGCGGCACCCAAGGCCAAACGTGCCGCCGGCGTTGCCCGCGGATCGATGAAGAAGAAAGTCAAAAAATTGGCGCAAGGCCAGCGCAAGCGCTAAACGCGCTCTTAAATGAATCAGCTCCTGCGCACCAAGAGCATCGATGCGCTCATCGCCGGTTCGGAAGATCCGGCAGTCAGGCTGCGCAAGAGCCTAGGCGTCTGGAGCTTGATGGCGCTGGGCATCGGCGCCGTCATCGGCTCCGGAATCTTCACTGTCACAGGGACCGCCGCGGCTGGCGAGCATTTCATGGGCAGATCTGTTTTAAAAGCCCCCGTGCTCGATCTGTTGCTCAACGGCGGTAACGCCGCCACGCTCACCGGCCGGGCGGGCGCGGGACCGGCGATCTCGCTTTCCTTCGTGCTCGTGGCGATTGCCTGCGGCTTTGCCGCTCTCTGTTACGCCGAGCTCGCTTCGATGATCCCCATCGCCGGCAGCGCCTACACCTACGCCTATGCCACGCTCGGCGAAATCTTCGCATGGATCATCGGCTGGGATCTCATCCTCGAGTACGCTTTCTCCAACATGAGCGTCGCCGTGGGCTTTTCTGCGTATTTCAACGATATTCTCGACAACCTGTTCGGCTTTCATCTGCCCAAAGAGCTCTCCCAGCCGGCGATCGTCGAAGGGCAATTCACCGGGGCATGGTTCAATCTGCCGGCGTTGCTGATCCTCATCGCGCTGAGTTACCTGCTAGTGCGCGGAGTCCGCGAAAGCGCCGAGGCCAACAATCTCATTGTGTTCATCAAGATCGTCGCCATTCTGCTGTTCGTCTTCGGCGCCGCGAGCGCTGTGAAGAGCAGCAACTGGCATCCGTTCATGCCCAATGGATATTCCGGCGTGCTCACCGGCGGAGCCATCGTCTTTTTCACTTATATCGGGTTCGACTCCGTTTCAACCGCCGCCGAGGAGTGCCGCAGACCGCAGCGCGACATGCCTTGGGGCATCTTTGGAACGCTCGTGATCTGTGCGTTCTTGTACGGATCGGTGGCGCTGGTGCTCACGGGCATCGCCGATTGGCGAACGCTGGATAACGACGCCCCAGTGGCCAACGCGCTCAAGGCCATCGGATTTAACCGCCTGCGCCTCATTGTTACCGCGGGCGCGCTGATGGGAATGCTTTCTTCGTTACTCGTGTTTCAATACGGCCAGGCGCGCATCTGGTTCGCCATGTCTCGCGACCGGCTTTTGCCGGCTTTGTTCTCGCGCGTGCATCCGCGCTTCCAGACGCCGCATGTCAGCACTTGGCTGGCAGGCTTCCTGGTAGGAATTCCCGCCGGTATTTTCGATATCAGTTGGTTCGCCGATCTCTCCAACATTGGCACATTGTTCGCCTTCATCGTCGTTTCTGTCGGCGTGATTGTGCTCCGCAAGCGCCAGCCCGATCGTCCCCGCGGATTCCGCGTCCCCTGGGTCCCTGTCACACCGATCATTTCCGTTGTGTGCTGTCTCGTCCTCATGATCAGCTTGCCGCTCGAAACCTGGATCCGCTTCTTCGCCTGGCTCATCATCGGTTTGGTGATTTATTTTTTGTGGGGCCGCTATCGCAGCACATTGCGCACCAGTTTGTAGGGGCCGGGCGCGCCCGCCCGTGCTATACCTGTCATGAATGCAACTCGATGTCGCCAAACCGTTTGCTCTAGAAAATACTAATTTGCAAAAACAAACCCAATCCCATTTCCGAACACCACGCTTTCGCGATCGCGTTTGCACACGCCTGATATCCTGAAACATTGGAGTCATCTTCTTTGGGACGTATCTCACTCGCTTTTCGCAGCTTCTTCTCGCTTCTGTTCAGCGGATCTCTGCCCGACGACGCGTTGACCACGCTTGGCCTTATGCGCCGAGCCGCGCCTAAGCCGCAGGCGGCCGCCGCGGCTCCAGTCACTCGTGTCTCGGACGGCGCCTTGCAGCTCCTCTCGATCCTCCAGCGCGATTCCCGCCTGGTCGACTTCATCATGGAAGACATCGCCGGCTATTCCGATGATCAGGTCGGCGCGGCCGTCCGCGGTCTCCACGATCAGGCTCGCGAATCACTCAGCCGTTACGTCAAACTCGATCCCGTCATCGATGGCGTCGAGGGCACCTTCACGAAGCCAACAGTTTCGGATCCCGCCGCGGTCAAATTCATCGGCAACGTTCCCGCCGGCAAGCCTTCCGGCGGCCTGCTGCGCCACAAAGGTTGGCGCGCTGCGAAAGTCGACCTGCCTGCCCTGAATCCCAAGCAGGACGCGGCCATCATTGCTCCCGCCGAGATCGAAATCGAATAAATGAAGTACGTCATCGGAATCGACCTGGGCACCACGAACTCCGCCCTGGCCTACACCGAAATCCAATCGGGCGCCGACACCTTCGACGCGCCCGATGTCGTGTTGATGGACATCCCGCAGCTCGTGAATCCGGGCGAGGTGCGCGATGAGCCGCTGTTACCCTCGTCGCTCTACATTCCCGGTGCCACGGATTTTCCCGCCGGATCTCTCGCGCTTCCCTGGAATGCCGAGCCCGAATTCGTCACCGGCCAGCTCGCGCAGAAACGCGGCGTAGAAAATGCGGGCCGGCTCGTCGCCTCCGCGAAATCGTGGCTGTCCCATTCCGGTGTCGACCGTACCGCGCCCATCTTGCCCTGGAGCGCGCCCGAAGGCGTTCGCAAAATCTCGCCCGTCGATGCATCGGCCCAATATCTCCAGCATTTGCGCCAGGCATGGGATTCCAAAATGCCCGACGCGCCCTTCGTCGAGCAACAAATCCTCGTCACCGTACCGGCGTCCTTTGACGCCGTAGCCCGCGAGTTGACGCTCGATGCCGCGAAGCGTGCCGGCTTCCGGGACGTGACTCTGCTTGAAGAGCCGCAGGCCGCCTTCTACGCATGGATCGAGCGCCACAAAGACTGGCGTGATCGCGTCCAGCTCGGCGATCTCATCCTGGTAGTCGATATCGGCGGCGGCACCACCGACTTCACGTTGATCGCCGTCACCGAACAATCCGGCGAGCTGGCTCTCGAACGCATGGCCGTCGGCGAACACATCCTGCTTGGCGGCGACAACATGGATCTCGCGCTGGCCCGCTCCGTCGCCGATCAGCTAGCGCAAAAAGGCACGCGCATTGATACGTTCCAGCTCCACGCGCTGTGGCACAACTGTCGCGTCGCCAAGGAAAAGCTGCTGGCGTCCGGCGCGAAATCGAAGGAGCAGCCCGTCACCATCCTAGGGAAGGGAACCGGCCTCGTAGGCGGAACCATCAAAGCATCCGTCACGCGCGATGACGTCGATCGCATCCTCGGCGATGGCTTCTTCCCCAACGTAACGAGCTCCGACCTGCCGCAGCGCCAGCGCCGCTTCGGTCTACAGGAAATCGGGTTGCCTTATGCCGCCGATGCCGCCGTCACCAAACATCTAGCCCAATTTCTGCGGCAGCAAGCTTCTTCGGCCGAACACGAACGCGTCCGCCGCGGCCCGTCGGGTCTTGCCGCTCCTACGCACGTTCTTTTCAACGGCGGCGTCTTGCACGCGCGTTTGATCCGCGATCGTCTCATTGGTGTTTTGAATTCCTGGCTCGCCGAAGAGGGTTTCGATGCTATCCAGCCGCTCGCCGGCGAAGACCTCATGCATGCTGTTTCGCGTGGCGCTGCTTATTACGGCTTGGCGCGCCATGGAAAGGGAGTGCGCATCCGCGGTGGCGTGCCGCGCACCTATTACGTCGGCATCGAAAGCGCCATGCCCGCCGTGCCCGGCATGCCCGCGCCGCTCAAGGCACTCACCGTAGCGCCATTCGGCATGGAGGAGGGAACATCGGTCGCGATTCCCGACCGCCAGTTTGGCTTGATCGTCGGCCAACCCGCCGAGTTCCGCTTCTTCTCTTCCACCGTTCGCAAAAATGATGCTCCGGGAGCCATGATCGACGATGTCGGCGACGATCTCCAGGAACTCTCGCCCATCGAAGTCAATCTCACTTCGACCGACGCCACCGGAACTGTCCCGGTCTCTTTCGAAACCGTCGTCACAGAGACCGGTGTCCTGCAACTGTGGTGCGTCGCACGCGACGGCCGCCGCTGGAAACTCGAGTTCAACGTTCGTGAGCGCGTGACGCAATGAAAATCGGCATCGATCTCGGCACTACCAACTCCGCGCTCGCCTGGGTCGATCCCGCCGAGGCGGAAGATCTCAATTTTCCTCCCATCCACATCTTCGAAGTGCCGCAGTTGATTGCTCCCGGAAAAATCGAACCGCGCCGCGCGCTGCCCTCGTTCATGTTTCTGGAAGATGGCCGTCCCGTCGGTGTTTACGCGCGCGAGCAGGGCGCGCTGGTGCCTACGCGCCTGGTTCACTCCGCGAAATCCTGGCTGTCGAATCCCGATGTCGACCGCACCGCCAAAATCCTTCCGTGGGATTCCCAGGAGACCGGCCGCGTATTGTCTCCGGTTGAAGTCTCCGCCGACTTCATCCGCAAGTTCCGCGAAGCCTGGGACGCGAAACAGAGCTCACCGCTCGCCGAGCAAGACATTGTCCTCACGGTTCCTGCATCCTTCGACGAAGAGGCGCGCGAGCTCACCGTCATGGCGGCGAGCGAAGCCGGTCTTCCCAAGCTCACTCTCCTCGAAGAGCCCGCCGCTGCTTTCTATTCCTGGATCGCCAACAATTTTGCGCGTTCCAGCAAGCTGCTTTACGACGGCCAGGTCGTTCTAGTCTGTGACGTTGGCGGCGGCACGAGCGACTTCAGCCTCATCCGTGTCAGCCGCGAAGGCGATCGCATCGATTTCACCCGCACCGCCGTCGGCAAGCACCTACTGCTCGGCGGCGACAATCTCGATCTCACGCTTGCATGGCTCGTCGAAACGAAACTCGGCAAGCCGCTCTCCCTGCGCCAGCGCAGCGGCCTGCGCCGCCAATGCACCGCGGCCAAAGAACGCCTGCTGAGTGAACCGAATCTGAAAAGCGTGGAGATTACTGTCCTCGGCGCGGGCGCTTCGCTCGTGGGCGGCGCTCTGAAAACCGAAATCCTTCGCGAAGAAGCTCTCGAGCTGCTCCTCGAAGGCTTCCTCCCGATGAGCCAGCGCAATGACCCGCCTAAGGACGAAAAGCGCAGCCTGTTCCGCGAGCTCGGCCTACCATATGTCACCGATCCCGCCATCACCAAACATCTGAACGCGTTTCTCGAGAGCGCCGGTCAGCAGCCAGACGCCATTCTCTTCAACGGCGGCTTCTTCATTCCTGAAATCGCTCGGGAGCGCGTCGCCGACGTCGTGGGCCACTGGTATGGCAAACGGCCCGAGATTCTCGAGAATCGCGACCTCGATCTCGCCGTCGCCGCCGGTGCCGCGTATTACTCCTACGTCCGTTCCACCGGCAGCGGTGTGTTGGTTCGCGGGGGCTTGCCGCGCGCCTATTATCTCGGCATCGGTCAGCCGGCTGAGGACAAAATCGCTGCCGTGTGTCTGGTTCCGCGCGGCGCCGAAGAAGGTGCGACGCTCGAAATCGATCGAGACGACCTGCAACTCATCGCCAACCGCCCCGTTTCGTTCCGGCTCTATAGCTCTCTCACGCGCACCGAAGATCGCCCGGGCGAAGTGGTCGAATTCGCGGCCGGCGATGAAAGCCTGCACACCCACGCTCCGCTCAACGCCGTCATCCGCTTCGGAAAAGCCGGCGAACGTTCGATTCCCGTCAAAGTCGGCGCGCATCTCACCGAAATCGGCACGCTCGAAACCTGGTGCGAATCGAAAATCAGCGATCATCGCTGGCGTTTGCAATTCGAGCTGCGCAAGCGTTCCGCCGAACCCGAGAAGGCTCGCCCCGCCACGGTCGTCAGCGAGGAATCGCTCAAGCAAGCCGCGGAACTGGTTCGCAACGTTTTCTCGTCAACAGCTAAAGCCGAAATAGCGCCCGAAGAGCTGCCCGCGAAACTCGAACAGACCCTCGCCCTCGGCCGCGGGTCGTGGCCGCTCAGCGCCATCCGCCAGCTTGCCGACGTCTTCCTGGAATCTGCCAACGGCCGCAAGAAGAGCCCCGCGTTCGAAGCCCGTTGGTTCAACTTGTGCGGCTTTTGTCTGCGGCCAGGCTTCGGCTTTCCCGGTGACGACTTCCGCGTGGAGCAGATGCGCCGCATCTTCTCTGGTGGTTTGCAGTATGCCAATCAAGTGCAGGGCGAGATTGATTGGTGGATCTTCTGGGGCCGCATCGCCGGTGGGCTCAACCGCAACCAGCAGGCCGACCTCTACCAGCGCCTCGCGCCCATGCTGCTTCCCCGCGGAAACAAGAAACCGCCGCGACTGAACAGCAGCCTCACGCGCGAGATGTGGCGCGCTTCCGCCAGCCTCGAGCTTCTGCCCATCCAGACCAAAACCGAACTTGGCGAAGCCCTCGTCCGGATGGTGAAGGCCGGCACGGGGAAAGAATCCGAGCTCTGGTGCATCTCGCGTCTCGGCGCCCGCGAGCTTTTCTATGGCCCGATCAATCTGGTGATCCCACCCGCCACCGTCACCCGATGGGCGGAAGCGCTGGCGCCCATGCCCGCCGCCGCTGAAGCGCTGGCGTCACTGGCCCGCCGTACCGACGACCCCACGCGCGATCTCTCCCCTGCCACCCGCGAACTGGTTCGACAGAAGCTCGCCGCCCTTCCTCGCTCAGAACAGCTCCTGGCCATCTTCGAAGGCGAAGCCCAACGCGACGAACGCTCCCTGGGCCGCATCTTCGGCGAAGAACTGCCCTCCGGACTGGTGCTTTCCAACACGGCCGAACAAGCTTCGTAATATTCTTACCGCGCACGGGAACTCTGGGCCCTCATCGCGTGTCCAATCTCCAAGGACGTATGCCGATCCCGACCGAGACCGCCGTTCTGGAGGCCAGAAACCTCTCCAAGACATACAGCGGCCGCCCTGCCGTCGATAACGTGAGTTTTGCCATGCGTCACGGCGAAGTCCTCGGTTACCTCGGGCCGAATGGCTCCGGCAAAAGCACGACGGTGAAAATGCTCACCGGCTTACTCAGCCCTTCGAGCGGCCAGATTCTGTTCCGCGGCGAGCGCATCTCCCGCGATCTGGTCGCTTACAAGCGCCGCCTCGGCTACGTTCCCGAAGAAGCGAACTTGTACTCGTTCCTGAGCGGGTGGGAGTACCTAGATCTCGTCGGCACGCTGCGCGGCATGGATCGCAAACTGCTCGCCCACAAAAGCAAGGTGATGCTCGATGGCCTGTCACTCTATCCCCACCGGCACACGCCCATCTCCGCCTACTCGAAAGGCATGCGCCAGCGCATCCTGCTAATCGCCGCGCTCATGCACGACCCCGAAATTGTCATTCTTGACGAGCCATTCTCCGGCCTCGACGTCATCAGCGCCCTCGTCATCCGAAAGGTGATCGGCCAACTCGCCGCGCAGGGCAAGGCGATCGTGTTCTGCTCGCCGGTCCTCGAAGTCGTCGAGAAGGTCTGCTCGCACCTGCTGATTCTGCGCCGCGGGGTCGTGGTGGCCCACGGCTCCATTGAACAGATCCGCTCGGGCACCCTGATGCCCGCGCTCGAAGACACGTTCCTTCACCTGACGGAGCAAGTGGATGCCGACAAAGTGGCCGGGAGCATCTTGGCTGCGATCAACTCTTGAGCGGCCTTTTCCCAGGCTGGTAGCGCATTTCGCCGCCACCATCTTCGAAGGGGAAACGGCTGCCGACGATGCCGACATGGGCGTTGGCGGCGTGCTCGGCTTGCTGGCCGTGCCGGGAGGATTCCTCTCGATACTCCTCTTTGACAAGTACTCCACGCTTTTGCAGTGGCTCCGCGGTGTTCGCCAGTTCAACATCTATACCGAATCGCTGCCCGACAAGTACTTCTTCATCGTCTTCTCCATGGTCATCACCGGCGTGGTAGTCGTGCTCAAGTGGGACCGCATTCTTCCCGGCGCCCGCGACTACGCCAACCTCGCGCCGCTGCCCATTACCCCCCGCCAGATCTTCGCCGCCAACCTTCTGGCCATCCTGATTCTGGCGATGGTCTTCGCGGCCGACGTGAATGGCGCCTCCATCGTTCTGTATCCTCTCGGCGTCGTCGGCAATCGCGACACCGTCGGAGAAATGCTGCGCTTCGGCCTGGTTCATGCCTGTTGCGTCCTGCTGGCCAGCGTCTTTGCGTTTCTTGCCTGCTTTTCCATCATGAGCGCGCTCATGACGCTGCTCCCCTATCGCGCGTTCCGCAGCGTCTCGCTCTACCTTCGCGTCTTAATTGTGGTCGCGCTGGTGACGATGCTGGTGACCAGCTTCGCCGTTCCCGACATGGTCCGGCATTTTTCGGATCACCCCGAGGTTGCGCTGCTTCCGCCGGTCTGGTTCCTGGCACTCTACCAATCGCTGCAAGGCCACGCGACGCCCGAACTGGCAAAGCTCAGCCCGCTTGCTTTGCGTGCGGTGGGAATCGCCTTTGCCGGCGGCCTGGTTCTTTGCGCGCTCAGCTACCGCCGCTGCTTCATGCGCATCTCGGAATCGAGCGGCGGTCCGCTGTTCCGGCGCCGCATCGCGTTCAGTTTGCCGGTAGGCTTCTCGCTCCTATCCAGCCATTTTCAGCGCGCCTGTTGCGGTTTCACCGTTCGTGCGCTTCTGCGCAGTGAGAAACACTGCATCTTCTTCGGCGGCTTTGCCGGCATGGGACTGGTTGCGGCTTCGCAAACGGCATTGTCGTCGTTCGCGCAGCCCAAGCCGGCAATTCCCGATGCCGACCTGCTCTCGATTCCGTTGACGATGGTCTATTTCGTGGTTTGCGGCCTGCGATTTGTCTTTGAGATGCCCGTGGAACTCGAAGCCAACTGGATGTTTCAGGTGGTTCTCGATCCGGACCGGCACGAGTCCGAAGCCGTCGCCAGAAATGTCAGCCTCGCCGTGGTTGTGCTGGCGATCATTCTCCCCACTCTGATCGTCTATGGGATGCTGTGGGATTGGCAGATCGCCGCGCTCCAGGCCCTCTACGTGCTCGCCCTGTCGCTCGGCCTGATCGAAAGCCTGCTGGTCGGCTTTCGCAAGATTCCCTTCACCTGCTCGTTCCCGCCGTTTCGCCATCATGTGGTGATGCTGGCCCTACTCGGTGTGATGTGCTACTTCGTGTTCGCGGGCGCTGGCTCCGATTTGGAGCATTGGATGATCGTCCGCCCGTTGCGCTTTCTGTGGCTCGTTCCGGCCGCAGCAGCGGCTTACGACGTTCTGCGCCGCTTCCGAAATCAGATAGCCCCCGTCGATGCGAGCCTGATCTATCGCGATCAACCTCCCTCGCCGGTAACAACGCTGGGTCTGTCCAGGAACTAACGCTAAACCCCCACGCCCGTAGCCAGCCGCCCATACAAGCGCACCACGTTCTCGATCATCTTGAGGCCGCAATCCCCTTCGAGCGTCAGAATCGATTCCGGATGGAACTGCACGGCTTCCACCGGCAGTTCCTTGTGCCGCACGCCCATGATCACGCCGTCTTCCGATTCCGCCGTGATCTCAAGACACGCCGGAAACGTCTCGCGCCGCGCGAACAGCGAGTGATAACGTCCCACTTGGAATCGTTCCGGCAGCCCCTCAAACACGCCTTTGCCGCGGTGCGTGATCCACGATGGCTTTCCGTGCATCGGATAGTCGAGCACACCCAACTCGCCGCCGAACGCCTCCACCACGCCCTGCAACCCCAGGCACACTCCGAACACCGGTACTCCGAGCCGCACGGCATTCCGCACCAGGTCGGGAACGCCGAAATCGCCGGGCCGCCCCGGTCCGGGAGAAATCAGAATCACGGCGGGCGCGATTTGCCGGATCATTTCCAGAGGAAATCCGGCGCGGTACGTCACCACATCGGCGCCCGTCTGGCGCACATAATTTGCCAGGGTTTGAACGAAGCAGTCGTCGTTATCCACCAGCAGCAGCCGTACCCCTGCGCCTTCCGCGTCCCGAGCCACGACCGGCGGTTTCTCCGGTTCCTGGCCGAGAATGCGGAAAAACCCCGTGGCCTTCAGCCGCGTTTCGCGCTCCTCCATCTCAGGAACGGAATCGTAGAGCAGCGTCGCGCCCGCCGGATAGGTTGCCAAGCCATCTTTCAAGTACGTCGTGCGAATCAGGATTCCGGTGTTGATGTCGCCACTCAATGACAGCATGCCGATTGCGCCGCCGTACCATCCGCGCGCTTCCTTCTCCAGGCTCTCGATGGCGACGGCCGCTGCCTTCTTGGGCGCGCCGATAATCGTCACTGCCCACATGTGGCTCAGAAACGCATCCAGCGAATCGAACCCCTCTTTCAGAAATCCTTCGACGTGATCCACCGTGTGATACAAACCTGCATACGACTCAATCACGCGCCGCGCGATGACTTTCACCGTGCCTGGCTCGCAAACGCGTGATTTGTCGTTGCGATCCACGTCGGTGCACATCGTCAGCTCCGACTCTTCTTTCGTCGAGTCCAGCAAGTCCCGGATGCTGTGGGCATCGTGAATGGGGTCGCCCGTGCGGCGCGCCGTGCCCGCGATCGGGCAGGTTTCCACGCGCTGGCCTTCCACCCGCACGAACATCTCGGGCGACGCACCCACGAGCTGCTCATCGCCGAACTGCAGCAAAAACTCGTACGGGCTGGGGCTCGCCCGCTGCATGCGCTCGAACAGCTCCGAGGCCCTTCCACCGTATGGCGTGCGGAACGTCTGGTGCAGCACGACCTCGTAATAATCGCCGCGCCGCATCCCCTCGCGTACCTTCTCTACGCGCTCCATGTACTCGGCGGGCGTGTGATCGGATTCGATGGGTCCCGCCGGAACCGGCTCTGCCGGCGTCACCGGATCCGCGGTGCGCGGCAGCGCGAGCGTCGAAAGCCCCTGGTAGTCGAAATCGTACTGGTAACGCTCCACCTGCTCTTTCTTGCGATCCATGAAGTAAATGTCATCGCACAGAAAAAGATGCAGGTCTTTCCGGCCGGTGCGCGGTAGACGTTTCTCGATCGGGTCGAACTGGAACAGGAGATCGTAACCGAACGCACCCACCAGCCCGAGTCGCGAGTCCTGCTCGTTGCGGAACTCCTCGATGAGGGCGCGCAGAATCGAGAATACCGACGGCTGCTTGCTGCGCTCCTCTTCCGGAAATAGCTTGGGCAAAGGCTTGAGGACGCCCCTCAGCACTCCGCCGTGTTCTGTCCCGAACGAATCCCAATGCGGATGGTTGCGCAGCACTGCCGCCAGCATTTGGTTGATTATTTCTCCGCGTATATTGAGCGGGCGGAACTCCACTTTGCGATCGAACGCCACAATTTCAAGCGGCGGCCGTGTTGCGGCCAGATCCCAGCGGGAATACCTGCCTGGGAATTCATATCCCGAAGATAAGTAAATCCCGCGGCACGTGTCTAACTCGCGCAGCAGATGCCGGAGCCCTTTACGATAGCTGGCTTTCGATCTGGTGCGCGTGACTGTGATGCCGTGCGGCGTCGAATACTGTAGCGTGCGCATGGCCGACTGACCTAATTTCCTAAGAATAGCATCCCGTGCCGGCGGGCCTCACCTTGCTAAACTGACTCTATGCGATTTCGACAGTTTCTCGCTGCTTTGGCGTTCGTAACGCTGGCGTCGGCACAGCAGGTACCGCGTCCCGCCGGTAAATGTGCAATCAACACCGTCGGCGGGGGGCAAATCTCCTCGAGCCAATACCCCGGCAAGGTCGTGCTGCTCGCGTTTATGTTTACCACATGCCCGCATTGCCAGCATACCTCGCAAATTCTCAGCGGAATTCAGGATCAATACGGCGACCGCGGTGTCCAAATCCTCGGCGCGTTCTTTAATGACAACGCCGCGCAGTTGATCCCCGAATTCGTTACGAAATACAAGCCGGACTTCCCTGTGGGATATGTGACACGCGAGCAGGCGGACCAATATTTGCAGCACTCCGTCCTCAAGCCGACCTACGTTCCGGAATTGGTGTTCATCGACCGCAACGGCCAGATTCGGGGCCAGTACGACGGCACCAACGATTTTTTCAAGGATCAGGAGACCAGCATCCGGAATATGGTCGAATCGCTGCTCAAAGAGCCGGCAACGGCGAAATCGCATTCCGCCCGCAAGAAGCAGTCATAGGGACTTCTCCCGACGTAATTTTTTTCACAGAGATGGACTCAAACTAGGAAATATTTGCAGGGTTCCGGCAAAAACAGCTAGGGGGCAGGAGGGAACCTGCCCCGCGAGGTTGGAATTTACTCTTTAACAGTTACTTGGCTTGGGCAGACTGCGAGGTGGGCTGCTGCGCCATCGCAAGGTTGGTATCGGCAGTGAACATACGCACTTCCACGCGGCGGTTCTTGGCGCGGGCAGCGCGGTTCCGGCCCGTATCAGCGGGCTTTTCATTTCCCAGTCCGATGTCCTGAATACGGAACACCGGGATGTTGTGCTGGGTAATGAGATAGGCCATCACGTGCTCAGCACGGCGGCGGCTCAATGCATCGTTATACGACTTAGTGCCGGTCTTGTCCGTATAACCTTCGATGGTAATAAAGTAACGCTTGGCACTCGAATGCTGGCTTACGAACTGATCGAGCTGCTCTTTGGCTTCGGAGGTCAGTTCGTCATGATTAAAGCCAAATGGCACCACGGTTTCCGCCTGGAGTTTGTAGTCATCCAGGTTCCCCAGAGCCGTATTTACATTGTCTCGGAGGGAAGAAATCGCCTGTGTGTTCTGATTCGACATGTTCTGCGCCTGCATGGCGTCCTGGCCGGCCTTGTTGGCCGCCGTCATAGCCTCGTTGGCGCGGTTTTCCGCGGACATAGCCCGCTCTTTGGCGGCATTGATACCAGTCTCGTGCCGCTCAATATCTTTCTTTGCAGCATCAATTTCAGCACCCTGCTTGTTCGATTGATCGGAAACCTGATCGACCTTGGTCTGAATCGGCGCTGCAGTCTGTTGTACGTATTTCTTAGTCGCGCAACCGCCGGACAGCAACGCCCCCGTCAGGACAATAGATGCGCCAAGGATTTTTTTCATAGAAGTGACCTCCCGGCGCCTTTTAGAGCAATTTCATGGCCCTTTCCACCAGTCCTTTTCGAGGAGTAGAATTAAGCTGGTTAACAGTTATTCATCCTTAAGTATTTGTCCTGACCCAGCGGGTCTTGCGAAGCCGGACCGTGCTCCCGGCAGAAAGAGATAAAACATGGCTGAAACGGAATCAGCAGTGAATCGCAGAGATTTCATGAAACAGGCAGCCGGCGTCGGTGCGACGCTTGGCGTTGCGGCGAAGGCATTTGCGCGACCTGCCGCCAAGGCTTCCGGCCGGGTGCTCGGAGCCAACGATCGCATCAACATCGGTGTCATCGGCGTGGGTGGACGCGGTTCCTACCTGGCTGGAGTGTTTGCGGGAATCAGCGAACGCACCAACGATTGCAAGGTCGTGGCAGTGTGCGACGTTTATGAAAAACGCAAAAAGCAGAACTCCGAGAAACTGAAATGCGACGGGTTCCTCGATTACCGCGAAGTTATCAGCAAGCCCGATATCGATGCCATCGTAGTGGCCACGCCGGATCACTGGCACGCGAAGATTGCGCTCGAAGCGATGGACAACGGCAAGGATGTCTATTGCGAAAAGCCCATGTGTCACACCATCGAGGAAGCCAAGCAGCTCGCCGCGACCGTGCGCGAGACCAAGCGCGTTTTCCAGGTGGGTTCACAGACCACGTCGGCCGAACAGTGGTGGAAAGCCAAGAAAGCGATTGCCGACGGCATGATCGGCAAGATGCTCATGAGCCAGGGTTCCTATCACCGCAACTCGGTGGAAGGCGAATGGAATTGGCCCATCGACGCCGAAGCCGGTCCGGACGGCAAGGGCGACAACTTCATCGATTGGAAAATGTGGCTGGGCGCGGCGCCCAAACGCCCCTATAATGCCGATCGCTTCTTCCGTTTCCGCAAGTATTGGGATTATTCGGGCGGCATCGCGACCGACCTGTTCTTCCACGTCGTCGCGCCGCTGAATATCTGCTGGCCGGAGCCGCAGTTTCCGCATCGCGTCATGTCGTCGGGAGGCATTTATGTATTTAAAGACGAGCGCGAAGTTCCCGACACGTTCAACCTGATGGCGGACTTCTCCAACGAGCACACGCTGGTGTTGAGCTCCTCGATGGCGAACTCGCAGCACATCCCCGGCCTGATTCGCGGCCACGAGGGCACGATCATCATGGTCGACCACGGCAAGTTCGAAGGCGAGACCGACCACATCACCGTCATTCCCGAGAAACGCGCCATCGACGACGCTTATAAGGCCAAGTGGGGCGAAGAGAAGATCAGCATCCCGGTGACAGAAAAACCGGAGTGGGCACATATGCAGAATTTCCTGGATTGCGTACGCAGCCGCCAGAAACCCGTGCTCGATGTCGAGACCGCCTATCGTGCGCAGGTCACTATCTCGATGTCGGTGCAGTCTTATCGTGAAGGCCGCATCCTTTATTGGGATGACAAGGCCCAGAAGGTCGTTCCAAAGCCGGCCAAGGCATAGTGGACGTCGCGGTTCGCTCCTCCGCCATCCAAGGGCTCGGAGTCTTTGCCGCAAGGCCGTTTTGTAAGGGTGCGGTGGTTCAGGTCATCGACGATTCTCGTGTCGTCGATGACCTACATCCGCTCGGTTCGGGGGACGACTCACGCCACTGCGACTATCTGGAGGCTGGTAAGGTGGTGCTCATGCAGCCGCCGGAGCGGCACATCAATCACTCCTGCGATCCCAATACTTACGTGAAGACCGTGGACGGCCGCCGCTTGGTGATTGCGTTGCGTGATATTCCCGCGGGTGAGGAAACCACCTATGACTACTGCATCAACAGCGGCGGCGACACGGTTTGGACCTGCCATTGTGGTGCCGCAAGGTGCCGCGGTGAGATTCATTCCGACTTCTTTCATCTGCCCATCGAACTCCAGCGTGAATATCTGCCGCTGCTCGATGATTGGTTCCGGCGCGAGCGGTCGGACGAGGTAGACAGACTAACCCGCCTCTGACATTGCCTTTCATTCTCTTGACACGTGTGTGCTCCAGGCGCATACTTCCATAGACATCTAAAGGACGGTCCGTGGGCAAAGGCAATAACGACGTTTTGCAAGGCACTCTCGACTTGCTGGTTCTCAAAACGCTGGCGCGAGGACGCATGCACGGATTCGGAATTGCGGTCCACATCCAGCAGGTTTCCGAGGACGCGCTGCGCGTGGAGGAAGGGTCGCTCTATCCGGCGCTCCACCGCATCGAGCAGGCCGGCTGGATCAGCTCCGAGTGGGGTGTTTCCGGCAACAACCGGCGGGCGAAATACTACCGCCTCACCGCCGCGGGACGCAAGCAGCTCTCCCGGGAAGAAGAGGGTTGGGACAAGCTGACGCGCGCCGTCGCCAAAGTGCTGCGGTTTGCATAAGGCGTTGCGATGTCCTGGCTGAATCGCCTGCTCGGGTCCTTGACACATATTTTAGTTTAAACTAAACTAAATTCCGAATGATGCCCGCGGCTCTCGATGCCATCGCGTCCCCGCGCCGGCGCGAAATTCTGCGGCTGATTTGGCACGAGGAGCAGCCGGCGGGCGCCATTCACCGTGCCATGCCGGATGTCACCTTCGGCGCGGTTTCCCTGCAATTGCGTGCGCTGGTGGAAGCGGGTCTCGTGGAAGCGCGCGCCGAGCAGCGCAACCGCTTCTATCGTGCGCGGCGCGAGGCCTTCGGACCGGTAGCGGAAATTCTGGAGCGCATGTGGGACGACAAGCTGTGGCAGCTGAAGCTGGCTGCTGAACTGGAAGAGACGCGCCGCGGTCCCAAGCCACGCAAGCGTCGCAACAAAAAAGGACATTGACGATTTATGCAGGAATTACCATACCAACTCGAGCGTACTGTCGTGATTCATGCGAAGCCCGAGGCCGTGTTTCGATTCTTCACCGATAGCGCGCGCTGGGCCAACTGGTGGGGCGCGGGTTCGACCATCGACGCCCGGCCGGGCGGCAAGGTCTATATCCGGCATGCCAACGGCATCGAATCAGCGGGCGAGGTGATCGAGGTCGATGCCGGTAAACAAATCGTCTTCACCTACGGGTTCGTCAGCGGCAAGCCGATTCCGCCGGGAAGCTCGCGTGTCACCATTCGCATCGAGCCGGATGACGCCGGCACGCGCCTGCATTTGCTGCATGAATTCGCCGAGGCCGGCCCGCGCGATGAACACGTGCAAGGCTGGCGCTTCCAGTTGTCACTGTTCGCTAATGTTGTGGCAAACGAAGTGTACGCGGACGCGGGGCGCGCTGTGGATGCCTGGTACGACGCGTGGAATCTGACAGACGTTGCATCGCGCGACGAGATTCTCGCCAGAATTGCCACGCCCGGCGTCCGGTTCCGCGACCGCTTCAGCCTGCTTGACGGCGTAGCGGACCTTACCGCGCACATCAGCGCCGCGCAGCGGTTCATGCCCGGCATCCGGCTCCGGCGCAATGGTGACGTCCGCCAGTGCCAGGGCACCGTACTTGCGGACTGGATCGCAGTGGATGACAAGGCGCAAGCGCGGATGAGCGGGTCGAGCGTCTACGTGTTTCGCGCCGACGGAAAAATTGAATCGGTGACGAGTTTCACCAATCCTGCGGCGGCTTAGGACGTCCATCGAATGATCGGTTCGGCGGGCGAGCTCGGGCCTGTTGTATTGTCGTCCTCATGTCTTCCAAACCTCGCCAGCCCGGCGACGCCGCACTCGGCGTAGACCAGCCGATCCATCGGCGCGACTTTCTGAACTCGACGCTGCTCGCATCGGGCAGCGCACTCCTGAGCGGCCTGACGCCTACTCAGATGCTGGCGGCCGAAGACTGGACCGGCTACGGCGGTGTCGGCGATTACGCACACTCCAACGGCAATACCGCCGAAGTGATGAACGCCGCGCACCGCATTCGCGATCATGTGTACGATGCGCTGCCGACCGATGCCACCAATACCGGTGAGACGTACGACTGCGCCATCATTGGCGGCGGCATCAGCGGGCTGGCGGCAGCCCTGTTTTTTCGCCGTGGCGCGGGCGCCGGTAAAAGCTGCATCGTGCTCGATAATCATCCGGTCTTCGGCGGCGAAGCCAAGCGCAATGAATTCGATGTCGATGGCCACCGATTGATCGCGCACCAGGGCTCGGCATTCTTCCCGATTCCGTACCCGCGCAGTTTCATCGCGCATTTTTATGACTCGATCGGCGTCGATTGGCACAAATTCGAATACCAGACGTGGAATGGCCCGTCACCTGAATTGCAGCTCAGCCGCACGCCTTACCAGATGCTCGGCATGCAGCCCGCCAGCTATGGTTTCTATTTCGGCGCAAAGTTCGGCCATCCTCAGGGGCTGTGGCTGACCGATCCCTGGGGCAGAAAGCTTGAGGGCGCGCCCATCTCCGCTGAAGCGCGCGCCGATCTTCTGCGCTGGCGCGCCGGGGCCGATCCTCAATTTCGACGCCCGGTCTACGCCGGTGATGCCATTTCGCGCCAGCTCGACGCCATCACGCTGGAACAACATTTGATGGACGTTTACCACGTCAGGCGCGAGACCATTCGCACTTTTCTTTCGCCCGTCGAAGGAGGCGGCTACGGCCTCGGGCCCGACGTGCTCTCCGGCTACTGCGCCTATGCGGCCGACATGCTCCATCCGCTCGATATCAGTGAAGCCTCAGGCACGCAGATGTTCGCCGATGGCAACGCTGGCTTCGCGCGCCACATGGTGAAGGCGCTGGTGCCGGATTCGATCGAAGGCCCTGTCCTGCTCGATAACCTCTGTCACAGCCGCATCAACTTCTCCGCGCTCGATCAATCCGGCCGTGTGACACGCATCCGGCTCGGCGCCACGGCGGTCTGGGTGAAGCACCAGGGCGATCCTGAGAAATCCGAGTTTGTTGACGTGCTCTATGAACAGGGTGGCACGGTGTACCGGCTGCGGGCGCGCTCGGTCGTGATGGCCGGCGGGAGTTGGACTACCAAACACGTCGTTCGCGACCTGCCAACGGTGCATCGCGAAGCCTACGCACAGTTCTATCGCGCGCCCTGTCTGATGGCCAATGTTGCCGTGCGCAACTGGCGCTTCCTTTACGACATGGGGATCACCGGCTGCCGCTGGTTCGAAGGCCTGGGCAATTACATGGAGGTTCGCAAGTTGCCCACGTTCGCCGCATCGTCGCCCACAATCGGTCCCGATTCGCCCGTCGTCCTCACGGTCAAGATTCTCTTCTCTTATCCAGGCGCACCCATCGAAGCGCAAGGCCAGCGCGGCCGCGCCGAGCTTGTTGGCACTTCCTTCCGCGATTACGAGCGCCGCCTGCGCGAGCAGTTCACCGCCATGTTTGCGCGATCCGGTTTCGATGCGCAACGCCACATCGCCGCCATCATCCTGAACCGCTGGGGCCACGCCTATGTCACGCCGCAGCCCGGCTTTTTCTTCGGCAAGGACGGCAAGCCCGCGCCGCGCGATGTGCTGCGCAGCGCCCCATTCGGCCGCATCGCTTTCGCCAATACGGATCTAGAGGGCGCCATGGACCATCGCAATTCGATTCTGGAAGCGAATCGCGCCGTGGGGCAACTGCTCGATCAGGTATTGACGGCGTAGCGTGGCAATACTTCACTCTTCCCGCAACGCATGCAGCGGATCCACCAGCGCGGCGCGCCGCGCCGGTCCTACGCACGCGGCCGCGGCGACCGCAGCCAGTACGATCACGGCAAACACAAAGGTCCACGGATCATGTGCCGTCACGTGATACAGAACGCTGGAGAGCACACGCGTCATGAACGCCGCTCCGGCGGATCCGAGCGCGATGCCGATTAGAACTGGCCGGAGTCCGTCGATCAACACCGATGCCACCACGCGCGTCGCGTCCGCACCCAGCGCCATGCGGATGCCGATTTCTTTGGTCCGCTGCGTGGTCGATTGCGCCACCACGCCGTAGATTCCAATCGCCGCTAGAAACAGTGCGGCTACCGCGAAGAACCCTAGCAGAACGGTTTGGAACCGCGGCTGGCCAACGCTTTCCTCCACACGCTGCTCCATGGTGGTTACGTTGTAGACAGGCTGATCGGGGTCGAGCAGCCGAATCACGCCCGCGACCTCACGTGTCATCTCGAGCGGCTCATTCGCTGTACGCAGCACCACGGCCGCACCCGAGGCCGGGGCCTGCTGCGTCACCGGCCAATAGAATTGCGGCATGGGAGCTTGATCCAGCGCACCTGTTCTGAGATCGCCGATGATTCCGACAATCGTCATCCATTGCGCACCCGGACGCGGTGCACCCAGCAGAATTCTGTGCCCGATGGCATCGCCGCCGGGGAAAAAGCCGCGCGCGAGCGATTGATTGATCACCGCCACGGGAGCGGCGTCCATCGTATCGCTGTTTGTGAAAACACGTCCTGCAAGCAGCGGGATGCCCATGGTACGAAAGTAGTCGAGGCCCGCCGCCGTCGTGTGCGCAATCTGCGGCACTGGCCCATTCGGATTCCAGGCGCGCCCTTCGATAGAGAACGGATTTCCGCCGCCCGTATCCGCTCCTACACGTGCCACTGGCAGCCAACCTACAACGCTGGCCGCGGTCACGCCCGGAAGCCTGCGTAAACTCTCTTGTAGTTGGGAAAAATAGCTGATCCTTTGCCGGTCGTCTCGATGCCGCGGACCGGAAAGTTGGATCTGCATCGTCAGCAAGTGATCCGGGCGAAAACCGGGATCGATGGCGCGCAGCCGTGCAAAGCTCTTCAGCAGCAGGCCAGCGCCCACCAACAGCACCAGCGCTAACGCGACTTCCGCCGTCACCAGCACGCTGGATATCCGCCGGCGGGGACGCGACCCGCGCAATCCCCAATTTACGCGCGTGGCTGCCAGCGACGGCGCCAGGCCGAACAGGAAACAGACTACACACGACATCGCGAAGGTGAATAGCAGAGCGCGGCTATCGACGCCGATCTTCGCGATGGTAGGCAAATCCGTGGGGCTCAACGCGCGCAGCGCGGAAACTCCCGCATAACTCGCCGCCACGCCAGCCGCGCCGCCGAGCATCGCCAGCACTCCCGCTTCGGTCATCCACTGCCGTACTAACCTCGCCGATGAGGCGCCCAGTGCGCGCCGCACGGCAATCTCCTTCTCACGAGCCGCGGCCCTCGCCACCAGCAGATTCGCCACATTCACGCAGGCGACTAAAAGGACCAGACCCACCGCGCCGAGCAAAATCAGCGTGCCGCTGCGATAGTCTCCCAGAAGCTGCTCGCGCAATGGGACAACCGCCGCCTGATAGCCGGGGTCTTCCCCATTCGGGCCGCGATACGGATGTACCGTCTCTTCGAGATGCCTGGCGGCCGCAGTAATCGACGCCTGCGCCGACGCGATACTTACTCCTGCGCGCAACCGCGCCAGCATGCGGAACTGCCACGTGTTCGGATCGATAACCGGCGGCAGCGGAATCCAAACGTCCGCGTCTTCCGCATCGGGCGCCATCACGCCCAGCACCGTATAAGCGCGATCGTCGACGCGAATCGTCTGCCCCAGGATGGCGGGATTGCTGCCGAACCGTCGCGCAAAAAGCTTGTGACTGAGCATCGCCACGCCGTTGTGGTGCGGCCTCCAGTCCTCCGACGTGAACGCCCGCCCGATCGCCATTCGCGCTCCCAGCATCTCCAGTAGCCCGCGCGAAGAAGAGCGCACGTCGATCCGCTCGGCACTCCCCGCGCCGGTAAGTGTGCGCGTATCGCCCCTGTAGATAGCCGTTGTTTCGAACACGCCACTGGCCGCGCGATACGCGTCGTAATTCGTAAGACTCGTCGGCAATTGCCGCACGCCGATTTTGAGAAGCTGATCCCATACCATCACGAGACGATCAGCATGGGGGTAGGGCAGCGGACGCAGCAGAACCGCATCAGCCACGCTGAAGATTGCAGTGTTTGCGCCGATTCCCAGCGCTAACGTGAGGACCGCGGCGAGCGCAAACCCCGACGTACGCCTGAGTTGTCGCAATGCGTAACGAATATCGGCTAGCATCTGCCGATCATATCAACGAGAGAAACTGGAGCCTGTTGTATTCAGTACCGTTGCGGCCTGCGCACGGGTTCCGGTTTCCGTGGCCAGGGGAATGACCCGATGGTCGCGAGCAACAGCCCGGCGGCCAGTACAGCCCCTGCTTTGAAACTGATGGCGCCGCCCGTGAACCGGTACAGCGACAGGAACATCCCCTTGAACAGCAGCACAAATATTCCCAGGCTCCAAAGAAAAAAGAGCGCACGCATCGTGCCGCGGAGCGCCAGCAACAGCGTGATCAGCCCCAGAAGCGCCAATCCCACGAGCCAATAGGAGAGCAGTTTGCCGGTCCACGGCAAGAATCCGAAGTTCAGCTCACCCCCGCTGCGCAGCGACAAAGCGGCAATCGCCAGGGCAAATAGCGCCAGCAAGCCTCCGAATAAATAGCTAAAAATGCGCAAAAGGGCCTTAATCGTGCCCACTCGAGCCTCCGGAATTTAAGATTGGCAGACCGTTATTCTACCAGGGATAGGCACCTCTTGACCCCTTGCTTTTCAACAGAATACAATCGGTGGTGTAGGGGAAGGTCGATTCCGTCCTATGTCTGGCTCAATGTCCGGTGACGACACGCTGAACCCACGGGAACAGGACATCCTGCATTCCATTGTCCGCACGTATATCCTTACGGGCGAACCGGTTAGCTCGCGTTCCATCTCTGCGCGTCGCAATCACCCGCTCAGCCCCGCCTCCATTCGCAACGTGATGGCGGAACTTTGCGACGATGGCTACCTTGAACAACCGCACACCTCGGCCGGGCGTGTCCCCACAGAAAAGGCGTTTCGCTGCTATGTGCGCTCGCTCAGCGCGCGTCCCATGGCACGGGCGGACGTGGAGCGGGTGCGCGTCGAATTGAGTGAACAAGAAACGGTCGAGGGCCGCCTCGAGCGCTCTTCACGTATTCTCACCGAGCTGACGTTGCAAGTTGGAATTGCCGTCGGCTTGCCGAGCACCAGCCAGTTGCTGAATCACGTCGAGCTACTCGAACTGGCCGATCGCCGCGTCCTCATGGTGCTAGAAACCAGTGACCGCAATGTGCACAATCGCGTGGTCACGATGGAGGAGCAGGTTTCGCAGGACGAGCTGAACGCCCTCCGCAATTACGTCAATCACAATTTCACCGGATGGCAACTGGGCGACGCGCGGCGGGAGTTGCTGCGCCGTTTCGAGGAAGAGCGCGCCGCTTATGACGCAACGCTGCGCCGCTTGACCGTGCTGTATTCGAAAGGCCTGCTGGTTGTGGATCAGGCGCCCGAAGTCCACATGGAGGGTGCTTCAAATCTCGTCGGCATCGATCTGCACCTCACCCGCGAGCATATGCGCGACTTGCTCCGCGCGCTCGAAGAAAAGAAGCGTTTGATCGAGCTGCTGGATCGTTTCCTGGAACAGCCCGCCGGCGAAGTCGGCGTGCATGTCGGTCTCGAAGAAGCCCACCCCGCGATGAAGGAGCTTTCTCTCATCGGGATGACCTTCCCGCTGCCCAGCGGCATGATGGCCCGCGTCGCCGTGCTGGGGCCTATGCGCATGCATTACGAGAAGGCTATGTCTGCCGTGCTACACATCGGCCGGGCATTCGAAAACCTGCCGGTATAACCTACCGGCACTCGCTAATCCCAAGACCGGGCAGCACTGCTTCCCGAAACTCGCAGATCTGCATTGCCCTCTTCAAACCACGAGTCCTGCCACGTGCTCAGCATCGCCCGCGCTTCCGCCGGACATAGACCTTGCTGGGGTTAGCGCCGTCTCGAGGTCGTATCGCAGTACAGCCATCGAGCCCTCCAGAAGGCCGATCGAACGTCGCCGTGTCCGTAATGACCCCCATATTCCGAAATCCGATGCGCCCGCCGCGATTCTCAAACAGGATCGCGACAGGCACCGGCTCGGCGCCCGTGTTCTGCACCGTGACCCTGCCGTCACGCTCGACGCGCACCATCTGTGCCTTGCCGTGCGCCCTACACTGCGCGCAACACCACGACCGTTGCGTCGTCGATTTGACGGCCGCGGGTGAACTGGTCCATGGACTGGAAGATAGCGTGAACGAGGCCGTCGGCGGTTCGCGCTTGGCTTTCGGCAGCGGCTCGGCGGATTCCCTGAACTCCCCACTCGTCGCCACCGGGGTTTAATGCTTCGATCACGCCATCGGTGCAGGCAAGCACCAGGTCGCCAGGATTTAGTTGCACCATGCCCACTTCATAGCTCCAATGGGGAAACATGCCAACCGGCGCGCCACCGGTTTCCAAGCGTTCGATGGATCCGTCGCGCCGCATCACGATAGGCGGAGTGTGGCCTGCATTCACGTATTGAAGGGTGCCCGTCGCGGCGTCGTACACCCCATAGAATAACGTGGCATAACGGTCGTCTAGCGAAGATGTGTGCACCTGATGATTCACTACGGCGAGGACCGCGGCCATGTCACCACCCGCGAACGAGGCGGCGGTGCGAAGCGACGACTGCACATTCGAGATCATGAGCGCGGCGGCCAAGCCTTTGCCGGATGCATCGCCAATGGCCAATGCGAGACGGTTGTCCGAGAGGGGCACAAAACTGTAGCAATCCCCGCCCAACTCGTGTGCCTGGCGGCAGTGTGCGCTGTAATCCAGAGCGTCGAGCTCCGGGCCTAAGCGCGCCATAAACCGCTGCTGTACCTCGCAAGCAATCGCCCACTCGCTGCCGCCATCCATGACCATCGCATCCGTGAACATTTTCGAACCTCTATGCTAAGTCGATTCAGAGAAGGCGAAATCGACACGGCGGGGGGTGAATTCTTTTAGTTCGCTTCGGTCACCACGGCGACGCTGAGCCCCCGTAATTTCACCTCGCTGCCGTTTAGGGGTTCGGTAGCCGGCGGTGAGCCCTTGGTTGTTTGATCGACGAACCGGATTTCCCGAGCGGGGTTCGGCAGCCTCAATTCCATCTCGCGATCGCGTTGGTTCACGAGTAGCAGTTTGTGCTGTCCGTCTGGAGAAATGAAGCCCAGCGCATAAACATACGGCGTTCCGCTGGAAGCGGCTACGATCTTATCGCCCGGGCCGAAATTGTTCTTCAACAACTCCAGGACACGGAATCGGGCGTTGGGCGCGCCTGTATTCCAATCCACCATGGAGACGGTGGGAAACTGGGTAGGATAACCTACCAGCTGCGACTCGCCTGCGATATCAATACCGAGCGAAGCCAGGTGTCCGAACACATAGGCGAACGTGGCCCCCGAAAGATTCCAATAGGAGTCCGGGATCGGCTTGGTCACATGACCGGGCTGTGATTGCTCGCCGTCATCGGCGGCGATGGACCCGATCTCATTCACGGTCGTCCCTGTTGATGGGGACAAACGCAGGCGGATAGCTTCGATGTAGCGCACTGCCGTCAGAAAACGATCTGCTTGTTCGAAGAAGGTGTACTGCTGAATGTCCGGGGTCTGGTCGGGCGTGGGAACCGCGTAGAAATGATAGGAAATCATGTCCAGGGGAATGCCGGCCTTGTGGTTCTTGGGATTCAGGAAGTACTCAAACATGCGGGGATTATCGGAAGGGGCGGCGAGAGCCAGTCCCACGAACTTCGTTTGCGGTGCCACGCCGCGGATCGCGCTGACAATGGCGTCGTAGCGGGCAGTATATTGCTCAGGGGTTGTGTTGTGTTCAAAATCGGCTTCGTTGAGCACCTCCCAGTAATCGACTTTGAAATGATGTCCCGAGTCATGCCGTTTGCCCAGTTCGTCGGTGAAGCCGCCATTCACATACCAGCCCACTAGTCGCGCGTAATAGTCGCCGAGTTCTTTCATCGAAGGATCACGCAAGTCAGTTCCCTGCGTGTAATCCCAGATCACCTGGTCGGGATCTTGCGGGTAGCTGACCGGCTTCTCCGTCTTGAACATCCACTGGGGAATCGTGCTGAAGTTCAAAATCGTTGGATGCCCTTTGGTGGCCTCCAGAAAGTCGGCCGTTAGCGGATCGATGAGAGAGAAATCCCAGGCTGTGTTCTCCGCGGAGGGTGGCTCCAGTTCCGCAACGCCGAGCCGTGGGTAGGGGAGCCAGGGGACGTAACGGACGTAATCCGCGCCAAGTTTCTGCAGTTCCGAGAATACGCGATCATGAATCGGCGAGCCGCGCCGCAAAGGCGGATTGACGACAACCTGGAGCGTCGCTGTTGTTCTGGAGATGCGTTCCACCTTATCCCAGTGAACTTCCACAGTTTGGGCGGCGCTCGATGCGGCAAACACGAGCAGCCAACAACAAGTGATCAAGCCTCGATTGGGCATGGCGTTCCTCAGTTTATTAAAAACTGTTGTGCAGGATGTAGAGAATAGACCCTGTGCTACGACTGCCCTGTGAGAAGCGCGGGACCCCGCGCGATGATGAAAGGAGCAGAAGACATGAAGTACATATTGCTGATGAATGCCCCGAAGGCGGGTTTCGAGACATATCGTGCGTGGTCCAAGAACGATGTCGAGGCGCACTACGCGGTATTGAAACGCATCAATAAAGAGCTAAGCGAGTCCGGCGAATTCGTGGCCACCGCGGGCCTGGATTGGCCGGATCAAGCGAAGGTAGTGCGGGCGGGAAAGGACGGTGGGCCGATGACGGACGGCGTATTTCCGGAGTCTAAGGAATTTCTAGCCGGCTACTGGATCGTCGATGTCGAGAGCCCGCAGCGCGCCTACGAAATCGCCGCCCGGATCTCGGCTGCTCCCGGGCCCGGGGGAGCGCCGCTCAGTATGCCGATCGAAGTGCGGCAGGTGATGAGTGGGCCGCCGGACGAATTGACGTGAGCACTCGGCGGGTGGCACGGCCTGACTAAGGGGTTCACTTTGGCCATGTAGGTCGTTTCCTGCCTCCTCTTGCTGCGGCGTTCACTCGATGAAACTGACGGCATGGAATGCCTTCACTGCGGAAAGAAGATCAGCGCCCTGCATAAGCTGCAAGACGAGGAATTCTGTTCCGCCGCGCACCGGAAAGCGTACAAGAAGAAGCAAGAAGAACTTGCCGTCGACTTCCTGCGCCAGAGCAAGCCGCGGCGGGCGAAGCCGGATGCGCAGACTGCGCAGCCGCACGCCGCAACGCCCATGGAGCCACAGCCGATCCTCGTGCTCGCCGACTTGCAGCCGGAGAATGTTGCTTACTGCCGCGTGGACCATGCGCCGCAGCGGAATGCGCAATGGACAGGAATCCTTTTAGAGCTGATTTTACCGGCTGGCGGCGCACATCGCGCGCCGTCACTGTGTGCTCCTGTTTTTGCCGGAGTTGGAATCCGGCCGGAAGTCATTGCGCCGCAGTTGAGACTGGCACTGAAGGCTGCGGTTGCGTTCGGGCGTAGCGAGCCGATGCTGCTCAGCGTGGCCGCGCAGCCGATCTGGATCGAACCCGCCCAGCAGGCCCGTGTTCAGCGTCCCGCTGCCGAGTTCAGGAACATCCGGCCCGTCTGGGTACGTGCTGGAGAGCAGCAAGCGACTAGACCAGTGGCGGTTCGATTTTCCGCTGTCCCCGTATTTGGGGGCGGCGATATGGCCCCACGTCCGGTAGTGCTGAGACTGGCGCAAGCCAGACCGATGACGATCGCGGCCGGCGCCAGGCCCGATGCAGCGCAGGAAGGCTGTGTGCATACGTGGCAAAGCTGCGGCAAGACGATGAGTATGCCGGCGTTCACCGTGGCCCTCGGAGTCCCGCGGATTGTGACCGCCGGGCTCTTAACGGTCGCGGGAGCGGGTTTCAGAACGTGCGCGACGGCGCTCGTGGTCCACGTCGGCTGGCGTGTGTCCGCCGAGACGCTGTGTAAGCCCGATACGGTGCTCGCGCCGCGTGTCCACGGAGTTACTGCCTGCGAATCCGTGGGAGCAGCCGTGCCGAGGCCGCGGAAGTTTGCTGCAGCAACGGCGAACGGGCTTCAACGTTCGTGGCGATTCACCGGCGAGGTTTTGCAGCAACCGCCGATTGCTATGACCCCAGCCGTTCGTGGATTCACCGTGAGTGAGCCGATCGCCATAGCGGCGCCATGCGTCCGCGATTACGTGACGGTTGCTGCGGCGGCGATCGCGCGCCATTCGATCGAACCCGTTCCGGAGTCCCCGCTGTTTGGCCGCTGGTGTTTGGAATTCCGAGCTCCCGCACTTCGCTCGAGTCCACCCGTCAAAACGAAGCGGCTGTTGCACAAGCCAGCCTCGATCCCGGTCGCGAAAGCCGCTCTGTCGTTGGTATGGAACATTCAAGTCCGCGTGGGCCGGGACACGCGCGTCATCCCACAGAGGCCTCGCTTCGAGGAACCGTTGACGATTGCGCCACGCCCATCGGTTTTGCACGAAGTGCCGATCAGCCTGTGGGCACGGATGGAGGCGTACTGGTTCGCTGCTCCTTCATGGAGTCGACAGGTTGTTGTGATGGTTCTACTGGCGATCGCGGCTCTGTCTGGTTTTCGCCACCTCAAATCATCCGGTTCCATGCAGAAAGCGAATCACGAGTTTATGGCCCGGCTTCGAGATCGCGCCACCGTCGATATTCAGGACGACTTCCGCGGCGGTCTTAGCCAATGGACTGGCGCTCCCGGCTGGGCCAATAGCTGGACGTACGACCCGACCGGATTCGCACGGCCGGGGCGCCTGGCATTACTGGCGAGTTCGAGGCCTCTCTCCGATTACCGGCTAGAGTTCCTGGCGGAGATCGATAAGAAGGCCGTCGCGTGGGCGTTTCGGGCGGTCGATGCACGCAACTATTACGCGTATAAGTTGATGGAGTCGAAGCGCGGAACCGGCACGGTGTTCTCCATCGTGCGATATGCGATGGTGGGTGGTCACGAACGGCTGCGCATCCAATTGCCGCTTCCCGTTACATCGGTCACCAAGACGATGCTTCGCGTGCGCCAGGAGATTCGCGGCGATCAGTTCACGACTTACCTGGATGGCCGCGTCATCGACACCTGGAGCGATGCCGCACTTGCGAGCGGTGGGTTCGGATTTTTCGCCGATCCGGGAGAAACCGCGTACATCCGCTGGGTGGACGTGGCCTATCAGGACGACACGTTGGGACGCATTTGCGCCTATCTCGCTCCTGCAAAGCACGATTGACGGACCCTTATTCTTCCTCCATGAACCGCCGATAGTCTCTATGAGGACCGTCTTAGGTGAAGTCGAAGACCACCGTCAAACCGGCTGAAACGCCTAAAGCCGCCGTGGGCGAACTTTATGGGCGCGCCGCGGCTTTGCACCTGGCCGGCAAGCCGCAAGAAGCTCTGGAGCAGATCGAGCAGGCTATTGCCAGCGGCGAGCAGAGCATGGAGATTTACGCCGCCGCTGGATATCTGCACTACGAGCGCAAACAATTTGAACAATCGGCGGAGGCTTACCGGAAGCTAGTAGCGCTCGATCCGGCGAACGGCGATGCCTGGTTCAACCTGGCGGCCGCGCTGCAAGCACTGGGCAAGTGGGACGAGGCCGGCGGGTTGTTCGAAAAAGCGCTGGCGGCCGATCCCAACCGGTACGAGGCACACCTGGGCTTAGGTTTGAGCAGGCTGCACATGGGCGCTGCCCGGCCCGCGCTCGAGGCTTACGACCGCTGTCTGCGCTTGATTCCCAACCTCGAACCGGTCCGGCTCGAGCCCATTCTGTTCGGAAAGGCTGTGGCGCTCCAACTGCTGAAGAAGTTCGCTGAAGCTGCCGAAATGTACCACCGCGTGCTGGAGCAGAATCCACGGTCGGAGGAGGCGCTCACCAACGCGATCAGCGCCTATCTCGAATTGAAAGACCACGCTTCAGCCGCCAGTTGCGCAGAGCAGCTTCTGAAAATCCGGCCGGATTCCCGGGTAGCGCATGAAGGACTGGCCTCGGCGGCGTTTGCTGTGCAGGATTACGAGAAAGCGGCCGCTCACTGTGCGGCTCTGGTGAAAGTCGCGCCAGATGCTTTTGAGGGCTGGTTCAATCTGGGCGTTGCTCTGGAGAAGGCCGGACGTCCCGAGGCGGCCAAGGCCTACGGCGAAGCCCTGCGGCTGCGTCCCAACGATGCCGAACTGCAGCTAAATCTCGGGGTCGCGTATCAGGAAGGCGGCGATCGCGCCAAGGCTAAGGAGTCGTACCAGCGCGCGCTCGAATTGAATCCCGATTCTACGACCGCGCTCTGGAATCTGGCGCTCGCGCTGGAACAGGACGGGAATCGCGCTGAGGCGGAGAAGCTTTACGCCCGTCTCCTCGATCACTCGCCCGAGGCCGAAGACGCGCGCTTTCGGCTGGGTTGTTTGCGGCTCGAGTCGGGCGACTTCCGCGGCGCATCCGAGGCGTTCGATGCCTGCCTATGGAAGCGCAAAGACTGGCCCGAAGCGTTACTCAATGCCGGCATCGCTTACTGGAAATTGGGAGAGCTCGACGCGGCACAAGATGCGTTTCAACGCTGCCTGGCGGCGAAGCCGGAGTTCACCGAAGCGTCACGTGCCTTGGCCGCTATTGCCCTCGAGCGCGGCCGCAACGACGATGCCCTTGACCTGCACCTCAAACTGATCGAGAGTGGCGAGCGGTCGCCGGAATTCCTCTACAACGCGGCTCTACTGCGCCAGAAATCCGGCCAGCACGAGCAGGCGGCTCAGCTTTACCGTGAAGCGCTGACGGGTTCGCCCGAGTTCGCTGAGGCACTCCTAAACCTCGGCATTGCGCTCGAAGCGCTCGGTCAGACTGAAGAAGCCCGTTCGAACTGGCAGAAAGCGCTGGCGCTCAAGCCCGACTTGGCCAAAGGCTATTTCAGCAATCCGGCATAACTCGCTGAATCAATTAGCTAAATAGCTTGCCCTCCAAGTGGATATCTTTTCGTGGTAATAACCCGCGCCTAACCAAAAACCACCTTGAGCGGGTGGTGTTTTCGCCAAGATAATCAGCTCCATGGAGCCTCACATGCTCGGCGCGTGCCCGATCGACCGCCATATTTTCGCCTGCCTCGTCCGCTACGAGCCGGAAGTAGTCTTGCTGGCTTTTCTTGTGGTGGTCTTCTGCCTCTGCCTGTGGAAGTTCATGGCGTAAATTCCGAGCACCTGGCGAGTCGAGAAGTGTATACTCGTCCGAAATCGCGAACGCGCGTTTCAGGAGGAGATGATGACGCGACCTCGGAGGATGGCGCTTTTCGCCACGGTTCTTACTATCGCTGGCGCTGTTGCGGCTGAACCGGCGCTCAAATTCACCGATCTGTTCCCCGAGGATGGCCCGGTCACGAAGGGCTGGACGGTCCGCACCTGGTCCAACGTTAAAGATGCTCCCGATTGGCAAACCATCTGGGAGGTGCGAGATGGAATACTCTATGGCGGCAAATCGCCCACGCGGAAGTGGGTGGGAACGTGGCTGCTCAGCGAGCGCGAGTACAGCGATTTCATTCTGGAAGTGGACTTCAAGTTTATGAATGGCGGGGCCACCGGGAATGGCGGTGTAGCATTGCGCGCGCCGCTCCACGGCCGTCCCTCCTACAATGGCATGGAGTTGCAGATCACCGACCCTCGCTACGAATTCTCGCTCTACCGGTACGGAGGATCGGATCAATTGACGGGCGCGATCTACAAGGTGATTCCGCCCATTAAGCAGGTTTATAACCCCGGAGAATGGAATCACTATAAGATCGACCTGCGAGGTTCCTTGCTCAAGGTCTGGCTAAACAACATTCTCATCCAGGACGCGAATCTGGACACGGTCACGCAGAAAATCGTGCCCCATGAGGATTGGAAGGAAGCCGTGCTGCCGCTTTCCGAGCGCCCACAACATGGGCATATCGGGTTTCAGGAACTCAGCGAAGACGGAGAGCAGTTGCTCTACCGCAACGCGCGGATCGCGGTACTGGAGTAATCGGGCGTGGTCGCGGCCAGTGCCGGCCCTTATGCGCGTTTTCGCTGGATCCATGCGGCGGTCTTCGTTGCCAGCCGGTCCATGGCCATTACCGATAGCTCCAGGTGCTCCTCAAGGGTGTTTTCGATTTTGTTGTGGCTGATCCCTTTGAGCGATTGCACGAACATCATCACGGCGGGGATACCCGATCGCGCGACCTCGGCGGCGTCATGCAATGGCCCGGAAGGCAGCCGATGGCTCTTTCCGGCGGTTTCCTCGATCGCCTGGCCGCAGAGATCGAGCAGCACCGGGTGGAAAGGCACAGGCTCAATGCTCCAAATGCGAGACCATTCGACGGTGCAGTTCTCTTCCGCGGCGAAGCGCTCACTCGCAAGCCGGGCTTCGCTGAGCATTTGGGCAACGACCGCGGCATCAAGATCGCGCTGATCCAAAGTGGCTTCACACCGCCCGACTACGGCGGTCACGATGCCGGGAAATGTCTTCACGCTGCCGATGGTGCAGACAGCATCCGCGTGCTTTCCGGCAATGGAGCGAATTTCCAGGGCCAGCTTAGCAGCCGGCGCCAGCGCATCGCGCCGCACTTTCATCGGCGTGGAACCGGAGTGCGCTTCCTGGCCAAGAAATGTAACGGTATGACGTTGCACGCCCTTGGTGCCAAGCACCACGCCCAGCGGCAAACCGAGGCGTTCGAGTACGGGACCCTGCTCGATGTGCAATTCGAGATACGCGGCCGCGTTTTGCTGTTCCCGTGCGGCTTCAGGAAATCGATCGATCTCGACGCCGCAGCGCCGAAGAGCGGTTTCGAGGGAAATGCCGTCCTTATCTGTGCGGATGCGGTCTGCCGCGATGCTGTGGGTGCCGGCGAAGGCGGAGGACCCGAGCAGGCTTCTGCCAAAGCGCGCACCTTCTTCGTCCGCCCAGTCGACCAGGCGAATCGTTATGGGGGGACGACCCGTGTATTCATCCGCGAAGCGGCGCAAAATTTCGAGTGCGGTCAGAAGGTCGAGACTGCCGTCGAGCCAACCGCCGTTCGGCACTGAATCAAGATGACCGCCAAGAAGCAGCGCCTGCTCCGAAGCACCGTGCATGGTCACCCAGCTGTTGCCCGCGGCGTCAAGATGATGTTCGACGGGAAGACCGGCGAGTTTCGATTGAAACCACTGGCGGGCCTTAAGCCAGACGTCAGTCCACGCAACCCGTTGAGCACCGTTTTCATCGCTCGTCAGTTCGCGCAACTCTTTCAACTCGGCAATGGTTCGCTTCGGATTCAGGCTCATAAGGTTTTCCGTATTCGAAAATGCGCCGGCGCTTGGGAACAGGTTATAGCATAATCGGCAGTCTCAGGCAGGCGTGGAACTTGCGCACGCATCGGGCGCCAACTGCTGTGGCGAAGAGGATAGAATATCCGCTACGCAAATGGCTGGAGTTCATGAACGCGATGCGCAGTTCGACTCGATCGTCAACGAAGTAGTTTCGGAAGCGCACCTCAAGCGCTCCCTGCTTTTGCCGGAGGAGATCGACTACATCCGGGAGCATGCGCTCAACAGGCCGCTGGGCGTGGTGCATATATGGGCGCTCGGCGTCGGCGTAGTCATCACCGGCATGTACTTCGGATGGAATTACGGGCTGCCCATCGGCGGACCGATCGGGGTGCTCGCCGCTTCGCTGATTGTCTGCGTTTTGTACCTGGCTTGGGTGCTGGCGCTCTCGGAGCTTTCTGTGGCCATGCCGTTCGCCGGCGGACCATTGGCGTTCGGCCGTCGCGCCGTTGGCAAATGGTTCGGATTTCTCATGGCGTGGTCGATGTTCCTGGAATGCCTGTTTGCCACCATTGGAACGGGTCTCGCGGCCGGCGGATACATCGCCTTTCTTCTCAACCCGGAACATCCCAACCGAAATGTGACGACGGCTTGCGCTCTGCTTTGCGCGCTGGTATTTCTGGTCGTTCAGTATTGGGGCGTCAAACAGCAGGCAGTGATCATGCTTTGGCTGACTTACGCGGCTATTGCGGCTCTGCTTTGGTTCTGGCTTGGTGCGGCTCCAGGCGTTTCATTGGCGCGTGTGGTGACGCACCCGCTGTTGCCTTCGGGATGGTCCGGTGTACTCGGCGCTGTGCCATACGCGCTATGGTGGCTGGTGATCATCGAGACCGTTGCACTGGCGGCGGAAGAGGCGCACGAGCCCCACGTTTCCATTCCGCGCGGCATGGTGCTCGCGCAGATCACGCTGGTTGTGTTAGTCCTGCTGACCTGGTGGTTTGCTTCGGCGGCGGCGCCGTACGCTGAAACGGGCGCCGTTGATTACCCTCTTCCGCTGGTCTTCAAAAAGGTTTGGGGAACCGGCTGGTTTCTTACGGCGTTCTCGGCGGTGGCCGTGGCGGGCATGGTGGTGTCCTACAACGGCATGGTCTACGCCACCAGCCGGCAATCGTTTTCCCTGGGCCGCGCGGGTTACTTGCCGAAATGGTTGGGCGCCGTGCATCCCACGCGCCGCACGCCACACGTTTCGATTCTGGTGTGGACCGCAGTCACCATGCTCTTCATCGTGTTCGGATATTTCTACGAGAAGGCCACGGCCGTCGCGATCCTGATCTCCACGCTGTCCGCTGTGATTTGGTACGTGCTGGCCATGGTGTGTCTGATTCTCTTGAGGCGGAAGGAGCCGGAGTTGTTCCGGCCGTATAAGGTTCCCGCGTATCCATCGCTCCCGGTTTTTGTCGCTGTTCTATCGGCGATTGCAGGATGTCTCTATGCGTGGTCGAACGTGCAGGTGCTGCTGCCTACGGCGTTACTTTACGCGGGTGCCGCGATCTGGTACGCGGTGTGGGCGCGCAAGAATGTGCTACCGGTGGCGCCGGAGGAAGTGGCAGCCCGAATAGCCGCCGAACTATCGCGAACGGAAGCCTCGGAGCAATCGGCGGTAGCGGCGGCCGGCGCGGAAACCAGCGGATTCGTCGCGCATGCCCGGGCCCCGATTCTGATGCCGGCAGACCCGCTCTATTTAAAGCAAATGCAGACGGCGCTCGAGCGAATCACGGGGCCGGCTCTCGGTCTCGGCCTTTTCTCGCTGGTTTGGATGATTTTGCGGGCCCGCGGCGTGTTGCCCGCGATGCTTTCCGAGGCGGCCGAAGTCACTTGCATCACATTACTGTGGTTCTTTTTGTTCGTGCTGGTCAGCGTCCTCGGTCTGGCAAGCGCGCACAATCACAAGGCTTGATCGCGCCTTGGTAGCCAGCCCGGGTAGCTAGCACTTGTAAACCGTGGGAACACGGAGCCGGAATAGAGCGTATCGTATGGCTATGATCCCCACACAAACCGGCGAGCGGAAGGGTGAGCGGACGCTCAGGGTGTGGCCCGGCATTGCTGCCGTATCGCTGCAGTGGTTTTCGTTCTTTGTATTACCGAAGATCGCGCCCGATGCAATGCTCTACGGAATCTCTGGCGCGCTGGCGTGCGCGTTGATCGTACTTGCGTGGTGGCTGTTCTTTAGCCGGGCGCCACAGGTCGAGCGCTGGGGCGTTTTCGTTCTGATCATGGCCGGGGCGTTCGCGGCGTCGCGGCTTATCGACAAGTCGATTGCGACGGGAATGATGGGATTCATGTTCCCCATGTTCGCCGTCCCGGTATTATGCCTCGCTTTGGTGGCCGGAGCGGCGGTGGGCAGTCGTCTTTCGACGGGACCTCGGCGCCTATCGCTCGTGACAGCCATTTTGCTTGCTTGCGGCCTGTTCACCATGGTGCGGACCAATGGCATGAGCGGCTCGGGTGCTGCGGATCTTGCCTGGCGGTGGACAAAGACCCACGAAGAGCGCCTGATTGAGGAATCCGGCAGTCGGCTACCCGCGGTTCCGCCCCAGGTGGCGACAGTCCCGCCGCCGGCTGCGGCACCAGCCAAAGTTCCGGAGGCGCGGCCCAACGGTGCCAAAGTGAAAGGCCGGCCGCTTGCGTTGCCAACCACCGCCGTCCCGGAGGCGACCCGTGCTGCGGCAGATACTGGCTCAGAGTGGCCTGGTTTTCGCGGACCAGGCCGAGACAGCAGCATTCCAGGCATCCGCATCAAGACCGACTGGTCAACGTCCCCGCCTGTCAAACTGTGGAGCCGGGAAGTCGGGCCGGGATGGTCATCATTCGCGGTACGCGGCGACCTCATCTACACACAGGAACAGCGCGGGGAGGACGAGTTTGTCACTTGTTACAACGCTGCTACCGGCAAGCCGGTGTGGGCTCACCGCGATGCAGCGCGATTCTGGGAATCGAACGCCGGCGCAGGTCCACGCGCTACGCCGACGCTCTATGGCGGCCGCGCGTACACGTTCGGTGCCACCGGAATCGTGAACGCACTCGATGCCGGCACGGGTGCAGTCCTATGGTCGCGGAACGCTTCGTCTGACGCCGGCGTCAAAATCCCTGGCTGGGGCTTTGCCAGCTCGCCGTTAGTGGTAGACGACATGGTCATTGTGGCCGCTTCCGGCAAGCTCATCGCCTATGACATCGCCACTGGCGCGCCGCGCTGGACCGGACCGGATGGCGGAGATAGCTACAGTTCGCCGCAACTCGTGACCATCGAGGGCGTCCCGCAGGTTGTGCTGATGAGCGCGATCGGCGCTACGGGCGTCGCACCGGCGGACGGCAAGCTGCTTTGGAAGTACGCGTGGGAATCAGGAACGCGGATCATGCAGCCGGTCGTGACGGCGGAAGGCGATCTGGTGATCACCGCGGGTGATGCCATGGGCGGGGTCGGAATGCGCCGCATCGCCATTTCCAAAGGATCGGCCGGATGGAGTGCCGAGCAACGGTGGACGTCGTCCGGGATAAAGCCCAGCTTCAACGACTCCGTGGTCCTCAACGGCTACGTTTACGGCTTCGACGGCGGCATTCTCGCGTGTATCGACGTCAGGGATGGCGCGCGCAAATGGAAGGGCGGGCGTTATGGCCAGGGCCAAATGATCCTGTTGCGCGACCAGGGCTTGCTGTTGGTGACTT
>Ga0335069_10000647_pt1 | contig 56944 bp, 51 predicted proteins | sample Lox_Sample_11_FD_206714 | JGI IMG/M metagenome (GOLD analysis project Ga0335069, IMG submission 206714) | Soil microbial communities from Loxahatchee National Wildlife Refuge, Florida, United States - Lox_Sample_1.1 | ecosystem: Environmental > Terrestrial > Soil > Wetlands | place: USA... | reverse complement strand
CAGGGGTTGATCCTGGCAATGTGCCACCGGTAATAAATCCCCCCAATCGCCAACCCCAGACACGTCGCCAGGATCAACCCCTGCAACAACCGAAATCCAATCGCCCCCGCCAGCGCCCCAATCACAAATCCGACAAGCCCCCCCGTCACCACCGTCACCCCCGCCACCATCGGCATCAGCCACGCCCCCAGCGCCGCCGCCCCCAGCCCCAGCATCACCGCCACCGTAAACCGCGCAATCTTCACCCCCGCCGCCCACACCACTATCCCCGACGCTATCACCAGCACCGAAATCCCGCCCAGCACCTGCTGCGCCTCCGGCGGAAGAATATCGATAAACGATCCCGTCATACGTGCCTCGTTGCTGACCACCCCTCGCACAACCGCGCGCATCATTATAGATCGGCCCACTCCCCCGATTTCCTCTTCCAAATCCCCTTTGTGGTCCTTGATCCCCTTTGTGGTCCTTGGTGCTCTTCGTGTTTCCGTCCCCCCCCCCCGATCCGCAAAAAAGAGAAACCCGCGAACCAAAGTCCACGGGTCCCATTCCATTCTGAATTCACTGATTCGCTGACTCTGAATCCCCCCCGGCCGAATCAGACGACATTGACCTTCCGGCCATACCGCCGCTTCCGGTTGATCAACTGCCGCCCCTTCTTCGTCTTCATCCGCGCACGAAACCCGATCTTGCGCACACGCTTACGGTTCGATACCTTGTGAGGATAATGCATGACTCTGACTCCGTGTATCCGGGCTCACCAGCGTGAGCGTTTTTCTTGTCGCAGCCTCACGATTTGACGCTCACCGTGACGGCCTTGTAGCTGCTGTTGCCCGCCGCGTCCGTTGCCCGAACCGTGATCCGGTGCGCACTGACGCTCAAAGGCCGTGTCACAATTGTGAACGCCTCCTGGGGCGAATCAAAAATCTTATCAGAGGCCGACGCCGGTTGCCAGTCCCCTTGACCATCAATTTGATACCGCACGCTCACCACCGGCGAAACCCCGTCCTTCGCCTCTCCGCTCACCTTCACCCGGTTGCCATCCACTTCCACCGCCAGTTCCCCGATGGCAGGGGGGGTATGGTCGATCAGAAACGGCGCCGACACCCGGGCCGTCTCCATCGCCTCGTTCGCTGGATTGTCCGGACTGTCCGACGCCACCACCTTCACCTGGTATTTCCCATCCGGAACCGCCCGCACATCCCACTCGTACGGCGTCTCCTTCACATCCTTGGCCGCCGGCGTCCACGGATCATTCCCCTTCCCCGCCAGCTTGTAATACAACCGGTACGCCAGCGTGTCGCCGTTCGGATCATTCGCCTCCCACGACACGTCCACCGTGTTGTTCGATGCCGCCGAACTGTCCGATGAATCTCCCGAATCCCCAATCGATGTGTCATCCCCGCCGCTCGTCCCCGATCCATCCACGCTCACGCTCTTGATCTTCGGCGGCAGATTCTTCGTCTGGTACCCCACCCGCAGAGTGTTCACTACCGGCGTCGCGATCCCATCGCCCGTCAGCGTCACCCGCACCTGCACGTACCGCGCCGCCGGCGAATCGATCTTCACGCTCCTCCCCTCCCCCTCCTCGCTCCAAGGCGACCAGAACTTCCCGTTCGCCTCCACATCCTCCGTGTTCCCCGACCGCGTCGCCACCGTCACTTTCGTCCCTTCCGAGAGCGCCCGATCCACCCACGCATGCCCCCAGTTCGCCGTGTGCTCCCCATCCAGCACCTGCGACGTAAACGTCCCGCTCTTCGCCAGCCCCGCCCCCATCTCATACACGCTCGCCACATTCCCCGTCCCGACAAACACCCCGCCCTCCTTGTCCGCAAAGAGCGCCGAAATCTGCTGCTCCTTCACCCGCGCCACCAGCGCCTGCGACTGATCCGCCAGTCCATACCGATACAACCTCCCCTCCGCACCCGTTCCCACCAGCAACTCATTCCCCGTCCCCCCTCCGACAAGCAGCAACGCATAATTCATCCCCGCCTCCTGCATCAGCGTCGTCACACGACCATCCGCACCAATCCGATACACGCTGCTCGCATCCTCGCTCCCCTCCTCACCCCCCATCGACAGGCTCTTCATCGACGCACCCTTCACCCCTTTCCCCGGCAACGTCGGCGCACCCTTCCGCTTCTTCCGCTCCGCCTGCAGCTTCTTCAACATCGCCCTCACATCGGGACTCGGCGACACTTCCACCGCCGCACAAACATTCACCGGCCTCCCATCGGTCCACAACATCGCATGCTGCGTCGGGGCGGTGGGGGCGGTGGGGGTGGTGGGGGTGGTGGTGGGGGGCTCCGGCTTATCCGTGTCCGTATCCGGCGGCTCCACCGGCTCCGTCTCCGCCGCACCCGGCTTGCTCTTCGTCTCCGGCTCCTCCGGCATGCCGCTTTCGTCCGCCTCGTCCGGACTCACCTGCGCCTTCGCCGTCGCCACGTACAGATTCCCCGACCCATCCCCCACGATCCCCGTCACATCCACCTTCCCCGCATCCAGCAACACAAACGGCTTCTCGGTCTTCCCATCCACCCGGATCACCAACCCCCGCCCCGCCCCCGCATCCGTCCCCGCCACCAGATTCCCCGCCCCATCCTGCGCCAGTGCCATCACATTCTTCTGCCCGCTCTCCAGAACAACCTTCGCCTCCCCCTCCCCATTCGCACCCACCTCATACACCTTCCCATGCGGCCCCGTCCCCACATAAATCTCCCCGCCCGGCCCGCGCAGAATCGCCCAGATGTAATTCACATCCTTGCTCTCAAACAGCGTCTTGCCTTCCCCGCTCTTTGGATCCACGCGTATCAGTTTCGCCGTCTCCCCCGAAAGCCCCACCAGCAGCCCCCCGCTCCCGTCCGCCGTCATCGCATTGATCTCCCCGAACCCCTTCGGCGCCGTGTACACCACCGACCCCTTCTTCCCATCCGCATCGATCTGATAAATTTTCGCCACGCCGCTCACCCCGCTCACCGCCGCGTACATCGTCCCGTCCGGCCCCTCCGCAAACGCCCCCACCGCCTCCCCGCTCTCCCCCAGTTCCACCGGCGCCAAACTCCGCCCCAGCATCAACTCCCCATACGAATCCACCACCGTCTCGCTGAACTTCCCCTCCGCATAGTCCTTCTGATTCGAAAACCCAAACGACTGCGGCTTCGTCCCCCACGCCACCGTCGCACTCATCGCCAGCAAAACCGCCACATTCAAAACGCGTGCATTCCAACCCATGTACTCTCCAAACTTGAAACCAACCACCCACATCATCAATTCTGACTACTGACTTCCGACTACTGACTTCTCACTTCTCACGGCCCATCCCCGCCATCCGAACCACTATCCGACGGCGCACTCGCCGGCTGCGAACTCACCTGCACCCGCGGACCCCGCGGCGGCATCGCGCCTGGACCACCACCCGCTCGCTTCGGCTCAAAGTACCGCCGATCCGCATTCCTATCCACGTGCACCACAAACATCTGCCCACCATCCGATACCACGCACCCCGCTTCCGCCTCCACTCGCACCACCGACACATACGGCGTCGAATCCGTCCGCGCATCCGTCGCATACATCGCAATCCGGCTCGCCGGCAAATCCTTCAGCTCGCGCCCGCCCACCGCTGTCCCCGAAATGTTCATCTGCAGCGTCGCATACAATCGATCCGTCTTGTACCCCAGAATATTCTTCACCGCCGACGTCAGCCCGTCGATGTCCTGCGGATCAAAATGCTGCGGTGCGTATCCCACTTCCTGCATCATCGCAAACGACGACGAGCCCACGCCCAGCGGATAATCCCCGTCCGGCGTCCCCGCCGGTATCCGCACCCTGATCGGCACCCGCTTCGTCCCCTTCCTGAAGAACGCCACCTCCACCAGCGCCGTCACCTCATCCCCCGGCGCCGCCGTCAGCCGATCCATGTTCACCGACTGAATCGTCCCGCTCCGATCCTCATTCTCAATCGACGCCTCCAGCGTCACCCCCTTCAAATGCAGATTCTCAAACGGATTGTCCACCAGCACCGCCACCGGCAGCAGCGTCTCCATCGGATTGAACCCCGCCGACGCTCCCAGATTGTTCATCGCAATCTCCGTCTCCCCGCCCTTCCCCTCAAATTTGAAATCCCCCGTGATCCGCGCCGTGAACTGCTGCGGCAACGTGCGCTGCGCCACCAGCGTCTCGTTCAATATCGCCCCCAGCATCTCCGGCGTCAGCCGCGGATGCGGCGCCAACTGATAGTGATACACCTTGTCCAGCAGCCCGTCGCTGTTCTTCACGTGAAACACGATTGGCACCGTCGCCGGTCCCTTCCCGCGCAGCCCCACTATCCCCGTCTGCTCGTCCGTCACCAGCGTCCCGTCCGTCCCCATGCTCGTCCCCATCTTAAAGCTCTGGCTCACGTTCGGCATGATCGTGTAAATATAGCTCGTCGCTATCGGCAACCGCGTCCCACCCTCCCCCAGGAACGAATGCCCGAACGCATACACCTTCCCCTCCCGCACCTCCGTCACCGTCCCGATCGCCGACAAATCCATATCCCCCGACACCAGCGGCACCGCAATCGCCGACCCCGGCTCCAACTGAATCTCCCCAGGCTTCAGCAACCCAATCCCGCCTAATGGATGCAACGCCCCAGCCTCCCCACTCGCCCCTCCACTCCCACTCTCCATCGCCATCAACCCCGTCCCCCGCAACTCCTCGCGCAGCATCCCCACCGTCGACGCCGAACCGCCCCCCACCATCAGCGGCGACACCAGCGGCCGCAACCCCACGCCCTCCTGCAAAGCCGACGGATTCGAATCCGTCGGCGTGGCACGTCCCACATCCCGCCCCAGCGACGCCGCCAGCGCCTTCCACCCCGCCAGCCCGCTCGCCATCCGCGCCACCGTTCCATCCATCCCCCAGCGCGCTCCCCCCGCCGCCGCCGGCGCGCCCGACTGCGGCGCCGTCTGTATCGCCAGCATCTGCCGGATCGGCTGCACTCCCCCGATCGGATCCTTCGACATCCCCCACCCATACGCCACCGCCCCGATCATCTTCTCATGAATAAACACCGGAGACCCGCTCATCCCCGCAATGATCCCCGAATGCTCCAGCCCCAGCCCCGAGCACCGCACCAGGATCGCATTGTTCCCCGGCGAAAAATTCCGCACCACATCAATGATCTCGACGTCGAACTTTTCGATCTTGCCGCCGTGCATGACCGTCAGGCCGTAGCCTTTCATGCCGGGGAGGAGCTGATCTTCGAAGAGGTAACGCGAGGGATCCGGATTGGGGGAGAGGGCATCGGCGGCGGGGGCGGTGGAGGAGGGGGAGGGGGGGGGCGGGATGAGGGCGTGGGCGAGGAGAGAGAAGGCGGGGAGAGAAGCCGCAACAACCGCGGCACACAGGAGGGTTTTCATGCAGGCACCCCGAAAGCGGAAATTCCGGAAGCAGTCCGTTCACTCTACGTTCGCAACCGGGCAGAAGCAATCGCCAATCTACGCCCATCCCACTCATCGCTCCCCCCTCCATCCACACCTTCATCGCCGCATCCTGCCAATCGATCCTCACGTAGAGAATGTCCCACCCAACGTTTAGCCCCGGCCTTTGGGCCGGGGAGTCCGCAGGCCCGAACGGGCCGACTCTTATTCAGCGAGACGTCCAATAGCTGCACATCAATAGCGCCGCCCCAATCCAACGCCGTTCGGAGTTCCGCCTTTAGACGGCGCGGGGGAGGGGGGGGGGGCGCCAACGCGAAGCGAGCCGCAACGCAATCCCCATCACTCCCGCCCCAAAGGGGCCCGCGACCATAGCCCGGGGTGACCGAAGGGAACCCCTGGTAAAGCCCAACAAATAACCTGCCTGTTCCCCAACGGGGCGATCGAACTCTGCCCTCAAGAAGTTCCAACACTGAACATCATCATCCGCAGCCCTCGGCCTCCTGGCTCGGCAGTTGGATGCCAGCCTCATTTGAGACCCATACCGCCGAAATCAGCCGCGCGAGCGGCGGCGCAAAAGCAGTCCTGCGCCGCCGGCCACGAGCAGCGCGAGGGACGCGGGTTCCGGCGTGGGCGTGGAGATTACAGCAGCCGAGGCGGCGGCGGACGAGTTGGCGTAGGTGAGGCCGAAGTTGTTGAGGACGGCGCTGAGGTCGGTCAGGTCAATGGTTGCGGCGCCATCGAAGTTGCCGTTGTTCCACGCGGCGGTGGTGGAGCCGAAGTTGTTGAGGACTGTGGAGAGGTCGGTGAGGTCGACGTGGCCATCGATGTTGGAGTCGCCGAGGAGTTCGGGCGCGAGGAGGAGCGAGTTCGAGTCGACGGGCTGGTTGCCGAACGTGGTGAACGGCTTGGCCAGTGCGCCATTGTCGATGAGGGCGAGGGCGGTGTGTGCGGGAAGCGCGGAACTCGTGAGCGAGTGGTTGGCAATGTTGGAGCGCAGGCTGGCGAGGGCTGCGGATTTGCTCGCGGGCTGGATCACGAGCAGGCTGGTGGTGGTGTCCACCGTCCCGCCGGTGATCGTCAGGCCGTAGAGTTTCGCGTTGGAGCCGAAGGTGGCGGTGCCGGCATTATTAATGAACGTCGCGCCGGTGGACCAGGATTGCGGGCCGGATTGCGTGAAGGTCCCCGTGTTGATGATTCCCGTAGCGACCTGCAGCGTGCCGCCGTTTTGGAAGGTGCCGTTGTTGGTGAAGATTCCGCCGGCGAAGTTGAAGACATCGCCCGTGGAGCCCGTCATGAGGCCGCCGGCGATGGTGGTGGCGGTACCCTGGAAGATGTTGGTCGCGGGATCGGAGGTGAAGTTGTTGCCGGAGTAGTTGCCGAGGAAGGTGACGGTCGTCGACGTGGTTTTGATCGTGCCGTTGTTGGTGATGTTTCCGGTGACGACGGCGGGCTGGTATTTGAAGTTGATGGTTTTCGAGGCGTTGTTGACGAGATCGCCGTTGATCGTCGTAGTGCCGCCGGTGAAGGTCATGTTCGCGTTGTTGGTGAGGGTGGAAGCGCGGATGGAGCCGTAGCCGGTGATGTTGCCGTTGTTGAGGAGCGGGTGGGCATTGTTGTCGAACGTCCCGCCGGTCAGGCTGATGAGGCCCGAGTTCGTGGCAAGACCCGACGTGACGAGAACCTTGTTGCCCGTCGAGGCGTAGATTGCTCCCGTGGCGGAGTTGGTGACGGCGCCGGTCAGCGTGAGAATGCCGCCGACGGCTTCGATGGAGCCGTTGTTGGTGACGGCGACGGTGACGGTGCCGGCGCCCTGGATGGAGCCGTTGTTGGTGATGATGCCGCCGGCGAGGGCGCTCGCGGATCCCGACAGGGTGACGAAGCCGGAGTTCGTCCAGGCCTGGGAGAGCGTGAGGGTGCCGTTTCCGGGTTGAACGGAGCCGTTGTTGATGAAGGGACCATAGATTTTTCCCGGGCCGAGAAGAATGCCGTCGGCGTTGTTGGTGAGGGTGACGATGGGGTTGGAGGAGTTGTCGCACAAGGAGCCGCCATTGAGGTTGATGGTGCCGTCGTTGGCGGCGTTTGCGGCGCCGGTGAGGAAGGTGGTGAGGCCGGGCGCGAGGTTCAAGGTTCCGCTGTTGACGAAGCCGGTGGTGGGGGAGGCGATGAAGAGGGTGCCGCCGGATTGCGTAATGGTGCCGGAGTTGACAAGACCGGGGAAGTTGATGTTGCCGAAGCCGGAGATGAGGCCCAGGTTGTTGATGGCCGAGCCGGTCAGCGAGCCGCCGGCAAGCGAGATGGAGCCTTGATTGAGGATGCTGGTTCCGGTGGCGTTGATGGAACTGCTGAGGGTGGAGAGGTTGATGGCGCCGAGGTTCCAAATACCGCCGGTGGGCGCGAAAGCGAGGGAGATGTTGGCCGTGCCGAAGTTGACGAATTGTCCCGTGAACGAGCCGCCGCTGAAATTGAAAAGGCCCTGGTTGTTGACGGTGGCGGAGATCGAACCGCCGGCCTGATTCAGCGTGCCCGTGGGGGTGACGGTGAAGGAAACGCTGGCGGTGTCCGTGGCTCCGGAGTTGACGGTGAGGGTGAACGGAAGGGCGCCGCCCACGGTTTCGTTGGTCGTGATGAGGTTCATGCCCGAGTTGAGGGTGAGGCTGGTGCCGAAGGCGGCGGAGGTGGAGCTGGCGGAGGCGGAGGGGTCGAAGGTGATGCCCGCGGTGAGGTTGAGGGTGCCGCCGGTCCACTGGAAGTTGGATGTGTTGCCGTTGACGTTGATGGAGGGGGTCGCGAGGGTTCCGCCGCCGAGGACGTAGAAGGAGGTGAATCCGTAGGCGGTGCCGATATTCAAGCCGGCGTTGGCGTTGTTGGTGCCGAAGGTTTGGCTGAAGTGGCCGGCGGTGTTGAAGCCAACGTACTCGGTGCCGGTGACGGTGAGAGTGCCGCCGCCGAGTTGGTAGGAGTCGGTTTCGCCGGAGATGCCCAAGAAGGCCGATCCGACATAAAGAGAGCCGGTGACGTTGTTGAGGCCGCCGGATTGCTGGAAGGTGCCGATGCCGTCGTCGCCGATGGATTCGTAGCCGCCGCCGAGGATGTTGAGGGTGCCGCCGTTGAGGTAATAATAGCCGGTGGCGAGGTCAAACTGGTTGGCGCCGATATCAAGATTGCCGTTGATGTTGTGGATGCCGCCAATCTGGGTGAAGGTGCTGGTGGTGCCGCCTTGCGCGACCGTTTCGTTGCCGTTGACCGTGAGCGTGCCGTTGCCAAGGAGGTAGGCGCCCGTGCCGTCGTTTCCAATGGTCAGAGTGTTGTTGACCGTGTGGGTGCCGCCGGATTGATTGAAGTTGCCGTTCCCGTAGCTGCTGCCGATGGTTTCGCTGCCTGTGACGGTAAGGTTTCCGGCCTGGAGGTTGTAGACGCCGACGGCATTCGTGCCTGAACCAACAACGAGCGTGCCATTGGAGATGGTGTTGTTGCCATTGGTCTGGGTGAGGGTGCCGTTCCCGCTTCTTCCGACATATTCAGCGGTGTTGTTGGAGGCCGTGAGGGTGCCACCCTGAAGGAGATACGTGCCCGCGACGTTGGCGTTGGTGCCGACGGCGAGGGTGGCGTTGGAGAGGGAATTGATTCCGCCGGTCTGGTTGAACGTGCCGTTGCCGATCATGACGTTTCCGTTGGAGACCGAGAGGTTGCCGCCCTGCAGGTTGTAGGTCGCGAAGCCGGTGGTGGACAAGGCGGAACCGATTTGGATGTTGGTGGCATTGTTGACGCCGCCGGACTGGGTGAGGGTGCCGATGCCATTGCCGCCATAGCCGATGATTTCAGCGCCGGTGCCGGATTGGTTTAACGTTCCATTGGAGAGCGTGTAGGTGCCATTTCCATTCTGGCCGATGGTCAGCGAGCCGTTGCTGATGATGTTGTTGGTCCCGCCGGTCTGATTGAAGTAATCCACGACGCCGCTGCCGGTGTTGTTTTCCGCGAGGATTTCGTTCGCCGCATTGAGAGTGCCGGTTCCACTGAGGGTGTAGGTGCCGGAGGAGGTATTGAGTGCACCGACGACGAGGACGCTGGTGATGTTGGCCGTGCCGGCCGTTTGGTTGGCGACGCCGGTGCCGCTGTTGCCGACGGTGAAAATCGTGGCCGTGATGGTGCCCCCACTGAAGTTGTAGTTGCCACTGGAGCCGGAGTTATTGGCGAGTGTGATGCCGGAGGCGGTGTTGGAGCCGGCGTTTTGGGAGTAGACGTTACCGGAAATGGTGTCGCCGATGATTTCGCTGGTGGCGGACATGGCGCTGGTGGAGAGGGTCTGGCTGAAAATCATGGTGCCGACCTGGGTGGAATTGATGTCCAGCGTGTTGAGTGTGATGCCGGAACTGGTGAGGTTCGAGGTGAAGTTGAGCGTGGGGCTGGAGGCCGCGGAGCTGTGCGTGCCCACGTTGACGATATCCCCGTTCACGGGAAGAACGCCGCTGACCCATCCGGCCGTGTTGTTCCAGAAGAAGCCGTCCGTGTCCAGCCACGTGTCCGTGGCAGCATGAGAGGAAAGTGGCGCGGCAAGCGCCGCAGCAATGGCGCCGGCGAGAGCGAGTTGTGTGCGCTTAACGGATTGACCAGCGGGCGCGCAGTGATGACGGGGCATGAGTTACTTCCTTCCACACGAGACAATCGGGATAGTTCCAAACGCGCGAAGATATTCGGGTTTGCCGCTCCTTCCCACAGGTGCCAGCCCGATAAAATCGTTTTGCTGCGCCTCACTGCTGTTGAAGCAAAAATATCTTGCGGGGAAAAAATACCACGGAATTGAGCAAAGGCGAGTGAAAAATGCGAATTTCGTGCGCGACACGCCGCAAAGTGGCGCCTGGTTCTTCTGCACATCGAGGGGGAGCAGGGGGGGGGCGTGACTCTTGTTGGTGGCTGGTGCGTTTTATCAGACGACGACGAACGGCGTGGGCAATGCGCTCGTGTCGGACCTGATCACGATCACTCCTCCTCCAACGAACCCGTGGTGCAGCATGGTGCCGTTCAACAAGTGGTAACTGTCGTCGGCGACCTCACGCGACACCAGAATCGATTCCACATAAGACCACGCCCAGAACCCGAGCACGGCAACAAGTAACTCCGATCCCATTGGATTATCATCCCCAAAATGTTTAGCCGTCGATCGAAGATCGACGCGAGCTCGGCGCGAGTTTCAGTTGGGAGCCGGATAACCCCAGCGCAATTCACCCAATCTTCCTCATGCCCGCATTCTACCCCCCAAACCAAAACCGCCCGCCAAAAAAAGTTCATCCGGCATCGTAACTGTTCACCGCCCCCCTTCCCCAATCTCCGCGCGTCTCGGTCTCCTCTGTGGCTCCGTGGTAAAGAAACCGTTCGACAAGAGGAGTCGATCAATTCCCCGGAAATCCCCACGAACAAAAAAAAAACTTGACATCAACCAAACAAAAACCGTACGATACCCCAGCCATCGCACCACCACCACAACCAAACCGGGAGGGGACCCCATGACCATCGCCCACCCACCCCAACGTACCGCGGGCTTCCAGCCCGCTTGCGGCCAAGATGGCCCCACCACCCCACCTCTCCCCACCCCAAAATCCCCACCCCGCGCCGACCAAAAATCGAAGCAGATCGCGGCGGAACGAAGCGGAACGACCCCGGGTACCCCACCCATCACCCCCTTCCTGCTCCCCGAATCGCACGCAAAATCCTCATTATTAGTGAAGAAACCCATATTTTCCGCCATCCCGGAATTTTCCCGCGCAAAAAATCGCGCAACTCCTTATTTCTCGTTCCCGACTTCCCAACTTTTTGCGCCCCACCACTCTCCCTGGCCTACCCCTTGCCCTTACAATGTCGGCCCGTCCTTTTATGGAGAACTACTGTCATGTCCACCCAATTCCCGATTCCCCTGCAGAACCTCAAGCCGCTCACCCTCAGCCCCAAGAATCCCACCCTCACGCCCGAGCAGCGCGATGCCCTCAAGCACAACATTCAGCTCTGCCGCGACGCCATCATCTTCTTCACCGCCGTGGCCGATGCTAAAGGTCTCGGCGGTCACACCGGCGGCCCATACGACACCGTCCCCGAAGTCCTCATCGCTCGGGCCCTGGCGGCAGGTTCCGACACCATCCTCCCCATCTATTTCGATGAGGCCGGCCACCGCGTCGCCACACAGTACCTCCTCGCCGCACTCGACGGCGACATTCCCTTCGAAAAACTGCTCCACTACCGCGAATACAACTCCGGCCTCCCCGGCCACCCCGAACGCGACCTCCTCCCCGGCATCAAATTCTCCTCCGGCCGCCTCGGCCACATGTGGCCCTTCGCCAACGGCGTCGCCCTCGCCCATCCGGGAAAGGCCGTCATCCTCCTCGGCTCCGACGGCTCCCAGATGGAGGGAAACGACGCCGAAGCTGCTCGGCTCGCCGTCGCCAAAAACATCAACATCAAGCTCATGGTCGATGACAACGACGTCACCATCTCCGGACATCCCTCCGAGTATCTCCCGCGGTATTCCGTCGCCCAAACGCTCCAGGGGCACGGGCTCCCGGTGGAAGTCGGTGATGGCGAAGACCTCGATTCCCTCTACACCCGCATCGTGGCAGCCATCAACACCACCGGCCCGGTGGCGCTGATCAACAAACGCAAGATGGCCCCCGGAGTGCAGGGGCTGGAAGGGTCGGCGCATGGGCATGATGTGATCAAGGTGGCGCTGGCCGTGCCGTATTTGGAGGCACGGGGGTACACCGACGCGGTCGCTTATTTGAAGTCGCAGAAGCCGGAAAAGTGCCCGCTGGTGTTCCAGGGGTCGAGCGGGTCGGCGAAGAACCGCGATCTGTTCGGAAAGGTCGTGAACAGCATTCTCGATGAGATGCCGCAGGAGAAGCGGGTCGCGTCGGTGCGGGTCTTCGATTGCGATCTGGAAGGCTCGTGCGGGACGAATCATATTCACAAGGCGCATCCCGAAGTCTACGTGGAGGCGGGGATCATGGAACGCGGGAATTATTCCGCCGCCGCCGGGTTCGGTTTCGAGAAGGGCAAGCAGGGGATCTTTGCGACCTTCTCGGCCTTCCTCGAAATGGTCATTTCGGAAATCACCATGGCCCGGCTGAACAAGTCGAACGTCCTGGCGCACTTCTCGCACGCCGGCTGCGACGACATGGCCGACAATACGTGCCACTTTGGCATCAACAATTTCTTCGCGGCCAACGGTCTGCCGGAGCATGACCACACGCGGCTCTATTTCCCGGCGGATCAGTACCAGTTCACGGCCTGTTTGAAGAAGATCTTCCACGAGGAGGGGCTGCGGTTTATCTTCTCGACGCGCTCGGCCGTGCCGGACATTTTGAAAGAGGATGGGACGCCGTTCTATAAGGATCGGGTGTTTACGGGCGGGGTGGACGATGTGGTGCGGGCAACGAGTGGCGGCGGGTACGTCGTGAGCTTCGGGGAGACGCTGTACCGGGCGCTCGATGCGGTGATCTCGCTGAACAAGGACGGCGGCGTTGGCGGGAAGCCGGTGGGCCTGGTGAACAAGGCGTGCCTGAACACGATTGATGAGGGGATGATGAAGACGCTGGCGAACGCGCCGTTTGTGCTGGTGGCGGAATCATTCAATGTGAATACCGGCTTGGGGATTCGTTTTGGGACGGAGCTGCTCAAACGCGGATTCAAGGGACGCTATAACCACATCGGCACTCATAAGGATGGAAGCGGTGGGTTGTGGCAGCAGATGGGGTTCCAGGGGGTGGATCCGGCGGGGATTGCGGCGAGTGTGAAGAAGCTGGTGGGCTGATCGAGAATCTTCCAGGGGGCCGTTGAGGCCCCTTGGAAGATCACGGCCGGGACGGCCATGCCACGTTGCCCGGATTTTCTGCAAACGGAAGGGGGGTGGGTGCGTCTATTGATGTAAAGGAGAATTGCGCGCGGGGCGCGATGGAGTACAATAGTGCAGTGGCGCGTGAGGAAGTGCAGCTATGTGTAGACAGGTGATGATTGCGCTGGCGGTGAGTGTGGTGGTGGGGAGTGCTGTCGGCTGGGGGGATGTGATTGAGTTGAAGGATGGGCGGACGATCAATGGGACGCTCGTGCGGCAGGGGGATGAGGTGATGATTACGGGGGAGGACGGGAGCGTGGTTCGCGCGAAGCCGGGGGATGTGACGAAGGTGACGCTGACCAGCTCGATGAGCGTGGCGCAGGCGTCCGATTCGGACTGGACGCGGGCGGCAGCGGAGATTCGGCGGGCGGACGATTTGCAGACGATCATCGAGATTCATCAGAAATTCCTGGAGAAGTATCCGGACGAGGCGGTATCGCCGAAGGTGCGGACGTCGATGGAGGGGTATCAGAAGTTGTTGGAGCAGCACGGGGTGAAGTTTCGCGGGCGGTGGATGCCGCAGGCGCAAGTGCAGGTGATGATGCAGGAGTGGTCGGACCGGGCGAAGCCGGCGCTGGTGAAGTACCGGGCGGGGGATTTACGCGGGGCGCTGGAGGCGGCGAAGGGAGCGATTAAGGCCGATGGGGCGAATCCGGATGCGCTGACGATTGCGGGGCTGGCGAGCTATCGGCTGAACATGACGGGGAACGCACGGGATTATTTTGCATCCCTGGTGCAGAACGATCCCTCGAGCGTGCTGGGGGAGAATAATCTGGCGGTGATTCTGTTCGAGCAGAAGCGCCAGGCGGAGAGCCTGGTGCATTACGGGAAGGCGATGCAGGCGTCGCCGGACAATCGGTTCGTCGCGGACAACATCATGGAGGCGTTGAATTCGTACGTAGGCGGTGGGGGGGATGTGAATTCGCCGGCGTATGTGAACCTGGTGCGGCAGTTCCAGCAGTCGGAGAGCCGGATTGAGACGCAGATGGCGCGGAGGGGGATGTACCGGTATGGATCGACGTGGGTTCCGCCGGCGATGCTGGACCGGTTGAACGGGAATCTGCAGGCGATCAAGAACGCGATGGCGCAGCTGGATTCGCAGTACCAGGCGGGGAAGACGGCGATGGCGCAACTGGATCAGGCGATTGCGGCTGCGACGAACGATTACAACACGACGTCGTTGAACATCAGCTATTTGGATTCGCTGATTTCGACGTCGACGGGGGATGTGAGTTCGTATATTGCGCAGCGCGAGGATTTGGCGCGGGCACTGCAGGGGATCGGGCAGCGGAAGGCGAAGCTGGAGGCGGAGCGGCAGAATGCGGCGGCGTCGGTGGAGGTGGCGCCGGATCAGGCGGCGAAGCTGAAGGCGGCGTATGCGGCGGCGCTGGCGAATCAGTTCACGGGGGTGCAGCGGATGATGGATTGGGGGGAAGCGGAGAATCCGCCGGGGCCGACGATCGTGCAGATACCGTCGCCGGTGCCGGTGGTGTTGCCGCCGCCGGGGCAGATGCCGGAGCAGGTGCAGCAGGAGTTGACGGACAGCTATCAGCAGATGGAGACGCCGCTGGGGCTGGTGCCGGTGATTGGGATACCGGTGCCGGTGCGGCGCGGGGGAGGAGATCATGACGGGCGGCATGGCGGGTGGGATCATGGCGGGCGGGGCGGCGGTTCTGCGGTGCCGCTCGGGCCGTCGACGCCGACGTTGCCGGTGGCGCCGCGGATGAACGTGTTGCCGCCGACGGTGAATGGGATTCCCCCGGTTGTTGGGCCGACGTCGCGCGGCGGGTGAGGGCTCCTTGTGAAATTGTGCTTCGGGTCAGACCTGAGGGATGGGCGACATGGGATTGCGTGCAAAAAGCGGCGGGAAATGGCGGCGGCGGTTGAAGAAGACCGCCGTTGTTTTGGTGACGGCGTATGCGGTGGTGCTGGTGATTGCTTTTGCGCTGCATGTTCCGGATCGGTTGATCGTGATGACGAAGGCGGAGATTGCGGGGGATCGGGCGTGGTTGCTGGGGGCGGTTACGGATCAGGCTTCAAACGGGAGGAAGTGAGCATTCGTCAGAATGGGGGATCAGGCAGGTTGGCAGCCTGTTCTACTACAGGAACATCGTGGGCCTTCGAATGAGCATAGGTTCGAGGAACATATTCAATGTGGCCATCGGCGAGGGCGACGTTTCCGCGTGCGCTGGAGTTCAGGATCTTCGTGGCGGTGGACTGTTGAGAATCTGGAATTAATAAAGCGCCGAGGTCGTGGCGGCCTGAAAGGAGATTGGCCCATTTCGCAGCTGCGACGCCGCCGGCCTGCCAGAGCGCGCCGGATCCGTCATCAACGGTCAGTTCGCTCTCTTCATAGAGCAGGATTTTATCGCCGGGGCTTTCGATGGCCAGGAGTTTGTCACGGGTGTAGATCTGAGCCGCATAATTGAGCGTCGCGCGCGGTGCACCGTTCATCATCCAGTTCATGACGTAACTAAAGACGAACGGTCCCATGCTGGAGCTGTTTTGAACCAAACGGGGATTGATGTCGGAAGGGCAATAGAGGGGTTTCAGGTTGTTATAGGAGAGGTGTGCGTATGGGGCGATGCCGGCACCGGCCAATACTGTTCCGGAATCGGTTTGATTGTTCACGCGGTAAGGGATCTCCCACCAGATCCAGTCCGAATACTGATGGGCGGTGTTTTTGGCCGAGTAGGGGAATGATCCATTGTTTTCGTTCGTATACATGATGAAGGCAATGCCAAGCTGCCGAAGATTGCTGCCGCAGGCGACTCTTTTTGCGGTTTCGCGAGCCTTGCCAAGTGAAGGCAGAAGAATTGCGATGAGAAGGGCGATAATGGCCACGACCACAAGGAGCTCAATCAAGGTGAAACCACGGCTGCGACATGAAACTTGCACGCGCATGATCTTCTCCTCCGACAAAGGCAGAACAATCAGTGCAAAAACGTAAAGCAGATGAATATGCGAAGTGCTCGCCAGTGAAGGCGAGATGGACCGCTTAGACGGTATTCATCTTGATTCACTTTAACAGGGGCAAAGAGTAATGCAATGGAAATATGTGAATTTTTTAACAATATGCGACGGGGCGGCCATGGAGGGGGGAAAATGGACCATTGCTTCGAGTTTGGCGGGCTGCCATTCGAGCTGGGTCTGGTCGCGGCAGGGCGATGTTTTCCCGGGAGGAAGGCGCGATCAGAGGGCGGGGATTTTGAAGTTGAACAAGAGGAAGTAGGCGGAGGCGACGGCGAGGCCGGCGGCGGCGAGTTGGACGAGGAGAATGATGCGTTTGTTGATCTTCAGGGGCCAGCGGAGGTACCAGGGGGGGCAGTGGCGGCGCATGGGCTTGTCGAGGGCTCGCATGGCGAGGGTGAGGAGGAACGCGGCAAGGAGACCGCCCGCGATTCCGGCGGTGAGGGAAAGGGTTCGGTGCTGCAGATGTTCGCGGGCGAAGCGCCAGGAATAGAGGGTGCCGAGGAGGGCGGCGGCGGTGAATGCGATAAGGATGAGCGAGGCCAAGGCACTGCGGAAGAGGATGCGATAGAAAGCGGGTTCCATGGTGTCACCGGGAAGGAAGGTTCTTCAGGCGTCGGGCTCGGGGGATTATAGGGGAAGACTGGCATGGCGGTGGCAAAAACGAATAGACCCCGCGAGTGGCGGGGTCTACGAAAGCTGGGGGACTAGGATTCGAACCTAGACAAACAGAGTCAGAGTCTGTTGTGCTACCGTTACACCATCCCCCAAGGAGTCAGATGGTCGGACAATATTAGCGGATTGGTGCGTTGCGTTCAATCGTGTCGGATCATCGAAAAAAGTAGAGTACCCGGCAGCGATTCAGGGAGTGGGCGGTTTGCTCCGGCGGGCGGCGAAGAATTCGCGGAGGAGGGTGGCGGACTCTTCGGCGAGGATTCCGGAGAGGATTTCGAGGCGGTGGTTGAGGCGGGGGTCGGTGCAGAGTTGGAAGAGGGAATCGACGGCGCCGGCCTTGGGGTCGCGGCAGGCGTAGACGAGGCGAGGGAGGCGGGATTGGACGAGGGCGCCGGCGCACATCGGGCAGGGCTCGAGGGTGACGTAGAGGGTGCAGTCGAGGAGTCGCCAGTGGTTGAGGGCTTGGCCGGCTTGGCGCATGGCGACGATTTCGGCGTGGGCGGAGGGGTCGTGGTGGGCTTCGCGGCGGTTGAAGCCTTGGCCGATGATGCGGGGTTGGGCGTTTTCGGGGTGGTGGACGATGATGGCGCCGACGGGGATTTCGTCCTGGGCGGCGGCTTCGTGGGCGAGTTGGAGTGCTTGGCGCATCCAATGTTCGTGGTCGGGATTTGTCATGATGGCTCGAATTGCGGGCAGGATGCCCGCGATACGTACCCCCAACGGGATTCGCACCCGTGTCGCTGCCGTGAGAAGGCAGTGTCCTAGGCTCCTAGACGATGGGGGCAGGAGCTCGGCCGGTGGGCCGAGACAAGTCAATTTAGGGTTGCGGCGCATTGATGTCAAACCTCCTGACATAGTGGCCGGGGGCGAGTTCTTCGGTTTTGCTGAAGGCGATGAGAGTGGCGGAGGTGCCTCGGGGAATGTCGAGGGTGCAGGTGATTCCGGAGCCGTCGCGTTTCCAGTTGCTGGTGATTTGGCCGGAGGGGGTGGCGTGGGAGGCTTCGACGAAGGTGAGGGCTTTGGGGAATTGGGGGCGGAGGAAGAAGTGTTTGAAGCCGGGAGAGGCGGGGTCAGGTTGGATGCCGGCGAGGCCTTCGAAGAACCAGGCTTCGATGTGGCCGAGCATGAGGTGGTTTTGGGAGGAGGTGGGGAGGGCGTCCCAGGCTTCGGTGAGGGTGGTGGCGCCTTTGCGGAGCTGGTCGACGTAACCGGGGCCGTCGGATTGGGTGGCCATGTTGTAGAGGAGGTCGGGCTGGTTGGCGTCGGTGAGAGCGCGGACGACGTAGGAGAAGCCGACGTCGCCGGCGGAGATGCGGTTGTGGTTTTGGCGGATGGAGGTGACGAGGTTTTGGAGGACGGCGTCCTCGTGACCCGTGGGGACGAGGTGGAGTGCGAGGGGCATGGCGTTGGCGGTCTGGCTGCCGGACTCGTATAGGTTGGTGTCGGGGTGGAAGAATTTGTCGTTGAAGGATTTTTGGACGGCGTCGGCGCGGGTGGCGAAGGATTTGGCATCGTCGGGCTTGTTGAGGATTTCGGCGATTTTTTGGAGGGCGCGGAGGTCCTGGTAGTAAGTGGCGGTGCAGGTGAGGGCGGTGGAGGTGAGTTGGGCTTGGCCGGGGGGTTTGGGGCCAATGTCGTACCAGTCGCCGAGGCCGTAGGCGATGATGTTGTCCTTGGATTTGGAGGCGAGGTAGTCGGCGTAGCGGGTCATGGTGGGGTAGTGGTCGGCGAGGGATTGGGTGTTGCCGTAGAACTGCCAGGCGTAGAGGGGGCCGAGGATTCCGGCGGAGCCCCATTCTGGGGAGTCGAGGAAGCCGTCCTTGAAGTGTACGAATTCGGGGGCGATGTCGGGGATGAGGCCATCGGGGTGCTGTGCGTCGGCGATGTCGTTTTCGATCTTGGTGTAAAGGCCGGAGACATCCCAGTTCATCATGATGGCGTGGGCCATGAGATGGGATTGTTCGAGCCAGCCGAGTTTTTCGCGGTGGGGGCAGTCGGTGAGGATGGATTGGGCGTTGGAGAGGATGGCGTTGTTGATGAGGTGGTGGATTTGGTTGAGGGTTTCGTCAGAGGAGGAGAAGGAGCCGGTGGGGGGGAGGGCGGCGTGGACCCATGCGGCACTTACGCCGACGAGGGTGGCGGCGTCGGGCTGCGTGGTGGCGAGGGAGTCGGGGGTGGCGCCTGAGATTTGGAGATAGCGGAAACCGTAGTAGGAGAATCTGGGTTGCCAGGATTCGACGTCGAAGGGGGAATCGTGTCCGCTCAGGGTGTAGGTGTACCAGACGGGGCCGCCGGAGGAGCGTTGGGAGACGAGACCGTTTTTGTCGAGAAGTTCGCCGGGAAGAATTCTGACGGTCGCACCGGCGCGGCCGTGGACGTCGATGCTGGGCCAGCCGGAGATGTTGCGGCCGAGATCGAAGACGAAGACGCCAGGCTTGGGCTGGGTGGTTTTTGGGGCGGGGAAGGTTTCGAAGACGATGACGGGGGGCTGGGGTGCGGGCATGAGGGTGGCGGTGTGGTCGGGGGTACCGGGGGCGGGGACTTCGGCGGCGGGTTGCCATGATTTGTCGTCGAAGTGGGGTTGGGTCCAGCCGGGGGTTTCGCGGCGTGCGTCGTAGTCTTCGCCGCCGTACTGGTGGTTGAAGGTGATGGGGCCGCGGGCGGTTTTCCAGCCATTGCCAGTGGTGAGTTGTTGGTGGGAGCCGTCGGCGAACTCGATGTCGAGTTGGGCGAGGGTTTTGGGGATGCCGAAGGAGTTGTGGAATTTGGTGTAGCGGCCTTTGATTTGGAGGACGTTGTAGGGGCCGTTGCCGAGGGTGATGGCGATGGCGTTGTCGCCGGGGTGGAGGAGGGGGGCGACGTCGAAGGAGTTGAAGAGGACGGTTTTGTTGTAGTTGGTCCAGCCGGGGTCGAGGGCGTGGTTGGAGACGGGTTGGCCGTTGATTTGGCAGTCGTAGGAGCCGAGGCCGGTGATGGCGAGGGTGGCGTGGGCGATTTTTCCGTGGGCGGGGTCGAGGGGGAATTCGGTGCGGAATTGGGGGGCGGGTTCGGGGGTTTTGTCGCTGTCATCGTTGGGGAAGGCGATCCAGCGGGCGCGCCAGGCGATGGGGGTGACGGGATCGGCGCGGAGGGGGAAAGGCGCGGCGGTGGTCAGGGCGAATAGCATCACCCGGATGGGGAGCCGCAAAAGCGATTTCATAGGAACTCCAGATGCGAACGTGAAGAGCCGCCGAGGGTTGTTGTGGGCGCACGGGGAACGTATTATCGCTGCGACTTGGCGTAATTTCATGGTCACGGAAGGTTTTTCGCAATGCAACCAATGGCGGCGGTACGTTCAAAGCAAAGCACGAAGAAGAAGGCGGGGAAGCGGCGCGTGGCGATACTGGGGGCGACGGGGTCGATTGGGGTGAATTCGGTGGATGTGTGCCGGCATTTGGGGGAGCGGTTTGAGATTCATTCGCTGACGGCGGTGACGTCGTGGAAGAAACTGGCGGAGCAGGCGTTGGAAGTGCGGCCGAAGATGGTGGCGTTGAATGACAAGTCGACGGAGGATCATCCGTCGGAGAATTTGAGGGCGCTGCGGGATCAACTGCTGGGGACTGGGATTAAGGTGGTGACTGGGCCGCACGCGATGGAGGAGATCGTGACGCGGGAGGAGGTGGATGCGGTGGTGGCGGCGGTGGTGGGTGCGGCGGGGTTGGCGCCGGTGATAGCGGCGGCGAAGGCGGGGAAGACGATTGCGCTGGCGAATAAAGAGGCGCTGGTGGTGGCGGGGTCGATTGTGATGCCGACGGCGAAGCGGAGCGGGGCGACGATTGTGCCGGTGGATTCGGAGCACTCGGCGATTTTTCAGAGTTTGCGGAGCGGGGTGGAGAAGGAGATTCGGAAGATTATTCTGACGGCGAGCGGGGGGCCTTTCCGGACGTGGCCGAAGTCGAAGATCGAGCATGCGACGGTGGAAGAGGCGCTGGCCCATCCGAACTGGAAGATGGGTCCGAAAATCACGATCGACTCTGCCACGATGATGAATAAAGCGTTGGAGATCATTGAGGCGCATTGGCTGTTTGATCTGCCGGCCGAGAAGATCGAGGTTTTGATTCATCCGCAAAGCATTATCCACTCGATGATTGAGTTCGTGGACGGGTCGGTGATTGCGCAGCTGGGGACGCCGGACATGCGGACGCCGATTCAGTATGCGTTGACGCATCCGGAGCGATATGAGGGGTGCAGTACCAGGCTGGAATGGTCGAAAATCAAAGAGATGACGTTTGAGCAGCCGGATGATCGATTCCCCGCCCTACAATTGGGGTACGAAGTGATCCGCCTTGGAGGGACCTCCGGGGCGGTGGTGAACGCTGCGAATGAAATCGCGAACGAAATGTTCCGCGCGGGGAACATTCGGTTCGGAGAAATCGTACATAGAGTGGAAGAGGTTTTGCGGCGGCATAAGAAATCCGGGTTTGTCGCGGAACCGACACTCGAGCAACTTCTTGAGGCGGACGCATGGGCCCGCAAGCAAGCGAAAACCGTTTGAAATGACGAATGACGAAGGACGAATGACGAATCAAATTCAAATGACCAATGATCGAATGACGAAACGGGCGCTACGCGCGATTGCGTCATTTGGGCGTTGTTCATTGCGTTGATTCGTCACACCACTTGAAAGGCTGAGGATGCAGAGTCTGGCGAAACGGGTTGAACGGAAGCATGGTCGGTCGAGGGTGGTGCTGTGGGCGGTGGGGTTGCCGGTGCTGGGGTTGACGCTGGCGGGGATGACGGATTCGGTGCTGCGCGTGGTGTGGGTGGTGCTGGGATTTTCGTTGATTATCTTTTTGCATGAGCTTGGGCATTTTTTGGTGGCGCGGGCGTGCAGTGTGAAGTGCCTGGCGTTTTCGCTGGGGATTGGGCCGCGGATACTGGGGTGGCGGAAGGGCGTGGGGGTGACGTTTGGGCCTGATCCGTACGATCCGGACAAGTTGAAGGATGCGAAGGGGGAACCGGCGCCGACGGCGGAGAAGAGGCTGGAGCACGTGGAGGCGGCGACGACGCATTCGGATTTGCTGCAGTCGTCGCATGAAGCGGTGCATCCGTCGACGGTGGGGGATTGCGATTATCGGATTTCGTGGCTGCCGCTGGGCGGGTATGTGCGGATGCTGGGGCAGGACGATATGGATCCGACGAAGATTTCGGATGATCCGCGGGCGTTCAACCGGCGGCCGATCTGGCAGCGGATGTGCATTGTGTCGGCTGGCGTGATCATGAACGTGATCTTCGCGGCGGTGGCGTTTTCGATTATTTTCAGTCCGGGGATCGGGATTGATTTTCCGCCGGCGCAACTGGGGCAGGTGGTGTACGACTCGCCTGCGTGGAATGCGGGGCTGAAGATGGGGGACACGATTGTGGCCGTGAGGGGCAACAAGCCGCCGGGGAAGTTTCTGGAGTTTACGGATGTGATGATCGCATCGGCGCTGTCGGACGGGAAGGAGAAGATAGGCTTCGACTACATCCCGTACGGGGAGACGGCGAAGAAGCACGTGGATATTTTGCCGGTGGTGAATCCGGCGAGCGGTTTTCTGGCGATCGGCGCGGAGTCGCTGCCGGGGATGAAGGTGAACGGGTCGGGTGAGGAATATGCGAAGATGACGCCGGCGACGCGGAACACGGCGGAGCTGTCGAAGGTGCGGGCGGGGGATCAGATCGTAGCGGCGGACGGGGTGGATGTGCGTGACGATTACATCAAGCTGTACAACCAGGTGCAGGAGAAGAATGGCGAGCCGGTGAAGTTGACGCTGGAGAACGTGAAGAACAAGTCGCTTCCGCCGCTGGAAATCACGCTGATGCCGCGGTTGGAAGAGCGGCTGGGGGTGAAGGGGGTGCCATCGGCGATGGGTCTGGCGCCGCGGCTGACGCTGGGGGAGCCGTCGAGCCGGTGGAATGCGGCGTCGGCGGCGGGGATCAAGGATGGAGATGTTGTGCTGCAGGTGGGGGATCGGACGAATCCGACGGAAGCGCAGTTCATTGAAGTGGTCAGCAGCAATCCGGGCAAGGCGCTGGAAATTGTGGTGCGGCGGGATGGGCAACGGCTGACGCTGCATGCGACGCCGAAGTCGGTGAACGGGAAGGGGATGCTGGGGATTCCGGTGATGCAGGACACGGACAAGCTGAGTTTCATGCCGGTGGGGAAGAATCCGGACGTGGAGGATCTGCAGTTGTCGGACGATGCGACGATTGTTGCGGTGGATGGTCAGAAGGTGGAGAACTGGTCGGAAATTTACACGGTCGTGCGGCAGCGCGGCGAAGCGGGGAAGACATTGCCGGTGACGTTCCACAGCGGCAAAGGGGATGTGACCAAGGCGCTGGCGGTTTCCGCGGACGAGCTGGATGCGATTCGGAATCAGATGCAGTTTATGCTGGGGATCCAGCTTGAGAATCGCACGCAGACGCAGGTGGCGAACAATGCCTGGGGAGCGGTGGAGATGGGGATGGATCACACGAAGAAGTTCATTTTGCAGGTGTACATGACGCTGGCGGGGCTGTTCCGGCAGACGGTGTCGCCGTCGAATCTGCACGGGATCGTGGGGATCACGAAGGTGGGGTACGACATGCAGCAGCGTGGGATCGTGTGGCTGTGGTATGTGCTGGCGCTGGTGTCGGTGAATCTGGCGGTGGCGAACTTTTTGCCGCTGCCGATCGTGGATGGCGGGCTGTTCCTGCTGCTCATTCTCGAGAAGATTCGCGGGAAGCCGTTGAGTCTGAAGGTGCAGTCGGCGATACAGGTGGTGGGGATTGTGCTGCTGGCGGGGTTGTTTTTGTATGTGACGGTGAATGATATTTCGCTATTTCACTAGCGGGGGCGGGTTAATTGAGTTAAGTGGGTTAATTGAGTTAATTGGGACTTCGCTGCCACATGTGGGTTGCGGGCGCCAATTAACCTAATTAACTCAATTAACTCAATTAACTCTTCGCTCGTTCTCCGCTACACTTCCCGGCATGTCGGAGAAAACGCAAGTCGCTCGCACGTCTGCCATCGCCGGTGGGACGCTTGCGCTTCTGAAGCTGGTCATCGGGCTGCTGACGGGGTCGCTGGCGCTGACATCGGAGGGGATTCATTCGTCGCTCGATTTCGGCGTGACGCTGATTACATGGATGAGCGTGCGTTCGGCGGATCTTCCGGCGGATCATCATCATCATTATGGGCATGGGAAGATTGAGAATCTGTCGGCGTTTGGGCAGGCGATTCTGCTGATCGTGACGGGGTTCTTCATTCTGGTGCAGGCGTACGGACATCTCACGCGGAACGAGGCGTTACACGTCGATCCGGGTTGGTTTGCAGCGATAGGGGTGGTGGCGGTGTCGCTGTGCGTGGATTTGTGGCGATCGCGGGTGCTGTATGCGGCGGCGAAGAAATTTCAGAGCCAGGCGCTGGAGGCGGATGCGCTGCATTTCGGGACGGAGCTGCTGTCGTCGGCGGTGGTGCTGGCGGGATTGCTGGCGGTGAAATTCGGCGGGGAGCGGTGGGCGAAGGCGGATCCGATTGCGGCGATGTTCGTGGCGGGGGTGATGATCTTCACGGCGATTCGGCTGGGGCGGCGGTCGGCGGATGTGTTGATCGATCGGGCGCCGGAGGGGCTGGAGGAGCAGATGCAGCAGTTGATGCGCGGGGTGCCGGGGGTGCTGGATGTGGTACGGGTGCGGGCGCGGCAGAGCGGCGCGGCGACGTTTGTGGATGCGACGATCACGGTGGATCCGTCGATCGGCCTGGCGGCGGGGCATCAGATTTCGGACAACGTGGAGCTGCGGGTGACGGAGAAGGTGCCGAATTTGGATATCGTGGTGCACGTGGAGCCGGCGGGGGGACATGCGGATCACACGGGGGCGGTGCGGGAGCTGGGGGAGGCGATGAAGCTGAAATTGCATGCGATACGGATACGGGAGATCCACGGGCATTTGTATATTAATTTTCATGTGGAATTTCCGCCGGAGATGACGCTGAAGTCGGCGCATCAGGAGGTGACGGAGCTGGAGGAGCGGATTCGGCGGCGGCTGCCGACGACGGCGGAGATCGAGAGCCACATGGAGCCTGCGGATTCCGGAGGCGATTGACGCGTAACCGAATATGGAGAAGGAGCGGCGTGGGAATTTTCTTTCGCGCGCCCGAGTTTGGCTCCATAATGGAAATGTCCTCCGATCCTCACGTTTTCGTTCAGAAAGGACGAAAGCGCCATGTTGACGACGATACTTCTCGGATGTGCGGTGGCCGGCGGCGCGGTAGTGCTTGCGCAGGTGGTGGCGGGGGCGTTGGCGTTCGGGGCGGGGCATGGGTTTCATGTGCATCATCACGGGGTGGGCGGGCATGTTGGTTCGCATCATGGCGGCTTTCGGGTGTTGAGGTCATTGGGCAAGGGGGCGGGCAAACATGCGGTGCGGGGCCAAGTGAGCGCCGGCGCGAAGGCGAACGTCAATCATGTGGCGTCGTGGTTGTGGGGGATGTTGAACTTCCAGGCGATCGTGGCGGGGATTGCGGTGTTCGGGATGTCGGGGCTGGCGGCGACTGCGGCGGGGGTGTCGGATGTTGTGGTGCTGGTGATTGGTCTCGTTTCGGCGTTCGTGATGATGCTGGTCGTGGCGAGCGTGTTCAGCATGATGCTGAGCATGGAGTACGACGCGACGGTGCATGTGGAGGATGCGGTGGGGGCGCTGGGGACGGTTTATTTGAGCATTCCGCCGCACCATGATGGACAGGGGAAGGTGACGATCAAGCTGCAGCAGCGGCTGATGGAATTTGCGGCGGTGACTCCACAGGAGACGCCGCTGGCCACGGGCGAGCAGGTGATCGTGGTGAAAGTCGGGCCGTCGTCGGTGATGGAAGTTGTTTCGGCGGAGAAGTATCTTGCCGACACCAAAGGGCTGGCGGCACGTTCGGGAGAGGAAAGAAAATCTGCAAGCGCCAATTGATGGCGTGTGGGCGCAGGCAACACCATTATTTCAAGGATTGGTTGTTGAATTGTCTTCTATGAACATCACACAGGAAGGAGCTTCGGGAAATGATTTCGAAACTTGTCATTCAGAGTGGATTGGCATCGCTCCATGGCGTTCTCGCGCAGAGCAGTGAGGGTCTCAGTGCGACGCAGTGGATGGGCATGCTCGGCGTGTTCGTGGCGTTGTTGTTTGTTATTTTCGCGGCGCTGTTTGTGGGGCGGTATCGTCGCTGTCCGAGCAACAAGATTCTCGTCATTTATGGAAAGGCGGGGCATGGGGCGGCGGCGCGGTGCATTCACGGCGGCGCGGCGTTCATCATGCCGTTGGTTCAGGACTATGCGTACCTGAGCCTGGAGCCGATTCAGATCGAGATTCCGTTGAAGGGGGCATTGTCGATCGAGAACATTCGCGTGAATGTGCCGAGCGTGTTCACGATTGCCATCGGGACGGAGCCGGAGTTGATGCAGAATGCGGCGATTCGCCTGCTGGGGCTGGACATGGCGAAGCTGCAGGGCCGGGTGGAGCACATCATTTTCGGGCAGCTGCGCGAGGTGGTGGCGTCGATGCGCATTGAGGACATCGCGCGGCATCGCGAGCAGTTTTTGAAGAACATCCAGGCGTCGCTGGAGCCGGAGCTGCGGAAGCTGGGGCTGGTGCTGCTGAACGTGAACATCACGGATATCGATGATGAATCGGGGTATATCGTGGCCGTTGGTAAGAAGGCGGCGGCGCAGGCGGTGCAGCAGGCGCTGGTGGATGTGGCGGGGCAGGAAAGGATGGGGGCGATCGGCGTTGCGGATGCGGATCGGGAAAAGACGATCCAGGTGGCGCAGGCGCGGCAGTTGCGGGAAATCGGTCTGCGTGATGCGGCTCGCGAGCAGGCGGTGAAGGTGGCGGAGCTGGATCGCGACCAGAAGATCGGCGAGCAGACGGCGCTTCGCGACCAGGCGGTGCGGCTGGCGGAGCTCGAGAAGGAACGGAAGATTGCGGAGCAGGCGGCGGGGTTTGAGCGGGATTCGAAGGTGAAGGAGTCGGAGCAGGCGATGCGAGTCGCGATTGCCGAGGCGAACGCGAAGGCGATCGCGGGGGAATCGAAGGCGCAGGCGGATGTTGCGGCGGCGCAGGCGCAGTTGCAGGTGAAGCAGGCGGAAGCGTTCCAGATCGGCGAGACGCGCAAGCGCGAGGCGGAGGCGGCGGTGCAGGAGGCGCAGAACCGGGCGATGGCGAAGGCGGCTCTTGCGGAAGCGGAGCGCGTCGAGGCGGAACGGCGTGCGGCGCTGGAAGCGCCGGCCAAGGCGGAGAAGGCGAAGATGGTGGTTGATGCGCAGGCGCAGGCGGAGAAGCGGCGCGTGGAAGCGGAAGGGGAGGCGGCGGCGATTTTTGTGAAGCTGGAAGCGGAGGCGCGCGGGCAGTACGAGATCCTGGCGAAGAAGGGCGAGGGGTTGAAGCAGATCATTGAGGCATGCGGGAGCGCGGACAAGGCGTACCAGTTGTTGATGCTGGAGCATATCGACAAGCTGGTGGAGACATCGGCGAGTGCGATCGCCAACATCAAGTTCGACAAGATCGTGGTGTGGGAAGGGGGGCATGCGAATGGGAACGGGACGTCGAACACGGCGGCGTTTCTGCAGAATATGACGCGGATGATGCCGCCGATGATGCAGGTGATGAAGGACATCGGCGGGGTGGAATTGCCGGGGTTTGTCGGGAAGGTGGTGGGGGAGGCGAAGGAGGATCCGGTTGCGTCGGCGGCAGGACCGGCGATCGAGACGACGGCGGTGGATCAGCGGCGGAAGAAGGATGGTGCGGCGTAAGTGCATGCCGGGAAAATCGTGCAAACAAAAATAAGTGGTGTCGCGGCAATATTTTGTGGCGGCGCGGGACGATCTCGTTAGAATGCGAGCAGGCATTTCTGCGAGGCAAAGATTCCATGAGTGAGCTGGAACCGAAGAAGGCGGTGCAGAGACCGGATGCCCCGATCAAAGCATGTGCCGCGCTGTCGCCGATGGCGGTGGCGAAGTTGGCGCAGGCGCGGATCAAGACGCTGGCGGATATCAGGCGGCTGACGGACGAGGAACTGAAGGCGCTGCCGCTGGGGGTGGCGGAGTATAACGCGGTGAAGAAATATGCGGCGTCGATTTCGTTTGAGGGGGAGGGTGGCGAGGAGAAGGCCTCGCCGGGGTGAGGGGAAAGGGGAGGGGCGTGCAAGGGGGGAGCGGATCGAGAAACGGCTTTGTGTTGCGAAGATGGCCAAAGGGGAGTGCTCTTAGAAGTTGATGGCCACGCGGCAGCCGACCACGAGGGCGTTTGGAATATGATCATCGCCGTTGGGATGAATGATGTATTGCAGGTCGGGCTGGAAATAGACGGAGCGGTTGATGAAGCAGAATCGATAGGCGAGCTCAGTGACAAACTCGTAGTCCTGCACCACGGTGGAGGGGGTGAGCAGTTGCTCCTGTTGCTGTGCGTCGCGGAGGTCATCGCTGAAGCGGCCGTAGAGGAAACCGATTCCGCAGATATCGGAAGGGCGAGATTCAAAGAAGCCGCGTTCGGCGACGCCGGCAGTGAAGAAGTAGGGCAATTGAGCGACGGAGGGGTTGGTGGAGAAGGTGGCGGAGCCGAAAACGCCAAGGCCGCGGTGGCTTCCTGGGGATCCGAAGGGGAGGAGGACCTGATCGAAAAGGCCGTAGACGCCGAAACTGCCGCGTTCGGTGTTGGTGCTTCCGAAGACGGTCTGGGTGGCGTTGTCATACCAGAAGCCGACCTTGTAATTTCCGAGCAGGGGGCCATCACCGGGTAGGCCGTTGAGCTGGAGGCCGGCTTCGGCGATGACAAAGACGGGGCCGCGCATGGTGAAGTCGGTACCGTGATTGTCATTGGAGCGGATGCTGGGGTCGCCGTTGTAGACGCCGACCATGGCGTAGGTGCGTCGGGTGGGTCGGAGCTTGGTGACGATGCCCCAGGTTGCGTTGGGGTAGGCGGTCATTCCGGGGGCGTTGAAGTAGATGCCGACGGGGTTGCCGTCAAAGCCGTTCTGCATGAAGAGGTAGTTGTAGGGGGAGATCTGGAAGTCATCGTTGGCGGCGATGCGTCCGAGGCGGAATTCGAGGTGATCATCGAGGAATTTCTGCTGATAGGCGGCGTCGACCAGACGGACCGTTTCGCCGCCGAAGTCCTGTTGAACGTTGAAGGCATTGCCGATGTATTCCTTCGAAAGGCTGGAGCCCCAGCGTTCGGAGACTTGGAGGAGGAAGGAGGCATCGTGGATGGCGGCGAGTTTGTCGAGGTCGAGCAGGAGATCGAGACCAAGGTTGCTGGCCTCGGTAATGCCCTGCGACTTGCCGCCGACGGGGTTGGCGGCCACGTCGATTTCCAGCGAGAGTGTCGGACTGATTCCGCGGCTCTCCAATTGGGTTCTGGCGCCGGCCCAATCGCCGGTGAGTTGCCCCTTCGGGAGCACGAGGGCGAAGGGGCGGAGATCGGAGGGAATTTGTGAATCATGCTGCCCCGTGACTGTCGGTTTGTCCTCGCTGTTACTCGGTCTTGTTGCTGCGACATCAGGAGAGGGCGTGGGACCGGAAGCGGGGGGCACCTGCGCGGAAGCGAGTGGCGTGCAGATCAGAACACTGATCGCTGGACCAAAGAAATGGATTCGCATCCTCATCGCCGTTTCACTGAACTGATGCGGGCTTGTTTACACCCGGAGTCGGCCATCGGTAGGTGATCGTGTCCTGGGGGGGAATGCCAAAGGTCAGCGTGAACGCTGTCGAGAGGAATCGTAGGCGCCGGGCTGGCGTTCGAAAAGCTCACTTTTTGCCGAATTGTGTGTTCGTCGGCGTTTTCGCGTTGAGCAGAGGCGGGGCCCTGGGGTTGAGCAGAGCAGAGGGGGCGAGTCATTGTGTTGTGTGCGTGGATCGAGCATGCTGGCGGCCTCGAGCGTTGTGCCATAAGCGTGGCACTTGCGCAAGCACGACACCACGGCGGCGGTAGTTGCCGGGTATTGGTTGGGATTGATGATGCTGATTGCGTTGAATAAGCCGTATGGGGTGATATCGCAGTTTACGAGCGATGGGTCGAAGCATCGGACGTTGGCGGAGATTTTGCCGCGGATGCCGAAGGGGGTTTATCCGATTGGGCGGTTGGATGCGGATAGTGAGGGGCTTTTGCTTTTGAGCGATGAGGGGGAGTTGAATTCGCGGCTCTTGCGGCCGGAGTTTGCGCATGGGCGGGAGTATTGGGTGCAGGTGGAGCGGGTGCCGGGGGAGGAGGCGTTGGAGAAGTTGCGCGGTGGGGTGATGATTGAGGGGCGGCGGACGTTGCCGTGCGGGGCGCGGGTGTTGGAGCCGCAGCCGGTGGTGGCGGAGCGGGAGCCGGCGATACGGTTTCGGAAGACGGTGCCGACGTGCTGGATATCGATGGAGCTGGTGGAGGGGAAGAATCGGCAGGTGCGGCGGATGACGGCGGCGGTGGGGTATCCGACGTTGCGGTTGGTAAGGGTGCGGATTGGGGGGTTGGTGCTGGGGGAATTGAGGTTGGGGAGTGGGGAGTGGCGGGAGTTGGATGCGCGCGAGCGCGCGGCGGTTTTTTCGGGCGTGGGGAAACGGTAATTGAAGGGGCGGGGGTGGGTTCGTATGATGAGTGGGCTGATAGAAGGTTATGGAGAGTGATGCAATGAGTGCGACATCGAAGAAGACGAAGAAGAAGATTTTGCCGAAGGCGGGGAAGAAGCGTGAGACTCTGGAGCAGTCGCTTCGGCGGATCAATGCGAAGTATGGGGAAACCCTGGCAAAACTGGCGAAGTGATTCCGAGTACATTTGAGTTGTGAGAGCCCGGCGCATGGCGGGCTTTTCTTTTGCGCGGGAGAAGGAATGGAATGGCTTGAATTTCTCGATTGGAACGAGTTGATCATGTTGCATGAGGATCAACTCCGGAAGTACGGCGGGCAGGCGGGGTTTGTCGACGAAAATGTCGTGCGATCGGTGATGGCTCGCGCCCAGTTTACAGCGCAATACGATGCGGATGCGGATCTGGCCGATATGGCAGCTGATTATATGTATGGCTTTGCCACGACGCAGGGATTCCTGGACGGTAACAAGCGAACCGCGCTTGTTGCGGCTGAACGCTTTCTCGCCAAGAACGGGTGGGAGACGATTTTGACGCAGAAGTTGATGTATCTGGTCGCCATTGCCGTGGCGCGCGGGGAGTTGGATCGGGATGGGTTGGCGGAGATTTTGCGGGATCATATCGAGGAGTTGGAGGGGGAGTAGGGTTGCAATGAGGGGGGAATGCACATTAGGCATGCTTCTGGCCACCGAGGCTGTGGCCAGAAGCACCCAGCTACGCGTTTGACGGAGCCATTTGATAACGAGTTCCATCTATGACTATCGAAGTCGATTTAGGAATTCGGAAGCGGCGCAATGCCGACTGAATGAGTGCAAAAGTTTTCACTTCGTCGAGCGATTCGTCAAAAACTTCGACATCGATGTTGCTACCTAGATTTCCAGAACCACCGCCAGTCACCTCACCTTTGTCGTTTAAGACGACTTCGATGGCATCTTCGATTTCATCGCGAGCAACTGTGAGGGGCTCATTGAAGTAGATAAAGACTTTCATGCTCTATTTGCTCCGCCAGACGAGGTCGACGTGTGAGTCGGCGCTGGATTGGAACCAGCGGGTCATGGCCATTTTTTGCTGGGTGTAGAACTGGACGGATTCAGTGCCTTGGATGTGGAGGTCGCCGAAGAAGGATTGGTTCCACCTGGTGAAGGGGGACCGATTCCATGGTATCTCGCTCCAATCGATCCGTGTTACAGCCCGCGATACACGTCGCTTCGATGGCCGACGATGGCAATAATGATGACACGGGATGCGTCGTCGATTTCATAGACGATTCGCCAATCACCGACTCGAATGCGATAAAGACCGGCTTGGCCTGCCAGCTTTTTGCAGCCGGACGGTCGCGGCATATGGGCCAACGCCATAATTGCCTTGTCTATCCGTAAGAGGACGGCTCGGGGCAGGCGGGACATGTCGCGTTCGACGCCGGGACGAAAGCGAATGGAATAGCTCATGCCAGACCCAGTTTCTTCCGGAGTTCAGCATAAGGGCGGGTTGGGCCGCTGTGCTTGCGGCGTTTGGCTTCAGCGATATCTCCGCGATCTTGCGCGGAGATCAGCTCCGCTTGTTCTTGCAGTTGCCGAAAGTCCTTTTCAGGGATCACGACAAATTTTTTCTTGCCGATGGTAAGTGTTTGAACGGTCATGTTGTGCCCTTCGCGTCAGTACGAAAAGGATTATACCCGCCGCGCTGGGATAAGGATAAGAAAGGATTCCACCACGCTGGCACCGCAATGTCGGCGTTACTTGCTGCGCCAGACGGGGTCGATGTGGGAGTCGGCGCTGGATTGGAACCAGCGGGTCATGGTCATTTTTTGCTGGGTGTAGAACTGGACGGATTCAGTGCCCTGGATGTGGAGGTCGCCGAAGAAGGATTGGTTCCAGCCGGTGAAGGGGAACCAGGCCATGGGGGCGGGGACGCCGATGTTTATGCCGATCATGCCGGCGTTGAAGTGGTGTTTGAACTGGCGGGCGGCGTAGCCGTCGCGGGTGAAGATGGAGGCGCCGTTGCCGTAGGGGGATTGCTTGCCGATGGCGAGGGCTTCGTCGAGGGTTTTGGCGCGGACGACGGAGAGGACGGGGCCGAAGATTTCTTCTTTGGCGAGGCGCATCTCTGGCTTTACCTGGTCCACGATGGAGGGGGCGATGAGGAAACCAGTGATATCAGTGGTAGCAGTGTTAACAGTGGTAGCTGGGAGTTTGCGGCCGTCGAGGGCGAGGGTGGCGCCTTCTTGTGCGGCGATGTCGAGGTAGGATTTCACTTTGTTCATGTGGTCTTTGGTGATGACGGGGCCCATGTCGACGTCCTGGCCTTGATCGGTGGGGCCGACCTTCATTTTGCTGGCTTTGTCGACGAGTTTTTCGACGAGGGGGTCGGAGATTCCGCCGACGGGGAGGGCGATCGAGCCGGCCATGCAGCGTTCGCCGGCGCAACCGAAGGCGGAGGCTTGCAGCGCGGCGACGGCCTGGTCGAGGTCGGCGTCGGGCATGATGATGAGGTGGTTTTTGGCACCGCCGGCGGCCTGGACTCTCTTGCCGTTGCGCGTGCCGGTTTCGTAGATGTATTTGGCGATGGGGGTGGAGCCGACGAAGGAGACGGCGCGGACGAGGGGGTGATGGAGGAGTGCGTCGACGGCTTCCTTGTCGCCGTGGACGATGTTGAAGACGCCTGCGGGGATGCCGGCTTCGAGGAGGAGTTTGCCGAGGAAGTTGGCGGAGAGAGGGACTTTTTCGGAGGGTTTGAGGATGAAGGTGTTTCCGCAGACGAGAGCGGTGGGGAACATCCAGAGGGGGACCATGGCGGGGAAGTTGAAGGGGGTGATTCCGGCGCAGACGCCGACGGGGTGGCGGATGGTTTCGCAGTCGACGTTGCGGGCGATGTTTTGCAGGGATTGGCCCATGATGAGGGAGGGGACGCCACAGGCGAATTCGACGACTTCGATGCCGCGCTGGACGGAGGCTCGGGCTTCGACGAGGGTTTTGCCATGCTCGCGGGTGACAGTTTTGGCGAGGGCTTCGAAATTCTTCAGGAGGAGCTCGCGGAATCTGAAGAGGATCTGGGCGCGGTTGACGACGGGGGTTTCGGCCCATTCGGGGAGTGCGGCGTGGGCGGCTTCGATGACGGCGTTGACTTCGGCGGTGGGGGAGAAGGGGACCTTGGCGATGATTTGGCCGGTGGAGGGGTTGAAAACGTTGCCGGCGCGGGAGGCGGTGGAGGATTTCCACTGGTTGTTGGTGAGGTACTGGAGGGTTTCGGTTTTTTCGGGGGCGGTTGTTGTGGTCATGGGTTGCTCCAAGAATGAACGCCGGTGGTTAGTGCACGGTCAGGAACCACAGAGTCACAGAGGAGACGGAGACGCACAGAGATGTCTTCACTGTGGTCCACTGTGTTCTCTGTGACTGTGTAGTATTTAACCATGCGGCCTGTGAGGGCGTTGGACTTGAGAAATTGGACGGCAATACGCAAAACGGAGCTATTGTAGCAAGTTCTTGGAGGAATTTGAGCGAAATTCTGATGTTATTTTTCGGGCGGGTGCGATATGGTGGAGTGGTTTGGTGTTGAGTAAGCCAAGCCGACGCGGCCCGACGAGCGGGCCGGCTTAACGATGTTGGAGAATTCTATGACGGCGGTTGATCCGGTTGTGGCAGCGAGTGTTTCTGCTCCGAGGAAAGTGTCTTTGCCGGTGTCGGGTCATCAGCCGCGGAAGTATGCGGGGCCGTCGAAGGCGGACGTGATCAAGATGCGTCAGGAGTATCTGTCGCCGGGGTTGTTCCACATGTACAAAGAGCCTCTCATGATTGTCGAGGGGAGCATGCAGTATGTGTGGGACGAGACGGGGAAGCAGTACCTGGACGGGTATGCGGGGATCGTGACGGTGAGCGTGGGGCATTGCCATCCAAAGGTGACGGCGAAGGTGCAGACGCAGCAGGAGACGATCACGCACACGACGACGATTTATTTTCATCCGACGATCGGGCAGTTTGGGAAGCTGCTGGCGGAGCATTTTCCGGCGGGCTCTGGGCTGACGCAGACGTATTTTACGAATTCGGGGAGCGAGGCGAATGAGGTGGCGTTTTTGAGCGCGCGGGAGTTCACGGGGAATGTGGATGTGATCTCGCTGCGGAACGGCTATCACGGGGGGACCTCGGCGACGATGGGGGCGGTGGCGCATTCGACGTGGAAGTTCAAGAGCAATGTGACGGGGAACAATAAGTATGCGACGCCGGGGTATTGTTATCGGTGTCCGTACGGGCTGACGTATCCGTCGTGCGATGTGAAGTGTGCGCGGGATACGGAGGATTTGATCAAGTATGAGACGAGCGGGCAGGTGGCGGCGTTTATCGGGGAGCCGATACAGGGGGTGGGCGGGGCGATTGTTCCACCGCCGGAGTATTTCAAGATTGTGTACGAGATTGTGCGGAAGTACGGGGGCGTTTGCATTGCGGACGAGGTGCAGACGGGGTTTGGGCGGACGGGGACGAAGTTCTGGGGGTTTGAGAACTGGGGCGTGGTGCCGGACATGGTGACGATGGCGAAGGGGATCGGGAACGGGTGTCCGCTGGGGGCGATGACGACGCGGCCGGAGATTGCGAAGGTGATGAAGAATCGGATTCACTTCAATACGTTCGGGGGGAATCCGGTGTCGATGGCGCAGGGGCTGGCGACGCTGGAGGTGATTGATGAGGAGGGGATTCAGGCCAATGCGCTGAATGTGGGCGGGTATTTGAAGGGGTTGCTGACGGAGTTGATGGGGAAGCATCGGCTGATCGGGGAGGTGCGCGGGATGGGGTTGATGCTGGGGGTGGAGCTGGTGAAGGATCGGAAGACGAAGGAGCCGGCGACGGCGGAGGCGGTGGAGATGCTGGAGCTTTGCCGGGAGCGGCAGGTGCTGCTGGGGAAGGGCGGGTTGTTTGGGAATGTGCTGCGGATCAAGCCGCCGATGTGTTTGACGAAGGATGATGCGGGGTATATGGCGCAGGTGATTGATGAGGGGTTGGGGATGTTGGAGGCGAGGGGGAAGTGAGCGAGCGGTTTTGATCAGCCGAAGAGGTTGTCGAATTCGTTGTGGGTGCCGATCCAGACCCACGTGATGGTGTCGCCTGAGCGTTCTCCGACTGCGCGATATTGCTCGTTGATGCGGACTGACCAAACGTGGTCGTATCCGCCCAGCTTTTTGAAGCGGAGTGAGGGATGATCGGGGTCTTTTGCGAAGAGAGAGTAGGCGCGGCGAGCGGCGATGCGAGCGGGTTCGGCAAGGTGGGAGTAGGCACGCCAGAAGCTGGGGCGAACGCGGGAATTCAAAGGCGGCTCGGGTCGAGAGGTTCGTCGCCCTCGGCGGCGGATTGACGGAGAAAATTGTCGAGGCGCGGCCGCGGTTTGGATGAAGCGAGAGAGCGCTCCCACGCCCGATCATCCTGCTGCGCGAGCAGGAAACGTGCGAAATCCGCGACTTCCATCTGCTTTTCTTCCGGCAGTGATTGGCAGATATCGATGATTTCCTGGGTGGATCGAGTCATACCTCAAGTGATAGTTGGATGGGGTGTGAAAATCAAGAGGATTTCTGAGCGATGATCCAGGCGATAGCTTTGGTGGCGAGGCGATCGAGCGCCTGGACGGAGAGGGCGAGGTGCTCTTCCTTGGGCTTTTTATTGCACTCGTTGAAGCAAGGATGCGGGTGGGATCAGCTCAGCCAATCCTGGATGCGCAGATTTGGTATCAGGGCGTAATCGCGCACGTTGTGCGTGACGAGCGTGAAATTGTGGTAGAGCGAGGTGGCGCCGATGAGCAGGTCGATATGGGGGACAACGACGCCTTCGTCGAGCAGCCCTGCGCGGAGCGTTCCGGCGTACCTGGCCAGCGTGAAATCCAGGGGCAGGATGTACATGCCATCGAGCAATTCGAGCAATTTCTCGCGTCTTTTGGGCGGGGAGTTAGCGCGGTCCACCCAGGCAAACAACTCGGAGACACTGAGGGTTGAGATATGAAGTCCGCCGGCGTACTGCATGAACTTTGCGGAGGCGGCGCGGTTGGCCTTGAGGTAGGCCGAGCAGGTGTCGGTGTCGATGACGAAGCTCATGGCGCGGGGTCCGGGCGGTGACCTGCGTGGCGGGCTTCGCGCAACTGCGCGAGGAATGCATCGAGTCCAGCTTCATCATCACCGGCCCATCCGCCGAAGGCTCTGCGAAGACTCTCGACGGATGGGACGCGAGGTTGCGGGTCCACTTCCACCTTTACGCGCGTGCCGTCCGGCAGGCCTGAATAGTGGTCGAGTTCGACCGTCTTTCCGTGGACGGTGCCGGTAAGGGGCGTTTTGGTAACCATCAAAGAACTCCGGTGCATCATGGCATTGACGCTCCCGCGGATTATACCATGGCAAATGATGGAGACATGGAGCGCCGTGGGGCACAACTATTTCGCGATCCACTTGATGGTTTTATCGGTTAGGCGGTCGAGGGCCTGGACGGAGAGGGCGAGGTGCTCTTCCTTGGTGTCTTCGATCTTGTTGTGGGAGATGCCGCGGAGGGATTGGACGAAGAGCATGATGGTGGGGATGCCGGTGCGGCAGACTTCGGCGGCGTCGTGGAGCGGGCCGGAGGGGAGGCGGTGAGTTTGGCCGTTGCAGGTTTCCTTGATCGATTGGTCGGCGAGTTCGATGAGGTCGGGATGGAAGGGGAAGGGTTGGATGGTCCAGATTTTTTTCCAGTCGACGGAGATTTTTTCCTCGGCGGCGATGCGGTGGCTGGCGGCTTTGGCGTCGGCGTACATTCTGGCGAGGGTGGGGGCGTCGAGGAAGCGCTGGTCGAGGGTCATGATGGCTTCGCCGACGACGGCGGTGACGATGCCGGGCCTGGTGATGACGGAGCCGACGGTGCTGACGCCGCCGTATTTGATGGCGATGTCGCGGACGGCGAGGTGGAGTTTGCTCACGCCGGCGAGGGCGTCTTTGCGGTGGGCCATGGGGGTGGAGCCGGAGTGGGCGGCCTGGCCGGTGAAGGTGATCTGGTGGCGTTCGACGCCGAAGGTGCCGAGGACGACGCCCATGGGGAGGTTCATGGATTCGAGGACGGGGCCCTGCTCGATGTGGAGTTCGAGGTAGGCGGCGGCGTTTTTTTGTTCGGATTTTGCGTCGAGGACTTTATCGAAGTCGATGCCGGCGGATTTGAGGGCGTCAGGGAGCGTGATGCCGTCTTTGTCTTTCAGATGGCGGACTTCGTCGAGGACGAGTGCGCCGGAGAAGGCGGAGGAGCCGAAGAGGGAGCGGCCGAAGCGTGCGCCTTCTTCGTCGGCCCAGTCGACGAGTTTGACGGTGATCGGTGGCGTTCCTTCGGCGGCAATGCGGCGGAGGACTTCGACGCCGGCAAGGACGTTGAGGCAGCCGTCGAGCCAGCCGCCGTTGGGGACGGAGTCGATGTGGCCGCCGATGAGGAGGGATTTTTCGGATTTTCCGCGCAGGGTGGCCCAGAGGTTTCCGGCGGGGTCCTGGTGGATTTCGACGTTGGGAATCGCAGCGAGTTTCTCGCGCATGAATTTGCGGGCGGTGGCCCAGGTGGGGGTGAACGCGACGCGCTGGGCGCCGTCGGCGTTGCCGGTGAGGGTGCGGAGTTCTTTGAGGTCGGAGATGGTGCGTTGGGGGTTGAGGGGCATGAACATCCTCAAAGTTCGATAGTCAGATCCTTCAGACAGCGGAAATCACTTTGAGACCAACGATACCGCGGAAGTCTTTGGGATTATGCGTCACCAACGGGCAGGAGTGGGCAAGCGCAGTTGCGGCAATGAAAGCGTCCTGGGCGGAGATCGGCTCACGTCTGCGCGCTGTCCGGATCTCGGCCCAAAGCTGAATAACTTCTTGCGAAGCCGGATATACCACGTAGCGGGCGATCTCTTCTTCGAGAAATCGCATTCGCCGCTCGCCCCAATTCGCCCGCAAAGCGCCTTCGTGCAACTCCGCAACCGTCATGAAGGATATCGCAGTGGCAAACTCTTCATAAAATTGAAAATAGTGATCGCGGAGTGGGTCTCCGCGCATCAGGTACGAAACGATATTCGTATCGAAGAGAAGCAAGCCTATCCTTAGTGTTTACTGTTCTCTTCGAGAATGTCGAGGAACTTCTGGAAATCTTTGTCGCTTTTCCACAAGCGCCTGCCGTGGCCAAAATTCTCAGCAACGGTGCGGACCTTTTTTCCGTTTTGGCTTCCGGTCCGGTGCGCGCTCTTGGGCGCCTTCTTTCTTTTCTTGGCTGTTTTCATTGATGCTCCTTCGAATCTCAGCGAAGCACATTATAGCGGCAATTACGTCAGCGCGGCGCCGGTTTTCTTGGGTTTGATCTTTTCGATTTTCCCTTCGGCGAGCAGCGACTGGTACTGATTCCACGACATCGGCGGTTTGCCCGTGGGCACTTCGTCCATCGTGATGCAGCCTTCGACCGGGCAGGCCAGGGCGCACATGTTGCAGCCGACGCAGGTGTCGGTCTTGATGGTGAAAACGTCGACGGGTGGAACGGCTTTGGCGGGAGCGGTTTCGGTGGAACTGAGGGCCATCGCGGGAGCGTTCTGGTCGGCGCGGGCTTTTTTGGCTTCACCGAATTTGGCGACGTACTCTTCCTTCGGCATCTTGGTCCAGTCGATCGCCTGGTAGCAGCCGTCTTCGCAGCAGGCGTAGCAGATGCCACAGTGAATGCATTTTTCTTCGTGGATGTTGGCGATGACTTTGTAGTTGAGGTTGAGGTCGCCCCATTTTTTGATGCGGGTGGTGGCTTTACCCGAGAAGTCGGCGATGGTGTTGAAGCCTTTCTTCGCCATGTAGTCGTCGAGGCCGCGAGTCATGGCTTTGATGATGCCGAAGCCTTTGTGCATGACGGCGGTGCAGACCTGCAGGGAGGTGGCGCCGAGGAGGATAAATTCGACCGCATCCTGCCAGCTCTTGATGCCGCCAATGCCGGAGATGGGCAAACCATTTTCCGGATCGCTCGCAAGTGCTTCGACCATGTGGAGCGCTATCGGTTTTACCGCGGGGCCGCAGTAGCCGCCGTGGGAGCCGAGGCCGTCGACGGAGGGCTTCGGCGCAAACGTGTCGATGTCCACGCCCATGACGGAGTTGATCGTGTTGATCAGCGAAATGCCGTCGGCCCCGCCGTTCTTCGCGGCGCGGCCCATCGGCACGATGTCGGTGACGTTCGGTGTGAGTTTCACCAGCACCGGCACTGTGGAGACTTCTTTCACCCAGGAGGTGATGCGCTCGCAATACTCCGGCACCTGGCCGACCGCCGAGCCCTGGCCGCGCTCCGACATCCCGTGCGGGCAGCCGAAATTCAGCTCGAATCCGTCGATGCCTATGTCCTGGATCTTCTTGATGGCCGTATGCCACGATTCGCGCTTCGATTCCACCATGACCGACGCAATGAGCGCATTCTTCGGAAACTCGCGTTTCACCGCCGCCATTTCCTTGAGATTGTCATCCAGCGGCCGATCGGAAATGAGCTCAATATTGTTCAACCCCATCAACCGCTGATTGCCCAGCGCGATCCCCCCATACCGCGACGCCACGTTCACAATCGGATCGTCGGAGAGTGTCTTCCACACCGCCCCGCCCCAGCCCGCGCGGAAGGCGTTGGCGACTTGATGCGCCGTGTTGGTCGGCGGCCCGCTGGCGAGCCAGAAGGGATTCGGCGAGTGGATGCCGGCGAAATTGATGGAGAGGTCAGGCATGGGAACTCCTGGGGTAATTCAGAATTCAGAGTTCAGAAATGATTCGGTTCTCTTGCGACGAATTTGCCGCGCGTGGCGTCGCCGACGAACTGGCCATCGCGGACCGCGATTTTTCCGCGGACCGTAACGACGGAAGGCCGGCCGGTGATTTCCATGCCCTCGAACGCGTTGTAGTCGACGTTCTGGCGCTGCGTTTTCACGGAGAGCTTGCCGCGATATTTCGGATCGTAGATGACGAGGTCCGCATCGCTGCCGAGGGCGATGGTGCCCTTGCGCGGGAAGAGGCCGAAGAGTTTGGCGGCCTGCGTGCTGGCGGCGTCAACGAAGCGGTGCAGCGACACGCGATCCTCCGCCGGCCCGTGCGTGTAGAAGAGATTCACGCGATCCTCGATGGAGGGAATGCCATTCGGAATCTTCGTGAAATCATCCCGGCCCATGATCTTCTGCGTGGCGAAATCGAACGGGGCGTGATCGGTGGCAAGCGTGGAAATCAGCCCGGACGCCAGCCCGTCCCATAGAATCTTCTGATTCCTTTTGTCGCGCAGCGGCGGACTCATCACATACTTGGCCCCCTCAAAGTTCTCCCGTTCGGCGTAAGTCTTGTCGAGCAGCAGATATTGAATTAGCGTCTCAACCCACACATTCACGCCGCGGAACCGCGCAGCCATCGCCGCCGCGAGCGATTCCTCGCAGGAGAGATGCACTACGTAAACGTGCGCATCGTGCATCGCCGCAAAGGTCATGAGATGGTGCGTGCCTTCGGCTTCGACGAGCGGCGGGCGCGATTCATGGTGAAAAGCGGGGCCAGTCTTGCCGGCGGCGAGGAGTTCCTTCTGGCGTTCGAGGACGGCCGTGTCGTTCTCGCAATGCGCGGTGGTGATGACGCCGAGGGACTTGGCGAGCTTGAGTGTGTTCCAGAGCTCGGTGTCGTCGATGCCGAAGGCGCCTTTGTATGCGAGGAAGATTTTGAAGGAGGAGATGCCGCGCTTCACGATTTCGCGGAGCTGGCTTTCGGCGGCTGCGTCGTAGCGGGTGACGCCCATGTGGAAGGTGAAGTCGCAGGCAGATTTGCCGTCCCCCTTGGATTTCCAGAGCTCGAACGCTTCCAGTGGCTCTTCCTTGCGCGAGGGGCAGACCATTTCGATGATGGTGGTGGTGCCGCCGACGAGGGCGGCCTGGCTGGCGCTCGTGTAATCGTCCTTGGCGAACGTCCCCATGAACGGCAAATAAATGTGCGTGTGGGGGTCGATGAAGCCGGGAAACACGTACTTGCCGGTGGCGTCGATGACCTCGGTATTCGGGGGAGCGGAGAGATTCCTCCCGATCTGCGTGATCGTCTCCCCCTCGCAGTAAATATCCGCGACGTAACGATCCGTCGCCGTCACGATTTCCCCGTTCCGGATAAGCAACGACATGCTTCAATGCCTCATGTTGAACTTGGTGGGACGCCCCCTGAACCGTCTTCGCGCAGCGCGAAGACGCATCCAGGCCAGTCGTACACGCCTGAAAGAGTGCTGCTTTCTTGATGAGGTGTGTACTGCCCGAGTATATCTCTTCGCCGATTCATTGCAATTTTATTTTCCATGAGATGCCAACGAGTTATACTCGCCCTGTTTGCTTCTCTGATTACTCCGACGCCCGCATCCTCCCTGCTTTTGAGGAGTCCGCATGCCCGCCACAAGCGCGAACGACACCTCCGCCTCCGTGCTCCCCTCCGCCAGTCCCGACATCGTTGAACTTCACACCGATCTCTCCGGCTCTCCCTATTTTTCATCTGACATGGCGCCTGTTCCCGCATCCCGACGCAAGTGGGGAACGTGGGATATCGCCGCTCTCTGGATCTCCATGTCCGCCTGCGTCACCACCTACACCCTCGCCTCCAACTTCATCAACGGCGGAATGAACTGGTGGGAGGCGGTCCTCACAATTTTCATCGGCAACGCCATCGTGCTGATTCCGATGGTCCTCAACGCCCACGCCGGAACCCGCTACGGAATTCCCTTCCCCGTCTATTGCCGCGCTTCCTTCGGCATCCGCGGCGCCAACATGCCCGCCATCCTCCGCGCGCTCGTCGCCTGCGGCTGGTTCGGCATCCAAACATGGATCGGCGGCTCCGCAATCTACCAGATCCTCCTCGTCTGGATGCCACAATTCAAAAGCTGGCCCATGCTCGGCTTCCTCGGCATCAACGCCATGCAACTCCTCTGCTTCCTCGCCTTCTGGGCTGTCAACATGCTCGTGATTTACATGGGCATCAACTCGATCCGCATCCTCCTCAACATCAAAGCGCCGCTGCTGATTCTGATGGGCCTCGCCCTCCTGTGGTGGGCCGTCCGTCACGCAGGCGGATGGGGCCCCATGCTCTCGCAGCCCTCCGCCTTCGAGCCCGGCCGCCCCCAGGAAGGGAAATTCTGGCTCGTCTTCTTCCCCGCACTCACCGGCGCCGTCGGCTACTGGGCCACCCTCTCCCTCAACATCCCCGACTTCTCCCGCTACGCCAAATCCCAGCGCGGCCAAGTGCTCGGACAGGCCATCGGACTCCCCACCACCATGGCCCTCTACTCCTTCATCGGCGTCGCCGTCACCTCCGCCACCATCATCATCTACCGCAAACCCGATGGCTCCCCCGGCGATCCGATCTGGGACCCCGTCATCCTCGTCGGCAAATTCACCAACCCCGTCATCCTCGTCGTCGCACTCTTCTGTCTCACCCTCGCGACACTCGCCACCAACATCGCCGCCAATGTCGTCTCCCCAGCCAACGACTTCGCACACATCGCCCCCAAATTCATCTCCTTCCGCACCGGCGGTCTCATCACCGGCATCATCGGAATCCTCATGATGCCCTGGAAACTCTACGCCGATCCCAACGGCTACATCTTCCGCTGGCTCATCGCCTACTCCTCACTCCTCGGCGCCATCGGCGGCATCCTCATCGCCGATTACTTCTGGATTCGCCACGCCCGCCTCGACCTCGAAGGCCTCTATAAAAAAGACGGCCCCTACTTCTACCGCAACGGCATCAACGTCATCGCCGTGATCGCCTTCCTCGTCGCCGTCGCCCCCTGCATCCCCGGCTTCATCAACGCCGTCGCCCCGACGCCGCCCTTCGCCCCATTTTGGACCACCCTTTATAGCTATGCCTGGTTCCTCTCCTTCGGCATCGCATTCGTGGTGTACGGAATCGCGATGAAAGCGAAAGGCCAGGGCTCAGGCGCGTAACCCACCAACTTCATGGATTTCGAGGCGATTGCCAAAGGGATCGTGCACGAAGAATCGTTTCCAAGGGGCTGCGCGGCCGGGATCGATGGCGATTCCCGCGTCCATCAGCCGCTTCTTCACCCCCTCCACATCCTCCATCTCCAGTCCGAAGTGCCGATACGCATCCGCTGCGACGCGGTCCTCCTCGATCGACAAATGCAGGTCGATGCCGCCCACGTCGTACCAGAGCCCGCCGCGCGAACGTATCGCCTCCGGCTTCGGAATCTCCTTCAGGCCAAGCAGTTCCGTGTAGAAGGCGCGGGCCTGCGATTCCGCGCCGCGGGGAATTGTGATGTTGACGTGCGAGATCTTCATGCCGGCATCATATCACTTCGCAATTTACCGCGAACGTTTCGTGCGCCGTCGAACCAGCAGCAGTGCCCCCGTGCCGAGCACCGAGAGCGTCGCCGGCTCCGGTGCATGCGCCAACCACAACACCGCGTGCAGATTCCCCAGCCCATCGATGCCATACCCCACGATGTCCCCCTGTGCATCAATTCCCTGGGCATACGAAGAAACCAGGTCCTGCGTCTGCGGGTTCGCCTGCAATACGAGCTGCAGGTCGACCGCATTCACCGATGTCACGTGATTCGAGGCGTCGACCGTTTCCGACCAGACGTACGCTTGCGCCGGTGCGGAGATATCATCGCCGACCGTTCCCACCTGCTCGATGCCATTGGTGGCGTTCGCTGCCGAAAGCGCAGCGCCTGCCGGATTAAGATCCGTGCGGACGTAATCCTGCCCATCCCACAGCCAGAGCATCGCATGGGCGCCGGAGTCGGTGGGCGCAGCGATGCCGACGACTTGATTGCCGTGAACACCCTGGGCCGTGGAGTCGGTGATGCCTCCCGCGGCCTGCAGGTCGACGAAGGTGCTTGTCGCAAGATTCCAGACGGCGGCGTGTTCTGCGGAATCGGTGGCGGAATCCACGAACACGCTGCCCGCCACGAGTGTGCCGTCGGTCGCGCTCGCCTGAGACGTGATGTATCCCGGCGGCGTGATCGTGCTGTGCAGATCGGTGAGTGTGTATCCCGTTGCAGGTGTGCCGGTCCAGACAACGGCGTGCGAGGTTCCCCCGGCGCTCCCCACGATGAGCGTCCCCGACACGCCGAGGGCGATCGAAGTTCCATTGCCCGACTCCGGCAGCAGTTGAAACGAACCGCCCGACCAATACCCCGCGTGGCTGATCGAGCCGATGACTTCCTGACCAACCAGCAGATTTCCGGAAACGCCGAGAATGGCCGAAGCGTCGGCCGCCGCGGGATGGAGATCGGTATACGTACTCGAAGAGCCATTCCACAGAACGGCGTGATCGTTTCCCGAAGCGGATGTGGCGGAGCCCACCTGCGCCGAGCCGTCGACCGCCAACGCATTGGCGCCGGAGTACCCGCCGGGCGTGAGATCAATCGCCGTGTAACCGGCGCCATTCGCGGCGGAGGCGGCAGCGCCAACAAGCGCACCGAAGAGCGCAACCCGATGAACCGCAGAAACGCGCATCATGAAAACTCCTGCAAGCGTGTTCGGAACGCGCTTCGGTGCGCAGCGATCAACTCGCCGGGCCAGCACAGCGCGTGTCGATATCTTTAATGTTCAGGGGGTTCAGGTGCGAGCACGGATACTCCCTGCTCTCTCTGCCTCTAATGGGTGAGCAGAGGATACGCGCCAGGACGCGGAATGCAAGCTGATGGTTCCGAGATCACAAGATTTACCGATGTGGCTGCAAGTTTGCCCAAATTCACATTTTTCGCTGCACTTCAAATGCCCGATAAAAAAATTGCGAGCAGTCTCCCCTCCAAAGGGTTGAGAAGCCTATTATTTCCGGCGTTTTTGTCATGTCGCCGCAACCGCCCCCGTGAAGACAGGCTCTGCAATAGGACGATAGAATGGAGAGCGACCGGCCTTTGGCCCTGGCCGCCTTCTGTACCCTTGTAGGGGAGATCCGCTTGGCTCCGACGCCCCGTCCAGTCCTGGACCCGACAACCTTCGAACAGGCGATCGCGACGCTTCAGCAGCGCCTCGACCAGATGCAGGCCAACCTGGCTCAGCAGAATAAACTTGCCACCCTCGGCATGGTGACCGCCGTCCTCGCCCACGAATTCAACAACATCCTCACCCCCATGATCTCCTACACCAAATTCGCCCTGTCCGATAAAGCCGACGAGGCTCTGCGCAACAAGGCCCTCACCAAGGCACTCAGCGGCGCCGAACGCCTCGCCAATATTTCCCAAAGCCTCCTCGGCTTCGCCCGCGGCAACGACAACGCGGTCGCCAACGTGCAGCAGGCAATCACCGAAACGCTCGCCTGCCTCTCGCGCGAACTCTCCAAGGATGGCATCACGCTCTGCGTCGATATGCCGCAGTCGCTCACCGTGGCGATGAATGCCGGCCAGTTGCAGCAGGTGCTGATGAATCTCGTCGTGAACGCCCGCAGCGCCATGTTGGGCAGCTCAACCGCACAACGCTCGCGCGGCGGCGTGAAACGCCTCTCGATCCGCGGAAGCGTCATCAAGAACGGAAAGATCGCCGAGGTCAGCGTCGCCGACACCGGCCCTGGAATTCCCGAAGAGGTGCTGCCGCGCGTCTTCGATCCGTTCTTCTCCACCAAGAAACGCTGTGAGGAGTCCGAAGCCGACGAAGCCATGCCGCGCGGCGGAACCGGACTTGGCCTGACGATCTGCCAGGAGCTCATCGCATCGGCGGGGGGAACCATTCGCGTCCACAGCGAACCGGGCAACGGGGCGACGTTCATCATCGAGTTGCCGCTGGGCGAAGCTTCCGCCGCTTGAAGCCTCCGATTTATCCACAACTGAATGATTCGCGAACTTGACAGAGGTTCGCGCCAAGTTACGCTTACAGCGCAGTTCCATTGCGTCGCGCTGCGCGGCGCGTTCCAGCAAAAAGTTCGGGTTGCCTCTTTTCTAAGGAGTTGACGTATGACTGACACGCCGCCGCCTGCTCCGACAAATCCGACGCCCGATTACAACGCGGGAACCGCTCCTGTGCCGGACGCGGCAGATGTTGAGAAGAACAAGGTCATGGGAATCCTGGCTTACCTTGGCATTCTCGTGCTCGTGCCGATCCTCGCCGCCAAAGACTCGCCCTTCGCCCGCTATCACGCCAATCAGGGGCTCATCCTCTTGCTCACCGCGATCGTCGGTTGGATCCCCCTGATGATCCTCACCTTCATTCCGATCATCGGCTGCATCGCCGCAATTATTCTGCTCTGCTGGTGGCTCGGTGTGCTGGTGATGATGATCCTCGGTATCATCAACGCAGCGAACGGAAAGATGGTGCCGCTGCCGGTCATCGGCAATCTGTTCACCCTCATCAAGTAATTGCTGTAAGCCGGAGTTGGTGAAATGTCGGAACCAGGCCAGGGGTCGGAGTACGAGTTGCATCCCCTCACCCCGCCTGCCAATGCGCCATCTCCACAGACACCCGCGCCCAAGCCGGGCGAACCCGGTTGGGTCCCACCGGTCCCCATCATTGAAAAAGCAGACCCGGAGCCGGAGCCAGAGGCTGAGCCCGACCCGACAGAAGACCCGGACGTCCAGCGCCACCGGGGGATCGCCGTTCTCGGCTACATCTTCTTCGTGATCCCGCTGGTGCTCGCGCCCAATTCGAAATTCGCCCGCTTCCACGCCAACCAGGGCCTCCTGATCTTTATCCTCTGGTGCCTTGCAGTCATCGGAACGGTCGTCCTGACGGTCGGCTGGCACATGATGCAAAACGTATTGGCCACTATTCCGATCCTTTCGTTCTTCTTCGGATGCTTCGCGAACGTCATTCCGTTTTTTCTGATCGTCGGGGTGATTGTTCTGACCATCATGGGAATCGTTCATGCGGCCAACGGCGAGAAGACCGAACTCCCGCTGCTCGGGCACCTCGCGCTGATCAAATAGGCTTGCGTCGCCGCCCTTCTTGACGGCTTTCTTGACCGACGCCGGCTGATTGCAAAAGGAAGGAACGCATATGACGAACACCGTCTCCTCTACCGGCGCACCCGCACCCTCCGGCGGCGGAATGCCCAAGTGGCTCATCATCCTTCTGGTTGTCCTGCTCGTAATATCCATCGGCTGCTGCGGCGGCGTTGCCACCTGTTTCTGGTGGGTCAGGAACAAGGCCCCCGCCTTCCTCAAAGAAAAAATGCGCGAACAAGGCATCGAAATGAATCTTCCCGACGCCACCGGCACCGCCGCCATGCCCTCCAATTTCCCCGCCGATATTCCCGTCTACACCGGCGCCAAAACCATTCAATCCACCGCAAATCTCAAGCTCAACGGCGGTGAAGCCGGACTCCAGACCAGTGACTCCATCGCCGACGTAAAATCCTTCTACGACAAAGAGATGGCCGATCAGGGCTGGAAAGAAGAAAACAGCGGTTCCTCCGCCGCGGATGAACAGCACATGTCCTATTCCAAGGATACGCGCTTTGCCAGTGTCCAGATGAACCGCCACGGAACCACCACCTCTATCGTCATCACCTACGGAAAGAAGTAACGTGACATATCATTGGTTCGATGGCCATCTCGATCTCGCCTACCTCGCACAACAGGGGCGCGATCTGACGGCAACCCTCGAAAGATGCGGCGGCGGATTAACACCCGCCGCCGTCACTTTTCCAGAGCTCCGCAAAGGCAACGTGCGAGCAGCCTTCGCCACCATCTTTGTGCAGCGACGCGTCGATGAAGCCGAAGCAAAACAAAAAGGCGTCGAGCCGCTCACCGGGCCCTGGACGTACACGACGCCGGACGAGGCGTTCGCCGCCAGCGCAGCACAGCTTGGCATTTACCAGCATTGGAACCGCTCCAACCTTGTGGAACTCGTCAGCGCAAACAACCGGTGGGGGGGTAGCGATCGGCTGAAGATCGTGCTGCTCATGGAAGGTGCCGCCGGACTGCGACATGTGACGGACCTCCAGCGGTTTTACGATGACGGCGTCCGCATCGTCGCGCTCACCTGGCTCGAAGGAAATCAATGGTCCGGCGGCGACAACTCCGGCGGTGACGTGACGCCGCAGGGCCGCGAACTGATCGCCGAAATCGATCGCCTCAACTGCATCCACGACGTCTCCCACCTCAGCGAAGCCGCCTTCTGGACCCTCATGTCCACCGCGAAAGGCATCAAGATCGCCTCCCACTCCAACGCCCGCGCACTTCTCCCCGGAAAGCAATTCCCCGAACGCAACCTCTCCGACAACCAGCTCCGCGCCCTTGCGCAATCCCCGCACGCCGTCGTCGGCATCAATCTCCTCTCCGCTTTCCTCGCCTCCGGTCCCAACGCGCCGAAGCGAGCCACCATTCAGCACGTCCTCAACCACATCAAGCACATCGAAGATGTCACCGGCCGACGCGACCTCCTCGCCCTCGGCTCAGATTTCGACGGCGGCTACCCCCGCACCTCCTGGTGCGAAAACCTCGACGGCCCGACGCAGCTCCACCTCCTCGCCGACGCCCTCGCCGACGCCGGCTGGTCCAACGCCGACATTCACCGCTTCGCATGGCAGAACTGGGCCGACCTCCTCGCCGCCATCGGGATCACCGTCGCCTCTCCGCTCGAATAGACAAGTGACAATCCTCCTCCATGCGCTAACAATACATCCGGAACGAATCTCTCAGGCGGAGCTCATATGGAAATCCACTTCCACGGCGCCACCCAAACCGTCACTGGCAGCCTCCACGAAATCCGTGGCGGGGGCAAAACCATCCTCCTCGACTGCGGCCTCTTCCAGGGCCCGCGCGAACTCGCCAAAAAGATCAACTGCTGCTTCGATTTCGATCCCACGAAAATCGACGCCGTCATCCTCTCCCACGCCCACACCGACCACTGCGGCAATCTCCCCAACCTCATCAAACAAGGCTACAAAGGCCCCATCTACTGCACCGCCGCCACCGCCGCCATCACCGCCTTCATGCTCATGGATTCCGCCAAAATCCAGGAAGAAGACGCCGCTTACCTCAATCAGAAAACGCAGAAATCCTGGCAAGGCACGATCGAACCCCTCTACACCCGCGAAGACGCCCAGAAAACCATTTCCCTCTTCAAGCCCCTCGAATACAAAAACCCCCTTGATCTCGGCGGCCTCATCGTCGAATTCCACGACGCCGGCCACACCCTCGGCTCCGCCGCCATCAAAGTGACTGAGCCCCCGACAGGAAAAATCCTCGTCTTCTCCGGCGACGTCGGCCGCCCCAACGCCCCGCTCCTCCACGACCCCGACCCCTTCCTCAAGGCCGACGCCCTCATCTCCGAATGCACCTACGGCGGAAAAGTCCACGGCCCCATGGCCACCGTCGCCTCCCAACTCGCCGACGTCATCAACCGCACCGCCCAGCGCGGCGGCGTGCTCATGGTCCCCGCCTTCGCCCTCGGCCGCACCCAGGTCATGATCGAGGAAATCCACCTCCTGCGCGACCAGAAAAAAATCCCCGCCTCCCTCCCCATCTACATCGATTCTCCCCTCGCCACACGCATCACCCAGGTCCACCGCGATTTCGAAAACCTCCTCGACGAAGAAACCCGCCGCATGCTCGAACCCTTCGACTTCCCCAACCTCACCTACGTCTCCACCTCCCAGGAAAGCATGGCCCTCAACTCCCGCAAAGACCCCTTCATCGTCATCGCCGGTTCCGGTATGTGCGAGTCCGGCCGCATCCTCCACCACCTCAAACACCACATCTCCGACTCCCGCTCCACCGTCCTCCTCCCCGGTTTCCAGGCCCAGAACACCCTCGGCCGACGCATCCAGGATCGCCAACGCTCCGTCCCCATCCTCGGCGACATCATCCCTCTCAACTGCGAAGTCGACACCCTCGAAGGCCTGTCCGCCCACGCCGACGGCCCCGAACTCCTCCAATACACCGCACCACTTAAACCGACACGCGTCTATCTCGTCCACGGCGAACTCCCCCAGGCCCATGCCCACCAATCCGCCCTCCAATCCCACGGCTTCCCCCAAGTCACCATCCCCGCCCGCGGCGATCTGGTCACCGTGTAAAGGAGAAGTCGCCCAACCCGTTTCGTCATTCAGTCATTCGTCATTTGGATTTGCTTCGTCATTCGTGCTTCGTCATTCGTCATTCCGCACGTTCCGCAACCCCGTCACCCGCCCCAACCCCCGATCCACCCACGGCCCCACCCACCCCGCCAAAATCCCCACCAACACCGCCGTCACCGCCCCCGCATACACATCCATCGTCCAATGCGCCCGCAGCGCCAACACCGTCGTCGCCTCAAAAATCACAATCAACACCCCGACTGGAATCAGCCACCGCCTCGCCCGCGCCAGTTCCAACGCCCCATACACCGCCATCGCCGTATGCCCCGAAAAAAACAGATCATTCCCCACCCCATACGTCACCAGCAAACTCGGAAACCCCGGACCCTCCTTCGGCCAGATCATCTCCGGCGGCGCCGGCAAAACGCAGACGACCTGGCATACCTGCCGCAACGCAAACAACATCAGCAACCCCACGAACGGCCGCATCGTCCTCCCCACAATCGAACTCGCCAGTAGAAAAATCCCCAGCACATCAATCACGAGCGAACTCGAAATCAACAGCGCATTCCGCACCCCCACATGCCCCATCAAATAATCATGCACCGGCGCCAGCAAATCCAACACCCCATCCCCAATCCCCCCCGTATACGCCCGGCTCCCGATCCGCGACTGCGTCCAAAACCACGCCCCCAACCCCGCCGCCACCAGCACCGCCCGAATCCCCCACAACACCGGCCCCGCCTTCGGATCTTCCACCGATTCATCCATCACCCGCGGGTCTTCAGAATGCCTTGCCAAATCCTCGCCTCCTAAAGCCGGATTGTCGCCCCGCACGGGAGAAATTGAAACGCGCTCCTGCGGGCCACCGCCGTTCGACTACGCCGAAACGCTTCACACTGCGTTTCGCAAAACGCAGGTCAGTCATTTCACTATTTGGCCCCGCTCAATGCAAATATTATCCGACGAGCCGGATACTTCGCCCGATATTGTCGTTGCCCTGAAAAGTTCGATCCAAATTCGACCCGGGAATTTGCCTCACTTGCCAATATATTAAATGTTACAATGTGCTGCCTGCAGTGAAGACAATGCATGCGCAGATTGCGTCCTTTAAACACTCGGAGGCTGCATGGATCGGAATAAGTCCCTCGGAACTGAAAAACTTGAACCTCGCTTGAATCTGTCAACTGTCAGCGTCCCCATACTTGCGGCCTTGTTTCCTATAAGCGCCGAGGTCGCAACTATCCATACAGTTCCCTTGCGGGGCCGAGTGATTTGTCTTCCCGCCTCCACCCAGGCGATGGCCAAACCCCTATCGTCACGCATTAGCGCCCTGAAAACACCTGTGCGAAAGACGGTGTCTCCTGCGCCAAAGGCTACAGTTGCGAAGCCTATCTCGAACAAACCATCCACTCCAGTGAGCGCTCCTCCGACAAACACACCGGCCGTCACGACCAAGTCCAACACCCCAAATCCGGTAAGCACGTCCACATCCTCCACCACAACTCCCGTTCTACAGACAACCGTATCGAACACTACGAATGCTGTTGCTCAAACCACTTCGACTAATTCCTCCAATACCAATTCCTCATCCACGACGACGAATACCGCGAATGCTCCAGCCACAATCACGGCCACGGCCACGGCCATGGCCACAACCACTGCCCCTGCGGTAACCACTACGCAGCCCTTTCAGAAGCAACTCTTCAATTCGCTTATTTACTCCAACCTGCCCGCAAACATGCCAAACATGGTTCGCCTCGATACCAACAGTACCGTTTGGTTCAATAACGACGGCTCAATAAACCAACTGTGGATTCAGCGATATGCTCAGTCCGTGGCTGCTGCTGGAACCAAATACGTTGCGATCGATATCGAAGATTCCGCGATCGATATCCGCAATTCTTCCGCTGCTGTTGTGAATTCAAAAATTCAGACCATGGTGCAAATTGTCAACTTGCTCAAGCAAGCTGCGCCCGGGTTGCAGGTGGGTGCATATGGGTTTCCGTTCGCGGATTACTATCCCTTGCAGCTCTACTCGACCGCTGTGGCATACCGGAATGGCACGAAGATGGACGATCCCGGAACGGCCTACTGGGCCGGCAACGGCTTCGCCGACGCCACTGCCCGTTTCACGAGTCTCCAAAGAGCCAACGACACGCTTGCGCCCTTGTTGTCCGTTCTCGATTTCGCCGCCCCGGACCTCTACACCCATGTTGATCTGAACGCTCCGGGCAACATGCAGAACTGGCAGATTTATGCCGCCGCTGCCATTCAGGAAGCGCGCCGCGTCATGCCCGGAAAACCCGTGCTTCCCTTCCTCCAGCCGCAGTACACGCCCGAAATGGGCAAGCTGGCTGGAACTGATATTCCAACCAATTACTGGCTTCAGGAAGTAAAGACCGTCTGGAATGATGCCGACGGCGCCATCGTCTGGGGCGGCTGGAACGCCCAGGGCCGCGAAGTCTGGAACCCCTCCGCAGGCTGGTACAGCGTCATTGCCGACGGCTCGTTCAAGAACTGATCAATTGCCATCTCGCAACTTCCGCATTCGCCGCCGCGCGCAAGTGATCCTTCTCGCTTTGGCTGTGACATCGTCACAACACGCCGCATGATCCCATTCAATCTCGAGCTGCTCCGCTTTGACGCCCATCAGACTTACGCTCACGCCACCGCATCCCCAGCACATAAACCCACATCCCCATCCCCATCAACGCCCCAACCCCATAGGATGCCAGATGCGCACACGCATCAAACATGAACCGCGCATGCCGCTCGACAGGAATCCTCTCCTCCCACATCTTCGGCAGCCGAATCGCACCACCCTCATACGCCTCATATCCGCACCAGCCCGACACCATCGCCACCACAAGCAGAATCCCCAGCATCACCACCAGCACCCGAAAAATCCCCCGCACCCCCACCTTCGGCAACGATCCCACCCGCGCACAAATCCCCAGCGGCACCCCCAGAATCGCCCCCACCCACCACGTCGCAATCACCCCCCACCCCAATCCCAACAGCGTCGGCGACTGGATATCCCCAAACACCGGCGGATGCGCCACCGAAAAATACTCCACGCACACCCGCGCCGTAATCTGATCATGCACAATCCCATACACCACCGCGCCGGCCACGCACACCACGACGATTTTCAAAATCTCCAGCAGTTCCTTCATCCTTCACACCTTCCTCGGCCAATCGAAGTCACCTCTTCGTGACCTTCGTGTCTTCGTGCTCTTCGTGTTTACGTCGTCGCTCCGCGCCCCGCCCGCAACGTAAACATCACCGCCTGCGGCGGACAGAAAAACCGCACCTTCACCCCCGCCGCGCCAATCCCCCGGTTCACAATCATCCACGTCCCATTGATCCGATGCACCCCCGTACACTGCGCCGGCGACAGCGTATCCTGCCCGAACAGCGGCGACCCATCCGGCCAGCACACCTGCCCCCCATGCGTATGCCCCGCCAGACACACATCCGCCCCCGCCGCAATCGCCGGATGCACCAGATCCGGATAATGCAAAAGCATCATCTTAAAATCCCCCGCCCGCACCGGCCTCATCGCCGACAGAATATCCGTATCAATCCGCCGATGCTGATGCACCCCAATTAACGCCAATCGCCCCTCGCTCCCCGCCGCCTCCCTATTCACTTCTGAATTCTGAATTCTGAATTCTGAATTCTCACAAACTACAAACACCGTCTCATTCCGCAACATCACCCGCCGCCCGCCCCCCGGATCCCGCGTCTCCGCCAGCGCCGGACCCAGCTTCGCCGAATCATGATTCCCCAGAATAAAAAAAGTCCCCAGCGGCGGCCGCAGCGGCTCCAGCAAGCGCTGCACATTTTCCAGCGACCTCTGCCACAACCACGACCGATGCCCCAGGTCCCCCGTAATCACCACCAACTCCGGCGTCAGCTTCGCCAGTTCCTCCCGCCACACATCCAGCTTCTTCGTCCACTTCGTCACGTGCAGATCCGACAGGTGCAGCACCCCCAATCCATCAAACTCCCGCGGCAACCGCTCGCACGGTAAATCCAGCACATCAATCTGCGGCCGAAACAAGATCGCCATCCCTACACCCACACTTGCCAACCCCAAAGTATACGCTTCCCCGGAATGTTGACCATCACCCCCTGTTTACGATAGAGTACTGGACTCTACATCCGCCGAGAAGGCCTGTTTGCGAAGTCGCATCCGGGTACGCCGGCTTCATACGGGAAGTCAGTTGTGGTCCGGCCGGTCGCTCGTTTCGAGCGCAAGTGCCGTTGAGCCGCTGATTTCCATAAGGAGTTTCCATGTCCCGTTACACCGGACCCAAGGTCCGCCTCTCCCGTCGTCTCGGCGTCGCGATCGCCGATCTTCCCAAGCACAACAAGTCGGAATTCACCCCGCCCGGCATGCACTCGTTCCGCAGCCCGCGCCTCTCCGAGTACGGCGTGCGCCTGCGTGAAAAGCAGCGAGTCAAGGCGCATTACTCCGTGCTGGAAAAGCAGTTCCGGCGCTACATGACCATGGCGAAACACTCCAAGGGCAACACCGCCGTCACGTTGCAGCAATTGCTGGAAACCCGGCTGGACAATGTGGTTCGGCGCCTCGGCGTCGTCCGCTCGATCTGGGCGGCGCGGCAGCTCGTGGCGCACGGCCATGTGAAGGTCAACGGCAAGAAACTGGATGTCGCGTCGGCGGCTGTAAGCGTCGGTGACGTCATTACTTTCAAGGAAAAGTGCCACAAGCTTCTGCGCGAGAACATGGAATCGCTCGCCGGGCACAACACGCCGGCGTGGCTCGAATTCAACCCGGCGCAGCTCGAAGCGAAGGTCGTTGCGTTGCCGGTGCCGGAGCAGATTCCGTTCGAAATCAACGCCAATTTGATCATCGAATTCTACCGTTAATCCGCCTCGATCCGCTTCGATCCCCTTCGATCCGCTTCGATCCGCTTCACAAACCCCTCGATCCCCGTCGCGCCTGCGGCGGGGATTTTGTTTTGACGGACTCCCTGCGAAGCCATAAAGTGCGCGTATGGAGAAGGGAAGTACGCTCGATGTTTCGCAGGATACCGTGAGCACGCTGCCCGCGCCGACGGCCGGGCCGGATCGTCCCTCGGCGGAACTCCTCGCGCTCGATCGGGTGCGTGTCGCGTTTGAGAAACTTGTCGCCGTGCGCGATGTGAGCTTCACGTTGCGCGGGGGGAGTTTGCTGGGGTTGATCGGGCCGAACGGGGCGGGGAAGACGACGCTGCTGCGGGCGATTGCGTCGCTGCAGCCGATCAGTTCGGGGACGATTTCGGTGCTGGGGGAGAGGATTCATCCGGGGCATGAGGAGGCGGCGCGGATGATCGGGTTCACGCCGGACGTGCCGCCGTTGTATGACCGGCTGACGGTGAAGCAGTTTCTGCATTTCATTGCGGCCGGGTATGGGCTGACGGCGGAGGACACGGGGCCGGCGATCGGGTTCTGGCTGGAGAAGGTGTGGCTGACGGACAAGGCGAATCAGAAGATCAAGGGGTTGTCGCGCGGGATGAAGCAGCGGCTGGGGATTGCGCGGACGCTGTTGCCGAACCCGCAGATTATTCTGCTGGATGAGCCGGCGGCGGGGCTGGATCCGGCGGGGCGGGCGCAGTTTCGGAAATTGCTGTCGGACCTGCGGGACCAGGGGAAGACGCTGATCGTGTCGTCGCACATTTTGTCGGACATGGAGGAGTACTGCACGCACATCGCGATCATGTCGCATGGGAGCATCGTGCAGTTCGGCACGGTGCAGCAGATTTCGGCGGGGGTGGATGACGGGCGGTGCACGTACACGATTGTGCTGGCGGAGCCGGTGACGGGGATCGCGCAATTATTGGAGGAGCTGCCGGAGGTTTCGGATGTGAATGCGGAGCGGTTGCAGGTGACGCTGCGGTACTCGCACGATCGGGCGCGTGCGGCGCAGTTGCTGGCGATGCTGGTGCAGCGGGGGGTGCCGGTGGCGGGATTCTCGGCGAATGCGGCGGGGCTGGAGGAAGCGTATTTACGCACGGGGATCAGGCAGGTGGATTGATGAGTGGGTATTCACAGGCGGAAAACGATGTGTGACCCCTTTTATTCGTCGCTGGGCGCTTGGCCGGTGGAGCGACCTGCGGATTGGGTGGAGTACGTGAATGAGGCGCAGTCGGCCGAGGAGTTCGAAGCGTTGCGGCGCAACGTTAGCTGCGGGTGCCCCGCTTGGCGCGGATGAGTGGCGCGAGGAAGTGGTGCAGGATCTGGGCCTGGAAGCACCCCTGCGGCCCCGCGGACGACCTCCAAAGCGTACAGCACAGGAGGCGGATTGATCCCTGACCCGAATGGCACTTCCATAAGCGTCAAACCTTTGCGAGCAAACGCTTTCGCGCGACGTGCCGGGGTTGTGTGAGGAAGGTTTGTTTGCGGGGTCTTCGTTTGACGGCGCGTGGCTCGATGCG
>Ga0335069_10000646_pt1 | contig 56945 bp, 49 predicted proteins | sample Lox_Sample_11_FD_206714 | JGI IMG/M metagenome (GOLD analysis project Ga0335069, IMG submission 206714) | Soil microbial communities from Loxahatchee National Wildlife Refuge, Florida, United States - Lox_Sample_1.1 | ecosystem: Environmental > Terrestrial > Soil > Wetlands | place: USA... | reverse complement strand
TGGCGGCACAACCGCTCTTTGTTGCTGATGTCACCATTAATCGTGTCGTCCATAACGTTCTTTATGTCGCCACTGAGCACGACAGCGTTTACGCGTTTGACGCCGCCACCGGCACGATACTTTGGCAAGCCAGCATGCTCGGGTCGAGTGAGACGACCAGTGATGAGCGAAACTGCGCGGAGGCGCATACCCCGGAGATCGGCATAACCGCTACGCCGGTCATCGACCGGACTCGCGGCCCGAGCGGCACGATCTACGTGCAGGCGATGTCGAAGGACGCTTCCGAAAACTATCATCAGCGGTTGCACGCACTCGATATCACGACTGGAATGGAACTTCCGAATTCACCCGTCGAGACGCAAGCCAGTGTCCCGGGTACGGGCGACAACTCGATCGGCGGTAGCGTGGTTTTCGATCCGAAACAGTATTTTGATCGCGCAGCCCTGTTGCTCTCGAATGGCGTGGTTTACACCACCTGGGCCTCGAATTGCGACGGCCGTCCTTACACTGGCTGGATTATTGGCTACGACGCGAACACGCTCGCCCAGACGAAAGTGCTGAATCTGACTCCGAATGGCGCGAGTGGCGCCATCTGGATGGCGGGCTCTGGACCAGCTGCCGACGCGGCTGGCAACATTTATCTGCTGGATGCCAACGGAACGTTTGATCCCACGCTGGACGCGCAAGGGTTTCCAATCAACCGGAATTTTGGCAACTGTTTCCTGAAAATCTCACCCGCCAGCGAACTTGCTGTTACCGACTACTTCACGATGTTCAACACCGTTGAAAATTCTGATAACGATGGAGATCTGGGTTCAGGCGGGGCCATCCTTTTGCCGGATATCACGAGCGGAGGTAAGACTTGGCAACTTGCGTTGGGTGGCGGAAAAGATGGCACGATTTATGTTGTGGACCGCAACAACATGGGCCACTTCGATCCGGATAGCGACACCATCTACCAGGAACTTCGTTATATCCAGGGCGGGATCTTTTCCACACCGGCATACTTCCAGCAGACGATTTATTATGGGCCGCAGAACGACACACTGCGAGCTTACTCGATCCAGAATGGGCGGCTCTCGCTGGGTGCGAGCGACCAAAGCACCAACCTCTTCCCCTATCCTGGCGCGACACCCAGCGTATCAGCCGAGGGAAGCGACAATGGAATTATTTGGGCGGTAGAGAATAGCAGCAGCCTGGCTGTTCTGCATGCGTATGATGCCGCGAATCTTTCGCATGAGATCTACAACAGTGCGACCCGCGATCAGTTTGGGCCGGGAAATAAGTTTGTTACTCCTACGATTTCGAACGGCCACGTGTATGTCGGCACGACCAATGGGGTCGCAGTCTTCGGGCTTCTTCACTGAGAAGACAGAAGATTCATCGTTTTACTTCGGCAACCGTTCCCGACAATCGGCCTTGAATCGTTTTTTCCCTGTCGGGTCAATCCTGTAATTAGACGATTTGTTGCGTTTCCGTGAATCGGCCGTGCTACCATTTTTCCAGCGATTTCCTGAACGATGCTGGTGTTCGCCCCTGGATACTCTGCTTGGGGGAGCTGAACAATTTCTTGTAGCAAGGCGGCCTTACTCGTTGGCGGCTGAGCTCAGAATAGAGTCCCGATGTCAGAAGTGAAGTTGCAGGTTTATCTGCTGGCTGAAAACCGACTGTTCCGCGAAGCGTTGACGCGGATTCTCAACAAGCGAAGCGATATCCGCGTAGGCGGCGCCTCGTCTTTCGCCCCTGAGTTGCTGGAACCCATCCGCGAACTGAAGCCCGATATCCTACTGTCTGACGGCAGCGCGCTCTCCAACTCGCAGTCCAAGTTCCTCCCCCAATTGCGCAGGATGTTGCCGCAATTGAAGATCGTCATGATCGGCATGGATCCGGATCCGGAGCTGTTCCTGCATTCGGTGCGCCAGGGTGCGGTGGGGTACGTGCTGAAGGACGCATCGGCGGCGGAAGTGGCCTCTGCGGTTCGAGCCGTCGTCAACGATGAGGCGTTTTGTCCACAGTGCCTGCTGATGGCGCTTTTTGGAGCGGTGGCGCAACCCAGTCTGTCGGATTCGATGGCTCTGGTGAAACGTGAGCTTGGTCTGAGCCGGCGCGAACAGCAACTGACGCGGATGATCGGCGAAGGCCTGACGAACAAAGAAATCGCATCCCAGTTAAACCTGTCTGAGCAGACGATCAAGAATCATGTTCATCGCATGCTCCGCAAGGTTGGGGCGAAAGATCGATTGATGATTGTCGAACGGTGGCGCGAGGTACGCCGCTCAGACTACGCCAGCACTGAACAGTGGCTGTAGCCGCCATTCAGCGTGCCGCTCACTTCTTCTGGGCGGGAGGTTCGGCGTTTGGATCAGCGGCTGGAGCTGAGCTTTTCTGTGCGGTGCTCGGTTTCTCTCCCGAATTCTCTTTTGGTTTTTCGGCATCTTTCGCCTTGCTGCCTTCCGCTTCCGACCCGCCTGCCTCCTTCTTGTCTGTTTCGTCATCGTCATCCGGCTTCACCAGATACTGAACGATGAGGCTGATCCGCCGATTGGATGGGTCTTCCGGGGCATCCGGTTTGCGCAGGCGTTGGTCCGCGTACCCGCGCACTTGGGATACCTGGTCGGCGCGGACCCCGCTTTCCTGCATGATGCGTCGGGCGGCGTTAGCGCGGTCGGCGGAGAGTTCCCAGTTGCTGTAGTTTCCCTTGCCCGCGTAGGGCTTGGAGTCGGTGTGACCCTCGATGGAAATCTTGTTGGGAATCCCGCCCAGTTGGGCTGCCAGAGTTTGCAGAAGGTCTTGGCCGCCTGGACTTGGTGTCGCGCTACCGCTATCGAAAAAGGTGCCCGCTTCGCTTTCGAGTAGTTCGATGCGCAGGCCTTCGGCGGTCACCGTCATCTCGATCTGATTCTTGAGCTTTTCGAACTTTTCGTTCCGCCGGATCGTCTTTTGCAACTGCTCCTTCAACCTTGGCATGTCCTCTTTGGAAAGCTGGAAGGAATCTCCGGCTCCCTGCATGTTGCTGCCGACTTTCTTGGACGTGCCACTGGGATCTTTGAAATACCCTCCGACCGCCTCCTGGATCTGTTTACTGCTGTTCAGCAGCCAGAGCACGATGAACAGCGCCATCATCGCTGTGACAAAATCGGCGTAGGCAACTTTCCAGGCGCCGCCATGATGCCCGCCATGCCCGCCCTTTTTCTTCTTAATGATGATCGGAGCCGGTGTATCTGCCATGGCGCGTCCCGCTAAGCGCTCCCGCCCCCGCGGCAGGTTTTCTCGAGTTCCTGGAAGGTCGGCCGAACGTGCCCAGGCACGGCGCGGCGTCCGATCTCCACGGCCATGATCGGGGACGTTCCCTTCAGAAAAGCCAGGATCAAGACGCGCATCACCAGATAAAACCCGTGTTCTTCCTCTGAGATTTTGGCCATGCTCCCGGCGACCGGTCCGATGAGGCCATAACACAACAAAATGCCAAGGAACGTGCCCACCAGGGCGGCGGCAACTTTGTGGCCGATTTCTTCCGGCGGCCCCCCCAAGGCGCCCATGGTGATGACCACGCCCAGCACGGCGGCCACGATTCCAAGGCCGGGCAGAGAATCCGCCATGGTGCTCAACGCAGCTACGGGCAGGCCGGCACCGTGATGATGGACATCCATATCGGTTTCCATCATCGTGTCCATGTCGAAGGGTTCGATGCCGCCCGTCACCGCCATGCGGAGCGTGTCGCATACGAATTCGGCGGCGTGGTGATTCTTCGTAAATATCGTGCACTTGGAAAGAATCGGGCTTTTGCTGGCTTCTTCTACGTCAGCTTCGAGAGCCACCAGACCATCTTTCCGTGCTTTGTTCAGCAAAAGATACATCGTCTTCAAGGCTTCCAGATATCGTTCCTTGGTGTATAACGAGCCGCCGAAGACGCCCGCGATGCCGCCCACCATTTTCTTGAGAATGTGGAGCGGGTTCGCGATCAATACGGTTCCGACGGCCGCGCCGCCGATGATGACGAGTTCCGCCGGCTGTATGAGGACTTTGAGATTGCCGTGTTCCATCAGGTACCCGGCGACAATCGCTCCGAACACCACCACGATTCCGATAATTGCAAACATGATGACTAGGCCTTGGCACCTTCCGCTGCCGGGGTGGTGTTTCCGCCATTGAGGGCGGCGGCGATCTTGATCTTGAGCGACTCCAGGGTGTCGTCTTCGTGCGCCTTGACCAGACCCGCCGAGATATTTACCGAAAGCAGGTCACCCCACCACGGAATTGCCGTGCAACTGACCACATTGCGGAGCCGGTCAACGGCGGGTTCCAGTGGCCCCCGCCCGGCGAACGGAAGCATGATCAGAAAGGAGTCTTCTTCCCAGCGCCCGAGAAAATCGGTCGCCCGCAACGTGTGGCGCAGGGTATGGGCGATCGCGTTCAGAATTGCTATGACCGCTTCGTGTCCGTGCAGGGCTTGAAAGTCCTTCAAACGGTCGGCGCGGACGACGAAGATGGCAAATGGGATGCGGTGCCGTTCGAACAGGTCGAGTTGCTCACGGAGATAGGTTTCAGTCAGGGCATGATTCGGCACGCCGGTGGGCTCGTCCAGACAGCCACAGGCGGCAAACACCGAACTCTGATTCGCTAGTTCGGGAACCGCCGCGTGTTCGGTAAAGATTTCCACCGCGCCCGCGATGGATCCATCCTTGGCATGCACCGGAATAGCACGCATCTCGACGGGAACGCGGTAACCGGCATGATGGCGAAGGTATAGCTGGCTGGTCTGAGGCTCCCCGGCCCGCATTGCCTCGGTCAGAGGACACTCCCCTTGGCAAAGGCTTGGATTTTCGTCGTCGCAGTGAACGAGGATATTGTCGCGGCAAAAGCGTCCGACAACATCTTGACTGAGAAATCCGGTAATTAACTCGGCCCCCCGGTTCCAATACTGAATCTTGCGCGCGCGATCGACGACGTAAACGCCAATCTCCAGTTGGTCCACAATTTGACGAAAAATGTCCGGTGGAAGGGATTCGGGCATACCAACGCTCCGCCTCATTCATCGGCGGGGGAAGTCTGGGGCTTGAGCCAATTTGAGGCGGAACGCAGCCTCCTCGAAGGAGCCCAATAAGACCTAAATCCGATTGTGACCCGGCTCACTTTTCGGAGTGATGCAAAATGCTACAGTGAGTGTTTATGGCTGCCCCTAACTCCCTGTTTGTGCGCGCCTGCAAAGCGCAACCTACCGAGCGCACCCCCGTCTGGTTCATGCGCCAGGCCGGCCGCTACATGGCGGAATATCGCGCTGTTCGTAAGCAGTATTCGCTGATCGAGATCTGTAAGAAGCCCGAGGTCGCCGCCGAGGTGACCATTACCGCCGCCGAATTTCTTGGTGTCGATGCGGCGATCATTTTTGCGGATTTGCTCCTGCCGCTCGAGGTGATGGGGCTTCCATTCCACTTTGCGGCTGGGGAGGGCCCGCGCATCGAAAAACCAATCCGCGATGCGGACGATATTGCTCGCCTGCGCACCGACCGGGCTGCGGACCTGGGTTATGTTTCCGAAGCGATCCGGCTGGTTTGCAGGCATTTCGGCAACCGTCTGCCGATGATTGGCTTCTGCGGCGCGCCGTTCACACTCGCCAGCTACATGATCGAGGGCGGAGGGTCGAGAAATTACATCCACACCAAGAAGATGATGTACTCCTCGCCCAAAGCGTGGAACGAGTTGATGAGTAAACTCGTCGCCGTGACGGGTGAGTATTCGGCCGAGCAGGTGCGGGCGGGTGCCGACGTAATTCAGGTTTTTGATAGCTGGGTGGGTTGCCTGAGTGTTGAGGACTATCGGCGATATGTCCTGCCGCATGTTGCCGAGTTGGTAAAGCGGCTGCAGAAGACGGGGGCGCCGATCATTTACTTCGGCACCGACAGCGCTACGCTGTTGTCGTCGATGGCGGAGACCGGGGCCGAGGTAATTGGCCTGGACTGGCGCATTCCCCTCGATGAGGGCTGGAGACTTCTGGGGAATAAGAGAGCGGTGCAAGGCAATCTCGATCCGGTCGTTCTGTTTGCAGAGTGGAAGGAACTGGAGGCGCGCGCACGCGATATTCTGCAGAAGGCCGGGGGGCGTGCAGGACACATCTTTAACCTTGGGCATGGCATTCTGCCCGAAACTCCGGTCGACAATGTGAAGAGGCTGTGTGATTTCGTGAAGCAGAATTCGGCAAAGTGTTGACCCGTGGCGCGCTGCCAGCGGTGAGGAGAAGAAGGTTGGCTTCTCAGAGAAAAGGCCGGGCGATGCATCCTCGATGCGAGGAGTGCAAGTGAAGCCTGCCGTTCTGCTTCTGGCGCATGGAACTGCTGACACGCTCGACGATATTCCTGAATTTCTACGCAATGTCACCGGGGGACGGCCAGTTCCGCAGGCGGTCGTCGACGAGGTTCGGCATCGTTACGCGCTCATCGGGCACTCGCCGATGAACGAGATCACCGCGCGGCAAGGCGAACTGCTTGCAAACGAAATCCACCTCCCCGTCTATGTCGGCATGCGCAATTGGAAGCCGCTCATTGCCGACACCGTGCAGCGTATGGCCGCGGACGGGATCACGCAGGCGGTGGCGATCTGCCTGGCGCCGCAGAACTCGCGCACCAGTGTTGGGCTGTATCGCAAAGCGGTTGACGGCAATGCCAACCCTCCATTCGCGCTCGAATTCGTTGAGGAGTGGCACGACCACTCCCAATTAATCGCCGCATTTGCTGAGAAACTAACGGAAGGCTGGTCGGTTGTCTGCCGCGAATTCGGTCGTCCCTTGCCGGTTCTATTCACCGCGCACAGCGTGCCTGAGCGTACGATCGCCGAAGGCGACCCATATGAGCGCCAGACGCGAGAGACGGCGGCATTGGTCGCCCAGCGCGCGGATTTGCCGCCGGATGGTTGGCATTTCGCCTTTCAGAGCCAAGGCATGTCGGGTGGCGCCTGGCTCGGTCCCACTGTGGAAGACACTCTGCTTTCTCTTCAGGCAAAAGGCCACGACGCGGTTTTCCTGCAGCCAGTGGGTTTCCTGTGCGATCACGTGGAAGTGCTTTACGATATTGATATCGGCTTCCAGCAGTTTGCGAAGCAACATGGTATGCAGCTTCGACGGGCGAAATCGTTGAATGAATCGCCTACGCTGATTGCGGCGCTGGCGGATGTGGCGCGATCGCGGTTGGCCCGCCTGGAGCCGATCGCGTGAAGCGGGTCGCCATCGTGGGAGGCGGCATCTCGGGTCTGGCAGCGGCCTTCGCGCTGGAACAGAAGCGCCGGGTCGGCTTGCAGGTTGCCTATACCGTCTTTGAAGCCAGCCCGCGCTTGGGCGGCGTGCTCGTTACCGATCGCGTAGATAACTGCCTGATCGAAGCGGGGCCCGACTCTTTCCTGACGGAAAAACCCTGGGCGAGCGATCTCTGTCGGGCGGTCGGCTTAGGTGATCAGTTGATTGGCTCGAACGACGCCGATCGCAAAACCTACATCCTCAGGCGAGGCCAGCTTGTCGAAATGCCGGACGGCCTCATGTTCATGGTGCCGACCAAGATCATCCCCAGCCTGTTGTCGCCGCTGTTCTCAAAGGCCACCAAAGTCCGCATGGCGCGCGAGTGGTTCCATCCACCGCACAAGGCCGACGGCGATGAGACGGTAGCCGCTTTTGTAGAACGTCATTATGGGTCGGAGATGGTCGACCGCCTGGCGGACCCCTTGCTCTCCGGCGTTTACGGCGGAGAGGCTTCGCAGCTTAGCGTGCGCGCGGTTCTGCCGCGCTTTGTAGAGATGGAAAACAAGCATGGCAGCCTCGGCCGGGCAATGCTGGCGGCGCGCAAGAAAATGTCCAAAGCGGCCAAGGGACCAGCGCGCCCGCTATTTTCTTCGTTGCGCGAAGGCATGCAGCAGATGGTGGACGCGCTGCTTGCGCAGCTTCCCGCGGACGCGCTTCGCACCAACGTGCTTGTGCAGGGAATTCAGCCGCAGGAGACGGGTTGGCTTGTGTCAGCGGGCCTCTTTTCCGACGAGTTCGATGCGGTGATCCTCGCGGTTCCCACACGCCTGGCCGCGCGCCTGTTGCAGCTTGCCAGCCCCACGCTGGCAGCCGAACTGGGAGCAATCGCGTACAGTTCCTCGGTGACGCTTACCCTTGGTTACGATCAGAAGGTGCGAGAATCTTTGCCGCCTGGTTTCGGCTTCCTGGTTCCGCGCAGCGAAGGCACGCGCATGCTGGCTGCCACGTTTGTGCATAACAAGTTTCCGCACCGCGCTCCCCCCGATCGCGCACTGATTCGATGCTTCCTGGGCGGGGCGCGCGACGAAACAATCCTTGACCTGTCGGGCGAGGAGATCGTCAACATCGCACGCGCCGAGTTGCTGAAAATCCTCGGCCTGCGTGCCGAACCCCTCTTCGCCCGGGTCTACAAATGGAGAGCGGCGATGGCCCAGTACGGTGTTGGCCACCTGGAACGACTGCAGCGGATCGACAAGCTTCGACGGGAGCTTCCTGGCCTGGCGCTGGCCGGCAACGGGTACAACGGGATCGGTGTGCCCGACTGTGTACGCTCGGGGACAGAAGCCGCCAACGAGCTTTTCAAAGACGTAGCATCACTTCCGGCACGCTCTGCCTGAAACCCCTCTTACCCACGTAACCGGTTGCTCCGCACTGCCTGGCAGAAACAATCCGTCTCCGACAGTGTTCTAAAATTGTGTCGGGGCGATCCGGGAAGGAATGGCTATGTCGAATCGCGTCTTCTTCACTTTCGCGCCTGTGATCCTGGCTTGTCACCTTGTTCAGGGGCAGCAACCTGCCCCGCCGCCGGCCATGCCGGGCATGGATATGTCGTCTCACGATCATTCGTCCGCCGGTTCCAACGACCCGGTGATGAAGGATGCGGATTCGGAAGCGAGTGACCATGGTGTGCACTCCATGGAAGGTCATCACATGGACATGGGGCCGCACATGAAGATGACCGAATTGCGTGCTCCCAAGCCGGGCGATGCCGAACAGGCGCAGAAGGTGCTGGAAGCGGCGCGCGTGGTCATGATGCGTTATCGCGATTACCACTCCGCGCTCGATGAAGGCTTCCGGATTTTCCACCCGGAATTGCCGCAGAAGATGTACCACTTCACCAATTACAAGTGGGCGGCCGAGGCGGAGTTCAGCTTTAACCCGGATCATCCTACGTCGCTCCTGTATGAGAAGCACGGTGAGAGCTATACGCTGGTCGGCATCATGTACACCGCGCCGAAACGCTACACAGAAGCTGAACTCGACCAGCGCATTCCGCTAAGCGTGGCGCAATGGCACGAGCACATCAATTTCTGCAAGGCGCCGCCCGACCGCTGGCGCGAGTCGCTTCCGCCGAATCCAAAATTCGGTTTTAACGGCTCGATCTCCACCCAAGAGGCCTGCGATGCCGCAGGCGGGACCTTCAAGCCGCTGGTCTTCAACTGGATGGTCCATCTTTATCCCGATGAGAAATCCGACGCCGACATCTGGGATGCGGCTCGCGGACATAATCACAACCACGCCGACTGATCGTTTGGCGAATCGAGCAGCTTTGAATCGACTGAGCGGCGTAAGCGGGGACATGCTTTGCTCGTGTATCATTTTGAGCACGGGGTTCGTTTCCAATGTCTCCGCGCCGCGGTTTCACTTGACGCTGCTTCTCTCCTGAGGGACCAGTTCGGTCGTTTTCTGTCCATGTCCGGTTAACTCTGAAAGGATCGTAGAGTATGCGCAAGACCCTCGGCTTGATGCTCGGCCTGCTGACTTTGTTTGTGTTCGCTTCTGCGGCCTTCGCCCAGCAGAGCCGCCACTTCACCTTCCACTACGCGTTCAGCGTCAACAACGTCCAGCCGGGAGAGAAGATTGAGATCTGGTTGCCGCAGGCCCACTCCGACGATTTTCAGGATGTGAAGATTACGGCGGCGAACGGCGATCTGCCGCTCGAGAAGACGCGCGATAAGAAATATGGCAACACCATCTTCCACGCCATCGCACCGAAGTCCGACAAGGCGGAGTACAAGTTTGATGTGACATATGATGTCGTCCGTTACGAGCGGATCGGGTTGCCGCGCGAAGGCGCGCATCCGCGTTTGCTGCAGGCTTCGGCGAATGAGACCGATGAATATCTCGGCCCTGACAAACTGGTTCCCACCAGCGGGCGCCTGGCCGATATCGCCGCCAAGCAGGTGGCAGGTCATACCGGAACGGTCGATAAGGCACGCGCGCTCTACGACTACGTCTTCGCCACCATGCGTTATGACAAGACGGGAACCGGCTGGGGGCGTGGGGATGCCGAATGGGCGTGCGACTCGAAGCGCGGCAACTGCACCGATTTCCACTCGGTCTTCATCTCGATGGCGCGGTCGCAGCACATCCCGGCGCGCTTTGACATCGGCTTCCCACTGCCCGCCAACAAAACTTCGGGCGATATCCCGGGCTACCATTGCTGGGCGGAGTTCTATGATTCCAAGTACGGCTGGGTGCCGGTAGACATCTCCGAGGCGTGGAAGGATCAGGCCAAGAAAGATTATTTCTTCGGCGCGCATGACGTGAACCGCATGCAATTCTCGGCGGGACGCGATCTTGTGCTCGCGCCGCCTCAGGCGGGCGAACCGCTGAATTACTTCATTTATCCTTACGTGGAGGTCGCAGGCAAGAAGTGGGAGAACGTCGCCAACCACTTCTCGTTCGAAGACGAAACCACCAAGCCTTAGCGCTGACTTGCTCCTTGCAGGCGTTCGCGATCTTAGGCCACTCGGTGTTCGAAGCGAGAAAGCGACAAGTTTACTTGCCGCTTTTTCGCTTTTCGCCAGCCTCATGCGCGCGGCTCTGATTCGAACACAACGCGATCACTCACAACAAAATTCACGATTGAGCAGGTGGCAATCGTGACCAGGTTTGCCACCAGGTAGTTCATGCCGATCAGGCCCACGAAAAGCCGCATCAGTGCTACGTTTCCTCCAATCGAAAACAGGCCCGTCGTCAGATTGAACTTCGTAAACCGCGCCAGAGAACTCTCCGCCTCACGATCCACCCAAGTAAAGCGCTCGTGCCACAAATAATTATGGATGACTGCGGCTTCGACGGCGAGCGCGGTTGCCGTCAGGTAACTCAACTTCAATCCCGACCGCAGCGTCGCGAGCACGGCCAGCTGTACCCCGATCCCGATCGCGCCCACTGCATTGAACTTCAGCCAGCGCAACGCGGTCGCACGAAAGCAATTGTCATGATTTTCAATTGGTCCTGATTTCGCCATCACATGCGCTCCTGGCGGTACAGGCGAGATCCGTTCTTCACCGTGAACCAGAGCAACATCGCCGTCATGCCGGCGATGGCCACGGCGCCGCCAATATCGAAGAGACGATAGTGTCCGTGGAGCACAACCGGCCAACGCAGCAGCGCCAGGGCGCCCACGGCGAGAAGAATCCGAATTTCGGTTGGGCCGAACTTCCAGAACGAAAGATGAAATTCGCCAATCGTGTAGGTCGCCAGGTACGACTGGATCGCAAGCATCAGGAATGCGACCAGCAATCCGGCGGCGATGGCTGGATGCATGAAGCCCGATAGTGCGAGCCCTCCCATCAGCGCCGAAGCGCCGAAGGTGTCTACCATATGGTCAACATAGAAGCCGTAGCGCGGGCGTTGTTTATCGCGCACACGCGCCAGCGTGCCGTCCATGCTGTCACCGAACCAGTTAACCGCAAGACACGCCACCACCCCGAGCAGGGCCAGTGTGTGCGATCCCGACAGCGCGAAACAGAAACCCGCTCCCACCTGTCCCAGGAACGCTAGAGCTGTAAGCTGGTCGGGCGATATCCACTCAGGGGTACGATGCGCCATCCAGATCAGTGCGCGCTTCTCCGCCGCTGCGAGAAAGCTTTGCTGAACCCGCTTCGCGTTGGCCTTTTCCGCCCGGCTCTGCCCCACCTGCACCAAAACCAAAGGGTTTGATTGCTCACAAAAATCCACCATCGGACTCGCCATGATTGCCTCCTTACGAGTCCAGTTTGAGGGCTGGTGCCTGGCTCCGACCATGCACGCGCTCTCAAGCGCGAGTCAATCTCCGATCATCACGTAAACGATTGATACAGAAGCAGATGGGCGGTTTAATAATCGATCCGCGAGGAGAAGAATCTGAGCCGGAGGAGCGCGCTTTTTACTCGGAAAAGGCAGGTTGGGGACACTGGCGGAATCCGCCCATCGCAAGCCTAAGGTTCCATGCTTTCGGGCACTGCGCCCGGGGCGGTAGCCACCGCCGGGGCGCCGGACTTGCGCCGCCGCAGCATCGTCGGCAAGTCGGATCGGAGTAGCCAGAGTCCGGCAAGTACAGCAGCCGCCCAGGTCAGCGTGACCAAGGCCAAAGATTCCAGGTCCGCTCCCCGGCTTCCCTGAAGAGGAACGACGCCGGCGACCTCGAAACTCAGGACCCCGGCGACGCAAGCGACGAGTGCAGCTTTTCCAAGTTCCATCCATGCCAGTCCGCGCAATGTGACTAGCTTCCGTTGCTGGAGCAGGATGGCCGCCACCACGGTGTTGGCAAGAATGCCAATATCCGACGCGATCGCCAGCCCGGTTACCGAGAGGGCGTGAAACAGGGAGCGGTAGACGAGGATCGACAACGCGGTGATGAGCGTGCTCGCGATCATGGGCGTGAGCGTATCGGCAGCGGCATAGAAAGCGCGGGCATACAGACCCTGCGCCGCCCAGAAAGAGAGAGACAGCGAAAACCAGAAAAAGTAGATCGCGGTCTCACGTGAGTCGCCGAATGAGAATCGCCCGCGACGATAAACCAAGTCGATCAGCGGCAGGGCCGCGGCCGTCATCCAGGCCGTGCTCAGCAGAGCCAGCGCCGAGATGCGATACACCGACGCGTTCACGGTCTGGCTGAACTCCTTGAGTTTCTTCTCTCCGAACAGGCGCGCGAAGAACGGAAGCGATGCTTGTCCGGTGGCCTGGCCGAGGACAGCGATCGGCACGGCCATCAATCGCTTCGCGTAGTTGAGCCGAGCAATGTCGCCGACGCCGCTGGATGCAAAGTAGCGAAGAATCCAGTCGTCCGCCGTTACCAGCGAGACGCCAAGCATGAGCGGGATGGAGAGCCGTACCCACTCGCGGAAGGCTGCGTTCTTGATGTTGAACGAAATTCGGTATCCGGTTCCGACCCGCGCCGCGCCGATGGCATTGACCAGAAATGGACCCAGCACACATCCGATCACCGCACCCCACGCCAGCGACGCGATGCCCAGGCGCTTGCCGGCGACAACGCCGCCCAAAATGATGCAGACGTTGTAGATCAAGGGTCCTAAGGCCGGCAGCAGGAAGAGTCGCCGCGAGAGCAGCACGGCCGAAACAACCCCGCCGACATAGAAGAAAACCTGCGCCGGGAGCAGGATTCGGGTCAGCGACACGCACAGCGCCATCTGCGCAGCGGTAAAGCCGTGGAACATCCAACCCACGAACGGCGCGGTGTAAATCTCGGCAACGACGGTGAGAACGAGAAAGACCGCCGTCATCACCGTGATGATGACCGAGAAAGTCTTCTGGGCTTCGTCCTCGAGCTTCTGTGCCAGGAAACGCGTGTAGATCGAGATGAAGGTGATGGATGCGGTGCCACCGGCGAGGATGTAGTTCAGCCAATCGGGCAATGTGAAGGCGGCAACGTAGGCATCCACAACGCCGCCGGCACCGAAGGCATACGCAATATAAGCCTCGCGCACATAGCCGATCACCCGCGACAGCAGGATGGTCGACATCAGAAGCACGGTTGCCGAAAACGCCGTGTGCTGATGCGAGGGCCGCAGGATCTTCAGAATGCGCGAAAGCATCTTGGCTGCAGGTCTGCGCGTTCGCGCAGGGTACTCACCGAGCATAGCAGCCGAGCGCATGATTCACGCCGCTTCGATGCGTGGGTGCTTACTTGATTAAGTCAGAATGGGAATGCCTGTCCGGGTCATCATGCAGCTCGTGTCAAGACACTGAAATAGCGGCTGCGAACAGGTCGGGGTCGAGTTCGCCGCCAATTTTCTGTTTTAGAGACAGAGCTTGCACCCGTCGTATAATGCAGGCCTCCACATATGCTGACTTCTGGCAGCAAGCTGGGGCCGTACGACATTCAGTCTTCGATTGGCGCGGGAGGCATGGGCGAGGTGTATCGCGCGCGCGATGCTCGCCTGAACCGCGACGTCGCCATCAAGATCCTTCCTGCATCTTTCTCGAAAGACCCTGACCGCCTGCAGCGCTTCTCGCAGGAAGCCCGGGCGGCTGCCGCCCTCAGCCACCCTAATATTCTTTCGATATTCGACATTGGCGATGACAATGGCGCGCCCTACGTTGTCTCGGAGTTGCTGGAAGGCGAAACCCTGCGCGACCGCCTGAAGCAGGGTCCACTCAACTCCCGCAAAGCCATCGACTATGCGCGCCAGGTTGCCAGCGGACTTGCAGCCGCGCATGAAAAGGGAATCGTTCACCGTGACCTGAAGCCGGAGAACATCTTCATCACGCATGACGGCCGGGTGAAGATTCTCGATTTCGGGCTGGCCAAGCTGACGCGCCCGGAAGCGGAAACATCGGGGGATGCGCCGACGCAACAGGTCGCGACTGATGCGGGCACGGTGATGGGAACGGTCGGCTACATGTCGCCCGAGCAGGTACGAGGCAAGGCCTCGGATGCCCGGTCTGACATTTTTGCCTTCGGTGCGATTCTGTACGAAATGCTCTCCGGCAAGCGCGCCTTCCACGGAGACTCGTCGGCCGACACGATGAGCGCGATCCTGAAGGACGAACCAGCTGATCTCACCGAGACGAATCGCAATGTGTCGCCGGCGCTGGAACGCGTGGTGCGGCACTGCCTCGAAAAGAGCCCGGCAGAGCGCTTCCAGTCGGCGCGGGATATTACCTTCAATCTTGATGCGCTCAGCGATATCTCGACTGCCAGCCGAGGCGGCGTGCGCGCGATTCCGGAAGAGCCAACGACACACAAATGGTTGTGGCCTGTGCTTGCGAGTCTGCTGGTCCTCGCGTCATGGGGAGCGATCTATAAGCTTGCGCGGCGGGGAACGGTGCGCGGCAATCCCTCGTTCCACGAGATTACTTTCCGCAACGGCATCGTCTGGGACGCACGCTTTGCTCCGGATGGTCAGACCGTCCTGTACAGCGCCGCGTGGGAAGGCCAGCCTCCAGAAATCTTTTCCACACGATTCGATAGTAGTGACTCGCGATCCATCGGTTTGAGCCATGCCCAGGTGCTTTCCATCTCCTCGAAGGGCGAGGTGGCGATCTCACTCAACCCCAGGCCCTCAGCGTTTACGGAGATCGGAACGTTGGCGCGCGTCCCACTCGCCGGCGGCGCACCGCGGCAGGTGCTGGAAGATATTGCCTGGGCCGACTGGACACCCGATGGGCAAGAGTTCGCCGTCGTGCATGTCAGCGGCCCCGGTACCGTGCTCGAATTTCCGCCGGGCAACGTGATCTATACTCCCTCCGGCTGGGTGAGCCACGTGCGATTTTCGCCCGACGGTCAGTATCTGGCCTTCATCGACCACGTGCTGGGCGGCGACGATGGGCGAGTTGTGATCGTCGATCAGCACGGAAATCGTAAGGCCAGTTCGGCGTATTACTCGAGCGTCGAAGGTCTGGCATGGTCACAAAATGGTAGAGAAGTTTGGTCCTCGGCGGTTCCTGCAGGCTCCGCGCGCGCGATCTACGCCCTCGATCTGGCAGGGAAGGAGCGGCTCATCTACCGCGCTCCCGGCGGACTCACAATTCACGACATTAGCCGGACGGGGTTGGTACTGCTTACGGCTGACAAGTCGCGCATTACCATGACGGCTCTGCCTCCGGGTGAAAGCCGTGAACGCAGCTTCTCCTGGTTCGACTGGTCCTTGCTCTCCGATTTGTCGTCCGATGGCAAAACGATCTTGTTTTCTGAAACTGGCGAGGCGGTGGGCGCGCATTACGGAGTTTACTTACGCAAGACGGACGAAACGAGCGCAGTGCGTCTCGGCGACGGAGGTTTTGGTTCTCTCAGCCCGGACGGTACATCAGTCCTGGTGTCCGACGGTTCGCCTGCCAAGCTCTCAATTTTGCCGATCGGCGTCGGCCAGCCCCGGCAGCTTACCGACGATAAAACCGAAAAGTTAAGCTTCGGCTGGATGCCCGATGGAAAGTCGATCTTTTATGCGACAGCGGAGCCTGGTCACGGACCTCGAACCTATCTTCTCGATGTTCAAGGCGGCCCTCCACGCGCCGTAACTCCGGAGGGAGTCATTGGTTTCCTCGCCACACCCGATGGCAAATCTTTTATGGCATTCGATCAGCATCGGCAGCGCTGGATCTATCCCGTGGCCGGTGGCGAGCCTCAAAATATCACGTCCAAGTTCACCACGGATGATCGTGTCATTCGCTTCCTCGACGATGGAAAAAGTTTGCTGGTGGGAGAGCGAGGCAGCATTCCTTTCAAAGTAAGCCGCATCGATCTTTCGACCGGGAAGCGGGAGCCATGGAAAGACATTGTGCCGGCCGATCCGGCAGGCGTGACCTTCATCCCCGTAGTCAAGTTCAGCGCGGACGGCAAGTCCTACGCGTACTCGGTCGGGCGTACGTTGTCCGATTTATTTGTGGTAGACGGGCTGAAATAGCGGCCGTGACCAACCAAGTCTATACTCCGCGCTGATCGATCCTTCCGCTTACAATGGCCCGGGCCGTCGGCGCGGGCCCGTTATACTCTTTCCGTGTCCTCAGTCTTTCACCGTTCTTTTCGCAAAGAGTTTCCTTCGGCCGTCCGCGGCCAGGGCGTTTACGTCTACGACTCCAACGGCCAGCGCTACCTCGATCTGGCTGGCTCGGCCGCTGTTAACTTCATTGGGCACGGCGTTCCCGAGATTCCAGCGGCGATGTCTGCTCAGGCCGCCCAGCTTGAATTTGTCCACACCAGTCAGTTCACGACTCCAGTCGCCGAAGCCTATGCCCAAGAACTCCTCGCCTTTGCCGGACCTGGTTTTGCAGGTGGCGCCGTCTACTTCACCTCAGGCGGATCGGAATCTATCGAGACCGCGCTCAAACTTGCGCGCCAATATCAAGTCGAAATCGGGCAACCGCAGCGTTATCAGATTCTGAGCCGAACGCAGAGCTATCACGGCTCGACTTTGGGCGCGCTCTCGGTCAGCGGCAACAAAAAGCGCCGCGAGATCTATCTGCCGATGGTGAAAGAGTTCGCGCACCTCGGCATCCCGTATTGCTATCGCTGCGCCTTCGACTGCACCGACAGTTGCTACAACTGCGGCCAGCAATATGCAGCCGAGCTTGAGCAGGCGATCGAAGCAGCGAACGGTGAAGCGGCGGCATTTATCGCCGAGCCCATCAGCGGTGCGACGCTGGGCGCGGTCGTGCCTCCGCCGGGTTATCTCAAGAAAATCTCAGAGGTTTGCGCAAAGCATGGCCTGCTGTTCATCGCCGACGAAGTCATGACCGGCATGGGCCGCTGCGGACGCAACTTCGCCGTCGATCATTACCTCGATGGTCCAACTAAAGTTGCGCCCGACATTCTCGTCGCTGCGAAAGGCTTGTCTAGTGGGTACGCTCCACTCGGAGCCGTGATCGCGTCGAAGAAAGTGATCGATGCGATCGCGCAAGGCAGCGGAGCGTTTCTTCATGGGTTCACCTACAACGCGCACCCGATCTCGCTCGCGGCCGGCCGCGCGGTGCTTAAGTATTTGCAGAAGAAGAATCTGGTTGCGGCAGCGAACTCAGAAGCCAGCGGCACACCAGCGCACGAGCTGCGCCGCCAACTCGACACGCTGCTCGACCTGCCGAACGTCGGCGACGTACGGGGATTAGGCTTGCTGCTTGGCGTGGAGTTCGTTGTCGACCAAAAAACGAAAGAACCCTTCGCCGCCGAGAAAACTTTTTCCGCGCGCGTAGGCGCAGCGGCCATGAAGCGCGGCTTGCTGGTCTACCCGATGCAGGGCTCTGTCGATGGTGTTCGCGGCGATCACCTGCTGATCGCACCGCCAGCAATTCTGACGAAAGAACAAATTGCGTGGTCGGCGGAGCAGCTACGAGCAGCGATTGTCGACGTGGCGAGATAAGTTTTCGTCACCAACACAAAACGCGCACTAGGATATGCGCCTTGAAACAAAAACGGGCTCTCCCGCTGCGCGGGAAAGCCCGTTTGATCTTTCAGAAGCCTTCGGTTGCCTACGCTCTGGCAGCCACGGCCGGCTCGGCCACGGCTTCCTTCTTCTCTTCCGGCTTGCTGTTGTTCGCCGGCTGTCCACCCTTGCGGATGTCGATGCCGCCCTTGAAGAACGCGCCGTCTTCGATCGAGATGCGCGCCGCTACCACGTCGCCGGTCAGCGAGCCGTCGCTGCGAATGTCGACCCGGTCGCTGGCGGTCAGATTACCGCGCACCTTGCCCAGAACTACGATCTCGCGCGCATTGATGTTGGCCGATACCACACCGTTGCGGCCGACGGTCACGCGGTTCCCCGACAGATTGATCGAACCCTCGACCCGGCCGTCGATGTACAGCGACTCCGAGCCAGTCACTTCACCCTTGATCACCAGCGACTTGCCAATCGTGGCCTGATCGGCCGTGGTCGTCGTTACCGGACGCGGCGCGGCCGGCTCCGGCATCGCGGGCGCTGCCGGCGTGGACATCACCGGACGCTCCGGTTCGGGAGTCGCCGGCCGGCTACCGGGCGTCTGGGGCTGATTCGTGGGCTTCCACATGTGTCTATAAATCCTTTCCTGGGTTGGAGTAAGCGACTCAAAGCCGCATTTCTGGGTCCAAACGGAATTGTACTCCCCAAACTTCGGTTCGCAGTTGTGGAAATCCAAAATTTCATTGATGCGATTGGGGATAGCAGCGCCGCTCACCGGTTCCGTGTGCCCGGCCCGCTCTTTGCTGGCCAAGCGCGCCGCGGTTTTCTCAATGTAATTCCTCCAACCTCTCCAGCATTTCTTATATTGAGAAGCTTTCCGCGGTTACTGGTTAGCCGCCAGCCTGCGAAAAAATTGCCCAAGCCAACCTCCCCAATCCCGTCTACCCCCTTGCCGGCCGCCGTTCACCGATTTCCTGCTCACGGGGCGCGGCTTTTGTGGTCCAATACCGCATCATGACGACTGCTCCGACTAGTCGGCCTCAACCTGGCGAATATGCCCCTTACTACGACCGCTACATCGCGCTCGTGCACGGTGACAGCATCCTCGACGTGCTCGATGAGCAGCGACGTCAGTTCGTTTTGCTGATGTCGGGCCGCACCGAAGCGGACGGCAATCACCGCTACGCTCCGGGCAAGTGGACGGTAAAAGAACTGATGGGGCACATGAACGATACCGAACGCATCTTCTCGTACCGCGCCCTGCGCATTGGGCGCGGCGACCAGACACCGATCGAAGGGTTCGAGCAGGACCCTTATGTTCAGAACGCCGACTTCAACGCGCGCTCGCTCGAAGAGATGGTCGAGGACTACATCGCGGTGCGGCGCGCAACGCTGTCGCTCTTCCGCTATTTTCCCGCGAATGCCTGGTCACGTACCGGGACTGCGAGCAACAATCCGGTCAGCGTGCACGCGCTCGCTTATATGATTGCCGGCCACGAATTGCATCATCGCCGCATCCTGGAAGAGCGCTACTTCGAAGCCACAGCGGCCTAGCCCTCGGCGGGTTGTAAACGACATCCCCGCTCGCTGATCGGGTGTCATCTCCTCTGTTGGCCTGCTCGCCGCTGAGCTTTTCATGGCTTCATTCGCATTTCTGGATTCACAGCACGCAAGTCTGCAAAGGCCGATAAGACGATAGAAAAACGCGCTAAGCTAACATCATCTGCGAAAGCCTGGGGCCGAACGCCTGACGCTGATCTTCATGCTCTCCGACTCCGCCATCCTCAAACACATCGCGCGCCAGCCCAAACGCGCCGCTGGATTCAAGCAACTTGTCCGCGAACTCGGTATTCACGGCGACGACCGCCGCGAGTTGAACGAAAAGCTGCAAAAGCTCGTCTCGTCCGGACAGTTGATTCAATCCGACTCTGACCGCTACGCGCTGCCCAGCGCTACTCCCAGCAAAAACATGATCATCGGCCGCTTGAGCATGCATCGCGACGGCTACGGCTTCGTGCTGCCCGATCCAAAGTCACTGGATGATCGTCTGCGCGCGCGCCTCGCGGGCGACATCTTCATTCCCCCGCCCTTCATCGGCACGGCGATGCACGGCGATCGCGTTCTGGTCGAGGTCACGAACATTCGCCCCGACGGCCGGGCGGAGGGCCACATCATCCGACCTGTCAATCGAGCCCACACGACGGTCGTTGGCACCTTTCACTATGGATCGCGGCGCAACTACGTTGTGCCCATGGATGAGAAGATTCGCCAGGAGATCATCATTCCGCTCGGGATGGAAATCCCAGAAACCCCGACTGGCGAGCACGCTGAGAGCGCAAAGCGAAATCGGGATCTCAAAGCGACCCCGCATCGTGTGTTGGGCGATGAAGCTGCCCGTCGAACAGAATTTTCCGATCTCGAAAATGTAGTCGTCGACGTCGAGATCACCGACTGGCCGTCGCCCACTCAGAGCCCACGCGGCAAAGTCGTTGAAATTCTTGGCTACGAAGACGATTTCGGCGTCGACGTCGAAATCATGATCCGAAAATTCCACATCCCCCACCGGTTTCCCGCCGACGTGCTGAACGAAGCGCAAAACATTGAGAACGTCATCCCCGCTCCCGTGCTGCTCCGCCGCCGCGACTACCGCGACCTGCCGATTGTCACCATTGATGGCGAGACGGCACGCGACTTCGACGATGCTGTGCTGGTGCGCCAGCTCCAAAACGGCAACTACGAACTGCAAGTCCACATCGCCGACGTCGCGCAATATGTCACTCCGAACTCCGCGCTCGACCAGGAGGCGCGCCTGCGCGGGACGAGCGTCTACTTCCCCGACCGCGCCGTTCCCATGCTGCCGCTCGAACTCTCAACCGACCTCTGCAGTCTGCGCCCGCACGTCGACCGGCTCGTCCTTTCCTGCGTCATGGAGATCGACCACCGCGGCGAGATCGTTGGCTATGAGATCAATGAGGGCGTGATCCGCTCGGCCGAGCGCATGACCTATACGGCGGTGAATGCGGTCCTCGAAGGCGATGCTGATTTGTGCAGGCGTTACGCGCCGCTGGTGGCGGAGTTCGAGCGGATGCGCGATCTCGCGCTCATTCTGCGCCGCAAGCGCGAGCGGCGTGGATCGATCGACTTCGATCTACCGGAGCCTATCATCGAATTCGACGAGAATGGCCTGATGAACTCGATCACGCGCTCAGAACGCAACATCGCCCATCGCCTGATCGAAGAATTCATGCTCTCGGCCAACGAATGCGTTGCGCATTATCTGGAAAACCGGAACATTGCCTCGCTCTACCGTATTCACGAGAAACCCGACGCCAAGCGTGTTTACGAGTTTGAGATGATTGCCGCAACTTTCGGCTATTCCCTGGGCGTCGGCGCGCTACCCATTCAGCGCATGCAGCTCAAAGGCGACCGCCGGGCTTCACATGGCACCGGACGCAACACACGGGAGATTGAAATCCCGAAAGACGTCCACATCACTCCGCGCATGTACCAGAAACTCGCCGAAAAGATTGCGGGCAAGCCCGAAGAACGCATTTTGAGCTATTTAATGCTGCGCTCGTTGAAGCAAGCACGTTACTCGGAAGAGAACGATGGCCATTTCGCACTGGCTGCGACCACCTACACCCATTTCACGTCGCCGATTCGACGTTATCCAGACCTGATCGTCCACCGCATCTTGAAAGATGTGCTACACGAAGCTCCGGAGAAGTGGGAGGGCGAAGTGCCGGTCGGGGTTTCAGGTGCCACGAGTGAAAATGGGCGCCGCTCCGCCAAGCACGAAACCAAGCCTTCTCCCTGGTCGAAACGCCGCGAGCGCGGCGCGGATCGGGCGCACGGAGCGCCAGGCGGCCCCATTCCAATCGAAGAACTTCGCGACATGGCCGAAGAATCAAGCCAGTCCGAGCGTCGCGCCGACGAAGCTGAGCGCGAACTGATGGAATGGAAGAAAGTGAAGTTCATGGAGAGTCGGGTGGGCGAGGACTTTGATGGCCTGATCATCAGTGTGACCAAGTTCGGCTTCTTCGTCGAACTTACGGAACTCTTCGTCGAGGGCCTGGTGCCGCTCGCATCCCTCGACGACGACCGTTATACCTTTCACGAAAATACGCGCGAAATCATAGGCCAGCGTTCGCGTCGCATTTACCGCATGGGGCAGCCCGTGCGCGTGCTCCTCGACCGTATCGATCCGGTGGAAAAGAAGCTTCAGTTCGCGGTGATCCACGAAGAGCCGAAAGCTGATAAGAAATCTTCAGGCAGCAAGAAAAAGCGCCGGAAATAGAAAGGCGTTCACGTAATCCGTCGCGCCAAAAACTCCGTCACACGTTGCAACGCGCGCTGTCCCGCCTCGTTATCCAAAGTGAACTGGTATTCGTGCGGTAAGGATGGATGGTAATCCGTGGGAAAGAATAGAGTGTCGACGGCGACGCCCTTGTTCCGGAGTTCGGCAGCCAGCAAGTTTGATTGTCCCTGCAAAGGATCCGCATTTCCCACCGAGACGAATGCGGGAGGAAACTGCGGCGTGACGTGTTGAAGAATGTCGAACTCTTCGAGCCGTGGATCGCCGGCCCAGTGCTTTTTTCCAAAATATGACCAGACCACCGCTCGCAGCATCCACCCGAATCGGCCGTCGAATTTCAGATGCGCAGCGTCGTAGATGCCGCAGAACAGAATCGCGCCCCGCAGTTGTGCAGGTGAAAGGGCCGGCCGGATACCGACTTTCTCGGCATAACCCGCGTCCGCAGTGAGCGCGGCGACTTGGGCCGCGATCTGCGATCCAGCCGAGTCGCCTGCCAGAAAAATATTGGATGTATCTACGTGGAAGCGGTCCGCATTGCGGAGAAGAAACGCAAGCGCTTGGTTGACTTGCTTCACGGGCGTGGGATACTTCGCGCCCGGCGCGATTGAATAATCGACTCCCACCGTGGTGTAGCCCTTCGCGGCCAGGATTTTCAGATACTCTTCAACGTTCGACTTGTCGCCGTAGACGAAAGCGCCCCCATGCACCCAGACGATCGTCGGCAAAGTACGGGTTGTCTTTTCGATCGTTTTGGGAAAGAACGCATCGAGCCGTTCGTCCGATCCGCCTCCGTAGCGCTCGTCGTGCAAAGCGGCAACATCGTCGGGCAAGTACTTCTGTAGCCCATGCTTTTGCGACCGTGTCCCTTGCTCGAAACCAAACCGGATGAGCCACACCGCCGGCCACGGACTCGCTTGGAAGGCGGCGTAGACCACAACCGCTACCGCCAGGCACGAACCGGCAATCCATCTCCATTTCATAAGGAAAATGCTGTTCGAGAAATCATTCTCTCGCGGACAGGACTTACTTGGTGCTGTTCATGGTCAACCCTGCGCCAGGGACTTGCAAGCTGGATTGTCCGTCCGGTGGTTTCTTCCCCTTTTTCCGTGGCTTTCCACAAGAAGTTCCACTCATTCACAGTTTGTTCACAACTGTGCCCGGGATTGTAGTTGCGGGGAAAACACAATTCGCGCAGAGTGCTTGCAGACGCGCGAGATGTTCTGTAAGCCTTGCCCAGCATTACGGCAGAGCTAGCGGATCCCGGCGATTCTCGAGGGTGAATCGTTGGGAGGGTTCCCCAGAAACGCGTTCCGTTTCGCGACCGCCATTCGCTTCGGCGGGTGGCAATAGCGAAAGCAGGATGCGTGATGGTTGCCCGGGCGTTGCGGCCTCCTCAGAAGAGTCCTCCACAAACGGCAGGACTGGCCGTTAGCCACCGTAGTGTTGCAGAAGGATAGCGGAGAGCAATCTTCGCCGGTCTGTTCTGCCCGGCGCGATCGCAACGCGGCACTCTTCGGAGTGAAATGCAAGCGATGCGCTGACCGCGCCCCGCGCGTGGTAAGGCAAGCGGAATATCCGCCAAAACAAGATGCGGTCCGGGTGGCTGGCCTGGACCGCATTTGTTTTTTGCCTTGGGCCTCCAATCCTCAGCTTCCGTTCCAGGGCGGCTCTCTCGATTGACATTCGCCTTGTCTTCGCCCAGACTGTGAATAGCTTCCCTCATCCTTGCGAGTGATACTCCGACTGCACGTCGGCAACCAAAGTATTTTTTCTTGCGGGTGAGATTTCCAACGCGCGCGCAGTGCATTCACAACACGATGGCGGGTAGGATCACCACTCGCCGTACAACTAGAAGACTCTTAAGCTGAGCAGAACGACCTTGGCCACGACCGATTATCCGATCAGCACGCTGCCCGCAAATGTAGAAGCGGAACGCTCCATCCTGGGCGCGATCATGCTCGACAACCTCGCCTTCAACCAGGCGGCCGAGCATTTGAAGCCCGAAGATTTTTCGCTCGACTCCCACCGCCGCATTTACTCGCGCATGGTCGACCTGCAGGAATCCTCCCGGCCGATCGACATCATCACCCTGGTCGAAGAACTCGACCGCAATAAAGAACTGCAGTCAGTCGGCGATGCCGGATACGTCTCGTCGCTGCTTGACGGCGTACCGGACCGGCCGTCGATCGAGCACTACGTCAAGATCGTCCGCGACAAGGCGCTGTTGCGCGGGCTCATCCATGCGGCGAATTCGGCGATTGCGCGCGCGGCCGAGCAGTCCGATTTGGCGGAAGAGATTCTCAACGACACCGAGGCAGCCATCTTCGGGCTGTCGGAGAAGCGCATTGGGCGCGGGTTTCTCGGCATTCCCGAGATCGTCAAAGACTCCTTTGGATCGATTGACGCGCTCCTGCAGCGCGGGCAGAGAATCACCGGGCTGGCCACGCACTACACCGATCTCGATGAGATGACAAGCGGCCTGCAGAAGTCGGATCTCGTGATCCTTGCAGCCCGGCCTTCTATGGGTAAGACCGCCTTTGTGATGAACATCGCCGAAAACGCCGCGATCGAAGACAAAAAAGTGGTCGGCATCTTCTCGCTGGAAATGTCGCGTGAAGCCTTGCTGCTTCGCCTGTTGTGCTCGCGCGCCCGGGTTGACTCACATAAGATGCGCACTGGATCGCTGTGGCGCGACGACATGAACAAAGTCTCGCATGCCATGGAGGAATTGTCGTCATCCCCCATCTTCATTGACGACACGCCGGGCGTTTCGCTCAGCGAGATGCGCGCCAAGGCTCGGCGATTGAAGCAATCGCAAGGTGCGCTCGATCTGATCGTCGTGGACTATCTGCAACTGATGAGTGGCGGGAAACGCTTTGAGAACCGCACGCAGGAAGTCTCGGCGATTTCACGCGGGCTGAAGGCGCTCGCCAAGGAGATGCAGGTGCCGGTGATCGCGCTCTCCCAGTTGAGCCGCGCGCCGGAATCGCGCGGTGGCGATCACCGTCCGCAGCTTGCCGACCTCCGCGAATCAGGCTCCATTGAGCAGGACGCCGACCTCGTCATGTTTATCTTTCGCGAAGAAGTCTACAAGCAGGACGATCCCGATCTGCGCGGTGTTGCCGAAATCATTATTGCGAAACAACGTAATGGCCCGATCGGTAAGGTTCGCATGGCATTTCTGCACAATTCCACCCGCTTCGAGTCGCTGGCGGAGGGCGGGATTGCGGGCGAAGAGTAGCTCCTTTTTGCACCTTTTTTGAGGCAATTTGGCGAGTGCTGCCGGGGGCCGAAATCGATCGCAATCAATGTCCGCCGGTCAGTCGCCCAGTTGTGGAAAAGGTTGTGGAAGCGTGCGGGCCCTTCAAAAACAAGCTCCAAAAAAGCCGACCAGTTGAACGTTTCCTAAATAAGGCATACGCCTAACCCTTTCCCGGACAGCTAATTATCTGAAAACGAATGGTCTGTTACCGAGTTGGTGCGGCTTTGTAAAGAAACCTACAACTTAGGAGATTTGCACATCCGGGAGTGTTAGCACGTTAGTTAGGACCCCTCGAAAAGCCCGATTTATGAGGCCTTCACCATGCCCTTCCTCCCGCTCAGCCCACCCATGGAGCACGTTCTGTTTCCAGGCTCGGCGGCCGGAACTGGAGCAGCTTTTCGCCGGACCTTCCGCTCTGCTCCAGTTCAGTCCTTTCCTGACTCGCGGACCACGTCGCGGACGGCCTGAATGACAACCTGGGGGGCATCGTTCTGAATATAGTGGCGCGAGTTGGGGACCAGCACATGCCGTGCCCCGGGCGTGGCGGCGACCAGCTGGTTGTGCAGCTCGAGCTTCAGATCCTGCTCCAGTGGGTTGCCGGGGAAGGCGGGATTTTTCTGGATCCCGGTAAGAACGATGACAGGCACGTGGGGAAGAGGGCGCGCGGGAGTGACTTCGTCGCGGCCCTGCTGCACAGTACGGAGTTCGGCTTGCTGCGCCGGAGACAGATTCGGTATGGCCTGATCGAGTGCTTTCTTTCGCGCTTCCCAATCCTGCGGAGTCATCTGTGCATGCAGTTTGTCGAGCAGGCGAACGTCTTCCGGATCGACGAGCACCAGGCCCGCGACCTCCGATGGATACCGGTGAGCGAATACTTGCACAATCGCACCACCAAGCGAGTGTCCCACGAGCACATAGGGCGTGGAGAGGTTGGCCGCATGCAGGATGGCGTGAAGGTCTTCGGCCATCTGCGTGATGGTCCGCGGAGAGTTCGTCGGCAGTGACGTGCCCAGGCCCGGCCGCTCATAAGCGACGGTGTGAGCGAACTCGGCAACCGCAGGACGCACATCGTTCCAGGTGGTGATGTCCTCCCCCATGCCCGATTCAAAAACTACGACCGGTCCCTTGCCTGACTCGGAAAGATGAATCCGCAGATTGCCCGCGCTGACGATTTTGTCGGCACACTGTGCGCTCAAGGCTAACAACAGGACAGAAGCCAAGGCTCTGACTGCGGTGTTGTTTGTTGTGGCGAGCACGCGACGCATGCAGTTCGATACGCGGAATCTCGCGCGAGAGTTCCACGATAGTTGTGTAGGACTAAGGACGGCTCGCGGACAGGAATGTCCGCGGCATTGCAGTTAGCTGCTTTCTTCGCCAACGCGCAGCACCGCCAAAAAGGCTTCCTGTGGAATGTCGACGCGGCCGATGCGCTTCATGCGCTTCTTGCCTTCTTTCTGCTTTTCGAGCAGCTTGCGCTTGCGGCTGATGTCACCGCCATAGCATTTGGCGATGACGTTCTTGCGGATCGCCGCGACCGTTTCGCGGGCGATGATCTTGGCGCCGACCGCCGCCTGGATGGCAACTTCGAACATCTGCCGGGGGATCAATTCGCGCATTTTCGAAACCAGGGCCCGGCCCCGGTCATAGGCGAAGTCGCGGTGCACGATCAGCGACAGCGCGTCGACCGGTTCGCCCGCGACCAGGATGTCGAGCTTCACCATCGGCGATTCCCACGTGCCGGCGAGGTGATAGTCGAGCGAAGCGTATCCGCGCGACACCGACTTCAGCCGGTCGTAGAAGTCGAGCACAACCTCATTCAGCGGCAGCTCATACTGCAGCATGACGCGCGAGCCGCTGACATATTCGAAGCTTTTCTGTTTTCCGCGCTTTTCTTCCACTAACTTCAGAATTCCGCCAACGTATTCTTCGTTGGTCAGGATGACGGCGAGGATGACGGGCTCTTCGACTTTGCCAATCTCGCTTTGATCGGGCCAGCGCGATGGGTTGTCCACTTCAATCTCTTCACCGTCAGTCTTGGTGATCTTGTAGCGCACCCCCGGCGCGGTGGTGATAAGGTCGAGATTGTATTCGCGCTCCAGACGTTCCTGGATGATCTCCATGTGCAACAGTCCGAGGAAGCCACAACGAAACCCAAAGCCCAGCGCGGCGGAAGATTCCGGCTCAAAGAAAAACGATGCGTCGTTCAGCCGTAATTTCTCGAGAGCCTCTCGTAGTTGCGTGTGCTCATGGGCATCAACCGTGTAGAGCCCGGCGAAAACCATGGGCTTGATGTCTTCAAAGCCGGGTAGCGGCTCGATGCAGGGGCGGTCGTCGTCGGTGATGGTGTCGCCGATTTTCGTGTCAGCGACGTTCTTGATGTTGGCAATGATGAATCCGACTTCGCCGGCCACCAGTTCGTCGATTTCCACCGGCTTCGGCGTCAGCACACCCATACCTTCCACCTGCAATACGCGGCCGTTCGACCACAGGCGGATCTTCATCCCTTTGCGCAATGTGCCTTCGAAGACGCGCGCCAGCACGATGACGCCGCGGTAGGGATCGAACCAGGAATCAAAAATCAGTGCCTGCAGATGGCGCTCGGGCTTGCCCTTGGGCGGCGGGATGCGCTTCACGATGGCTTCGAGCACATCGGGCACGCCCTGCCCCGTCTTCGCCGAGATCAGGCAGGCGTCTGTCGCATCGAGCCCAACTGCTGATTCGATCATCTCTTTCGTGCGCGGGATGTCGGCCGATTGCAGGTCGATCTTATTGATGACCGGAATGATTTCCAGCCCGTGATTGATGGCGAGATACGAGTTCGCCAGCGTCTGCGCTTCCACGCCCTGCGAAGCATCAACGATGAGCAGCGCGCCCTCGCAGGAAGCGAGCGAGCGCGAGACTTCGTAGGAAAAATCGACGTGGCCGGGCGTATCAATCAGGTTGAGTTGATACATTTCGCCGTTCTGCGCCTGGTAATTCATGCGCACGGCGTGGGCCTTGATGGTGATGCCGCGCTCGCGCTCCAGGTCCATGGCGTCGAGGACCTGCTCCTGCATCTCGCGCGCGGCCAAAGAACCGGTCAGTTCCAGCAGCCGGTCGGCGAGCGTCGACTTACCGTGGTCGATGTGCGCAATGATGGCGAAGTTCCTGATGTGTGCGGCGTCCATGGGGCAATTCTTTATTCTAGCAGTCGCAGGCTGTCGCTCGGTGGTTGTTAGTCGTTGACAGAACCGCTGGAGATTGCTTATTCGGTAGACTGAATCGATGAACTCTCCTCCTTTCCTCGCGATCGATCACATCCAGCTTGCAATGCCCGTCGGAGAAGAGATGGCGGCGCGGAAATTTTATGCAGATATTCTTGGCATGAAAGAGTTGCCGAAGCCGGCTGAACTGGCGAAGCGCGGCGGCTGTTGGTTCGGCAGCGGTGATGTTCAGATTCACTTGGGGGTTGAGGAGAATTTTCGCCCCGCAAAGAAGGCGCATCCTGCACTGTGCTGTGCGGATTATGACTCGCTGCTTGCGCGCCTAAGAGCGGCCGGGGCTGCGGTGGTCGAAGATGAAAGCATCCCGGGGGTGCGGCGTTGCCATGTATTCGACTGCTTTGGAAACCGAATTGAGCTGGTAAGGCCAGGTCAATTATGACTCTGATCCTCGCATCGGCGTCGCCGCGACGCCGCGAACTGCTGAGCGCGGCGGGCATCGCGTTCGAGGTGCAACCGACGGACATCCCCGAGGTGCCGGCTGATGGCGAGTCCCCAAGAGCTTTCGTGGAGCGCCTGGCGAGAGAGAAAGCAACGAGGGTAGCAGTGAATCAGCCACAAACCTGGGTGCTCGGGGCAGACACGACAGTCGTGGTCGATAAAGAAATTCTCAATAAGCCAATCGACCCAGACGATGCCGCGTGCATGTTACGCAAGCTGTCGGGGCGCTGGCATGAAGTGATTACCGGCGTGGCGCTTGTCCGCGTGGGAGGCGTGCCTGAACAACATGTCGAGTCGGAGGCGACACGCGTGCAATTCAGTGAAATGTCCGCCGAAGACATTGCGTTCTACGTCTCTACCGGCGAACCCATGGACAAAGCCGGCGCCTACGCGATCCAGGGCCTTGCATCGCGCTGGATTCTGCGCATCGAAGGGGATTATTCCAATGTTGTTGGATTACCGGTGGCGCGTGTCTCGCGAATGCTGCGTGAGTTCAAAGTGATGAAATAACCAGCGCACACCCTCGGAACGCAAAAGAAATGGACCCTGTGTTCCCGTCCTGGACTACGACTTCTTCTCGTCGGAGCCTTGCTCGCCCTCTTTCATCGAGGATTTGAAGTTCTTGATACCTTCCCCGAGACCCTTGCCGAGGTCGGCGAGTTTGCTCGGGCCGAAGATGAGCAGTGCGACGGCGAGAAGCAACAGAATTTCCGGCAGTCCGAGTTTTCCACCCATAGCGGCCTCCGGGGCTCGCCCAGCGCAGCGGAACTTCCTGCAGGATGCGGTTGGGGAATGTCCCTGTAGGTAATTCTAGGGCAGGTAGGAGAGCGAGTCAAAGCAAGGCTTTGAGAACACCATGTGAGCGATTGGCATGCGTTCGCCGATAGTCATCCGCAAATGGTACCCGTCACTTTGCCCGCACCGTGAGCACTGGGCAACTCGCCCGGCAGACAACCTCATAAGCCGTACTCCAGGGCAGGTGCGAACTGGTGCGGCTACGAGACGTGGGTCGCAAGCCCAGGATAATCAGGTCCGCGTTGAGCTCCGCGCCCGCGCTCAGGATCTGATCGCTGAGCGGTGAGACTGTATTCACACTGAGCATGAGCTTGGGCCGCACTTTCGCCGAGGACTTTTCCACCATCCGCTCCAACTGCTGTAAGGCAAATTTGCATTCGCGCTCTCGCAGTTTCGCCAGGTCGTCCGGGTTACATACGCGAGTGTCTTCCGGCATCGCGACCGTGAACACGACATGGAAGAGCGCGAGTTGCGCACAGAACTGGTTCGCAAACGAGACGGCGTGAGGCAAGGCCTGCAGAGAGGCATCGCTCAGATCAGTCGCAAACAGGAAAGGGTTATGAGCGCGAACCTGGTCAACTCGTGGCTGCTCATAGGCGCCCGGGCCGATCGTAAGCACGGGGCACCCCGTCCGGCGGAAGATCTGCTCCGCGACCGAGCCCATCAGTACCTTGCGAACGCCGTGGCGCGCGTGCGTGCCCAGGATGACCAGGTCGACTTGCTCTGAATGAATCAGGCTTTCGAGTTGCTCCCAGATATCGCCGCAGCGTACGACGGTCTTGTACTGTCCGGCAGGAATTCCCGCTGTCGCGAGTCGCTGACCGAGTTGTTCGGCATCGCGCTCAGCGGCGTCCTGGGCGGCGCAGACGGCCTCAGGGCCGGCAAGCGTCAGCCCCATCGATGAAACAACGTGGGCCACGCACAGTCGCGCGTCATAACGGCGTGCGATCGCCAGCGCATGCGAGAGCGGCTTGGCCGAAGCCGGCGAGAAGTCGGTCGCGACCAGAACAGACTTGATTTGGAGATCGAGAGCTGGAGCCATCGTCGTCATGAGATTCCCCTTTCGGCTTCGGGGCTGGTTACGGAATCAACGCCGCACTCTACGAAAAGGATAGGCCGCGGGAAGGGTGTCCGCTGTGATTGCGATCACGGCAGAGGCCTATCAGCCACAGACCTTTGTGGAGTGAGTATCCAGTCGTTCGGGTGAGGAAACGGCGCGGATTCTTGACCCGGCTGCTACTCGAACCTAGAATTCAAGCGCCATCGAGGTAGTAAATGTGCCGGCCCCCAGACTCGGGATCCAAATCTCTCTCATTCTTTTTCTGTGCTCGTCCGCGTTGGGTGACCGGGGAAGCAATCGGAAAAGAGGTTCTGGAGTTAGCGAAAACGCCACCAGCAGGCCCCACTGCTCTGTTCGAATCAATCCATCAGGTGATCGACAGTTTTCCTGAACTCAGGTCTGGCGACGTCATCTTCGTCGTCACCGATAGTGGCAACAGTAAAGGCGAAGTCCCATTCAGCCTGCTTGCAGATAGGCTGGCAAAACGAGGGATCAGACTGTTCGTGTTCCTTACGTCCCGCAAGTATTTCGAAACCGAGGAGGAGAAGGCCGGAGCGCCCGAAACGGAAAGGTTGGCAAAGGCCTCAGGTGGTGAGTTCGTCCTGATGAGTCCCGCCGAGTTTGCAGAGAAGAATCGTGCGCGACTGGAGAACCTCAAACCGCAACTGAGCGCGTTAATCGATAAAGTGTATCGCGTAAAACTGGATAGCTCTCTTGTCGCAGCGAAGCCCTCGCAGCTGAAGACTTCGCTTGCTGGGGAGCTCAAGCACAAGGGGGAAGTCCGCTACCAACACCAGCTGACTTCATGCGCACCCTGAGGCCTTTGGCTCGGCAGTATAGATTTCGCAGGTTGTTACCCCACCTCAACCAGTCCCGCCAAGAGCGCGGCCCGTCGCGGCAATTCCGAGATCACAATCGATTCGTGAGTGGCGTGCGCGCCTTCGCCGACCCCACCCAGCCCGTCGAGCGTTGGGATCCCGAGACCCGCGGTGAAGTTTCCATCCGAGCCGCCCCCGACCGCCGCTTCGCTCAGCTTCCAGCCGAGTTCGCGCGCGATCACCACCGCCTTGTCGTACAGCGCGGCCACGCCCGGCGTGCGCTCCATCGGCGGCCGGTTCACCCCGCCCTTGAGCTCCAGCTTGCATTTCTTGTTGATGGGCCGGAGGGCGCGCAACTGCCTGTCGATCGATGTTGCATCCTTCATGCGGGCCACGCGCACGTCGATCGAGGCATTCGCTTCGGCGGGCACCACGTTCACGCGCGTCCCGCCGCGCACCAGGCCGGCGTTGAGCGTGAGCCCGCGCTTCAGATCCACCAGTTTCTGGACCGCAAGAATCTGCCGGGCGAGTTCGACGATGGCACTCTGGCCCTTTTCAAAGTCCAGCCCGGAATGCGACGCGACGCCGGTCACCTTGAGTTCGTATTCGCCGACGCCCTTGCGCGCGGTCTTGACCGCGCCCTTCAGCCCATACGACGGCTCGAGCACCAGCACGGAGGATGACTGCTTGGCCAGCGACTCGGTGATGGCTCGGGAAGAATCGCTCCCGATCTCTTCGTCGGAAACAAGCAGTACCGTGACCGGCCGCGGCAACAGCCCGAACCACGCCTGCAGCGCCTCGATCGCATGCAGCATGAGCGCAATCCCCGACTTCATGTCGAGCACGCCGGGGCCCCACAGGCGCCCGCTCGAAACCCGGCATGGCATGGTGGCGAGCGTACCCAGCGGATACACCGTGTCGTAATGCCCGAGCAGCAAAACCGGTTTCTGCGCGCTCTCACCATCAAAATCGACCTGCAGGTGGTTGCCGAAATCGGTGGCGCGGTGAAAATGCGAGCGTCCGCCCAGCGCGGCGAACTTTTCGGCGATCACGACGCTGACCCGGTCGACTGCAGCTTTATTGTCACTGGGCGACTCGATGCCGACGAGTTGGCGGATCGTTTCGACGATGGCTTCGCGGCGTTGCTCAAAATGCTGCAGGCGGCGTTGCGCTTCCGAACGCTGCTGTGGAGACTTGGGCGCAGATGTGGTTGTCATGCGATGGCTACTGCGAAACGCCTCTCCTGCTCCGCGCGGGCCGAGATCTACGTGAACCGCGGCCGGTGGCGCCAAACCGCCAGGGAGCCGGAAGGGTGCGGTACAGTATAATCGCTGGGGGTTTTTCACTGTAGAAGATCAAGAGAAGATGACGGAAACGACTCACCCTGAAGTGGAAGTTGCGGGGGAAACCAGAAAGACGCTGGACATTCAAGAGATTCAGCGCATCCTGCCGCACCGCTACCCGTTCCTGCTGATCGACCGCGTGGTCGATATGAAGCGCATGGAGCGGATCGTGGCCATCAAGAATGTCACCATCAACGAGCCCTTTTTCCAGGGACACTTTCCCAACCTGCCGATCATGCCCGGAGTGCTGATCGTCGAAGCGATCGCGCAGGCCGGCGGCGCGTTGCTGCTCACCGAGGTCGAAGACCGAGACGAAAAGCTGATGGTCTTCACTGGCATCGAGCGCGCGCGTTTCCGCCGCCCGGTAACGCCCGGCGACCAGTTGCGCATTGAAGTCGATGTGAAATCCTGGCGGACGACTGCCGTGCGCATGGAAGGGCGAGTCTTTGTTGGCGACAAGCGCGTGGCCGAGGCGATGGTGACCTGCCGACTGATTCCGCGCAATCGCGAAGCGGCTGCGGATCGTGGAAATGGTGAGCCCGACTCTGAAGGGTAAAGCGGTTCAAGATAAAGTCGTCGCTTCGCGCAGTTCGCGAAACCTTTGCGCTTAAAGCTTTTTGCGAACCTGCAGTTTTACGGATCCACCAGTTTCACCTGCAAGCATGAGCCTTCATCCCACGGCGATTGTTGACCCCCGCGCGCGCATTCATCCTTCCACGAAAATCGGTCCTTATTGCGTAATTGGCCCCGACGTCGAGTTGGGCGAAGGTTGCGTGTTGCTTTCGCACGTGGTGATGGAGGGGCCGACCAAAATCGGCGACCACAATAAGCTTTTTCCTTTCTCCTCGATCGGCCTGGCCCCGCAGGATCTGACCTACGCGGGCGAGCCGACGCGGCTCGAAATCGGCTCGCACAACACCATTCGCGAATACGTCACCATCAATCGCGGCACTATGAAAGGCGGCGGCATCACGCGCGTCGGCGATCACAACCTGATCATGGCCTACACGCATATCGCGCACGACTGCCAGATCGGCGACCACGTGATCATGGCAAACGCGGCCACGCTCGGCGGCCACGTCACAGTCGGCGACTGGGCGAACGTCGGCGCGCTGTGCCCGGTGCATCACTTTGTGAGGATCGGGCCGTATTCGATAATCGGCGGCGGTAGCACCATCACGCGCGACGTGCTGCCGTTTTCGAAAACCTCCGCCGAGCGCGGCACGCACGCCTACGGCCTGAACGCGATCGGCCTCGAACGCCGCGGATTCACGAAAGAGCGCATCAAGAAGCTGCATCACGCATACAAAGTCTTGCTCGCATCCAAGCTGAATACGACGCAAGCGCTGGAGAAACTAAAAGCCGAAACAGATCTAGGCGAGGATGTAACGCTGTTGATCGAGTTCATCGAGGCGTCGCAACGGGGCGTGGTGAAGTAGAAACGGTGGGTCTTACGTCTCTCCTACTACGGCTCAACGACAGAAGCAATCAGCACGATCGTCCGAGTCCGCAAATCCATGATGGCCGCGAAAAAAGGACGATTCACAATCATGTGAAAGGGTGGAGGCGGCTCCCATCCCGGCACTCCTCCCGGCACTCCGCCTACGACGCCACCGGCCTCAGTAAATGCCACTGCCTCGCTTCCGAGTTCGTCAGAAGCGAATGATAAAGTCTGCTCTGCGTGGGTTAACTTCGCACCTTCTGCCGGCACCGCCTTGCTGAAAGCGGCGAGGCTCTCAAAGGCGCAATCGCTCCCTAGACCTTTTAAGAGTTCCTGCACATCGATCTTTCCGTTGATGTGGAATTTCGGGAGTTCGATCGTCCCTTCTCGAGTGGTCATCGATTCGGTCCACTTAGCCCAGTTCTCGTCGCGCAACTCCGCTTGAAAATCCCGAAGCGAAGACGTCTTATCAGGAAGGAAAATGTAGAGATATCTGCCGTTGCTGTATGGCAGAATGATCGCTTCAAATTGATCGGTTCGCTCATACTGATAGGCCCCAGATTGCTTCATCATTAGAACCGGCTTTGTAGCCCCTGATAGCAATGTGAAGTCGGCCTGGCGGGTGGCATTGGCTGAGAATTTGTGGCTCCAGTACGCGCGGAAATACAAAAGGCTCGTGAATACGAAATCGTCTTCCGAAACTGGAGTGGTCAGCCCCGTCATTGTTCCAAAGCTTTTGTCGTATGCCCACTTGCTAATTGCAGCTGCGGCATCTTGTCTCTTATGCTGGGCGACTTCGGCATGGTAGTAGCTGTCATTGATGGATCGAAAAAACGCGCTGAATCTGATTGTCGTCAGATCCCAGAAAGAATTAGCGAGAAAAAGTCCGTTGGGACGGACCGGAACATTCCCGCCAATGCCGGCCTTGCTGGAAGCATGTACCGGCGGTCGATCGACCAGTTCATTCAGCAGCCCTCCATAAGCGCGATTCATATTATCTAGAGGAATTCGCCCGAATTCGAAGGTGCTGCCTATCTGATCGGCGCACTGCGTACTAGCGCCATTCCGTAATAACGCAAAACCGGACGACAGAGCGATAGGAGAAATAATTTCATTCTTCTTAATGCTGGGTGCATGCGTTCGAGCAACCTTCAAAGCAAACCGGGTATTGGCATCGACCACCGCACTGTAATCTGCGACGGGTTCCTGAGCCTGGTTTGCGGGAACGGCTAAGAAGAGAATTGCGGCGCACTTCATGAAACAAATAGCCGGGCGCATGCGTAAAGTATAAGTGCATCAAACTGCCCGACAATGGCACCGTCGTAACCATTGCAATCCCACCTAAATGCAAATAGGGGCGAGCGCAAAGTGCAGGGAAACCTTGACCTGCCCGCGAGATTACCTGAATCTCCGACCGAATCATGCAGAGCGCAGTGCTATCCTCTTCCCGCGTGCCCCTAACGAACCCTAAACTCGGCCTCATCGCCGGCAACGGCAAGTTCCCGTTCCTCGTCCTTGACGCGGCACGCGCCCAGGGCTTTGACGTAATCGTAGCGGCGATTAAAGAAGAAACCGCGCCCGAGATCGAAGAGCACGGTGCAGCCAGCGTGCACTGGCTCTCGCTCGGCGAGCTTTCGAAGCTGATCGAGACTTTTCAGCGCGAAGGCGTCACCCGCGCCGTGATGGCCGGACAGGTGCAGCACAAGCAGATTTTTTCCTCCATCAAGCCCGACTGGAAGCTGGCAAAGCTGCTGCTCTCGCTCGGCACGCGGAATACTGACTCTCTTCTCGGCGCGATCGCCAAAGTCCTGCGCGACGAGGGCATCGTTTTAGAAAACTCAACCGCCTTGCTCGAGCCGCTGCTCGCAAAGGCCGGCGTGCTCACCAGGCGTGCCCCGACCTCCGAAGAAAAAAAGAACGTCGAATACGGCCGCGTGGTCGCGCGCCAGATCGCGCAATATGACATTGGCCAGACCGTGGTCATCGCAGAAGCCGCGTGCGTCGCTGTTGAAGCCATGGAAGGCACCGACGCCGCCATCGAGCGCGCGGGCAAAATCATGGGCTCGCTCGACGGAGATGCCTCGACGCTCAGCCGCGCGCTGACCGTCGTTAAGATCGCCAAGCCGAATCAGGATTTGCGCTTCGACGTGCCGGTGATCGGCGTAAAGACGATTGAAACCATGCAGCGCGCCGGAGCGAGCTGTCTCGCAATCGATGCCGGACGCTGCCTGCTACTCGATGGCGACGCTGTGCCGCAAGCAGCCGACGCCGCCGGCATCGCTATCGTCGCCGATTGAGCTTGTCACTCAATCGTCCGGAGGACTTATGGCACTGAAGCACCGCATTGCCGACCAACTCACCCGCGCTTTCAACGGCGACGCCTGGCATGGCGACTCGCTCCTCGAGATCCTCCAGGGCGTCGACGCGGAAACCGCGTCCGCGCACCCGATTCCGGGCGCGCACAGTATTTGGGAACTTGTGCTGCACATCGCCGCATGGGATGGCGCCGTGCTCCGCCGTCTCCACGTTGATGTCCCGGTGGAATTGGACGACGACGAGAATTTTCCGGCCGTCACAGAAACCAGCGAAGCGGCTTGGCAGAAAGCCGTCGCGGACGCGACGAAGCTTCACGAGGATCTTGTAAGCGACGTTGCGAAGTTTCCTGAGGCGCGTCTCACTGAAAAAATTCCCGGTAAGGATTACGACTTCACCAACATGCTGCTCGGCGTCGTGCAACACGAGCTCTATCATGCCGGGCAGATCGCTCTGCTGAAGAAGGCGAAGTAGGCCGCACCGAGGTTCGCGGGGCGACACCTGCCCAAGCGCCTAGATCGTGCCCTTATCTTTGTCGCCGCCGTGGATTTGCACGTAAACCAGCCCGAAGTCCGTTCCTTTGCCGCCGTCCTGAGGGCCGATCGCCACGATGTGCTGGTTCTCTTGCGTGCCCACTTTCAATTCGATCTTTGAACCCTTGTTGTCGCCGCAGTTCAGCTCGTGCGACTTCGGATCTTTGTCGTCGACATTGACGTGCACGTCGCCCGGATCCCCTTTGTCGTCGGTATGGCACTCCAGCACGTTGCCAAAAGACTTCAGCTTGTCTTTATAAAAGGCGACCAGCTTGTCGGGCGAATCGTCCGAGAGATATTCGATCGCCACGACCTTCAGGCCAAAAAAACCCGTCGAGATATTCACGTTGGCGCTGTTCTTGTCGTCGTTGGCGCTCTTCTCTTTCAACTTCGCGCCGGGATAGACCGGCAGCCCGGTGTCGCGCACGTCGGCGCCTTCGCCCACGTGAATGCCGCCCACCGGCGTATTGATATCCACGCGCTTGTCGTCGCCGTTCTCGCCTTTCTTGACGTTGACGCTGCACGCAGGCAGGACAAGTAGCGCTGCCGCCGCAAGAATCGCGACTTGAGAAACTTTACTGGCCAGAAATTTTGGAAGCATTCGGAGGTCCTCCTGCAGTCGTTCCTGGTACCATGCGCGCGGGCCGGTCGATGCCGGTTCCGCGCTGCGCGACATTCGGGATGCTCACCGGCAAGCGGCCGCGAATCGGAATCTCGCCGAAGAGTGCCTTGGCCGCGCTGATCTCGGAAATGTTCGCGTTTGAAAAAGTGCACATATACGTCTGAATCGCCGGAAAGTCGGCGGCAAGGTACGGGTTCCCCATCGCCACCACCACCGTTTTTTCCGCCGCTTGCTGCAGAACCTCGTTGAGCAGCGTCCCGGTGGCATCGGCGAGCGAAACGGAATTTTTCAATCCGCCTTGCGCGCTGGCCACCTTGCCCGCAGTCGGGATCACGTACACCGCCGCAATCACGACCTGCGCCTCGCCGACCGCCTTCAGCACCTCGGCGCTCATGCCCGCAGCCACCCGCGGATCGACATAGAGAATGTTCGCATCCGGCACCCGCGCGCGAATCTGGCGTCCGAGCGTCCGCCCCGAATCGCCATGTACGTCGTCAGAAAACACTACGGTTACGACCCGGTTATGCGTCTCCTCCGTAGTCATATACGGAAGTCCGCCCTTCGCGGTTCCCACAGACGGCATGGGCAGGTTTTTGTTGTTGTCGCGGACCAGCGTCACCGCGTCGTCGGCGGTTTGCTGGCCGAATGTCATGTTCTGGGGCTTGCCGATCTCCTCGGGGAGCGCCGAAACGTCGACGAGCCGGGCCTTGTGCAATCCCAATGAGGCTTTTACTTTCAATAACTTGAGCACAGATTCGTCGAGCCGCGCCGAGGAGATTTCTCCGCTCTTCACCGCCGCCATCATCGCTTTGTACGACGCGTCTAGGTCGGCAGGGATCAGCAGGATGTCGTTGCCCGCTTTGAACGCCTCCACCGCGGCCCGGCCAACATTCTGCGCGTAAAGCCGTGTCAGTCCAGCCATGTCGAGCGCGTCCGTGATCACGATGCCGCGGAATTTCATCTGCTTTTTCAGCAGGTCGGTGACCACCAGAGTTGAAGTCGTGGCCACCCGATTCGGGTCCGGCTCGAGCGCCGGCACACTGACGTGCGCCACCATGACCGAATCGACGCCCGCCGCGATCGCCTGCTCGAACGGCGGCAATTCGATCGACTTCAGGTGCGCGAGATCACCATTCACGCGCGCCACGCCAAGATGCGAATCGGTATCCGTGTCGCCGTGTCCGGGAAAGTGCTTGGCCGTAACCAGCATCCCGCCCTGGTGCGCGCCCTGGATGTAGGCCGCTACCAAATCCCCAACCTGCTTCGGATCCTCGCCAAACGACCGCGTGTTGATGATCGGGTTCGCCGGGTTCGAGTTCACGTCGGCATCGGGAAAAAAATTCCAGTGAATGCCGATTGCGCGCGACTCCTGCGCGGTAATTCGGCCGAAGGCGATCGCATTGTCATGATTGCCGGCGGCGCCAAACGCCATCGCATGCGGAAACGGCGTCGGGCCATGCAGGCGAATGGTCAGGCCGCGCTCAAAATCGGCGGCGAAGATCAGCGGCAGCGGCGAATCGCTCTGCAGGCGGTTGAGCAGCAGCGCCGCTTCCGAAGGCTCGCTCTTCTGCAGAATTCCGCCCTCGTACGGGACGGTCATCGTGAATCCGCCGACGTGATATTTGCGGATCTCGTCGCGCAGCTGCTCGTAGTCGGCGCTCTCAGCATTCAGAAACTGCGCCCGTACCCACACGTTGAAGAGCTGGCCTACCTTTTCTTCAGTGGTCAGCTTATGCAGCGTCTTCTCCGCCCATTTTTCGCCATCGCGGTCGAGATGGATGGGGCCAGGCTTCAGATAAGGCTCTTTACCTTTGGGAGCGCTCTTGGAAGCGGCGGCAGAAAAACTGGAAAGCGTCATGACAATGACGAAGACCCGGAAAACACTGCTTTGCATAGTCGAGAACGATAGCAGGAGGAGCCAGAAGGCGCCAGGGTTCTGGCGTGGCAAAAGGAACGCCGGTGGCCCAGAGTTGGTGCGTTTCCAACTCTGAGTGCGGTGCCCGGCAAGATTCCGCGCCATTGCCGTACCCTACGCCGAAAACATCCCGCGCGAGCAAGCAACGGGAACAGAACCTTCCCCCAGTTCGCGCTCCACGTTCACCCGTCACACCCGCACTGTGACATCTGACCTGGCCCCCGCGCCACTTACTAAGTCCCACTAACTCGTTGCACGTGTCTCAGACGACACCGGCGACGAAGGAATTCATCGCGCCTCACCCAGAGCAGCGCGCTAACTCCTTTGTTGCCAAGATTATGACCTTTAAGTTCTTTGAAATTTTAGATTTTGTGTCGCAATTCTTGCGAACTCGCTGATTCTGAAAGATCAAGGGAGGGGGGGGTACCCTTACTAGCGTCAACCTGAGTCTCTATCAGGTCAAGAAGCCTGCTTGGCGTAGTATCCCGCTTGCCCTCTTTTACGTCCCCGGAGCCAGATTCTTCGCTCGGAAAGGACTTGGCTAAGAACGATTTAGCCTTCGAGGGCGCCACCTGAGTATTCGACGGCCCGCGCTTCGATTCCCGGATCGTCCCCGAAGCCTTCGAGCCAGTGCACCTCCGCCTCGCGGCGAAACCAGGTGAGCTGGCGCTTGGCGTAGTTGCGATGCGCCTGTTGCGCGGCCGCAACCGCGGCCTCGCGCGTCAGTTCGCCGCGCAAAAATTGCACCGCTTGCTTGTAGCCGAGAGAGTTCAGCGCGCGCGCCGAGTCGCCATAGGCGGCAAGCAAGCGTTCGGTCTCTTCGACCAGCCCTTGCTCAAACATCTTCGTCGCCCGCTGGTTGATGCGCTGGTAGAGCCGCTCCCTGTCCGGATTCAGGCCAATTCGCAAAATGCGGAACCCAGTCAGTGCATCGCGCCCGAGTTTCCATTGTTCCGTCATCGGTTGGCGCGCGGCGAGCGAGACCTCAATCGCGCGGATCAACTTCGGCGCGTCGTTCGCATGAATCTTTTCCGCGGCCGTTGGATCGAGCTTGCGCAAAATTCCATGCAGATGACTCGCCCCCTTCTTCGCCGCACGTTCGCGCAGCCGTTCGCGCAGCTCTTCCGAACGCTTTGGCCCGGGAAACAAACCGTAAAGCAGCGCGCTCAAGTAAAGTCCTGTGCCTCCGCTCACAATCGGCACGTGGCCGCGCGTCTTGATCTCTTCCAGCACGCTGCGCGCCTGTCGCGCATATTCACCAGCAGTGATGAAGCCGGTCGGTTCCACGACATCGAACAAATGATGCGGCGCGCGCGCACGCTCAGCTGCGTTCGGTTTGGCCGTGCCGATCTCGAACTCGCGCACCATCGCCACCGAATCGCAGTTCACGATCTCGCCCCGAAACTTTTCGGCAAGCGCCAGCGACAGCGCGGTCTTGCCGCTCGCGGTAGGGCCAACGATGACTACGAGGAGAGGGTCGCGCACAATCAGCGGAATAACTGGTGGATGGAGTTCCAGTACCGCAGCAGAATCAGAATGAGGAGCACCACCGCGATGATTAACAGTCCGGTCGTCTCCGCCGCATACACGTGATGCTGATGGACGTGTTCCGAACGCGGTTTTTCCGGATTGGCGGGAACCACAACCATATTGTAGCGCCGCCGGGATGCGGGGGAATGCAGTTGGTAATCCCAGGCCTTCAGCGCGACCGCCGCCCTTCGCCTCACGCGCGAAACGCATCCCTTCGCGGTGTTAAACTGCGCGTTCACAGGTATGCCAAGTTTTACGGCGAGAATTGTGCGGTTTGGGATCTTCGAAGCCGATCTCGCGTCCGGCGAGCTGCGCAAGAACGGCGTCAAAATCCGCCTGCAGGAGCAGCCCTTCCAGGTGATGGTGGCGTTGCTGGAGCGGGCCGGCGAAATGGTCTCGCGCGAAGAGTTGCAGCAACGGCTGTGGCCTTCCGACACCTTCGTTGATTTCGATCACAGCCTGAACACCGCGGTGAACAAGTTGCGCGAGGCACTGAGCGATTCGGCGTCGAATCCGCGCTTCGTGGAGACGGTAGCGCGCCGCGGGTATCGCTTCATCGCGCCGATCGAGATTGTTGAAGGCGTCAGCGCAAAGCCGCAGGTCCCCAGCGCGGAGTCGGCTGCTTCCTCTGCCGTTGCGTCCGCGCCTGAAGCCGGGGAGACGGCGGACATTGCCGCTCAGCCGATTTACCCCGGACTCGACGTCCCCACGCCTCACCGTGGCTTGACTCGCGGACTTTTCGCGTTGATCCAGGTGATGTACCTGATCTTCTACGTGGTGGCGTTGGCGCGCTTCGGCGAAGTCCGGCGCATTGCCGATTCGTTTCTCCCCGGCTGGGGAGCGGCTGCCATCATCACGGCCGTGCTCGTGACGGCGGGAATTGGGATCCCGCTGCGCTTGTTTTTGTTATCTTCGGTGGCGTTCGACCATCGCGGTTTGGGCGAGAAGTTCCGGCTGCTCTTCCCCGGCATTCTTGCGCTCGATCAACTCTGGGCAATCGCGCCTTTCCTGACGGTGGAAGTCATCGGCTTTGGGGCCGCCTTTGCCGTCTGTGCGGCCCTGCTCTATCTGCCCTTCGGGGAGCGCAGCCTGATCCGGATGACCTACGTCACGGAAAAGCCAAGTGCCCGGCCGGGATCACAATAACGTTGCCGGACTCCGCCGCGTTTTAAATTCGGAACGCCGGGCATTGAAAGGGCCTAGAGACGAAATCGGGGAACCTTGCTCACGACCGCTGCGTACCACCGTCTGAAGGTGCGGGGGACGAAGTGTGCCCGCGCCTCTGGGGTTGATCCGGCCCCGAAGGAGAAACGATGAAACGAGCGAACTGCCGGTTCTTGTTAGTGTTCGTAGCATTGACCGCGTGCGCGGCGATGGCGTCCCCGCAGGAGTGGAACAAGACCTTTACGGTCACCGGGCGTCCCGATCTGCGCATTGAGACCTCCGACGCCAGCATTCACGTGGATACCTGGGATCAAAAGACGGTTGAGGTACGGGTCACCTCGCAGAAGTGGGGCTTCGGCCAAGGCGGCCTCGAGGTTACCGATCATCAGAACGGAGACTCCGTCGAAATCGATGTGCGCTCGCCGCGCGGCGTGCACATCGTGAGCATCGGCGATCACCGGGTGATAGTCGAGGTGCGTATGCCGCGCGAAGGCAAAGTCCGCCTCCATACCGGCGATGGCGAAGTTCGTGTCGCCGGCTTGAAAGGCGAAATGGATATTGAGACGGGCGATGGCCGTGCGGTGTTCGATGGCGTCGATGGCCGGTTGCGCGCTCGCACCGGCGATGGTCGCATCGAAGCCCGCGGCCGATTCGATGTGCTTGAATTGCACACCGGTGACGGTCGCATCGACGCGGAAGCTGTTTCGGGATCTACCGTCGGCTCGAGTTGGGAACTACAGACTGGCGATGGTTCCGTGGGATTGAATGTGCCGGAGACTCTGGCGGCTAATCTCGACCTGCACACCAACGACGGCCACATCACACTCGAGATGCCGGTAACTGTGCAGGGGCACTACGATACCAACCGGATTGAAGGCAAGTTGAATGGCGGTGGAGGTACTTTGCGCGTTGAGACTGGAGATGGATCGATCCGCATTGGCCGAGCTACCGCTTCACTCTAAGAAGTTTTGAAGTCGGGAACGCGGCCAAAGTCCCGATTTGAGGTCAGAGGATGATGGGAGTGCGGGGGCGTTGGGCTCTTTTTGTGGGAGTGGCAACAGTCTTTACGTGTGGGCTGGCGCTCGCGCAGAAGGCTAACCAGAACCAGCCAGTCCTGAATCCGTCGTTCATGGATCGCTCGGCCGATCCGTGCGTTGATTTCTTTACCTACTCCTGCGGCGGATGGATCAAGAACAATCCTATTCCTCCCGATAAATCCGCCTGGGGTATCTATTACGAAGTTGCCGATGCCAATCGCGCCGAATTACGCGGCTTGCTGGAAGCGGCTGCCGATACGGGAAGCGCGCGCAATGCCTACACCCAGAAAATCGGCGATTACTACGCCTCGTGCATGGACGAGAAGGCGATCGAAGCGCTTGGCGCGCAACCGCTGCAGCCGGCGCTGAAGCAGATCGATGCATTACAAGACAAGAAACATCTCGCCTCAATGGCCGCCGCCATGGCCCGCCACGGTATCCTGTTCGCGTTCAGCTCGAGTCCGGATTTGCGGGATGCTGACCGCGATGTCGCTGACCTTAGCCAGGGCGGACTCGGGCTCCCCGACCGCGATTTCTATTTCAATAAAGGTGAAGAATCCGAGAAACTGCGCGTCGCCTACGTCGCCCACGTGACCAGAATGTTCGAACTGCTGGGCGACAGCCCGCAGAAGGCGGCGGCTGAAGCCGCGACCGTCATGCGCATCGAGACAGCCCTGGCAGACGGTTCGATGACCCTGGTCGAGCAGCGCGATCCGAAAAAGCTGGACCATACGCTCAGCGTCTCCGAACTCCGGCAGATTTCTCCTTCGTTTGATTGGAGCACTTATTTCGCGGAAGTAGGACTTCCAAAACTGAACTCCCTGAACGTGCAAGAGCCGGATTTTTTCCGGAATCTCAACCGGCTCATCGAAAAGGAGAGCCTCGAAGACTGGAAGAGCTATCTGCGCTGGCACTACGTGCACGCCAGCGCACCCCAGCTTTCTTCGGCCTTTGTGAATGAGAACTTCAATTTTTACGGCAAGACCTTGTCGGGGCAGGAACAGATTTCGCCGCGCTGGAAGCGCTGTGTCAGTGATGTCGATTACGCACTCGGTGAAGCGTTAGGCCAGGCGTACGTCGAGAAATATTTCAGCCCGGAAGCCAAGCAGCAGGCGCTGAAGATGGTCAAAGAGATCGAAGCCGCAATGGGTGAGGACATCGAGTCGCTTACCTGGATGAGCGCCGGGACTAAAAAGAACGCATTGGAGAAATTGCACGCGGTCGCGAACAAGATTGGCTATCCCGACCACTGGCGCGATTACACGAACCTGGCCATTGCGCGTGGCGATCATTTTGGCAATTCGGAACGCGCCCGCAGATTTGAGTTCAACCGTGAGCTGGCCAAGGTCGGCAATCCGGTGGATCGAGGCGAGTGGGGCATGACGCCTCCGACGGTGAACGCAGAGTACGAACCTCAGCGCAACGACATCAACTTCCCGGCGGGAATTCTGCAGCCGCCGCTGTTCAATCCGGCTTCCGATGCGGCGCCCAACTACGGCAATACTGGCGGCACCATCGGACATGAATTGACTCACGGCTTCGATGACGAAGGCCGCCAGTTCGACGCGAAAGGCAACCTGCGCGATTGGTGGACGCCTGCTGACGCCCAGGCCTTCGAAGAGCGCGCAAGCTGTATTTCCGATCAATATTCGAAGTACGTCATCATCGACGACATCAAGATCAACGGCAAGTTGACATTGGGCGAAGATGTGGCCGATCTTGGCGGCTTAATGCTCGCTTACATGGCTTGGAAGCAGGATACGAAGGGACAGACTCTCGACCCCATCGATCAACTCACCCCCGATCAGCGCTTCTTCGTGGGCTACGCGCAGAGTTGGTGCGGAAGCACTCGCGACGCCGAAAAGCGCGTGCTCGCGACCACCGATCCGCATTCTCCCGACAAGTACCGCACCAACGGTGTTGTCAGCAACATGCCGGAGTTCCAGCAGGCATTCCAGTGCAAAACAGGTGCGCCGCTCGCACCCGAGAAGCGCTGCAGAGTGTGGTGAACGGCGCGGTGCGATGTTCATGAATGCCGACGCAAGCAAGAAGAGCGGGCTTCAGGGCCGCGTAAGGTCCGTCTTAGTGTGAGGTTTTAGCCCCTGTGGTTGCTTTCTTCCGCGGCAATCGCTGAGCCTGCCGTCAGTCCGAGGCTTAGCGAAGGTCGCCCGGGCTAGGGTTGTAATAGAACGAGAAACGGAGCGCGAGAAACGGTCCCTTGAATTCCGTCGGGAGCGGCGCGAAAGGGTTTGAAGCTGTAATTCCACCCCAAGCTGCACGGTCGAGAGCCACGTCGCCGGAAGTGCCAAATAAACGCATCCCGCTGACCGTTCCATCTTTCAAGATCACAAACTCTATCGAAACTTTCCCCTTCTTCCACTTCGCCGACTCGGGAATGATCGTGTACCAGTTCCGGCGCACATCCTGGACGACGCGATTGAGATAAGGCCCGAAGTCCACGCCCATTGTGTCGCTGAGAACTTCGAGATTGCCCTGCGCTCTGGCACCGCCGCCGAGATTCGCGCCAAAATCGCCACCTTCGCCGACTTGAGGTCCGTTACGCCCCGCTGCCACCGCCGCGGCCGCCTGACTGGTTTGCGAGCCAACGTACCCGCCGGCTTTGAAAGGATTGGGTGCGGGCTGCTGGTTCTGCTGCTGCGGATGCGCCGGTATCTGTAATTGCGCCGTTTGATTGTTTTGCGGCGGCGGACTTGCTTGCGCGGACTGCTGCTGCGACTGCGCCGGCTGCGCGGGGTTTTGCTGCGGCGATGGCTGCTGCTGCTGCCCTTGTTGTGGCGGCGGAGCTTGCATACCCGGACGTCCCGCGCGCGCCGCGTCGATGATCTTGCGCAATTCCTTCGGATCGAGCTGCGGTGTCTTTGAAGTGGCGATGCGATCCTTATCCGAAATAATATTTGTGTCCGGGCGCTTGGTCGGCTTCTGCAAATCCGGCGGCAACTCCAGGAAGGTGAGGTCTTTATCCTTCATCGGGTCGCGCAGCGCCAGCGCTCCGATCGGCCGCTTGGGTACGTAGACAATCAGCAGAATCAAAATCAGGTGGACAACTACGGAGAGCCAAGCCGCCTCGCGCCGCCGCGAGCGGGTCAGATCCTCTTGGAGGAATAACAGAATCTGGGGAACGGCATCTTCGTCGAAATGCCGGTAGGCTGTCTCCCAATGCCGCGCATCGTAAAGATCCGGATGCTCCCGCGCCCCCGGGTCGGGCGATGTCTGGGGCTCCTTCGACGGCGTCTGGGTGTAGGGCATGGTCCGGCTTTGCGCTTAGACACAATCAGAAGAGCATCGGGGTTGCAGAAATCGGCACAGCTCTCCCCAGGCGATTGTGGCCTTTGACTACTATTCTCGCATCTTTTCGTGAAAACCGCTAAGCCGCGACAGTCGTACAACTTAGGGTTCCCCAAGTGTAAGTACAGCACGCCGGCAAGGGTCGGTCCAAGTCAAAAATTGTAAAAATTCCTAGCTACATCAAAAATTAGGGAGCCAGTTGCTCGAGACGGATGCTCTCCCCGTGCTCGCGAATCTTCTCGACCACTTCGATGGCAAGCGCCAAAGCGCGTCGGCCATCGGAGAGAGAAACCAGCGGTTCGGTTCTGGCACGCACGGCATCCAGAAACGACTTCAGCTCTGCCAGAAGCGGCTCTTCGCTGATGATCGGCGGCCTCGTCATCCCGATCTGCGGATTCACTGACGGATTTGAGGGCAGCGCTCCCTCCTCAGCCACGGTGAAGACCAGGACGTCTTGCCGGCTGTAATCGAGCGAGACGTACTGCCGAGGCTGAAAGAAGCGCAATTTCCGCACGCGTTCGGTCGAAACCCGGCTCGCCGTAAAATTCGCCACACAGCCCGACTGGAACTCCAGCCGCACGTTCGCGATATCCGTTTTCCCCGAGAGAATCGGCAAACCGACGGCCCGCAACTCCTTCACTGGCGAATGTACGAAGGCCAGAACGATATCGAGATCGTGGATCATCAGGTCGAGAACCACGTCCACATCGAGCGAGCGCGGCGTGAACATGCTCAGCCGGTGGACTTCAAAGAACATGGGCTGCGTGATCAGCGGAATGGTCGCGCGCACGGCTGGGTTGAATCGTTCCAGATGGCCGACCTGCGCAACGCGCCCGCGCTGCCGCGCGAGTTGCACCAGTTGATCCGCTTCGGCGAGCGAAGCCGCGATGGGCTTCTCGATCAGAACATCGACGCCCGCATTCATCAACGCGCGCGCCACTTCCAGATGATGCACGGTTGGGACCGTGACCGACGCTGCTTGCAGTTCGTTGTGCGTAGTGAGCAGTTGCTCGAGCGATCCGAACGAGCGGCAATCGAACTCGCGGGCTACCGCGTCCGCGCGGGTGGGGTCATGGTCGACGACTCCCAGAAGCCGAACCGGCGCTCCATCTTTTTCGAGCTGCTTGTAAACGCGGGCATGGTTGCGGCCGAAGGCGCCCACGCCAATGACCGCAACTGGAATCATCGAGTCCGAAGTCAGGCTGCCGTTCCTGCGGCCAGTTGCCGCCGATCCACGATTCTAACCAGAGCGAAAGCAAAACGATAGAAGGAAGTATCTATGGGGCGTGCCTGCCGGCGGCCTGCTCCCAAATTGCGTGCTGCCAATCGCGATGGTGCCGTCTTTCGCGCTGTTTGCGCGATTAAGAGTGTAGATTCTCGCTCATTCGTGCGTGTTTCGGTTCGCCTTCTTGCTCTCCATTCCGCTGTGCTTTAGTCTGAGCTTCCGCCATGGAGCATCCGTGTTCAAAATGCGGCGCCCTCGTGATCGACGGGACCCCGTTCTGCGCGCAATGCAAATCTCCTCAGATCCGGGTGCCCGGCTTTGAAGCTGAAGGCGAAGCTCCGGATCCTGGTTTAGCAAGCGAAACCCGTCCGGGAGATTCAAGCAGTTCAGTTCGCGCCGGGATTCTTGTCCGCCCGCGAGCTGTACTTTGGCACCAGGCATTGCCTGCGGCGGCGATGGGCGGGGTCATTTCGATTGTGACCGTGCTTCTCCTGCCCATCATGGGTTGGGGGCCAGCGTATGTCCTGGGAGGAGCGGTCGCCGTCTTTATTTACCGTTTGCGGGCACGCAATGTCGTGCTGACGCCGGGCGCGGGCGCCAAGGTCGGCGCCGCCAGCGCGGGTTTCGGCTTCGGCATCATGGCCATCATCCTCGTCGGAACCTACGTCTATCATCCCGACGATCTCCGCAAGCTCATGACCGACACCATCACGCAGATGACCGCACGAGGAGCCGATCCCCAGGCGGCGCAGCAGATGATGGAATTGTTGAAGACACCCGAAGGCCTCGGACTGTTTGTCGCCTTCAGCCTGTCGATGTTGTTCCTCGTCTTTGTGATTGCCTCGAGTGTGGGCGGGGCCTTGTGCGCTTCCTGGTTGCGCCGCCGCTGAATATCTCTTGACGGCTCGGTACGCCTCGCTCGAAGCGCAGCTGCTATTCTCTCGGGGTGTCTGAGCCCAGGACTTCCGATCCCGGCCTCTGCTGCGACTGCCGGCACGCTCGCCGCATCGAGTCCGATCGCGGCTCGATTTTCTGGCAGTGCCAACTCAGCTTCTCCGATTCGCGATTTGCCAAGTACCCGCGCCTCCCAGTCAGGCAGTGTTCGGGATACGAGCGTGCCTCCGAGTCCACAGAAGTCCTCGACGACCGGCACTCAACCTAGCTGGTTTAGGCGATCTGATCGTGGCGCAAGAGCGCGAAATCGATGAAGTAGCCAATCCCAATGAACAGCGGAATCGCGCCAAATGCCGCCGCACCCCATGCGTCGGAGTCCATCCGCGCCAGCAGCGAGAAGGTCGCAATGTATCCCAGTGCGCCCGCTACCAGCAGAATGCCCGACCGACGCGAACGGGCGGCATGCGGCAAATCCGGTTCCATAGGAACGTTGACGCCGCGCGCCAGCGCCGCCATCCGCTCATCCGAGCGCAGCTTGCGCACCCGGTAGAAGGTGTAGAGCCCGGCCATCGGAATCCCCAACGTCATCACCACCGCCGCCAAAGCAACCAGATCGTGATCCATAAAAGCTCCTTGCCGCGGCCAGGGTGCTCCCCGGTCCGCCTTTCCACCCAACAATACGCAGGCTCACGGTCAGAAGTTCCGCTCCAAAGCCTGCTTTCGAGTCTTTCGTTGTGCGCTCGTACCCGGATTTCGCCCGATCTTGACGCGAAAACGACGGCGTTTACTGCGAAATTCCCCCCGGCCGCTTATGGTGGCGATGGAAAAGAGAGCGGCGGGCGGTCCGGTCTCCTTGCTGCACAGCGCGCTCAACGCGTATGATGCACCGTTTATGTCTTCCCAGGCAGAACGCAATCCTTCGGTGCACGAAAAGGTACAGCTCATGTCCGCCTCGGAGATCGAGCGGACCCTGGTGCGTCTCGCTCACGAGATCATCGAGAAAAGTAATGGCAGCACCGACCTCGGGTTGGTAGGGATCCGCCGCCGCGGCGTGCCCCTGGCGGAGCGCCTGGCCAAGACCATCGAGCGCATCGAGAAAAGGCCAGTGCCCATCGGCATCCTGGATATCACGCTCTATCGCGACGATCTCTCGACGCTCGGCCCCAAACCGCTCGTGCAGAAGGGCGACATCGGTTTTCCGGTCACGGGCAAGACCATCATCCTGGTCGATGACGTTCTGTACACCGGTCGCACCGTGCGGGCCGCCATGGACGCCTTGTTCCGCGAGGGGCGCCCGAAACAAGTTCGGCTGTGCGTGCTCATTGATCGCGGTCACCGCGAGTTGCCCATCGAAGCCAGCTTCGTGGGCCGCGCCGTGCAAACGACCGCGCGCGAAATTATCGAGGTACGTTTGAAGGAAATCGATCGCAAAGATCAAGTGATGTTGATGGAAAAAGAGTAGGTGGATGGGAAGAGGCACGAACGGGAAGGGCACGACTTCAGTCATGCCGTCCAAGGGCTTATATAAACCGCGGCGTGAGCCGCTGAGGTTCATCCTCAAACCTTCAACTGAGATTCGAACACTGCTTTTGCTCTGCTGAGCCGGCCAGGCAAATCGCGATGACAAACCAGGCAACGCGCGGTTCCCTCCTCGGAATCGAGCGCATGGAAGCACCGGAACTCCTGAAAATCCTGAACTTCGCGCGCCGCATGAACCCGCAGAAGCCTCGTCCGCTTCTGCGCGGCAAGCGCGTCGTGCTGCTCTTCTATGAAGCCTCCACGCGCACCCGCTCGTCGTTTGAGATCGCCGCGAAGTCTCTTGGCGCCATCACCACGCTGGTGCTTTCGAGTGGGTCGAGCATCGAGAAAGGCGAGTCGGTCATTGACACCGGTTACACGCTGCGCGCGGTTGGCGCCGACATCATCGTGATCCGTCATCCCTCGGCGGGCGCACCGTTGCTGATGGCGCAGAATCTCGACATTCCCGTGATCAATGCCGGCGACGGCATGCACGAGCATCCTTCCCAGGCGCTGCTCGATGCCTTCACCATTCTCAAGCACAAGAAAACGCTCAAAGGCCTGAACGTCGTGATCATCGGCGATATCCTGCATAGCCGGGTCGCACGCTCCGCGAGTTATCTGCTGACGAAATTCGGATCGAAGGTGACCTATTGCGGCCCGCCCGAGTTTGTTCCGGACGTGGCCAGATCGCTCGTGCCCGGGCTGCGCATCACGCGCAACATTGATGAAGGAGTCCGCGGCGCCGATATCATCATGCTGCTGCGCGTGCAAAGCGAACGCTTGGCGGGCATGAAGATCCGCTTGAGCGATTACATCGAGAAGTACCAGATGACGGCCGCTCGCGCGAAGCTGGCGAACAAGAACGCGATCATCATGCACCCGGGCCCCATCATTCGCGGCCTGGAATTGACCGCCGACGTCGCCGATGCAACAAACTCCGTCATCGTGGATGAAGTTCGTAACGGTGTCCCCACGCGCATGGCGATCCTGGCCCGCGCTGCCGGAAAGATGAAGTGAGAGTTAGCCCCAGATTGCGCAGATGAACGCTGATTGAAGAAAAGGGCGGCGTTCGGCATTGACACGAATCAATCTATGAAATCGTTACTTATCAAAGGCGGCCACCTCATCGATCCAGCACAAAGAATCGATGCGCCCATGGACATCCTGCTCCGCGACGGCCGGGTCGCCGAAGTCGCCCCGCCCGGCCAAACCAAATCTTCCGCCGAAGAAAAATTCGACGCGCGCGGCTTGATCGTTGCTCCCGGCTTCATCGATCTGCACGTCCACCTGCGCGAACCGGGGCAGTCGTACAAAGAAACGATCGCGTCCGGCACCGCCGCTGCCGCCGGCGGCGGCTTCACCAGCGTCTGCTGCATGCCCAATACAAATCCCATCGTCGATTCTGCCGAGTGGGTGAATTGGATGCTGCGCCCCGAGCGCGGCGCCGTGGTTAACGTCTTTCCGCTCGCCGCTGCCACCAATGCTTCGAAAGGAGCGGTGCTCACCGACTTTCGCGGCCTGCAGCGCGCGGGCGCGGTCGCGGTCACCGACGACGGCAAACCCATCCTCGATACCGATGTCATGCGGGAATGCCTGCGGCTCAGCGGCGAGCTCAGCTTACCTGTCGTGCAGCACGCGGAAGACACGCGCGTCACGGAAAATTGCCCGATGAACGAAGGCCCCACCGCATTTCGCCTGGGTTTGCGCGGGTGGAAGGCCGAAGCCGAGGCCAGCATTGTCGATCGCGATGTTCAACTGACCGTCGAACACCCCAATGCGCGCCTTCATGTGGCACACCTCTCCGCCGCCGGCTCGCTGAAAGCCGTCATCCGCGGCAAGCGCGCGAAAGCCCGCGTCACCTGTGAAGTGACGCCCCACCATTTCGCGCTCACCGATGAGGCGGTCGGCGACTACAACACCAATTGCAAAATGAATCCGCCGCTGCGCTCGTCAGAAGATGTGCAAGCGATTCTTGCCGCGCTCGCCGACGGTACCATCGACGCCATCGCCACCGATCACGCGCCGCACGCGCGCCATGAAAAAGAAGTCGAGTTCGAGCGCGCCGCCTTCGGCATCATCGGCCTCGAAACTGCTCTCGGCCTTGCCATCGCCAAACTTCATCGCGAGCACAGGATTCCGTTAGCGCGCATCGTAGAGTTGTTCACCGCAGGTCCGGCCCGCGTCTTCGATCTTCGGGGCCGCGGCACGCTCTCCCCTCGCGCGCATGCCGACGTCACCATCTTCGACTCTAAAAAGAGATGGACTTACGATGTCTCAAAGTCGCGCTCGCTGTCGCGCAACTCACCCTTCGACGGAGGGCAATTCACGGGGAAAGCGGTGGCGACGATTGTGGCCGGGAAAATCGTGTACCGGGCCGATTGAAGGACTGGAAACTCTTATGTCTCTATTACATTCCGGCGCCTCCAACTACATAGGCGCAAGCGATGCTGCAGCGGCAGTGGCTTGGTATATCGAAAAACTAGGCGTTGAGAAAATGAAGGCCGAAGTGGACGACTGCCCGAATTGTGTTGCGCTCGGTTTCGGCAAACAAACGTATGCCGTCACAATCGGTGCCGAGGTGCCGCAGGAACAAATAGACGAATGCACACATTCCTTGTTCACGAACCATATCGAAAAAGCTCGCAAATGGCTCTCATCAAGAGATTTGGATGTCGGGCAGATCCAGGAAGACCGTCAGGGCACACGCTTCTTCGAAATGCGCGATCCTGAAAACAACGTGATTGAGATCACGGAAGAGCCCTGAGCGAGTAGTTGCGACCGGCACCGGACGGCCGAAGGCTTTCCACGCCGGGTCGCTTCAGCGGCCACAGAGACTAGCCCCGCGCTTCAGCGGGGGTACCAATGCCCACCACGCCTAAAAGTCCGGTGGACGACACCTCAACCCTGCACTCTTCACCCCAGAATCCCCATCTTCTTGCCAACTTTTTTGAGCACCTCGAGCGCCTGGTTCAGCTCGTCGTCAGTGTGCGTTGCGGTCATGATGGTTCGCACCCGTGCTTTACCTTCAGGCACGGTTGGGAACGCGATGCCGGTGCCGAGCACGCCTTCTTTGAAAAGCTCGCGCGAAAATTCCATGGTGCGCGCGCCGTCGCCGATGATGATGGGCGTGATCGGCGTCTCGCTCGCCGGTGTGGTCTTGCCTCCGATGTCAAAGCCCAGCGCCCCCAATTCTTTTTTCCAGAAGCGTGTGTTCTCCCATAGCTGCTCGATGCGCTCCGGCTCGTCTTGCAGAACATCGAAGGCAGCGATGCAGGTCGCCGCTACCGATGGCGGGTGCGAAGTCGAGAACAGAAACGGTCGCGCGCGATGATAAAGAAAGTCGATGAGGTCACGCGTGCCGCAAACATATCCTCCTAACGCGCCGATGGCCTTCGAAAGCGTGCCCACCTGAATGTCGACGCGGCCATGAACATCAAAGTGATCGACGGTGCCGCGGCCCGCCCGGCCCAGAACGCCGGACGCGTGCGCGTCATCGACCATCATGATGGCGCCATACTTCTCAGCGAGCTCGCACAACCCAGGCAGCGGCCCGATGTCGCCGTCCATCGAGAAGACGCCGTCGGTGATCAACAGCTTCTTGCCGGGCTGATCTTTCACGCTGGCGAGTTGCTCTTCCGCGTGCGCCAGGTCCTTATGATTGAAGACCAGAATTTTCGCGCGCGAGAGCCGCGCGCCGTCGATAATCGATGCATGGTTGAGCTGGTCGGAAATGATGAAGTCTTCCTTGCCCAGCACCGCCGACACCGTGCCCGCGTTCGCCGCAAAGCCTGACTGAAACACCACGCACGCTTCGACGTTTTTGAAGCGCGCGATTTTTTCTTCCAGCTCCATGTGAATCTTCATCGTGCCCGCGATGGTGCGCACCGCGCCCGAACCCACGCCGAATTTCTTCGTTGCATTAAGCGCCGCTTCGCGTAGCTTGGGGTGCGTGGTCAGGCCGAGGTAATTATTCGAAGCGAGATTGATGACCTTCTTCCCGTCGAACGTGCACTCGGGCGCTTGCTCGTCATCGAGGACGCGCAGCTTGAAGTACGTGCCCTTGGCCTTGAGCGCGTTGAGTTCGTCGGTGAGATAGGCGAGCGGATTGGTGCGGGTAGCAGTGGTCATGAGGACTCCAGGCGTTCAGTCTTTCAGTCGGTCGATTAGAACACAATCGGGTACCCGGTCTCGATGCTGGCCACGCACAGGCTGCGCATGTTGTTGAAGAATTCTTTTTCGTGGTCCGAGAGAATGTCGCGCGAGTGAAGAATCGTGTCGACCTCTTCGAGGAGCTGCGGGACCTGCTTAACAGGGATCGAGTCGCCGCAGTGCGTGCCGTCGTAGATCACTTGCTCAAGCAGAATCGGAAAGCGCGGCCCGGGTTTGCCTTGCAGATGAGAAATCAGCTCGCGCAGGCGCTTGAGGAAGGTAATGTTTCCAAGGAATGTCTCGAAAGCGTAGCCGCTGTGCTCGCAGGAATGCTCCAACCATTCGTCGTGCGCGGCTAAGTCTTTGTCCGTTGGATCGCCCGTGAGAAAAGGCTCGCCGTATTCGTCGAAAGCGAGGCGCTCGGGAAACGGGTGCGGCTTCGCCTTGCCGTCCCGGATACATGTGCAACGCACGCGAGCATCAAGGCTCATAGTCTTATGTGAAGTCGTCCGCGATCCGCGTTATTCCGCGGTGAGGCCGTTATCTCGTTCCGTTCGGGTACACCAGAATCTTGCTGGCCTCGCCGGTCTTCAACCGCTCCATGGCTTTCGGAAAATCTTTGATGCCGATCCGATCCGTGATCACAGGATGGAGATCGAGCTTGCCGGCCTTAAGTAGCGCGGTCATCTGGAACCAGGTCTGGTACATCCGGCGACCGTTGATGCCCTGGATGGTGATGCCCTTAAAAATGATGTCTTCGGAAAAATTCAGCGAGATCGGCTTCGAGGTCAGGCCCAGCAGCGACACGCGGCCGCCACGGCGCACGATATCGAACGCGGTGCGAATCGCGTCGGGATGGCCAGCCATCTCGAGCACGGCGTCGACGCCCAATCCGTTAGTCCGGTCGGCGACAATCTTCCGCACGTCTTCTTTGGAGGGATCGATCGCAAGGTCCGCATGCATCTGCTTCGCGATGTTGCGGCGATGTTCGTTGACCTCGATGGCGAACACCTGCGCCGCGCCGCAGGCGCGCGCGACCGCGATCGCGAACAGTCCGATCGGCCCGCAGCCAGTGATGGCGATCGTTCGTCCAGCAACTTCGCCCGCCAACACGGTGTGCACTGCGTTGCCGAGCGGATCGAGGATTGAGGCGTATTCCGGCGGGATCTCCGGATCGAGCTTCCAGATGTTCGATTCGGGGATGACGACGTATTCAGCGAAGGCGCCGTCGGCATCGACGCCGATGATCTTCACGTTCTGGCAGATATGTGCTTCGCCGGTGCGGCACAGCAGGCATTTGCCGCAGGCCACGTGCATCTCGGCCGAGACGAAATCGCCCGGCTGGACGCTGGTGACTTCATCACCGAAAGCGACCACCTCGCCGCAGAATTCGTGACCGGGAATCAGTGGAGGGTGAATGCGACCTTGGGCCCAGCGGTCCCATTGATAGATGTGCAGGTCGGTGCCGCAGATGGAAGCGACCTTCACCTTGACGAGAACATCGGTGCGGCCGTACTTCGGGATTTTTACCTCGCGAACTTCAGCGCCGGGCGCGGCCTCCGGCTTGACCACTGCCAACATCGTATCGGCCATGAATGCGAATCCTTTCCGCGCAGCCCGGGAGGAAAGATCAAGAAGGCTCCGGCACTGCGGGCAAACAGAAAATTTTAGCACCGCAAGCGCACTTCAAATGTGACGAGAGCTGCTTGAAACCGACCGCTTGGTTGGGAGTCGATTCAGACTCCCTGCTTGGCCGATGATTTTGGAGGAACGACCTTATACTCTTCCGACTTTCCGCGCGGCACGCTCAGCGTGTTCCACTCCGCCGAGCGCAGGTGCTTGGCGAGAAACACCATCTGGCCGATGTGGCACGAGTACCCCGTACGCGCCATATCCGGT
>Ga0335069_10000645_pt1 | contig 56957 bp, 51 predicted proteins | sample Lox_Sample_11_FD_206714 | JGI IMG/M metagenome (GOLD analysis project Ga0335069, IMG submission 206714) | Soil microbial communities from Loxahatchee National Wildlife Refuge, Florida, United States - Lox_Sample_1.1 | ecosystem: Environmental > Terrestrial > Soil > Wetlands | place: USA... | reverse complement strand
AAGTCGATCGCCAGCGACTGTCCCGGGACCAGCGGGTGGTGGAAGTCGATCGCGCAGTCGATGCGCAGCCGGTCGCAGGGCGAGAGAGAGGCCTCGCGGTCCCCCTCGCGCAGCATCACCGGCCGCTTGATGACCACGAACGACTTGGGCTCCTCGAGGATCCGGATGCCCGCGGAGCGAACCAGGTACAGGAAGGGGCCGGAGCTGCCGTCGAGGATGGGGACCTCGGGCCCGTCCACCTCGACACGGACGTTGTCGATGCCGAGCCCGCTCAGTGCGGCGAGCAAGTGCTCCACCGTCCCGACCCGCGCCTCGCCGCGGCCCAGGCTGGTGGCCAGGGCGGTCTCCACCACGTGCGGCGCGGTGGCTGGGATGCCCGGCGCGCCGGGGAGATCCACCCGGTGGAAGACGATGCCGTGGTCAGCCGGAGCGGGCCGCAGCGTCAGAGTGACCTGGGCGCCGGAGTGCAGTCCGACTCCCCGGGTGGCGACGGGCTGCTCCAAGGTTCGCTGGTGGAACGACGCGTCGCTCATGGGCTCCGGATGAACACCGACCTGCGTCTCGAAGTTGTGCACGGCTGGCGACTCCCCCCCGCATGCCGCAACGTGACAACGCCCGCACACTTAACCAACAGCCAGACGACCGCACAAGTGTCCGTCTTGTCGGACTTTTCTGCTGTTGAGCGTCCGACTGGGTACTTTTCTACACCTGCTGGAACCGCACCAGCACCGCCTTGGCGTGGGCCTCGTCGAACCGGCGTCCGGCCACGTCGGACCTGCGCCCCACGGCGACGAAGCAACCCTCGGCGGCCTCGGCGAATGCCCGGCACTCCTCGGCCAGGCGGGCACGGGCCATGGGGCCGGCCGGAATCGCCCCTGCTTCCCGGAGAATGGCGGCAAACTGGTCGAACGCCTGCAGGTCTCCGTACCGGAGCAGCTGGTAGCTGACGTCCTGGAAGTACGAGAGGAACGCCCCGAGCGTGTCGACCCCCTGGATGGCCTGCTCGGTCCCGGAGGTGAGCGCCTCGTCCGCCGCACGGGCGAGCTGCGCGAACACCCAGAGGTCGTTCCGGAGCCGCTGCGCCAGGATGACCGGAGAGACGAGGCGAACGAAGCTCTCGTCGGCCGGCAGACGCGCCTCGACCGCGGCCGCGAGCCGGACCACCTGGGCCTTCAAGTGCTCGGCGGCGGAGGCGCCGATGTCCAGGACCCGCTCGGGGTCGTCCGCCTCCTGCCGGAGACGCCGGCCAATCTCGTCCGCCACCCGCGAGAGGTCACGCGCGATCCGCAGGCCTGCGCCCTGGTGCCGGCGCAGCGCCACCCGCGGCGCGAGCTCGGTGCGAAGGTAACCCACCAGGGTCAACGCCTCGCTCCGCACCAGCGCCAGCACCACCCGCGCCCGCCGCTCGACCCCGCGCGGGCTGGCCCGGACATAGGCCAGGTAGTGGAGGAGCCGGAACAGCCCGAGGAAGACGGTGGTGAAGAGCCGCCGCTCCGGGTCGCCGAGTCTGCGGAGCGCGTCGAGCACCGGGACGGACTTCACCCGGTCGAACTCCAGACAGAACTCGAGCGGCCGGAACGGGCGGAAGTACTGGTTGTGGAGGATGGCCCGGAGCACGAGGTTCCCCACCTCGTGGAACACCCGGAAGCTCACCGTCTCCAGCCTGAGGAGCGAGTCCACCACGGTGCGCAGCGACTCGAAGCTCTGCCGGAGGAGGAAGAGGCTCTCCTGTGGCGTGTCCTCCTCCAGTTCCTCGTCCATCAGGGCGCGGCGGGCGCGGTCGTCCACCAGCTGCTCCTGCACATAGCGGCGGAACATCATCCGCTGGTCCTCGCCGGGGTCGAGCAGGCGCCGGGCCAGCTTGATGGCCTGCCCGAGCGCGTCGCGCACGTCGCGCAGCTCGTCCGAGAAGTCGCGGGTGACCACTGGACGGGCCACCGAGTCGATGGGGAGGTTGTGGAGCTTGAAGTACCGTTCCATGCCCCGCAGCAGCATCTCGAACTCGAACAGCCGCTCCTCGCGGCCCTCCACCCGGCAGCTCCGGAGCCAGCGCTCCCGCTCCGCCGAGAGCCCGGGGTGGGGCTGGCTGTCCCGGACCAGGTCGTGGAAGTAGTCGCGGGCGAACCGCACCTCCCCGCCCGGGCCGAGGCGCGGGAGCGGGATGGCGGGAGCGCGCGGGTCGGCGGGAGCGGTCAGAACAGCGCCCCCTGCACGTCCGCCGGCGGCGGCTTGTCGAAGTACCTCCAGCAGCGGGCGGTGGCCACCCGGCCCCGCGGCGTGCGGTGGAGGAAGCCCTCCTGCATGAGGAACGGCTCGTAGACGTCCTCCACCGTCTCCCGCTGCTCGCCCACGCTCGCGGCGATGGTGTCGAGCCCCACCGGCCCGCCGCCGAACTTCTCGAGGATGGTGAGGAGGATCTTCCGGTCCATCGGGTCGAGCCCGCTGCGGTCCACCTCCAGCCGCTCCAGCGCCCGCGACGCCACCTCGCGCCCCACCCGCTTCACCCCGCCGACCTCGGCGAAGTCCCGGATGCGTCGGAGCAGGCGATTGGCGATGCGCGGCGTGCCCCGGGAGCGGGTGGCGATCTCCCGGGCGCCGTCCTCGGCCAGCTGCACTCCGAGGATGCCCGAGCTCCGGGCGAGGATGGATTCGAGATCCCCGGGGGCGTAATAGTCGAGCCGCTCCTGGATCTGGAACCGGTCGCGCAGCGGCGAGGTGAGGAGCCCAGTGCGGGTGGTCGCGCCGACCAGGGTGAAGGGCGGCAGGTCGATCTTCATCGCCCGGGCCGCGGGACCCGAGTCGATGGTGATGTCCAGCCGGAAGTCCTCCATCGCCGGGTAGAGGTACTCCTCCACCGGCGCCGGGAGCCGGTGAATCTCGTCGATGAAGAGGAAGTCCCGCGGCTGGAGGTTGATCAGGAGCCCCGTCAGGTCGCCCTTCCGCTCCAGCGCGGGCCCGGAGGTGACGTGGAGGCCCACGCCCAGCTCGGCGGCGAGGATGTGGGCGAGCGAGGTCTTCCCCAGGCCCGGGGGCCCGGAGAAGAGGCAGTGGTCCAGCGCGTCGCCCCGCGCCCGAGCCGCCGCGACGTAGATCTTGAGCTTCTCCACCACGGTGGACTGCCCCACGTACTGCTCGAAGTTGCGCGGCCGGAGCGAGGCCTCGAGGCGCTTCTCGTCGGGGATGGCGACTTCGGGAGGCACGCGGGACATGGACGCTGGGGGCGAAACGGAACGTGAGGGTACCACCAGCTAGGACGCCGTGCGCAGGGTGCGGAGCGCCTCCCGGAGCAGCGCCTCGAGCTCGGCGCCCGGGAGCTTCTCCAGCGCCGCCTCGGCCGCAACCTCGGCCTGCGCGGGCCGGTAGCCGAGGTTGGCCAGCGCCGAGACCAGGTCGGAACGCGGGCCCTCTCCCCGGGGCCCGGCCGCGGCACCGGCGGCGGTGCGGGGGAGGACCTTCACCTTGTCCTTCAGCTCGAGCACCAGCCGCTCGGCGGTCTTCTTCCCCACGCCGTGGATGCGGGTCAGCCGCGCCACCTCGCCCCGCTCGAGCGCGACGACCAGCTCGTCCACCTCGAGGCCGGAGAGCACCGTCATCGCCAGCTTCGGCCCCACGTGGGACACCGAGGTGAGCAGGGTGAACATCGCCTCCTCGACCGGGCCGAGGAAGCCGTAGAGCTCGAGCGCGTCCTCGCGGACCACGGTGCGGACGCGGACCCGGACCGGCTCGCCCGGAGCCGGAAGCCGGGCCAGGGTGAGCACCGAGAACGCTACCCGGTACCCCACGCCCGCGACCTCGATGATGGCCTCGTCCTCGGACTTCTCGAGCACGGTGCCGTGGAGGGCGGCGATCACCCGCCGGACCTGGCCGGCCGGACGACCGCCGGACGGAGCCGGTCGCTCAGGTCGGGAGCGGCGCGCCGGGGGCGGCGCTGCAGCGGCGAGCCCGCGCGGTGGAGGTGACAGACGGCGACCGCGAGCGCGTCGGTCGCGTCCGCGCGCGGCGCGTCGGTGAGCCGGAGAAAGGACGACACCGCCCGCGCGACGGCCTCCTTCGGGCCTGCGCCACCCACGCCGATGGCCCTCTTCACCAGCGCCGGGGCGTACTCGAAGACCGGCAGGCCGCCGCGCGCGGCGACCAGCAGCGCCACTCCGCGGGCCTGCCCCAGCACCAGCGCGCTCCGGGCGTTCTTGAAGGTGAAGACCCCCTCCACCGCCACCGCGGCCGGGGCGTGGCGGGCGAGCGTCTCGGAGAGCCGGGCGAAGAGTTCCACCAGCCGCAGCTCGAGCGAGGCCGACGGGTCGAGCCGCAGCACGCCGTGCGCCACGTGCCCCAGCGCGCTGCCGCTCCGCTCGACGACGCCCCAGCCCACCACCCGGCTCCCGGGGTCGATGCCGAGGACGCGCGTCGGACCGAGCACGGAACGGATGTGTAGCACTACGCCCCCAGTTGCTCCAGTTCGCGGTCGGGGATGTCGGCGTTCGCCCAGACGTTCTGCACGTCGTCGTTGTCCTCCAGCAGCTCGAGCAGCCGGAGGACCTTCTTTGCCGCCTCGCCCTCGACCTTCACCGTGTTCTGCGGGAGGTACACCCAGCGCTGCTCGCCGAGCGACAGCCCCCCCTTCTCCAGGGCGCCCGACACCTGGTGGAGGAGGGCCGGATCGGTGCGCACCTCGAAGCCATCCGCGCCCTGGGCCACCACGTCGTCGGCGCCCGCCTCGAGCGCAGCCTCCATCACTCGGTCCTCGCTCGGGCCCGGCTTCACGGTGATGCTGCCCTTCCTCTGGAAGTTCCAGGACACCGCCCCCTCCGCCGCGAGGTTGCCCCCGCCCTTGCTGAAGGTGGCCCTCACGTCGCCCGCGGTTCGGTTCCGGTTGTCGGTCAGGCACTCGACCAGGACCGCCACCCCGCCCGGGGCGTAGCCCTCGTAGGTGACCTCGTCGTAGTGCACGCCCTCGAGCTCGCCGGTGCCCTTCTTCACCGCCCGGGAGATGTTGTCCGAAGGCATGTTGGCCTCGCGCGCGGCGGTCATCGCCGCCCGGAGCCGGGCGTTGCCTCCCGGGTCACCGCCTCCGAGGCGGGCGGCGACGGTGATCTCCTTGATGAGCTTGGTGAAGAGCTTCCCCTTGCTCGCGCCCATCGCCTCCTTCTGGCGTTTGATCTTCGTCCAACGGTTGTGACCGGACATGGCCCTCGCCCTTACGGGAGTGTCGAGAGCAGCGCGCGCGCCTGGTCCGCCCGGGGGCCGGACGCCTCCAGGTCGAGGACCCGGTTCAGCTGGACCCTGGCCTGCTGCGTCCGCCCCGCCCGGAGGTGGATCCGGCCGAGGAGCAAGGGGGCCCGGGGGTCCGACGGATCGACGGCTGCCGCTCTCATCGCGGCCTCTTCTGCCCCGGCGTCGTCGTGGGCGTCAATGCGCTCCATGGCCCGGGCCAGCAGCCGGTCCACCTCGGTGTCGATGACCGGCCCGGCCGGCGCGACCGGAGAAGGAGGAGCAACCCGCGGCGGCGCGATGGAGCGGACCCACACCGTGGTCCCGACGAACGCCAGCAGCATCACCGCGAGGCCGGCGAGGAGCACCCGCCGCGGCCACCCCGGGGCGCCGGGCACCGGCTGGGCGAGCGCCACCCGGCGCGCGGCCACCGCCAGGGGCGACTCCTCGCCCGCCTCGAGCGCGACCGGGACGCTCGGCGGCGTCGGGGGGCGGTACGGGGGCGGGGGCGTCAGCGACACGGGCGTGCTGCGCGGCGCGGCCGGCGGCGCGGAGGGGGTCTCCACGCGCGGCGACGGCGGCGGGAGCGGCTCGAGCCCGAGTGGGACCGAGCGCATGGCCCGCTCCATCTCCCCCACCCGCGGCGCGCTATCCCAGCCGGTGAGACCGGGGCTCTCGGGAGGAACCGGCCCCGGGCCGGTGAGTGGAGGCGCGGTCGCAGGCCCGGAAGGACCGAGGGCCGCCGGCATGGGCTCGGCGAGCGTCGGGGCGAGCGCGGGGCTCGGGGCGGGCGTCTGTCCGGTCGACCAGGGCAAAGGCGGGGTCGAGGTGCGGGGGGCCGGGTCGTCCCAGCCAGTCCGAACCCGGTGCGGAACGGGCTCGAGGCCCCGTGCGCGCGCCACCCGCGCCGGGAGCAGCGCCCCCGAGGCGTAGAGGCGGTTGGTGACCTGCAGCACCAGCGCCTCGGGCAAGGACGACTCGAGTACCACCGCCCGCACCGTGCGTTCCCCGTCGAAGAGGCGCACCACCGGCTCGACCTCCTCCGGAAGCTGGGAGATCTGCGCCAGGAGTGCGCGAAGGTCGGGGCAGAGCACCGCCTCCAGCGGGATGCTCACCCGGGTCAGCGCCCGCCAGGCGGCGAGGTCGTCGGCCCACGGCCCGCAGAGCGCGCGGAGGTCCACCCCGAGCTCGGCGCTCGTCCGCACCGGCCCGAGGTGGACGGCGTACGCACCCTCGCCGAGGAAGAGCATGCGCCGGAGCGCGCGCTCCCCCCGGGTGGCGCGCACCTGGGCGGAGACGACCTGGCCTGCGCGGAACAGCAGCTCGGCGCTCGTCCCGAGCACCAGCCTCCCGCTCCGGGTGCCGGCCAGGAGCGCCCGGAGCGCCGCGGCGACGGGGACCTCGCGGGTGGAGGCGACGAGCGTGGGGCTCCCCGGGGCGCGCGACGACTCGAGCCGTGCCAGCGACACCAGGTCTCCGACGAAGAGCGGCTTGGCCAGCACGTCGTGCGCGCCGGCCGCCAGCGCCTGGGCGGTGGCCGACTCGGAGGGCAGCGTGGTCAGGAGCAGCACCGGCACCTCGGCGAGCGCGGAACGGCGGAGCCGGGCACAGAAGGTCACCCCGTCGAGCCCCGGCAGCCGCGTCTCGCTCACCACCAGCGCCGGCACCGGCCCCTGGCCGAGGACGCGCTCGGCCTCCTCGGCGCTCCGGACCGAGGTCACCTGGAAGCCTGCGCGGACCAGGCCGAACTGCAGGAGGCCACGGGTGGAGGCCTGCGGCTCGACGACCAGCACGCGCCGCCCGCCGGGAGCGGTTCCGCGACCACCTGCCGGAACCTGAGTCGGGGTGACTGTCCTCTCTTGCGAGACCGCCATTCGCGCTCGGGCTCCCCGCCTCTGGGGGGAGAGGGGCGTGGCGCCGCCTGTCCCCCGTGGTGGGAGTCTATGCGCCTGCCTCCTCCCCCGGGAAGCGAGCGACAGGGCTGTTGAAGGGGCCGCTACCGGACCTGGCGGAGCGTCGCGGTGAACTTCTCCGGCCCGAGGAAACCGGTCACCCGGGGGTCATCCAGGACCTTTCCGTCGGACGAGACGAACGCCACCGTGGGCAGCCCGTTCACCCCGAACCGCTGGTAGAGCGCGTCCACCGGGTCCAGTGCGTTCGTGCCGTCCACCTTGATGCGGACGAAGCGCGAGGCCTCCTCGACCACTGCCGGGGCGACGTAGGTCTCGCGGTCGAGCTCCTTGCAGGCCGCGCACCACTCCGCAAAGAAGTCGATCATCACCGGCTTGTGCTCGGCCCGGGCGCGGGCGAGCGCGGCGTCCACCGGCTCGGGCTTCACCCCCTCGCCGGCGTAGCGCAGGTTCCAGACCAGGCCCGCGCTCTCCACGCCGACGTTGAGCGCCGAGAGCCGGAGCAGCACCGCGCCCGCCACCAGCGCCACCCCGACGCCCTTGAGCACCGCCTCGTGCGCTCCCCCGCCGAACCGCCGGTGGATGGCCCCGAGCAGGATGCCCGCGGCGGCGAGCCCGGCGGCGAGCCACACCCCGCCGCTCGCGCCCCAGACGCGGGCAGCCGAGGCCGCCGCGGTCCGAAGCGCGGGGAACGCATCGCGGACGTACGTGGCGGCGAGCGCGACCAGGAGGATGCCGAGCGCGCTCTTCACCCAGTCCATCCACGCGCCGCTCTTCGGGAGCCGGACCGCGAAGACACCGATGAGGAAGAAGGGCACCCCGATGCCGAGGGCATAGACGAAGAGGAGCCCCGCCCCGAGCAGCGTGCTCCGGCTGGTCGCCACGTAGGTGAGGAGGCCGGTGAGCACCGGGCCGGTGCATGGCGCGGCGAGGAAGCCGGCAACGCTCCCCATCAGAATGGCGCCCGCCACGCCCGAGCCCCCCACCGAGCTCAGCCTGAGCGCGAGCCCCTGAGGGAGCGTGAGCTCGAAGGCGCCGAACATGCTCGCCGCGAGCACGAGGAGGAACACCGCCAGGCCGATGACCACCGCCGGATGTCCAAGCAGCTGCCCGAAGGCCGCCCCGGTGCGCGCCGCGACGACGCCGAGCGTGGCGAAGACCACGCCCATCCCGACCACGTAGCTCGAAGTGAGGAGGACGGCCTTCCCCCGGCCCACCCCGGGGCGCGCACCGAACACGCCGACGGTGATCGGGATGAGCGGATACACGCACGGGGTGAGCGCGGTGAGCAGCCCGCCGAGGAAGACCAGCAGCGCGCCGGCGCCGAGCCGGCCCGCGCCGAGCGCTCCGGCGGCGTCGAGGTTGGCAGAGGGGCCGGTGGGCAGGGCGGCCGGGATGAGCGCAAGGCCGAGCGCGGCCACGACCGCCAGGCCGGCCACCCAGACCACCTGCATCGATGGTGTCGTCTTCAGAGGAGTTTCGCTCCGGGATCCGAGCAGGAACGCCCACGGGGGCTGCCGGCTTCCACCTTGATGTCAGGACCTCCGCCGTTATAATCGACCTACCCGGTCCACATTGGTAGGCTAATGTAGGCACCGGGCCCGGACGACCGATGAACCTCCCGATCTACATGGACAACCATGCCACGACTGCGCTCGACCCGCGCGTGCTCGAGGCCATGCTTCCTTATCTCCGGGAGGACTTCGGGAACGCGGCTTCTCGGAACCATGCCTTCGGCTGGAGGGCGGAGGCGGCGGTGGAGCAGGCCCGGGCCCAGGTGGCGGCGCTCATCGGCGCCCAGCCGAACGAGATCGTCTTCACCAGCGGTGCCACCGAATCGGACAATCTGGCGCTCAAGGGCGTGGCCGAGTTCTACCGGTCCAAGGGCGACCACATCATCACCCTCAAGACCGAGCACAAGGCCATCCTCGACTCGGGCAAGCGGCTCGAGCGCATGCGGCAGGAGCGGCTCGACGAGCTGAAGCTGCTCCGCCTGATGGAGCTCACCGGCGGCGAGGTGAAGCCCGAGGACGTGGATGCCCTCGCCGCGCAGTACAAGCTGGCGCAGGACCCGCTGCTGCAGCGCTGGAACTCGGTCGTCCAGACGGGCGCTCGGGTGACGTACCTGGACGTGGAGAAGGACGGGCGGGTGAGCCTGGCCAAGCTCGAGGCGGCCATCACCGACCAGACCATCCTGGTCTCGGTGATGCTGGCCAACAACGAGATCGGCACCGTCCAGCCGCTGGCGGAGATCGGCAAGCTCTGTCGCTCCCGCGGAGTCCTTTTCCATTCCGACGCGGTGCAGGGCGTGGGCAAGGTCCCCTTCGACGTCGAGTCGATGAAGATCGACCTGGCCTCGGTGACCGCGCACAAGCTCTACGGACCGAAGGGCATCGGCGCGCTCTACGTGCGGCGCAAGCCGCGGGTGCGCATTGCCCCGATCATCGACGGGGGCGGACACGAGCGCGGCATGCGCTCCGGCACGCTCAACGTCGCGGGCATCGTCGGCTTCGGGAAGGCGGCGGAGATCGCCAAGGCGGAGATGCCGGCCGAGTCGGCGCGCGTCCTCGCCCTGCGCGAGCGGCTCCGGGCGAAGCTCACCTCGGAGCTGGACATGGTGATCCTGAACGGCTCGCTCGAGCACCGGCTGCCCGGGAACCTGAACGTGTCCTTCGCCTACGTCGAGGGCGAGGCGCTGATGATGGCCATCAAGGACGTGGCGGTGAGCTCGGGGAGCGCCTGCACCTCGGCCTCGCTCGAGCCCTCCTACGTGCTCCGGGCCCTGGGGGTGGAGGAGGACATGGCGCACTCGTCGATCCGCTTCGGTCTCGGCCGCTTCAACACCGAGGCCCAGGTGGACGCCGTGGCGCGGTTGGTGGTGGACAAGGTGAAGAAGCTGCGCGAGATGAGTCCCCTCTACGAGATGGCCCGCGAGGGCGTGGACCTCAAGTCCATCGCCTGGTCGGCGCACTAGGAAGAGCTGCCATGGCCTACAGCGACAAGGTGGTCGATCACTACGAGAACCCCCGCAACGTGGGCACGCTCGACAAGAGCGATCCCAACGTGGGCACCGGTCTGGTCGGCGCACCGGCCTGCGGCGACGTGATGCGCCTGCAGCTGCGGATCTCCGACGAGGGCGTGATCCAGGACGCCAAGTTCAAGACCTTCGGCTGCGGCTCGGCCATCGCCAGCAGCTCGCTGGTGACCGAGTGGGTGAAGGGTAAGACGGTGGAGGAGGCGACGGAGATCACCAACCGGGAGATCGCCAAGGAGCTGTCGCTCCCGCCGGTGAAGATCCACTGCTCGGTGCTGGCCGAGGACGCGATCAAGGCAGCGATCGAGGACTTCAAGAAGAAGCGCGCCGAGCGTCAGGGCGCGGCGAAGGCCGCCTCGACTTGATGACCGCCTCGTCCCAGAACGCCGTTCCCCCGGCTGCCGCCCCGCCCCGCCCCGCCTCGAGGACCTTCGGAATCTCCGAGGGCGCGGCGGCGCGGATCAAGACCCTGCTCGCCCAGCGGAACACGCCGGACGCGGGTCTGCGGGTGGCGGTGCGCGGCGGCGGCTGCTCGGGCCTGTCCTACGCCATCGAGTGGGCGGAGGCGCCGCGCGAGCGGGACAAGATCTTCGAGAAGGATGGAGTCCGCGTCTTCGTGGACCCCAAGAGCTACCTGTACCTGATGGGCTCCGAGCTCCGGTACGAGGAGACGCTGATGGCCTCCGGCTTCAAGCTGGAGAACCCGAACGTGAAGACCGCCTGCGGGTGCGGCGAGAGCTTCACGGTCTAGAGGCGCTGGCCATGCGCTGCTGGAATTGCCAGTCAGAGGTGACGGGCGCCGACGTCTGCCCGGCCTGCGGGAGGGTCCTGCCGGTGGCCCCGGGCACCACCCTCTTCGACGTGCTCGGCCTTCCCCGCGGCGTGGACGTGGACAAGGCGGAGCTGGAGCGCGCCTACCGCGAGCGTTCGCTGCGTCTCCACCCCGACCGCGCGGGAAAGGACGACCCGCGCGAGCGGCGGCTGTCGCTGGAGCGGACGGCGCTCCTCAACGAGGCGTACAAGACGCTGCGCGCGCCCGAGCCGCGGGCGTTCTACTTGCTCAAGCTGCACGGGTTCGACCTGCAGAAGGACGAGGCCCGGGCGGTGACCGTTCCGCCGAAGGTGCTGGAGGAGGTGCTCGAGCTGCGCGAGCAGCTGGACTCGGCCCGGGCCTCGGGGGACGACGAGCAGGTCTCGGCACTGAGCGATCGGGTCCGGGTCCAGTCGGCGACCACGCTGTCCGCGGCGCAGTCCGCGCTCCGGCGGCTCGAGCGGAACCCCGCCGATGCCGCCGCCCGCGACGAGGCGGCGCAGGCGCTCGCCCGGCTCCGCTACCACCACCGGTTCCTCGAGGCGGCCGAGGGCTCCGACGAGGAGGAGCGCTGAGCCATGGCTGGCGGCCTCCTCCAGATCCACGACCCGCTGAAGCCGCGCGGCCACGCGGTGGGCATCGACCTCGGCACCACCAACTCCCTGGTCGCCGCGGTGATCGACGGGAAGCCCCGCGCCTTCCCGGTCGACGACGGCGGCGCGCTGCTCCTCCCCTCGGTGGTGCACTACGGGGCCGACGGCTCGGTGGTGGTGGGAGCCCGGGCCAGGGCGCTCGCCGCGTCCGAGCCCACCAGCACCATCGCCTCGGTGAAGCGCTTCATGGGCAAGGGGCCCGAGGACGCCGAGACCCGGTCGCTCGGCGCCTACCGCTTCCTCGAGGGAGGGCCGGTGGTCCGCTTCGAGGTGAAGGGCGGACCCCCGGTGACGCCGATCGAGGTCTCGGCGGAGATCCTCCGGACCTTGAAGCGCCGCGCCGAGGCCGCGCTCAGCGGAAAGGTCGAGCAGGCGGTGATCACCGTGCCCGCGTACTTCGACGACGCCCAGCGCCAGGCCACGCGCGACGCCGGGCGGCTGGCGGGGCTCGAGGTGCTGCGCCTTTTGAACGAGCCCACCGCGGCGGCGCTGGCGTACGGACTGGACAAGGGGAGCCAGGGGATCTTCGCGGTCTATGACCTGGGCGGCGGCACCTTCGACATCTCCATCCTCCAGCTGGTCGAGGGCGTCTTCCAGGTGAAGTCCACCGGCGGCGACTCGGCGCTCGGCGGGGACGACTTCGACCGGGCGATCGCCACCCGCTTCCTCGAGGCGCACGGGCTGGCTGAGGCAGTCCATCCCGATGCGGCGGCGGTGACCGAGCTGCTCGCCGCCGCGCGGAAGGCCAAGGAGACGCTGACCCACGAGGAGACCACCCAGCTGTCGGCGCTGGGACGCACGTTCACCGTGACCCGCGGCGAGATGGAGTCGTGGATCGCTCCCCTCCTCCAGCGGACGGGCATCGCCTGCCGGCGGGCGCTCAAGGACGCGGACCTCGGCCGCGGGGAGCTGGACGGGGTCATCCTCGTCGGCGGGAGCACGCGCGTCCTGGCGGTGCGGAGGTTCGTGGCCCAGCTCTTCGGCAAGGAGCCGCTCGGGGACATCGACCCGGACCAGGTGGTGGCGCTCGGCGCCGCGGTGCAGGCCGACCTCCTGACCAACCGGGACCGCGCCGACGAGGTGCTGCTCCTGGACGTCATCCCGCTGTCGCTCGGCCTGGAGACGATGGGCGGGGTGGTGGAGAAGCTCATTCCCCGCAACAGCGCCATCCCCACCGCCGCGGCCCAGGTGTTCACCACCTTCCAGGACGGCCAGAACGCGCTCGACGTGCACGTGGTGCAGGGCGAGCGAGAGCTGGTGACCGACAACCGGTCGCTGGCGCGGTTCCGGCTCTCGGGCATCCCGCCGCTCCCGGCGGGCATGGCGCGGGTGGAGGTGCGGTTCGAGGTGAACGCCGACGGCATCCTCTCGGTGTCGGCCAAGGAGCTGAGCACCGGGGTGAGTCAGGCCATCACCGTGAAGCCCACCCACGGGCTGACCGACGAGGAGATCGAGCAGATGCTGCTCGACTCCATCGAGCACGCCGAGGAGGACATCCAGGCGCGCCAGCTCCGCGAGCAGCAGATCGAGGCCGAGCGAATCCTCCACGACGCGCGCAAGCAGCTGGCCGCCTTCGCCGACCTCCTGCCCGCGGACGAGCGCCGTCAGGTCGAGGCCGGCATCGCCCGGGTGGCCGAGTTGCGCCAGACCGCGACCGAGTCGGGCGCGCTGGCCGAGGCGATCAAGGCGCTCGACGACGTGTCGCGTCCCTTCGTCGAGCGGATCATGAACCGGGCGGTGGGGGGCCTGCTCGAGGGCCGGCAGGTCGACGAGGTCTAGGGATGCCTCGCGTCCGCTTCCGGAGCCCCTTCGACGACGTGGTCATCGAGGTCCCTGAAGGGACCAGCCTCCTCGAGGCGGCCGAGCAGTGCGGAGCCACGGTGGGGCACGCCTGCGGCGGGGTCTGCGCCTGCTCGACCTGCCACGTCTGGGTGCGTCGAGGGCTGGAATCCCTCTCCGAGCAGGAGGACGCCGAGGCGGACCGGCTCGACCAGGCCTTCGACGTGCGGGCCTACTCCCGGCTGGCCTGCCAGTCCCTGCTCGGCGCGGAGGACGTGGACGTGGACATCACCCAGGAGTCGCTCCAGGCGTTCCTCGATGAGAATCCGGATCTCCGCCACCGTCTGGAATCCGAGGGGAAGTGGCCCTTGAAACGCTGAGGGCACCCTCCTATAAGGCCCGCCTCCGCACCCGCCCAGGTGGTGGAATTGGTAGACACACTAGATTCAGGGTCTAGCGCCGCGAGGCATGGAGGTTCGAGTCCTCTCCTGGGCAAGTGAAGTGACCCGCTCCCCCGGCGAGCCGAGGGAACGGGGAGGCGTGGGGGACTCGCGCCGCTTCCTGCTCAGTGGCTGCCGCGGCCGCTGACCACCGCCGGGACGGTCTTCAAGAGCAGCCCGATGTCCTGACCGACGCTCCAGTGATCGATGTACTGGAGGTCGAGGTACATCCAGTCCTCGAAGGCGACGTCGTTCCGCCCGCTCACCTGCCACAGACAGGTCAGGCCGGGCGGGACCGACAGACGCCGCCGCTGCCAGGGCTCGTAGAGCGCCACCTCCTGCGGCACCGGCGGGCGCGGACCGACCAGCGTCATGTCGCCGCGCAGCACGTTCACCAGCTGCGGGAGCTCGTCGATGCTGTATTTGCGGAGGACGCGGCCGAGCGGAGTGACGCGCGGGTCGTGCTTCATCTTGAAGACCGGCCCGCTCTGCTCGTTCTGCGAGGCCAGCGTCGCCTTGAGCGCCTCGGCGTTGGACACCATCGAGCGGAACTTCAGCATGTGGAACTTCTTGCCGTGCAGCCCCACCCGGAGCTGCCGGAAGAACACCGTGCCGGGCGAGGTGAGCTTCACCAGTGCCGCCACCACCAGCAGCAGCGGGAAGAGCACCCACAGCGCGGCCGCGGATCCACCGATGTCCAGTAGCCTCTTCAGCGTCTGGTACTCGGGCTTCACCGAGCCGGTGACGTAGTGAAGGAACCCGTCCGCCACCGCCCTGCTCGCCACCGGGTGCGCCCGCCCGAGCCGCACGCTGTAGGCAGGCAGCGCGAACGGCACCCCGAAGGTCTCGCAGGTGCGAACCGCCGCCTGGAGCGAGCGGGACTGCGCGGGCGGAAGCGCGCAGAGGTAGACCTCGTCGAACACCTCGCGCTGGAGCACTCCGGGCAGATCGCCCGCCTCGCCCAGGTACCGGCCCCGCAGCGGCTCGGGGATGCTCTCGCCCGGCCAGCTGAGATAGCTGCTCTGCGCGCGGCACCGCCCGAGGTCCTCACCGGTGATGCGCCCCAAAGGGCCGGTGCCGACGATCAGCACCTGGCGCGGAGCCCGCGCCCTCCGGCGGAGGAAGGCGAAGAGCGTGAGCCGCAGCAACGCCTGCGCCGGAAGCGCGAGCAGGAGCATGGTCCGCGGGTCTGCCGCATTCCGCGGGAACAACCGGCCGCCGACCGCGAGCACCGTCGCCACCGAGAGCAGGATGATCACCGTGAGGAGCACGTCCTCCCAGGGCGCGCGCTCCGCGGCATGCGCGTAGTGGTGTGCGACCGAGCTCGTGCTCCAGAACACCCCCAGCCCGCAAGCGATCCACGCAAGACGCACGGCCCACGGCCCGTGCGTCGCCGCGACCATGCTGGCCGCGAGCACCGCGAGATCCACCGCCAGCCCGAACTTCCCCGTGCGGGTTGGCGCAAAGCGCTGAATGCTGATCGACACCGACCGCTCCCCTGCGCGCCGCGCCGGCGCGCGCGTCCCGGCGAGTCACTTCCTCGACGAGGCGAGAGTCTTTCGCACCACGTCACCACACACAAACGGCTTCTGTGTGAAGTCGCCTGAGGCGTCGCACACCCTCCTGGGTCAGGCGTGAACCGCCCTCACGAACAATCTTGCTGACGCGAGCCCGCTGGGCGCAGCCAGTCCCGGGCCACGATGCCGATGAAGGCGGGGTCGTTCACCAGGTAGCGGCGCCACAGCCGGCGCGGCTCTCGCAGCAGGCGGTACGCCCACTCGAGCCCAGCGCGGGCCATCCACTCCGGAGCGCGAGGAATCCGCCCGGCGAGGAAATCGATCACCGCCCCGCAGGCGAAGGCCACCGTGACGGGGAGGACCTCCCGGGCGCGATCGACGAACAGCTCTTGCTTCGGAGAGCCGAGCCCCACCAGAAGCAGCTGCGGAGCAGCCACCCGAAGTCGGTCCAGCGACTCGGATGGTGCGATGCCCTCCGCTGTCACCCGTGGTGCGTCCACTGCCACCACGTCGACGCCGTGATCCACCAGCACCCGCGCGGCGACCTCGGCGGCGTCCCCGCTTCCGCCGAAGAGCGCGACCCGCCAGCGGAGCGCGGCGGCCCGCTCCAGCAGAGGGCCCGCGAGATCCGAGCCGGCCACCCGCTCCGGAAGGGCCGGCCCCCGGAGGCGCGAGACCCAGACCAGGGGCATGCCGTCGGCGAGACAGAGGCTCGCCCGCGCATACGCGTCGGCCAGGGCCGGCGAACGCTCGGCGTTGACCACGTGATCCACGTTGGGGGTGAAGACGCTGCCCCCCGCGCCCGCGGCGACCAGCTGCTCGATCCGGTCCACCGCCTCGTCCAGCCGCACCACGTCCGCCGACAGACGTCCGATGTGGAAGCGCGCGCGCATCGCCAGTGAAGGCTCCTTCCCACGCCGGGCGCAACGCGTGGATGAGTCGAGAATGACTCGCGATCGCCCCCCTGGGGCCGTTTGCCCGGTCCGCGCGGCGCATGCTACGTCCCGCCGCGCACTTGGAGCTCGCTCTTCGTGGGCCGAGCTCCCTCCAGCGAGGGGACGCTCGCCGAGATGAGGCCACACCTGCACCGTGCATTCGCTCTGGCCGTGGGTCTGGCCGCGCTCGCGGGGTGCGCCAGCACCTCGGGCTCGTTCGTCTGGGCCGGCGACTACGAGGAGCCGCCGCTGCCTGCGCAATCGGGTTACGTCATCCAGCCCGGGGACGTCCTGCAGATCCGCGTCTTCAACCAGCCGGACATGTCTGCCCGGGCCCGGGTTCGCGAGGACGGGAAGGTCTCCATCCCCTTCCTCAACGACGTGGTGGCCGCAGGCACGCCCCCCACCGCGCTCGCCCAGACGCTGCAGCAGCGGCTCAAGGAGTTCATGAACGCCCCGGTGGTCACCATCTCGCTCGAGGAGGCACGGCCGTTCTCGGTGGCGGTGATGGGGGAGGTGACCAAGCCGGGCGTGTATCCGGTGCCCCAGAACTCGGGCGTCATGCAGGCGCTCGCCGCGGCCGGCGGCTTCACCCAGTACGCGTCGAGGGACAAGATCTTCGTGCTCCGCGAGACGCCCACCCGGGCGCGCATCCGCTTCACCTACGAGGACCTGGGTCAGGTGCAGGGCAAGGCAGCCACCTTCCGGCTGCGCGCGGGAGACACGGTCCTCGTCGAGTAGGCGAGGGTCCCCTGGATGGTCGCGGTCTCCGCCCAGCTGCTGGTCGCGTTCCTCCTCGGAGCCGAGGGGGACGAGGCGGGCGAGACCAGCCGGGCCGCACCGCAGGTGCTGGAGAGCAGCACCGTCGCGCCTCCCCCGAACCCGACCCGGCTCACCATCGGGGCACGGGTCGAGCTGCGCTCCGGCCATCCGCTGGAGAGCCTGGGCCTGAACACCAACCCGGACGCGGCGACCACCGATCTGGAGATCAACCCGCTCCTGGCCGGCCGATTCAACTTCCGCGCCGGGACCTTTGCCGTGGCGTACGAGCCGCGGATCATCATCATCGCCAGCCAGGCCGATCAGAAGGTCTACTATCTCCACAAGGGCCGGCTGGCCCTCGACATCCATCCGGCGCCCCGCTGGCAGTTCTACGTCAACAGTCGCTCCTCCTTCGGGGAGTACGACTTCAATCCGCTCAGCGGGCTACAAGGGAGCCAGCCGGGAACCGGGCTGCCACAGACGCCGGGCTCGGGGCCGCCCGCCCCGCCGGTGCTGGGAACCTCACCCGACAAGCGATTCGTCAACGTGCTCGACTTCGAGGCGAGCGCCGGAATCTCCTACTCGCTGACCTCCGTCTGGCAGTGGATCGCCTCCGTCGGGTACCTGGCCAGCGGCGGGGCGGACGAGGCCGCGCGGGCGTTCGTCCCGCTCCAGCGGGGACCGATCGCCGCCACCGGCCCCCGCTGGACCCTGTCTCGCCAGGACACGCTGCTCGCGCTGGTCGACGTGTCGCACGTGCGGTTCACCAACGGTCCCATCTCCACCCTGGTCAACCTCACCGCCAACTGGACCCACATCTGGACCCCGGGCCTGGAGACGGACCTCCTGGGGGGCATCGGCGCGTTCCACTCCTACAACGTGCCGGTGCAACCACCGAAGTCCGACCTGCTCCCGATGGGCGGCATCTCGGTCCGGCAGACCGTCGCCGGGCGGTCGGTCCGCTGGCGGAACGAGCTCCAGGCGGTTGCCGCGCCTGCGCCCGACCGGATCGGAGGAACCGTGGCCGAGCGGGCCCGCGGGCTGCTCATCTCCACCCTCAGCTGGAAGGAGCGCATCATCCTCGGCTTCACGGGTGAGGTGGGTCAGACCCTGGGTGTCGCGCAGCGGGACGCGCGCCTGGAGGGGAAGCTCACCTTCGGCCTCGCCCCGCAGCTGGCGCTTTCGATTGGAGGGCGCGCGGCCTGGCTCGAGGGGTACAACCTCCCCGGGACCAAGGGTTTCGGTTGGCTGGGCTTCCTCACCGTCGCCACGTACCTGGGAAATGCGCTGTGAGGATCGCGGTTCCAGGCGGAGCGAACGGCCGAAGCGTTCGCTTGAGTCGAGTTCAGGAAGTGGTGTCTGCTGATGCCCCCGAGCACCGAGGAACGGATGGCTTCCCCTCGTAAGGTCCTGGTCGTCGAGGACCACCCCGACGCGCGCGCGCTGGTTCGCACCTACCTCCTGGCGATGGGGCTGGAGGTCATCGACGTCGCCGAGGGCCGGTCGGCGATCCGGGCCCTGGAGACGAGCGCCCCGGACCTGGTCTGCCTGGACCTGATGCTCCCGGAGCTGAGCGGGTTCGAGGTCTGCGAGTTCATGCGCTCGCGCCCCGAGTTCCGGGACGTGCCCATCCTGGTCATGAGCGCCCGGGCCAAGCCGATGGACCGCGCCTTCGCCGAGGAGGTGGGCGCGACCGCGTACCTGGTGAAGCCCTTCAAGCGCAGCGACTTCAGCCGCGCGGTGAACGTGTGCATCGGTCGGCTCGAGCGGGCGAGCCCGGAGGGCCGATGAGCCAGGGCGAGGTCCAGGCCTCGTCCGAGCCGGCGGACGAGTTCCAGCTCATCGACCTGCCCCTGCTCAAGCTGCAGTCCGGCTTCGTCCTGCGCTCGGTGCGCCGCCATCCCCGGATCGCGGCGACCGTCTTCCTCCTGGTGCTGGCGGTCGCCGGGGGCGTGCTCGTCATCCTGCCGCGCACCTACCACGTCGAGACCCAGCTCCTCGCCCAGAAGAACTCGCTCATGCCGGCGCTGGGCAACCCGGGGCGCACCGTGCCCTCTGACGCCGATGCCCCCACCCGCGCAGCGCACGAGACGGTGCTCCGCCGGGACAACCTGGTCTCGCTGATGAAGCAAACCGACCTCATGAACCGCTGGGAGGCGACCCGGCCCCGGCTGCTCAAGCTGAAGGATTGGGCCATCGACACCTTCGGTCCCGCGCGCACCGACGAGGAGCGGCTCCAGTCGATGATCGACTACATGGAGAAGCAGCTCTGGGTCCAAACCACCGACGACACCGTCAGCATGGGGATCGACTGGCCCGACGCCGAGCAGGGCTACCGGCTGGTGGACGCCGCTCAGCAGAACTTCCTCGAGCAGCGGCACCAGGTGGAGGTCTCGGCGATCGCCGAGACCATCTCCATCCTCGAGGGCCATGCCCAGAACCTGAAGGAGTCCATCGACCTGGCCATGGACGACCTCACCCGCGCCGAGGCCGCCAAGTCCGCCCGGGGCCGGGGCACCCCGGTCGCCCCGGTGTCCGCCCGGCGCGACCCGGCCATCGAGGCCCAGCGGGGCCAGGCGTTGGAGATGAAGGTGATGCTGGACAGCAAGCGCCAGGCGATTCGCGAGCTGGAGGACTTCCGGCGGCGCCGGCTGGCCGAGCTCCAGGTCGAGCTCGCGCAGCAGCGCGCGGTCTACGCCGACGCGCACCCGGCAGTGGTGAAGCTGCTGCAGAGCGTCGCCGCCCTGCAGAAGGACTCGCCCCAGCTGGCCTCGCTTCGACAGGACGAGCGTCAGCTGATGACCGATTACGACAAGCTGGCTCACCTCCCGGCGCCCGCGACCTCGGCGGCCAACGCGAGCGTACGCCGGCCCGTCGCCGGCAGCCCCGAGGAGACCAACGCCGAGCTGGCCCGCACCCGGCTCCGCTTCGCGATGGCCAAGTACGACTCGTTGCTCGAGCGCATCGACAGCGCGAAGATCGAGCTCGACACCGCACGCGCCGCCTTCAAGTACCGCTACACCGTCATCCGCCCTCCGCTCTTCCCCAAGCACCCCACCAAGCCCAACATCCCCCTGGTGGTGGCGGTGGGGCTGGTGTTCTCGGTGCTCGCCATGTTCGCTGCCACCGCGCTGACCGACGTGCGGTCGCGGCGACTGATCGAGCCGTGGCAGGTTGAGCGGCTGCTCGAGCTGCCCATCCTCGGCGCCCTGCCCCCGAAACAGCCCAGCCTTCTTCCGGTACAGCCGCCGCTCCCGGCCGCCGCCGCCGACGCCGCTCCCGCCGTCGCCGCGGCGGAGCCGGCCGTCCCCGAGCGGCCGGCGACTCCTCCCCAAGAGCCCGAGCCGGCGCGGGCGGCGGGACGCGGGTAGTCCGGACCTTCCGGAGCGGCGATGAGCGGACCCATCTTCAAGCTGGCCGAGCAGCTTCCGGAGAACGCCTCCTACTGGGGTGGTCCACCACCGCTCGGGGTGCAGCAGCTGTGGTTCACGCTCCAGCGCAGCGAGTGGTCGACCCTGGTGGTCGTGCCCGCAGGGCCGGAGAGCTCGGGGATGGACTTCGGCCGGCCGCTCTACGAGGTCGGCCGGCTGGCGCTCGGCGAGCGGCTGCGACTGCTCGACGCGCGCGAGGTCAAGGTGAGCGGGGCTGCGGGGATGGTCATCGACATGCTCGGCGCCAACCCCTCCCGTCCGGCCTCCCCCGAGTGGAGCGAGCGGGTGCTGGTGGTGATCGAGTCCATCGTCTCGCAGCCCACCGGCATCCCGCTGGCGCTCGCCGCCGACGCGGCGGTGCTGGGGGTGGAGCTGGGGCGCTCGTCGCTGGAGTCGGCGCGCCGCACCCTCGACACGCTCGGGCGGGCCAGGTTCCTGGGCTGTCTCACCCTTCCGCCCAGATGACCGGCGATCCGCACCAGGAGCACGCACCCGTCGAGCTCGTCCGGGGACGGGGCGGCGATGCGCTGGTGCTCTCGATGCGCCGGGTGGCGGACGTGGTGGGGTACGTGGCGATGTACGAGTTCGAGGATCTGGTCCTCGAGCTGCTCCGGGGCGACCGCGCGGCGCCACGGAGCGACGCGGCGCTCGAGCGCGGCCGGCGGGCCTACAAGGCGGTCCGGCTGCTGACCGGTTCTCGCCGGCTGGGGCGCGCGCTCACCCCTCCTCTGGGGAGCCGCCACCTCGAGCGCGACTACGGGCTGTTCCTCGCGGTCTTCAACCATCCCCACGAGCTCTTCAACCTGCACGCCCTGGCCGACTGGCGGGCCCGCTCGAGGTTCGCCGCCTGCTACATCTGCGAGGCCTGGCAATCGCAGCTCCCGGACTACCTGCTGGAGCTGCTCTCCGGGTTCGACCACCTCTTCCTCGGGGTGGACGGCGCGTGCGAGGCGGTGGCGCGCCTCACCGGACGGCCCTGCACCTATCTGCCCATGGGCGTGGACGCGCTGCGCTTCCTCCCCTCCTCGCCCACCGCGCCGCGGGGCATCGACGTGTGCGGCATCGGGCGGCGCTCAGCAGTGACCCACCGCGCGCTCCTGGCCTGGGCCTCCGGGACCGACCGCTTCTACTTCTACGACACCATGCGCCGGGGCGGCCCGCTGGCGGCGACCACCTTCCACGTCATCGATCCGGCCGAGCACCGGCTGCTCTTCTCCAACCTGCTCAAGCGAAGCCGGTACTTCATCGCCAACCGCGCCTGGGCAGACCGGCCGGCGCTGACGCAGGGGAAGGACGAGATCGCCGCCCGCTTCTACGAGGGGGCGGCGGCGGGCGCGGTGATGCTCGGAGACCCGCCCGACACCGACGACTTCCGCTCCCAGTTCGACTGGCCGGATTCGGTGGTTCGCACCCCGTTCGATGCCCCGGACATCGCCGCCACCCTCGATCGGCTCGACGCGGACCCGGCGCGGGTGGAGCGCATCCGCCGCGCGGGGGTGGTGAACGCCCTGCGCCGGCACGACTGGTCGGAGCGGCTCCTGCGCATCCTCCGCGTCGCCGGGGTGGCCCCCGGCCCGGAGCTGGAGGCGCGGCGCGCGCGGCTGTCGGCCATCGCCGATCGCTGGACTCTCCGCGAGACCGGGGTGGCCTAGGGCGCCGGGCCGAAGACCCGGTCGTACTGGGTCTCCAGCTCCGCCCGCCAACGATCGGCCGCGTCCAGCAGCGAGGCTCGCAGCGCCCCGCGGCGGACATCGAGCGACGCGAGGCGCTCCAGCACCCAGTCCACCTCGAGCGCCTCGAGGGGCCGGCTGTGCCCGGCGAGCCCCGCTGCCTCCATCAGCGCCTCGTTCTTCTCGTTGTAGGAGAGCGACACCACCGGCCGGCCGAGCATCAGCGCGAGCAGAACGTTGTGGAACCGGCTGGCCACCACCAGGTCGACCCGGGAGAGCTGGCCGAGCAGCGACTCGAAGCTCTCGGCCGGGGTGTCCTCCACCCTCCCCGCCGGCACCCGGCCTCTGGCCGCGAGGAGCGCGCGGAAGTCGGCCAGGACCGGCTCGTCGTAGGTGTTGTCGCCGATCAGCACCCGGACCCGGTCGCCCCGGGCCACCAGCCGTTCCACCAGCTCCGCCATCTGCTCGAGGTACCGGCGGTAAGCCCGGGCGTCCTCGCCGCCGGCGACCCCGCGGCTGCGGTAGTCGTAGAGGCCCACTCCGACGGTCCGGACCGCTCCGGGCGAGGTCGCCTCCGTCCGGACCGGAGGCAGGCTGAAGGCGAGGTCGGGAGCGAGCGGGTCGCCGGACACCGGGATGCCGGCGCTCACCAGCCGGTCGCGGGATTGGCGGTCGCGGTAGGAGCGGTGGGCCGCCAGGGCCAGGGCGCCGCGGACGAGGGCCCGGGTCAACGGATGGCGAAGCGGCTCCACCCCCACGCTGAGGAACACCACCCGGCAGCCGCCGACCCGTGCCGCCAGCGCCCAGCGGAAGAGGTCCGCCGGGAGCCCGAGCGGCCCCTCTCCCACGTCGGTCAGCATGCCGGTGCCGGTCATCACCAGCGTGTCCAGCTCCCGGGTCTTGCGGAGAGCGCTGCCCCACTCCCGCCACTCGCGCGCCGCGCGCCGGAGCAGCCGCAGAGGAAGGCTCGCCGGTGGCGACGGCGCCGTGGACCAGGAGCGGAGCGAGGACGCGGGGAGCCCGTGCCGCGGCCCGGCGTCTGCGGGAGCGGTGCACACCAGCTCGAGCCTCGCTGCGGGACGTCGGCGGCGCACGGCCTCCACCGCCGCCGACACGGTGACCTCGTTGCCGAGGTTCCGGGTGCCGAAGTTGCCCCAGAAGGCCACGGCGTCTCGCGGTGCAAGGCTCAGGTGGCCTCCGGGACCAGGAGCCAGTCGTCGGCTCCGGCCGGGCCGCCCGGGGTGGTGAACACCCGGAGGCCGCGGGGCATCACCTGGCCCACCGAGACCCAGTCGCCGAGGTAGGGGGTGCGGTACCGGTACACCGAATCGAGCGCCATCTCCGGGGCGAACGCAGCATCGTCGAGCGAGTGGCCGTTGGGACGGAAGTGGCCGGTCTGGAGCGCCTCGGAGTCGGCGTCGCGAATGCCGTGCAACACCTCCAGCGCGCACCGCTCGAGGGCGCTCCCCGGCGGCGGGGTGCAGTCTCCTCCGCCCACGCAGACCACGTTTCGCTCCGCCCCGAAGCGCCTCCCGACGTAGCTGCCGTAGGCCCGGCAGCGCTCCGGAGGGGTCCGGTCGAGCTCCGCCGACCAGCCCTCGTTGCTCGGGGAGGGCGTCCGGGGGCACCCGTAGCCCAGGTACGCCGGGACGAGCAGCACCAGCATCCCGTGCCACCCGGCCCGCCGGACCCGCTCCAGCGCCGGGTCGAAGTACGCGTCGACCGGATGCCCGAGGTCCCCCGGCGGCTCGAACGGGGCCTGGCCCCGGCGATTCCTCGGAGCGGCCACCGCGAAGCGGTGCTCGATCAGGTTGACCACCAAGGTGTTGAAGCCGCGGGCGGCCCGATCGGTCAGGTAGCGCTCCGCTTCGGCGTCGTCGAGGTTCGCCACCAGCGACCAGGCTGAGTCCCCATGGATCCGGAACGGACGTCCCGAGGCGTCCACCAGGAACCGACGGTCGGGGGAGAGGTGGAGCGGGAACTCGGGCGCCCTCCGCTCCGGCGCCACGGCGCGCAACCGGGCGGAGGCGATCCGGCCGCCGAAGCGGGCCCTGACCTCGGCGACCCCGGGATGGTCGACCTCCACGAAGCCCGGGAGGGCGTCGCCCGCCCGGGCGACGCCGGCCGGGTCCACGCTCCACTCCGCCTCGGTCGAGACGTCGCGCTCGGTTCCGTCGGTCAGCGTCGCCTCGGCCCGGAAGGCCACCGCGCCTCCCGGACGGGAGCGCGCCGCGTCCGGGATCAGCGAGGGCGCAGTCACCCCTGGCGGCTCCGCGGTGATGCTCACCGTCGCCCGCGCCGTCCGGCCCTCCCAGCTGGCCTCGACCACCACCGTGCCGGGCGCCGGGGCGCGGACTCCCCCTGCCCCATCGAGCCTCGCCTGCCCCGAGAAGGTCCTCCACCGCGCAGCGGCGGTGACGATCTGCCGCGAGCCGTCGCGGCGGGTGGCGAGCAGCTCCAGCTGGATGCGCTCGCCCACCCCGGCGCCGGCCCGGGCCGGCTCCAGGTCGAGACGGACCACCGGTGGCAGGCTCTCCACCGGAGCCTGACAGCCGGCGACGATGAGCACCGGGAGGGCCAGCGCGGCCCGAGTGTTCACACCCGTCTCCGGAAGACGGGCTGCACCGGGCGTCCCACCAGGTGGCGCTCAATGCCCTCGTCGAGCGCGCGGCGGTAGACCTCGAGCGCGCCGCTCACCCCGTCGATGGTCCGGCGCACCTCCTCCTCGCCGTGGCCCAGGTTCACCACCAGCGAGGGCATGAGCAGACCCCGGGCGATGGTCTCCTGGAGGAAGAGGGTCCGGAACGGCTGCGACGGCGCCAGGGAGGCGTCGTGGGTGGCGAAGACCAGATTTGCCGGATGCCCCATCACCTGGAAGGCCTGGCCGAGCCCGAGCCGCTCCACCGCTGCCTGGATGCCTTCGCGCAGCGCCTCGCCGGTGCGGCGCAGGTGCGCGATGACCTCGTGCCGCTGGTACGCCTCGATGGTGGCCATGCACGCGGCCAGCGCGTGCGTCTCGGCGCCGTGGGTGGTGGAGAGCAGGAACACCCGGTCCCTCGCCGTCCGCAGCCCGCCGAGCTCCAGCACCTCGCGCCGGCCGACCAGCGCCGACAGCGCGAAGCCGTTGGCCATCGCCTTGCCAAAGGTGGAGAGGTCGGGCCGGATGCCGTAGTGGGTCTGCGCGCCGCCGAGGTGCCAGCGGAACCCGGTGATCATCTCGTCGAGGACGAAGAGCGCCCCGTGGGCGTGCACGAGATCGATCACCGCCTGGAGGAAGCCGGGCCTCGGCTCCACCGCGGTGGCCGCCTCCATCATCACGCAGGCGATCCGCCCCGGGTAGGCGGCGAACAGCGCCTCGAGGCTCCCCAGGTCGTTGTAGTGGAACCGGAGGGTCAGCTCCGAGACCGCCCGGGGGATGCCGGCGTCCATCGGGGAGGTGCCGATGAACCAGTCGTCGGTCGAGAAGAAGGGGTGCTCTGCGGGGATCGCCACCAGGTCTCGCCCGGTCCAGGCCCGCGCCAGCTTCACCGCCGCGGTGGTGACGTCCGAGCCGTTCTTGGCGAACTTCACCATCTCCGCGCCGGGGAGCAGGGAGAGGAACCGCTCGGCGGCCTCGACCTCGATCGCGGCGGGCCGGACGAAGTTGGTCCCGTCGCGCATCGCCCGGAGAGCGGCCTCGACCACCGGAGCGAAGCCGTGGCCTAGGGTCACCGAGCGGAGGCCCGCGCCGTACTCGATGAACTCGTTGCCGTCCACGTCCCAGACGTGGCTCCCGGCTCCCCGGGCGATGAACCCCGGGGCCTCGAGCGGGTACTGATCGTCTCCCTTGGCGTAGGTGTGGGCGCCACCGGGGACGAGCTGGTGAGCCCGCTCCCTCAGCCTTCTCGAGTTCTCGAAGCTCATCGCCGTCTCACCTCGCCCCCGGAGAGGACCACCTTCCGTCCGTAGAACGCCTCGGCGTGACCCTCCGGGGCGCCCGCCTCCACCCCGCGCAGCCGCATCAGCCCACGGAAGGCATCCTCGCTGAACCAGCGCCGGTCGCGCTGGCTGCCGAAGCAGGATTCGAGGAGGGAGACCTTTCTCCGCACCAGCCCCGGCGCGAGCGGCACGTAGACGTTGGGCCGGCCGAGGTCGCCGTCGACCTTCAAGATCTCGTACTCGAGGATCAGGTGATCGCGGAAGGTGTTGTAGGTCAGGTCCGAGACCAGCCGGTGGTCCTGGTGCCGGTCCTCGCGGTAGTGGGTGAGGACCAGATCGGGCGTCACCTCGCGCTTGAGCTGCTCGAAGAACTCCTTGATGCCCACCGCAACGTAGGGGAAGAACCCGTCGCGGAAGCTCTGTTGCACAAGCCTGGCCCCGGGGTGCTTGCCCAGCACGCGGGAGGCGGCGCGCCTCGCCTCGCGCGCGCGCTGGGGGTTTCCCGAGAGCACCACCCAGGTGATCCTCCGCACCGGGGCCTCGGCCAGCAGGCGCATGACCGTGCCCGAGCAGCCCAGCTCCAGGTCGTCGCTGTGCGCGCCGAGGCACAGCAGCTCGTATCCCCTGCTCGGCGGCGGGCCGAGGCCCAACCCGAGCATCACCCTGCGCTCGCCTCCCGCTGCGGAACAGACTTCCAGAGCTCCCAGGGCGCACGCCCGGAGTTGGCGAGGTCGGTCAGCTCCTGCTGCTCCTTGAAGGTGTCCATGCACCAGAAGCGGTCGCAGCGATGGGCCATGAGCTTGCCTGCGGAGATCAACCGGGCGAACGGAGCGAGCACCAGCTCCTCACCGGGCCGCAGGTACTCGAAGATCTCCCGGCGCAGAGTGAAGAACCCGGCGTTGATCAGCAGACCGGTGTCGCGCACCGCCTCGATGCCGGTCACCCGTCCCTCCGGACCCATCTTCACCACGTGGAAGCTCTGTGACGGCGGGGTGGCGACGAACGCCGCCACGCTCGAGGAGGTGCGGAAGGTGGCCACCATCCGGTTCAGGTCCATGTCGGTGAGGCCGTCGGAGTAGTTGGCGAGGAACATCTCGTCCCCCTCCACGTAGCGGCGGACCGCGCCGAGCCGCTGCCCGATGTTGGAGTGCAGCCCGGTGTCGACGAAGGTGATGTTCCAGTCCTCGATGTCGCTCCGCTCCAGCGCCAGCTCCTTGCCTCCGCGGCGAAGGGTGAAGTCGTTGGAGATCCACTCCTCGTAATTCAAGAAGAATTGCTTGATGACGTCGGCCTTGTACCCGAGGCAGAGGATGAAATCCTTGTGGCCGAAGTGGGCGTAGTACTTCATCAGATGCCAGAGGATCGGCCGGTAGCCGATCTTCACCATCGGCTTGGGAATCTCCCCGGTGAGCTCGCGAAGCCGCGTGCCCAGGCCACCGCAGAACAGAACGACCTTCATCGCCGATCCACCTCTCCCCGGGATCGAGTCCCCCAGGGTCTCGCTCCACATTCCAAGAAAGACGCCAGGCGCCCGGGTCGGACCACGCCCGCGGCCCCCCGACCGCCGCTCCGCCCGTGCACGTTGATCAGATTCGAGCCTCCGGGCACCGCGACGCAAGCGACGACTTCGCGTGCAAGGAGATCGACCCGGGGGTCGTGGGTGACCGCATCCATGGTGCCGATCCGGTGCGCGAGCGCCCGTGATACTGAGTGCCCCAATCGATGAACGACGCGGCCGACACCGCTCCGGGGGGCGGGGCAACTGCGCAGCCGGGCTCCAGCGCCTCGCTGGCGCGCAACGCCTTCCATCTCGTCGCCGGACAGGCGACCACCATGGTGCTGGGGATCCTCTTCAGCGCCGCGCTCGGCCGGGCGCTGGGAGCAGGGGACTTCGGGCTCTACTTCCTGCTCAGCTCGTTCAGCACCTTCGCCCTGGTGCTGGGGGACTGGGGGACAGCAGTACTTCGGGATCCGCGAGGTGGCCCGGGCACCGGGGCGCGGCCCCGAGCTCCTCGGCACCGGGCTCATGCTCCGGGCGCTGGGCACGGCGCTGGTCTCCATCCCCGCCGGGCTGTCGGCGTGGGCGCTCGGCTACGACCGGAGGACCATCGCCTTCTCGGTCCTCTTCATCGCCTTCAACCTGCCCTTCTTCCTCGCCCAGGGCCTCGCCGGCGCGGCCGCGCTCCTCACCGCCACGCTGCTGTACCGGGCGCTCGGGGGCGGACGGCTGCGCGTCTCGCGGGCCACCGCCCGGGAGATCCTGGTCGGGTGCACCGCCATCGTCGCCATCGGCCTCGCGGTCTACGTCCAGCCCTCCCTGGACGCGGTGCTCCTCTCCAAGCTGGTCCCCAAGGAGGTCGTGGGCTGGTACGGGGCGGCCAAGACCATCATCGGGACGCTGCTCGCCCCCTCGCCGATCCTCGGCGCGGCCGCCTACCCCCGTCTGTCCCGCGCCGCGGTGGACCGGGCTCTCTTCCGGCGAGAGTTCGCCATCGCCCAGCGCCCGATGCTCTGGCTGGGCGGCCTCGGGCGCTGTTCGGACGGGCCTCCTCTCCCCCCCCTCGCTGGCGCCGGGGCGGTGGGATCCAAGTCGCGAGCGCCGCCTTGGCCGGAGCAGACAGATGAAGATCCTCCTCACCGGAAGCCGCGGGTACATCGGGACCGTGATGGGCCCCTTCCTCCAGGCCGCGGGGCACGACGTCCGCGGCATCGACTCGGACCTCTACCGCCGCAGTACTTTCGGTTCCTGGAGGGAGACCGTCCCCACGGTGACGAAGGACATCCGCGAGGTCCAGGTCTCCGACCTCCGCGGCCTCGACGCCGTGGTGCACCTGGCCGCGCTCTCCAACGATCCGCTCGGCGACCTCAACCCCCAGCTCACCTACGACATCAACCATCTGGCCTCGGTCCGGCTGGCCGAGCTGGCGCGCGCCGCGGGCGTCCAGCGCTTCGCCTTCGCCTCCTCGTGCAGCAACTACGGGGCCGCGGGTGACGCCCCGGTGAACGAGGACTCGCAGCTGAACCCGGTCACGCCCTACGGCGAGTCGAAGGTGCGGGTGGAGCGGGACGTGGCAACCCTGGCCACCGACGGCTTCTCGCCGGTGTTCCTCCGCTGCGCCACCGCCTACGGTGTCTCGCCCCGGCTCCGCTTCGACATCGTGCTCAACAACCTGGTGGCCTGGGCCTTCGCCGGGGGGAAGGTCCTCTTGAAGTCCGACGGGAGCCCCTGGCGACCCATCGTGCACATCGAGGACATCTCCCGGGCGTTCCTCGCGGTGCTGAGCGTGCCCCGCGAGCGCATCCACGGACAGGCGTTCAACGTGGGCCGGAACGACCAGAACTACCGCATCCGCGACATCGCCCAGATCGTGAAGGAGACGGTGCCGGGATCCGAGGTGCAGTTCGCCGAGGGCGCCGGGCCCGACAAGCGGAACTATCGCGCTGACTTCTCGAAGATCGCCGGGCTCCTGCCGGAGTTCCACCCCGAGTGGGACGCCCGCCGCGGAGCGCAGCAGCTGTACCGCGCCTACCAGGAGGTCGGCCTGGTCCTCGAGGACTTCGAGGGGCCGCGCTACCGGCGCATCGATCAGATCAAGCAGCTCGTGGCGGCGGGAAACCTCGGACCCGACCTCCGCTGGCAACGCGAGCCGGTGGCAGCCTGAGGCCCGCCCCGACCCCGGAGAAGAACACCATGAGCTCCACCACCCACGAGAGCACGCCCGCGCCCCGCCGGGGATGCCTGGCCTGCAGCCGGCCGCTCCGCCACACCTTCGTCGACCTGGGGATGTCGCCGCTCTGCGAGAGCTACGTCCCGGCCGAGAAGCTGGAGGCGATGGAGCCGTTCTACCCGCTGCACGTCTACGTCTGCGACGGCTGCTTCCTGGTCCAGCTTCAGGAGTTCGTCAGCCCCGAGCACATCTTCACCGAGTACGCCTACTTCTCCTCGTACGCCGACAGCTGGGTGGAGCACATGCGGCGGTACGCCGAGGCAATCAGCGACCGGCTCTCGCTGGGCAAGGACAGCTTCGTGGTGGAGGTGGCGAGCAACGACGGCTACCTGCTCCAGCACTTCGTCCGGATGGGCATCCCGGTCCTGGGCATCGAGCCGGCGGCCAACGTGGCCAAGGTGGCGATCGACAAGGGCATCCCCACGCTGGTGAAGTTCTTCGGCGAGGCGACCGCGCGGAGCGTGCTCGCCGACACCGGCCCGGCGGACCTCATCTGCGGGGCCAACGTGCTGGCCCAGGTGCCGGACCCCAGCGACTTCGTCCGCGGCCTGAAGACGCTCCTCAAGCCCGGGGGAGTGGTGACCATCGAGTTCCCCCATCTCATGAAGCTGATGGCGGAGAATCAGTTCGACACCATCTACCACGAGCACTTCTCGTACTTCTCGTTCCTCAGCGCCGAGCTCGTCTTCGCCGCGCAGGGGCTCACCCTCTTCGACGTGGAGGAGATTCCCACCCACGGAGGCTCGCTGCGGGTCTACGCCCGGCACTCCGAGGACGGCGCGCGCCCGATGACCGAGCGGGCCCGGGCGCTCCGCCAGCGCGAGGTGGATGCCGGGTTGCTCCGGCTCGAGACCTACGCCGGCTTCGGCGAGCAGGTGAAGGAGACCAAGCGCAAGCTGCTCCAGTTCCTCATCGAGGCCAAGCGGGCGGGCAAGACGGTGGTCGGCTACGGCGCCCCGGGGAAGGGCAACACCCTCCTCAACTACTGCGGCATCCGGACCGACTTCCTCGACTTCACCGTGGACAAGAGCCCGTACAAGCAGGGCAAGTTCCTCCCGGGCACGCACATCCCCATCTTCGCCCCGGAGAAGATCCGCGAGGTCCGCCCCGACTTCGTGCTGATTCTCCCCTGGAACTTCCGGGAGGAGATCGTCAAGCAGATGGCCGAGGTGCGGAGCTGGGGCGGCAGGTTCGTGGTGCCCATCCCCGCGGTGAAGGTGCTCGACTAGGAGGGCCGCCCCGCGATGCTCTTCCTCTCCACCGCGGTGCCGGAGGTGTTCGTCCTGGAGCAGGAGCGCCACGCCGACGACCGAGGCTACTTCGCCCGGACCTGGTGCACCCGCGAGCTCGGTGCGCACGGGCTCGAGCCCCGGCTGGCCCAGTGCAGCGTGTCCTTCAATCGGTCCCGCGCGACGCTGCGGGGGCTCCACTACCAGGCGCCCCCGGCGGCGGAGGTGAAGGTGGTTCGCTGCCTTCGCGGCGCCCTGATGGACGTGGCGGTGGACCTGCGGCCCGACTCGCCCACCTTCCGCCGCTCGGTCGAGGTGGAGCTGACCCCGCTGAACGGCCGGGCGCTCTACATCCCCCGCGGCTTCGCGCACGGGTTCTTCACCCTCCTCCCCGAGACCGAGATCGAGTACCTCATCTCCGAGGAGTACCGGCCGGAGACGGCGCGCGGCCTCCGCTGGGACGACCCGCTCCTCTCCATCGCCTGGCCCGGGCGGCCGGAGGTGATGTCCCCCCGCGACCGGGACTACCCCGACGCGCGCCTGGAGCAGTTCGATGAGCTCCGCGGGCTCTGAGCAGCCGAGGGTGGACGGGGCCGCCGAGGCGCTGCGCCAGCTCGCAGACGGGCTCGAGCCGTCCGCGCTCGGTCCCGACCTGATGGCCCACCTGCGCGACCTCTATCCGCTCAACCGGTCCATCACCGGTGATGGGCTCCGCGCCTCGCTCCGGCTCCTCCAGCGCCTCGCCCCGCTCCAGCTGCATGAGGTGCCGAGCGGGACGGAGGTCTTCGACTGGACCGTGCCGCGCGAGTGGAACGTCCGCTCCGCCCGCCTCACCGGACCCGACGGACGGGTCGTCGCGGACGTGGCCCGGTGCAACCTCCACCTTCTCGGCTACAGCGTGCCCTTCCATGGCACCGTGTCGCGGGAGGAGCTCGAGCCGCACCTGTACTCGCTCCCGGATCAGCCGGAGCTCATCCCCTACCGGACCAGCTACTACCGGGAGGCCTGGGGCTTCTGCCTCGCCCACCGCGTGCGCGCCGCGCTTCCCCCGGGGGCCTACCAGGTGGAGATCGACACCCGGCTCGAGGACGGCGCGCTCAGCTACGGCGAGGTGTTCGTCCCCGGCACAGAGGACAGCGAGGTGCTCGTCTCCACCCACTGCTGTCACCCTTCGCTGGCCAACGACAACTGCGCGGGGATGGTGATGTGCGCCACCCTGGCCCGGATGCTCGCCCCGCTCCGGCCGCGGCACGGCTACCGCTTCCTCTTCGTCCCCGGCACCATCGGGGCCATCACCTGGCTGGCGGGGAACGAGGCCCGCACCCCCCGCATCGCCCACGGCCTGGTGGCGGCCTGCGTGGCCGACCCAGGCCAGCTCACCTACAAGCGGAGCCGCAGAGGCACGGCCGAGGTGGACCGAGCCGCCGCCCTGGTGCTCGCCGCCTCTGGCCAGCCGCACGGGCTCCGGGACTTCAGCCCCTACGGCTACGACGAGCGGCAGTACTGCTCGCCGGGGTTCGACCTTCCCGTCGGCTCGCTCACCCGCACTCCGTACGGCGAGTACCCCGAGTACCACACCTCCGCGGACGACCTCAGCCTGGTCCGCCCCGAGGCGCTGGTGGACACGCTTCGCCGCTACCTGGAGGTGTTCGAGGTGCTCGAGGGGAACCGACGGTGGCGAAACACCTCACCCCGCTGCGAGCCCCAGCTCGGCAAGCGCGGCCTCTACGGTTCGGTGGGCGGGCGGAGCCACGCCCAGGCACGGCAGATGGCGATGCTCTGGGTACTCAACCTCTCCGACGGAGCCCACTCGCTGCTCGACGTGGCCGAGCGCTCGCGGCTCCCCTTCCCCGACCTGCGGCGGGCCGCGGCAGAGCTCGCCGGCGCGGGGCTGCTCGTCCCCGTCTGAACGCCGCTCAGGCGCCGGTCAGCGGCAGCACGTGCTCGGCGAGCGCCAGCACCGCGGTGAGGCCCGGCGACTCGATGCCGTACAGCTGCACCAGGCCGGGCACGCCGTGCTCGGCCGGGCCCTGGACCAGGAAATCCGCTGCGGGCTCGCCGGGGCCCGACAGCTTGGGGCGCACGCCGGTGTACCCGGGCTCCAGGGCTCCGTCGGCGAGCGCGGGGTAGTAGCTGCGGATGGAGCGGTAGAAGGCGTCCACCCGTGCCTCGTCGAACGCGTACTCCACCCCGTCGACCCACTGCACGTCAGGGCCGAAGCGGGCGCGGCCGGCGAGGTCCAGGGTCACGTGCGTTCCGAGCCCGCCCGGCTCCGGCACCGGGTACACCAGGTGGTGGAAAGGCACCTGCCCCGAGAGGACGAAGTAGTGCCCGCGGGCGAAGCGCTGCGGCGGCACGCTTCCCGCCGGTACGCCGTCGATCCGCCGGGCGATGGTCTGGGCCCAGGGCCCGGCGCAGTTCACCACCAGCCGGAACCCCACGGTGGAGGGCTCATCGCCCCCCAGCGCGAGCGAGACGCCGCCGTCCTCCACCCGTCCAGAGAGCACCGGGGTCCGGAGCAGCACCTGGGCCCCGGCGGCCTCGGCGTCAGCCCGCAGGGCCTCCATGAGCCCGTGGCTGTCGACGATGCCGGTGGACGGCGAGAAGAGCCCGCGGACCCCGTGCACCGCCGGCTCCAGCGCGCGGATCTCGTCCGCGTCGATCCAGCGGAGGTCGTCCACGCCGCTGGCCTTCGCGTTGCCGAGGATCCGCTCCAGGGCCGGAACTTCCTCGTCGCGGGTGGCGATGACGAGCTTTCCGGTCCGGCGGTGGGTGACCCCCCGCTGGGCACAGTACGCGTAGAGCGCCTCTCGGCCGGCCACGCAGAGCCGGGCCTTGAGCGAACCCGGCGGATAGTACAGCCCGGCGTGGACCACCTCCGAGTTGCGCGAGCTGGTGTGGAAGCCCACGCAGCGCTCCTGCTCCAGCACGAACACCTCGCGGCCGGTGCGCGCCAGCGACCGCGCGACGGCGAGCCCCACCACTCCCGCGCCGATCACCGCGACGTCTGCGGCGATGCCGCTCATCGTTCCTCCCTCGGCTCGGTGCGATTCCTTAGCACCGCCGGTGGACGATTGTGGCGCTGCTGTGCACGAACCCGTTCGGGCAATTGATCGGGTCGAGAGCGGTTGCTAACCCACACCGGATGCCGCTCACCGCCCGCGCGATCGCCGCTCCACTCGTCGGGCTGTTGCTCGCCTGCACCACCGGAAGCGTGAAACCACCTGCCGGGCTCACCGGGGGGAACTCACCGGGGACCCCCGAGCCGCCGCCGGGTCAGGCAGCACTCACGGTCACCATCTCTCCCCGGACCGCGCCCCTGGTGCCGAACGGGAGCGTGTCCTTCTCCGCGGTCGTGGGCGGCACCAGCGCCGGCCAGGCCGCCACCGTGACCTGGTCGGTCCAGGAGTCCGGCGGCGGCGCGGTGGATGCGTCCGGCCGCTACACCGCGCCGGCCGCGCCTGGCACGTACCATGTCGTCGCCACCAGCACCGCGGACCCGAGCCGGAGCGACTCGGCCCTGATCACCGTGGGGACCAGCGCCATTCTTCCCCCCGACCGGCTGACCATCTGGAACCCCGGGCTCAACGCGGTGGGCGGAATCCCGGCCCGCACTACCGTCTACAGGACGCTCGCCCCCTCGGGCGGTGATGACACCTCGGCGATCCAGACGGCGCTCGACGGCTGCCCCTCGGGTCAGGTGGTGAAGCTCGGCCCGGGGACGTTCAAGATCTCCGGCGACGGTCTGTCCATCGGCCGCTCCGGCGTGGTGCTGCGCGGCAGCGGACCAGGCCAGACGATCCTCATGAAGTCCGGCAGCAGCTTCCCGGTGATCATCGTGGGGCTGCGCTGGTACAAGTACTCGGCCCCGGTGGCGCTGGCCTCCAACGGGGTGAAGGGCAGCGCCACGGTCACCGTGGCCGCCAACCCCGGGTTCAAGGTGGGCGAGATCGTCCATCTGAGCCAGGTCTCCGACGACGACCAGCGCAACGACACCGACGCGCCGGTGAGGAAGATCTGGTGGGGGAACAACGCTGGCGGCCCCACCTCCGACGCGCGGGGCTGGTTCTGCGAGCAGAACCGGCCGCTGGGCCAGGCGATGGAGATCGCCCAGGTCAACGGCACCCAGCTCACCTTCACCACGCCCTTTCACATCGACTTCGAGACCGTGCTCTCCGCGCACATCCTTCGGATCTCCGACACCGCCGGCGGCGACGCGGTGGAGGTGGTGAAGTACTCGGGCATCGAGGACCTGGCGGTGGCCAACGGAGACGGGGGCGACGGCGGGGGAAACATCCACTTCTTCGCCGCGGCGTACTCCTGGGTCCGCAACGTCGAGAGCTGGGGCAGCCTCGGCCACAGCTGCAACCTCGACGGGAGCTTCCGCTGCGAGGTGCGTGACTCGTACTTCCACAGCACCCGCGACCCCAACCCCGGCGGCAACGGCTACGGGATCGGGGTCAACCAGTACGCCGCGGACAACCTCTTCGAGAACAACGTGGTGTGGGCCTTCAACAAGCTCACCGTGGCCCGGGCCTCGGGCGGCGGGAACGTGTTCGGCTACAACTACCTCCAGGACGGCTACGGCGACGGGTACCGCGACTTCGTCGAGGTGGGCGCAGGGCCCAACCACTACGCCGGCGCGCACATGGAGCTCTTCGAGGGGAACGAGGGGTTCAACTACGACACCGAGTCGTACTGGGGGAACTCGATCTACGGCACGGTGTTCCGGAACCACTGGACGGGGCTCCGCCGCTCGGCCGCGCCGTTGCAGCTCAACGACACCGGCAACCGCCGGGCGGTGGGCGTGCAGACCGCCGGCTGGTGGTTCTCCTTCCTCGGAAACGTGCTCGGCTTTCCGAACATGCCGCTGCGCTCGGGCCAGACACACTTCGTCACCCAGATGAACGTGAACAACCTGAACGACGACAGCGCGGTGCCGATGTGGATCATCGGCTACGACACGGTGACCTGGCCTACCAAGGCCGACCCGCTGGTGGTGGCCCGCACGTACCGGCACGGCAACTTCGACTACGTCTCGAACGCCGTCGCCTGGGACCCCAGCAACCCCAACCACGATCTGCCGCCGTCGCTCTACCTGTCGCGCAAGCCGGCCTTCTTCGGCAGCAACACCTGGCCGTGGATCGATCCCGCCGCCGCGACCGACCCGGCGCGGGTGGGGACGCTCCCGGCCAAAGTGCGGTTCGACGCCATCCACGGAAGTGGGCCCTGACCGCCGACCCCGTTCCGCTCAGGAGGACTGCGGAGACCACTGCGGGGCCTGCCGCCGGTTGAGCGCCTCCGTCGCCGAGTGCTTCCCGAGGAGCAGACAGGTCCACTGGTAGCGGCGGAGGAAGCGGCGGAACTCGGGATCCGGGTAGCGCGGCGCGCCCTGGAGCATGCTCCGGAAGTACCCCCAGGCCATCGCCGCGCCGCCGACCAGGAGCGGCGGGCGCGTCATCCGGTACGCGGCGCTGGCCAGCATGTACAGGGGCGAGGTGCCCATGAACCACTGCCCGTAGCCGTGCCGGGTGCGTCCGCGCCAGAACCCCTGGTCGCTGGTACCCATGGGCCGGAGGTGCACGAAGCGCAGCTCCGGGTCGTCCCAGGAGACGGCGATCCATCCCAGCTGTCGGCAGCGGTGGCCGTCGATCCCATCCCACATCACCTCGCGCACGAACCCGCCGATCTGCCGGAAGCACGCCGTCCGGTAGAACTTGGTCATCCCCACCGAGTTCTCGTCACCGGTCTTCTCCGAGACCAGGTTGCTCAGGTCGGTCAGCGGAAACCTGGCCTGCAGCGGCTCCGTTCCGGGGCGGAAGAAGTACGGCTTGCCCGAGCAGGTGCCGATCCGCGGTTCCCGCTCCATCCGGTCCATGAGGCCGGCGAAGTAGCCGGGGGGCAGCTCGAGGTCCAGATCGAGCTTGCAAAGGTAATCGAAGCGGGCGAGGTCGGCGGTGGCCAGCCCGGCGTCGAACGCCTCGATGACCCCGGCGCCCACCCTGCGCGCCCCGCGGTCCGCGCGGCGCACCACCCGGATGAAAGGGGCCCGGGCCCGGTACTCCTCGAGGATGGCCGGCGTCTCGTCACGCGAGCCATCGTCGACGATGATCCACTCGGCCGGAGGCTCGGTCTGGGCGAGCACCGAGTCCAGCGTGCGCCGCGCGTACCGGGCCTCGTCCCGGCAGGGCGTCACCAGGAGATAGCGGCGGCCGCTCACCGACGCACCCCGTGTCGCTGGCACCAGCGGACCAGCACGTACACCGCCCAGATCCGCGACCAGTAGAGCCCCGGCGCACCCGACTGGAAGCCGCGCCAGAGCCGGTCCACCGCGGCTGGATCGAGCCCCGCGTCACGGACCGCTTGCGGATCGCGCAGGGTGCGGTCCACCGCCCCGTGCAGCCCCTGGCGGATCCACCGCTCGAAGGGGAGCACGAAGCCGCTCTTCGGACGCTCGAACAGCGCCGGATCCAGCCCCGCCAGGCCGATGCGCCGGAGCACCGCCTTGCGCCGCACCGGCTGGTAGCGCGGGTCGTCGGGCAGCCGCACCACCGCTTCGAGGAGAACGGTGTCCACCAGCGGGAGCCGCTGCTCGATGGAGACGGCCATGCTCGCCGCGTCGTTGTCCCGGAGCAGCCGCTCGCCGAGGAAGAGGCGCTGCTCGAGCACGCTGATCGCCGAGAGCGGAGAGCGTCCGCGCAGCTCCCGCTCGAGCCGTGCCCGGGCCTCGGGGGGCAGGCCGTCCACCAGGAGCGGCGCGGCGCCGTCCGCGACCAGCTCCCGCTGGAACTCGGGGAGGAAGAGCGCGTACGCCAGCTGGTAGAGCGCGAGGAGGTCCTCCCCGCGCCGGACCATGGCCGGGAGCTTGGCCCAGCGGGTCTGGCGCGGGAGCGGTCCCCGGTCGCGGTGCATCGCCGCCATGCCCAGGAGCGCCGCCCGGGCCAGCAGGGCCCGGGGCGCGGCGCCGAGGTGGCGGGTCCAGTGGTGCAGCGTGGGGAGGTCCCGGAAGCTGGTGTAGCCACCGAAGAGCTCGTCCCCCCCGGTGCCCACCAGGGCCACGGTGAATCCGGCCTCACGGATGGCGCGCGACAGCACGTAGGCGTTGAGGCCGTCGAAGGTGGGCTGGTCGATGCTCTCCAGCGCCGGCTCCAGCTCGCCGGCGAAGGCCTCCTCGCGGAGGACGATCTCCCGGTGCTCGGTGCCGATCGCCCGGGCGATGGCGCGGGCGGCCTCGCCCTCGTCGAACTCCTTCTCCTCGAAGCCGAGGGTGAAGGTGTGCACCGGGCCCCTTCCCGCGCGATGGGCGAGGTTGGCCACCGCCGAGGAGTCCACGCCGCCGGAGAGGAAGACCCCCAGCGGTACGTCGGAGGCGAGGTGGAGCCGGACGCACTCCTCGAGCGTCGCGGCCAGCTCCTCCTCGGTGATGGCCGGCGCACTTCCCGGCGCCGGCAGGCGCCAGAACTCACCGCCGCGGACCAGCCGTCCGTCAGTCCCCAGCACCTGGAACTCGCCCGGGAGGAGCGAGCGGACACCCTCCACCGAGGTGCGCGGCCCGACCACGAAGCCATTCCAGGCCATGGAAGCGGCCGCCGCCGGATCCAGGCGCGGAGTTCCGAGCAGCCCCGAGGCGAGTAGCGCTCGCACCTCCGAGGCGAACGCCACGCTCCACCCGGAGGACGGGTCGGTCGACACGGCGAGGTAGAGTGGCTTGATGCCCAGCGGATCCCGAGCGAGCAAGAGCGTCCGCCGGGGCGCGTCCCAGAAGGCAAGCGCGAACATCCCCCGCAACGCTGGCAGCGCGTCCTCCGCCTTCCGGGCGAGCACCCGGAGCAGGACCTCGCTGTCCCCGCTGGAGCGCACCTCCTCGCCCGCGGCATGAAGCTCCGCCCGGAGCGCGGCGTAGTTGTAGATCTCCCCGTTGAAGATCAGCACCTGACCGGTCGCGGGGTGAACCATGGGCTGGTGGCCCGCGGGGCTGAGGTCGAGGATGGCCAGGCGGCGGAAGGCGAGCATCGCGCCCCGTCCGTCCGGTCCCGGCGCGGACTCCCAGGTCCCCACGTCGTCCGGACCGCGGTGCCGGAGCGCGTTGCTCATCCGCTCCAGCGCCGCGCGGGTGCGGGCGTCGAGACTCCCCAGGATGCCGGCGATTCCGCACATGTGGCGGGCGGCATCGTGCCATAAACGCGAGCCGTCCTGCCGATGCTCGACGTCTCGCTTCAGCTCCTCTCGGTCTCGCCGTTTCCCCCCTCTCCACCCTCGTTCGGCGCCCAGCGCCGGATGCAGGGGCTGCTTTCGGCACTCGCCCGCCGTCACCCCGTCACCGCGCTGAGCATCGTGTCGGCGGAGCTCGACCGGGTCGAGGTGGAGCAGGCGATGCGTGCCTACTGCCGCGAGGTGTCGCTGGTGACCGCGCGGGAGGGCGGCCGGCTCGCCAAGCGGTGGCTGCAGCTCCGGGCACTCGTCTCCCCGAGGAGCTTCGAGCGGCTCTCGATGGACCTCACCGCATTCCGCGCCGAGCTCCACCGGCTCCTCGCCACCCGGCACTTCGACGCCGTTCTGCTCGAGTTCCCCTTCCTGGCCGGCGATGTCCTCGCCGACCCGCCTCCCGGGGCGCGGCGCCCGCTCCGCGTCCTGGACGCGCACAACATCGAGTTCGATCTCGCCCGGCAGCAGGCCGGCCGGGAGCACGCGCCCCTCCGGCGCATCCACAACAGCGCGAACTGGCCGAAGCTCCGGCGAGAGGAGCTGGACGCCTTCCGGCGCTTCGACGGGGTCGCCTTCTGCTCCGAGCTGGACGCGGCCAAGGCCCGGGCGCTCGTCCCCTCGGTGAACGCGGTGGTGGTGCCGAACGCGGTCGACGTGCAGTCCTTCGCCCCCGCCCCGGGGCTGCCCCGGCCCGACGGAAGGACCGTCCTCTTCTTCGGCGCCATCAACTACTTCCCCAACGTGGACGGCATCCTCTTCCTGGTCAGGGAGGTCTGGCCGCTGCTCGCCGCCGCGCACCCCGGGTGCCGGCTGAAGATCGTGGGCCAGCACCCGACCAGGGAGATCCTCGCTTTCCAGGGCCCACGGGTGGAGGTGACGGGCCGGGTGGACGACGTGCGACCGCACCTGGCCTCGGCCGCGGTCACCATCGTGCCCCTGCGCATCGGCGGCGGCACGCGGTTCAAGATCCTCGAGGCCATGGCCATGGCCCGGCCCGTCGTCTCGACCACGCTCGGCGCCGAGGGGCTTGACGCCCGTCCGGGAGAGGACCTGCTCATCGCCGACGACGCCGCCGGCCTCGCGGCCGCAGTGGGACGGGTCCTCACCGACCCCGCGCTCGGTCGTGCCCTCGGAGAGGCGGGCCGGAAGCTGGTCCAGGAACGGTACTCCTGGGACGCGGCGGCCGGGACGCTGGAGCGCTTCCTCCTCTCGCTCGGCGCCCGCGGAGTGGTGGCCGGCGAGGCCGCGGGCAGGAGATAGTGTCGGCCGCGCGAGGGTGCGGATGAGCGAGCGGCGGGTGCAGCCCGGAGGCGAGGTGATCGGCCGCGGGCATCTTCCGGTGCTCGACGGAGTGCGCGGGCTCGCCATCCTCATGGTGCTGGCGCTCCACTTCGTCGCCGACACCGAGCCCGCCACCCGCCTCGAGCGGGCGATCGCCCTGGTGGCCGGCTGGGGTCAGTACGGCGTCGACCTCTTCTTCGTGCTCTCGGGCTTCCTGATCACCGGCATCCTGGTGGATGCCCGGGAGCGCCCGGACTACTTCCGCAACTTCTACCTGCGGCGGGTGCTCCGCATCTTCCCGCTGTACTACGCGGTGCTCGCGGTGCTGTTCCTCGTGCTCCCGCGGGTGCCCGGGCTGGCCTCGTCCACCCTCGACGCGCTGCGCGCCCACCAGGCCTGGGCCTGGCTCTACGGGGTGAACGTGTACCTGGCCTGGAAGGGAGAGTGGGCCCTCTCGTACCTGGACCACTTCTGGTCCCTCTCGGTCGAGGAGCACTTCTACTTCGTCTGGCCGTTCGTGGTCTGGGCGCTCGCCCGGCGCCCGCGCGCGCTGCTCCTCACCAGCGTGGGGTTGGCCGCCGCTGCGCTGCTCGGCCGGGTGCTCTGCGCCGCCGCGGGGATCGGCCCGCATGTCCTCTACGTGCTGACCCCCTTCCGGCTGGACGGGCTCGCGCTCGGCGGCGCCTTCGCGGCGCTGGCGCGGCGGCCGGGCGGGATGGAGCGGATCCGCTGGCTCCTCCCCCGGCTCGCGGCGGCGGCGGGGGCGCTCTTCGGGGTGCGCTTCCTCTGGAGCCGGCTCACCCCGCTGTGGAGCGCGCCACTCTTCCAGGTGCGGGAAAGCCTGCTGGTGGTGCTCCTCGCCTGCCTCCTGCTTCGCGCGCTCACCGCGCCGTGCGAGGCGCCGGTGGTGCGCGCCTTCTCCAGCAGGACGATGCGCTGGTTCGGGACCTATAGCTACGGCCTCTACGTCTACCACCACTTCCTCTCCTTCTACTTCTCCAGCCACAAGACCGAACACGCCCTCGCGGCGCGGCTCGGCTCTCACGCCCTCGCGGTGGCGCTGCAGGCGGTGGTGGGTGTGGGCGTCTCCTGCGCGGTGGCCTTCGCCAGCTACCACCTGCTCGAGAAGCGCTTCCTCGCGCTCAAGGATCGGCTGACCGGTGGCGAGCAGCCCCGCGCCTCGGGCGCGCTGGGCGTGGCCGGGCCTTCGGCCTGACGCCGCCTCATGATCAGGCGCTCAGGGCGTCTGCGCGAGCCAGCGGGCCAGGTGAAGGTGGTAGAGCGCCTGCGCCTCCCACTCCTCCGAGACCTCATTGGTGCTCCAGCTGTCGTTGTCGGTGTACCGGGCCTCCACCGGCGTCCGGTCGTCGCGAGGGAACGCCGGATCACCCCAGTAGCCCCAGGCGGGGATGGGGAGCCCGGCCGGGTGCGACACGTCCGCCGGCTCGGGAAGGCGCACCGGCCCGCCGGCGAGCATGCCCGGGAAGTCGCGCGGCGTCGCGGCGAGCGTGGCCAGCCACTGGTGGAAGCCGGCCCGCATCCCGTGGCTCACGCCCGGCAACCCGGTGACGTAGCAGAACTGGCGTCCGTTCCGGCCGAAGGCGTAGTGGAGGCTGGCCAGCGCCTCGGCGCAGTCCTCGGCCATCGCCCGCGGGTCCTGCCGGCACCGCCAGGCGTTCGCGGTGCCGGTGCGGATCAGCGCCGCGCCCAGCGAGCCCCAGTAGTAGCGGCCGGCCCAGCCGAACGGATGGCGCGCCCCGTCCTCGCGCGCCACCCTGGCGTTGGCCTCCAGCGCCTGGCGGAGCCTCGCCGTCAGCTCGGGGTCGGCGTCCGGCGCGCGCAGGTAGAGGAGCGCGGCCAGGCCGTCGATGTGGAGATACACCGGGTCGGGGACGGGCATCGCCAGCTGCGCGCGCACGTCCCGGTGGAAGCGCGTCTCGCCGGTGGCCAGGGCCATGCCGGCCGCGGCGTAGGACCGCGTGCTCCGGCCCACCGCCGCGTCGCCGTCGCGCCGGGCGGAGGGACAGCTCGGGCCGTCCGTCGTCTCGGGGTGCGCGTCGAGGTACCCCACCCCGGCACGCGCGGCACGGAGACACCGCTCGGCGAACGCCGCGTCCACGCGCCGGAAGCGGGTCGCGGCGAAGGCCAGGGTCCCCACCGCGCGCGCGGTGGCCAGCGTGCCCACCTCTCCCCCGCCGTACGGAGGCATTCGCTCCGGGGCGTTGCGCCCGTAGGGTCCGTAGCCATCCTGGCAGCTGGTGTTGCGGAATCCCCCGGAGTCGTCCTGGACCGAGAGCAGCCAGCGCAGGCCCCAGCGCGCCTCGTCGAGCAGGTCGGGCACCCCGTTGCCCGACTCCGGGATGTTGGTGTCGTCGGCGGTGGGGCCGAAGTCGGCGTCGGCGAGCAGGAGCCAGAAGAGGGCCGAGGTGAGGTAGGCGTTGTAGACCGTGAGGTCGCCGGCGTCGTGCCAACCTCCCTCGACGCCTGGTGGCGCCAGACGGGCATCGTCGGCGTGCACCCACGGACCCTCGGCGTGCGCGGCGAGCACCGGGGTGAATGCCCGCTGGAAGTAGAACCACCGCTGCACGGCCCGGAGCGGAGGGTCGAACACCGAGGAGCCCACCTCGAAGGGGAAGCTCTCCGTTCCGTCGTCGCTCACCACCCAGTAGCGCCCTGGCCGGGTCAGCGCCGAGAAGTCACCGATGGACACGCTCCGCACCTCGCCCAGGAGGTCGGTGGGGAGCGTCCGCACCGGCGCGCCGCCCCGGAGCGCCACCCGTCCGGTGGCGAGCTCCCGCACCTCGAAGGAGCGGAAGGCCCGGGGCGCGGTGAAGCGCTTCTCCATCGCCGGCGCGTAGCCCACCTGGCTCAGCGCGAGACGGGAGAAGAAGGGCTCCTCGGGTGGGAGACGGCGGCGCTCGGCCAGCCGCACCCGCCCCAGCAGCGCGGCGGCGGCATGACGGAGAAGCGCGCGTCCCCGGTGCGAGGCCACGAGCCCCACCACCAGGACACCCAGCGCGAGCAGCCCCAACCGGAGCGCGGTCCGGCCAGCTCGCATCGCTCAGGAGGCCCGGAAGCTGCGGGCCAGCACCGCCCCGAGCACCCGGGCCCGATCGATGAGGGCGAGCGTGCGGTCCACCTCCACCAGCCGGCTCTCGTCGAGGAGGAGCACGAGCAGCGCATGGTCGCAGGCGGCGACCAGGTCGCGCGCCTCCGGCAGCTCGGCCGGGCTCGGAACCGCCACCAGCACCCGCTCGCGGCTGTCTCGCGGCGCGGCGCGCTCGAGCGCACGGGAGATTGCCCGGATGCGTCCGGGGGTCGCCTGGGAGGCGTCGACCCCCCGGACCGCCCGCGAGGGGCCGCCGACTGCGTCGAGCAGCCGCTGCAGGAGCCGGGAGGCGAGCTCCGGCCGTCCCGGCGCGACGAGGGCGAGCGCGCGCCAGCGGAGGGAGGCGAGCCGGTACCAGAGCAGCTCCAGGTCGCGCTCCTTGAACCCGACCCCTGCTCGAGGCCCGATGGTCGAGGCCTGCTCAGAGTGCATCGAGCTCACCGAGGAGCTGCACCCGCGCCTGCAGCTCCACCTGCCAGGGCTCGAGGATGCGCCCCGAGCCGAGGTCGAGGAGCGCCGCCCCGAGCAGGGCGACCGCGAGGCCCCCCACCGCGCCAGCCAGCGCCACCAGCGGGAGCTTCGGCCAGACAGGTCCCTTCGGCCGCTCGACCGGGCGGATGACCAGGTACCGGTACTTGAAGGCGGCGCGGGCCGAGTCCTGCTCCAGCCGGGCCGTCTCCACCCGTCCGAGCATCTCGTTGTAGCGGGCCAGCCCCTGGCGCACGGCCGCCTTCTGGTACTCGATGTCCGGATCCTCGTCCTCGCGCGGGTCCGCCGCCTCGAGCGCCGTGGCCCGGAGCACCGCCTCGGTGGTGCGGCTCGAGGGCAGGGCCACGCCGGCGAACCCCCGGCGCCGGAGCTCCTGCTCGAGCGGGTGCAGCTCTCGCTTGAGGAGCTGGAGCTGCGGCGACTCGCTCTTCATCTCCTCGAGGCTCTGGTGCAGGTCGAGCACCGCCGGGTGAGGATCGGTGTAAAGCGCCCGCTCCTCCTCCAGCCGCGACTGGAGCTCGGTGGTGCGGCGCCGCCGGAAGTCCTCCAGGTCGGCGATGGCCTGCTGCTTGACCTGGACCTGCTCGATGAGCCGCTCGGTCTCGGGGTCCACCACTGGGGCGAGGCCGCTGCCCCGGCTGGTGGGGGGGAGCTGCCGGCCGAGCTTCGCCGCCCGGGCTCCGCGGAGCCGCTCCAGCTCGGAGAGCGAGCGCTCCAGCGTGCCGTGGGCGTCGACTGCCCGGGACTCGAGGATGCCGATCACGTCGCCGATGGCGTCGATCTCCGCCACGCTGCGCGCGTCGAGGAAGCTCTGGACCGCCGCCGAGACCACGTCCATCGCCAGGTCCGGATCGGGAAGGCGAGCTCCGATGGTGACCGTGCTCTCGGTGTGCTTCACCCACAGACGCGTTTCCAGCGCCTTCAGGAAGCCGTCGAGCAGGTCCTTCTCCGAGGGCGGGCGAAACAGACGGCCGACGATGGCGTCCTTCCAGCGCACCACCGGCGCGCGGTGGGCCTTCCACCGGGCGATGAGGTCGGTCTTCCGGATGATCGACACGAGGTTCTCCTGCCGGAGAATGGTGTCCTCGGCCTGTCTGATGGACGCCTCCAGCTCGCTCGTCGAGGGACGGCCGACGAGCGAGCTCATCACCTGGGTGCGCTGCGCCTGGATCGTCGCCTGGACCTCGTACTTGCGGGGGAGGACGGCGGCCCCTCCGAGGGACAGCCCGATCACGCTCGTCCACAGGACCAGGAACAGCCACCGATGCCGCCGGACCGCGTGGAGCACCAGCAGGGTGCGGCCCCCCGCCAGCGCCCATCGATCCGCGCGTGCCGCGGCGACCGGCTGCCTTCGGCCGGCAGCGCCGAGGTGCGCCCCGGCATCGAGCTGCGTCATTCCCCGTGTTCCTCGACCGCCCTCGCTCACCCTGGGAGCACCGTACCCGAGCCGACGGGGGGACACCACGGGCTGTCCGCCAGCGGTTCGGCGTAAGCTCCTGCTCCGGCGTGACGAAGTTCCTCCTCCTCGGCATCCTCCTCGCGACCTTCCTCATCCCCCTGGGCACGGCGCGCATCCGCGACCCGCGCCGGGGGCTTTGGACCACGCTCGCCCTGATCGCCGTGGCCGAGGTGGCCTACGCCATGTTCCTCGTCTTCCTCTACCCGCACCATGTCTGACCGGGTTTCGACCCTCGCCTCGCCGCCTCGGCCCGGGTCGGCGACACCCCGGTGGGTCGTGCTCGGGGTACTGGTCGTGCTCACCGCCGCCGCGGTCCTGGTGGGGAACGGGAACCTGGGGCTCGCGCTGGTCCCGGCGCTCGCCGCGCTGGCCATCTGGCTCCTGTGGACCCTGCCCCTGCGCGCGACCTTGCTCACCCTGCTCGCCCTGGCTTGGGCCGTCGAGTCGCCGTCCGATGTCTTCGCCTCGGGCCGCATCCACACCCCCTGGGCCATCGTGGGTCGCTTCCTCTGGGCCAAGCTGAACCTCCTGGTCCCCTTCTCTCCGCTGGTGCTCACCGGGTTCGACCTGGTCGCGGTGCTCCTCCTCGCCCTGGTGGTGGTGCGGCATTTCACCCGGAGCCCCGTGGATCGCGAGGGCTGGGTTCCCTCGCCTGTGCCGCTGGGCCTCTTCGCCTGGCTGACGGTGGTGGCGGTGCTCCTCATCACCGCCCACGGCCTCGCCCGGGGCGGAAGCTTCCGCTTCGTGCTCTGGCAGGCCATCAAGTGGCTCTACGTGCCGCTCGTCTACACCCTGATGAACCAGGGCCTCCGCGGTCCGAAGGACGCCTGGCTCACCGGCCAGGTCCTCCTCGGCGCCGGCGTGTTCCGGGCGCTGGAGGCGGTCATCATCCGCCTTCGCTACCCCTCGTTCGAGGAGGTGCCCCACACCACCAGCCACCACGACTCGGTGCTCTTCGCCACCTGTCTCGCGTTGCTCGGAGCCCGGGTCCTGGAGGCCCCGAGCCGGCGCGCCTCCAGGGCGCTGGTGCTTCTGGGCGGGCTCTTCCTCTGGGCGATGGTGGCCAACAACCGCCGCCTGGTCTGGACCGAGTTGGCGATGGTGACGGTCTTCTTCTGGCTGGTCACGCCCTGGCGTCCGCTGAAGCGACGGCTGGCGCGGCTCGCGGTGCTGGGCAGCGTGCCCGCGCTCCTCTACCTGACGGTGGGCTGGAACTCCGGCTCGCGGCTGTTCAGCCCGGTGCAGAAGATCCGCTCGATCGTCGATTCCAAGCGCGACGCCTCCACGGCCTGGCGAGACATGGAGAACTTCAACCTCGTCGAGACCTACCGGATGGCGCCGGTGACCGGCCTCGGGTTCGGCCATCCGATGGTCGAGGCGGTGAGGCTCCCCGACGTCACCGCCGCGTACGAGCTCGAGCCCTACGTGCCCCACAACAGCGTGCTCGGACTGTGGGCCTTCGGGGGGCTCCTCGGGTTCGCCCTCCTCTGGGCGGTGTTCCCGGTGGGGATGTTCTTCACCGCGCGCGCGTACCGCTGGGCGCGGGATCCGGTGGAGCGCATCACCGCGCTCGGCGCCGCGGCGGTGCAGATCTGTTACGTGATGCAGGGTTACGGCGATCTCGGCTTCGGCACCTGGGGTCCGGTCTTCACCGTCGCCGCCGGCTACGCCCTGGTGGGGAAGATCTGCGTGGCCCGCGGCGCCTGGCCGTTGCGGTGGGCCACGAGCCCGGCGGATCCGTCGCTCGGGACCCCGGTCGCGCCACACCCTGGAGTCGCAACCGGCTGAACGAGGTCGCCCAGCCCACGAGGGCCCGCTCGCCTCGGAATCGCCCTGGGGCCTGCACCACTCGACGGCGCGCGAAGGGGTGATGACGGAGCCGCTCCCCCCGGCTGCTCGGTCCAGTGTCGAGCACCCGACTCGGCCCTGCGGCCACTCCGGCACGCGATGTCTACCTTCCGGCTCGCGTGCACGTCCTCCTGCTCGTCCTGCTCGCGCAGGCGCCCGCCCCCGGAGCGCCCCCGAGCCCCGATCCGGACACCGAGCTGGCCCCGGGCCTGCTTCGCCCCGAGGACTTCACCCTCTCGGAGCCGGGCGGGCAAGTGCACCAGGGAACCTTGCCTGCGGACTTCGCCGTCGCGCCGCCGGACCCGGAGACCCTTCGCGGGCCCTCCAAGGACGAGGGGTTCGACTTCGTCCCCATCCCGGTGCTGACGTTCAACTCGGACACCGGCTTCGGGCTGGGCCTGGTGCTCCTCGCCTACGTCTACGGAAAGGACTTCCGGCCATACCGGCACGGTCTCACCGCGCAGTTCTTCGCCACCACCACCGGCTTCCAGGGGCACGACATCACCTGGGACGCGCCGCACCTGCTCGGCCCGGTTCGGGTCGAGGCCCATCTGGAGCTCCACAAGGACCCGTACGCGCCCTACTACGGCCCCGGGAACCAGACCTTCCCCGGCCAGTTCCTCCAGGGTCCGGACAGGTTCTTCGGTTACACCAGCACCTGGACCTGGGACTGGATCCGCTTCCGCATCAAGCCGTTCGGGGACGACGCGCCGCTCACCGTCTATGCCGGCTACCAGTACCGGTTCTTCTTGATCACTCCCTACGCCGGATCGAACCTCGACCTGGAGAGACCGAACGGCGTGACCGGCGGCCGCAACGGCGGGGCCTTCGGCGGCATCCTCTTCGACACCCGCGACGACGAGCAGAACACCCATTCGGGGTTCCTGGTGCAGCTCGCCGGCCGCGTGGCGCGGCCCTGGACCGGAAGCCAGTTCAGCGACCAGGGTGTGACCTTCGGCACCCGCATCTTCTTCTCGCTGTGGACGCCGCGGCTGGTGCTCGCGCTGCACGGCGAGGCGGACCACCTCTGGGGGGACGTCCCGTTCTGGGAATGGAACCAGCTCGGCGGCATCTCCAGCGTCGAAGGGCTCGGCGGCCTGGACACGGTGCGCGGCGTTCCACGGAACCGCTACGGCGGGAACACCAAGGTGCTGGGGAACGTCGAGCTTCGCTGGGCCACCGTGGAGATTCCCTGGGGACCCGCCCCGCTGCAGATCGGTCTCTCGGGCTTCCTCGACACTGGCCGGGTGTGGCAGCCGGGACAGCCCAACGGGAGGTTCTTCGACCCGAGCCAGTGGCACAGCGGCGCCGGCGGCGGGCTGCGCCTGATGCGCAGGGCGGCGGTCATCCGCGCCGACTTCGGCGTGGACTGGGTGCTGAAGCGGACCGGCATCTACCTCGCCTTCGGTCAGCTCTTCTGAAGAAGCTCTCCCGGGCCGAGCCAGGCCCGGAGCTCGGGCGGCGTCGAGCTCTCGGCCCGGACGCCCGGCTCGAGCGAGAGCGGCACCGCGACGAATCCCCGGTGGGCGAGCGCCGCCAGGAGCGCGCGCCGGGCGTCCTCGTCGGGCGAGAAGAGGACGCAGCCGTCCCCCCCGCCCGCGCCGCTCACCTTCCCGGTGCTCCCCGCGGTCCGGGCCAGGGCGAGGATGCGGGTCGCCCCCGGCGTCCCCACGCCCGGAAGCGCTTCCAGCGACGCCTCGAGCCCCTGGCACGCCTCGTCCACCTGGGCGAAGCGCGAGGCGCGGAGCCCGTCCTCCAGCTCGCGCCCGAGCTCGTCGCTCGACTCGACGAAGCGCCGCCGGGCCGGCCCCTGGAGGGCGGACTCCACCTTCTGGATCATCCCTGGCGTCGAGGCGCTCTGGCCGCTGAAGGCGTAGCTCGCCGGGAGCGCCGTCGTCCCCAGCCGCACCACGTCCGGGGCCCCGGCCGCGGCCAGGCCCAGGCCCAGGGAGGCCGCGGAGGTCACCCGCTCCAGAGGCCAGCGGCGGTAGCGGAGCAGACCGCCCACCGCGCAGGCGGCGACGTCCCCGCCGCTCCCCTTCCCTCCCTGCGCCTCGGCGTGGGCGAGCAGCGCCAGCGCCAGCGGCGGCCGCACCTCGAGCAGCCGGGCGGCGCTCTCCACTGCGAGCACCACCGCCCGTGCCGAGCTCCCCAGGCCCAGCTTGTGCCCACCCGGGCCGGGCGCCGTCGGCGACAGCGCGAGCTCGAGGCCGAGCGACTCCCGCGCCCGCGCGCGCACCACCAGGTCGAGCGCCCGCGCGGCGAAGACGAACGGAGCGGCGGGCTCGGTCGCCCAGCGCACGCCGAGCGGCGTCATGGTGCCGCGGAGCCTCCCCTCGGCGAGGACCAGGTGCACCTCCCTGTCCTCGCGCGTCCGGGCGAGCGCGAAGGCGCGCGGGCCCACGCCCGCGAGCCGCGCCGTGCCACCCCAGAGGACGGAGTATTCCCCGGAGAGGAAGAGCTTTCCCGGGGCGGAGAGGCAGACCTCCACCGGCGACCTCAGGGCTCGACCAGCCGGGCGTCGCCGCCGGCCCGGCAGCGCACCACCTCGACCGCGCCCGCCTCGCGGGCCAGCCGCTCCACCTCGGCCTCGTGCGAGGCGAGGGTGAGCAGCACCGGGTTGGGGCCGGCGTCGAGCGTGAACCAGACCGGCACCCCTCGGCGGCGCGCGGCGGGGAGCGCGAGGATGAGACCGAGCGTGCCGGGCAAGAGGTAACAGAGCGGCGGCTCCGCGGCGAGGGCCGTGGCGTGCATCCTCCAGGCGTTGCGCTCGGCGAGGGCACCCAGCGCCTCGAGATCGCGGGCGGCGATGGCGGCGGTGGCCCGGGGAATCTCGGCCTCGGCGTCCTTCACCCACGCCGGGTAGTACGGCGACGTCTCCACCGTCTGGGCCATTCCGTCGCGGCTGCCGACCTCCTTCTCCGCGCGGCTGAGCACCGCGACCAGGAGCCGCAGCTCGGGCCAGTGCCCCTCGGGGAAGGCCTGGGTGGCGACGCTGTCCTCCCCGTCCTCGCGCGTTCCCCGGTGCCAGATGCACACCCCGCCCTGCACGCTCCGGCAGGCCGAGCCGCTGCCCTCACGCGCCAGCCGGGAGACGGCGGCCGGCTCGGTGGAGAGTCCCGCCGCGGCGCGTCCGGCCAGGGCCAGCGCGGCGAACCCGGCGGCGCTCGAGGCGAGGCCGGCGGCCATGGGGAAGTTCCCGCGCGAGTCGACGCGCACCGGCCCGAGCGCCCGCCGGGTCTCGGCGCGCACCCGCTCGAGCAGGCCGAGCACCCGGGCCCGCTCCTTCCCGCGCGCCTCGCTGCCGTGGAGCGTCACCGCATCGGCGGGGGCACCGAACTCGACGGTGGTGAACACCTCCAGCGGCGCGAGGGTGAGGGAGAGGCTCGACTGGTGCGGGAGGACCCGGACCGGGTCGCGCTTTCCCCAGTACTTCACCAGGGCGATGTTCGGGTGGGCACGCGCCGTCGCTCGCCAGGGGCTCATGTCGTCGGCTCCAGCGCGGAGGTGAGCACGGCGAGGCCCGTCTGCTCCAGCGCCCGCGCAGCCGGCGGCCTCGGGAAGAGCGCCACCACCGCCCCGCCGTCTCCGCCCGCCCCGGTGAGCTTCGCTCCCAGCGCCCCGGCCCGGCGCAGCGTGTCCACCGCCGTGTCCAGCGCGGGCGAGCTGACCCCGGCCGCTGCCAGCAGCCCGTGGTTGACGTTCATCGCGTCGCCCAGACCCTCGAGGTCGCCGGCCTCGAGCGCGGCCGTGCCCTCGACCGCCAGCCGCCCCATCTCCCGGAACAGCCGCCCGTACCGCTCGGGCCAGCGGGCCGCCCGCCGGCGGAGCGCGGCCACCGTCTCCTGGGTCCCCCGGCGCGGGCCGACGAGCGCGAGCACGAGGGTGGCCCGCACGCCGATGCGCACCTTCCGGACGCGGCCGGGCCGCCCGGGCACGGGGCGGCGGTAGAGGAGCGGGGCGCCGCGGGCGCTCACCGTGTGGTCCACTCCGGACGGCGTTCCGTGGAACGTCTCCTCCATCCGCAGCGCCAGCGCCAGCACCCTCGCCGCGGAAGGCCGGGCGCCACCCACCCCGAGCAGAAGGCGCGAGACCGCCACCGCCAGCGCCGCCGAGCTGCCGAGGCCCATCGAGACCGGGAGCGTGGACGAGACGGTGATGCGCAGCGGCGGACGACCGGTGGCAGCGGCGACCGTGTCGAACGCGGCGTCGAGCATTCGCCGCTGCCGGACGGTGAGGTCGGGGAGCGCGGAGAGGACGCAGTGGTCGGCCGGCGCCCCCCGCGCGGTGACCCCGAGCGTCAAGGGGACGGCGAGCGCCGGATGCCCGTAGACCACCGCGTGCTCCCCCAGGAGGATGACCTTCCCCGGGCCGAACGCCTCGGGGAAAGGGCTCGGGTGCGGCGCGCCGCCCGGGTCAGCGGACCCTTGCGCGGCGCTCGACCTCGGGCTCACGACCGCTCGATCGGCCCGTGTGCGTCGGCAGGCCCGAGCGAGGCGAGGATCTCCCGCGCCTTGTCCACCTTGACCATGCCGCTCTTCACCAGGAGATGGGCCACCCTCTCCACGTGGTCCCCGCGAGCGCCGGCGGTCACCGCGACGCAGCGGGCGTGGAGCGCCATGTGGCCCTTCTGGATGCCCACCGAGCCGAGCGCCCGGAGCGCGGCGAAGTTCTGGGCCAGGCCCACCGCGGCGAACACCATGCTCATCTCGCGCGCGCCGTGGGTGCCCATCAGCTTCAGCGACAGCTGCACCCCGGGGTGAATCTTGATCGGCCCGCCCACGGTGCCCAGCGCCAGCGGCAGCTCGATGCGTCCGACCAGATGGCCATCCTCGACGTACCACTGCGAGAGCGGCCGGTACTGGCCGTCGCGGCAGGCGAAGGCGTGCGCCCCGGCCTCGATCGCCCGCCAGTCCTGCCCGGTGGCGATGGCCACGGCGTCGATGCCGTTCATGATGCCCTTGTTGTGGGTGGCCGCGCGGTAGGGGTCCGCCCGGGCGAAGCGGCTGGCCTGGCTGATGCCCTCGCCGATCTCCGGACCGGCCATGTCGAAGTCCGCCAGCGCCTCGAGCGGAATCTGGCAGCTCGCCCGGGCCAGGCGCCGGTCGGCGAGGTTGCTGAGGATGCGCAGGTAGACGTGTCCGCCGGTGATCTGCTCGATCAGCGGCGCCACGCCCTCGGCCATGGTGTTGATGAGGTTGGCCCCCATCGCCTCCTGGGTGTCGATGAACAGGTGGACGACCAGGAGCGGCTCGCCGCGGCTGCCCTCGGGCGCGGGGAGCAGGCGCACCTCGACCTCACGCGCTCCGCCGCCCCGGCGCTGCATCGAGGGGTGGAAGCTGTTGGCCAGGGCGAGGATCTGCTCCTTGTGGGCGCGGATCTTCTCCGCGGCGATGGTGGGGTCGCCGTACCGGGTGACCTGCACCTGGCCGATCATCAGCGGCTCGTCGGCGTCGGCGGTGAAGCCACCTGCCTCGCGGACGATCTTCGCCGCGAAGGAGACTGCGGCCACCACCGACGGCTCCTCGACCGCCATCGGGACGACGTAGTCACGGCCGTTCACCTGGAGGTTCAGCCCCAGGCCCAGCGGGAGGGAGAAGGTCCCCACCGCGTTCTCGATCATCGTGTTCGCCGTGGCGAGCGGCAGGGTCTCGGCGCTGCGCAGCAGCTCGAGGTCCTCCTTGGAAAAGCCGAAACGTCGCTCCAGCTCCGCGAGGCGCTGATCCAGCGTCAGCTTGTGGAATCCGGGAAAACGCGAGGAGGGCGCCCGCTCCCTGGCCTCGTCGTCCACCCGCAGCACTGCCCCCGTTCCTTGTGCTCTCACAGCGACTCCATCCAGTCCTTCAACGGAGCCGTCACCACCCGCGGGCTGCGCCGCAGGTCGGCAACGGTCCGGCTCGAGGTCAACAGCAGCGCTTGCCGCAGTCCTGCGACCACGGTGCGCACTGCCGCGTCGGCGCCGGCCACGCCGCCAGTCTGCTGCGCGCGGAAGAGCGGCAGGGCCATGCCCGCCAGGTCCGCGCCAAGCGCCAGGGCCTTCGCAACATCGAGGCCGTGACGAATTCCACCCGAGGCGACGAGCTTCACCGACGGGCCCACCGCCCGCCGCACGCTCGCCACCGCTGCCGCCGTGGGGATGCCCCAGGCGGAGAACAGGGCGCCCAGCTCGGCCATCGGGCCGCTGCTGCGGAGCTGCTCCACCCGCACCCAGCTGGTCCCGCCGAGGCCGCTCACGTCGACGGTGCGCACCCCGCAGTCGACCAGCCGCCGCGCCACCGCGGGCGAGATGCCGCAGCCAGTCTCCTTCACCAGGAAGCGGTCGGCGAACGCCGAGGCCAGCGCCTGCACCAGGCTGTAGCCGCCGCGGAAGTCGCGGTCACCCTCGGGCTGGCTCAGTTCCTGGGCGGCATTCAGGTGCAGCGCGACGCCGTCGGCGTCGATGCCGTCTTTCAGGCGCCGGACCCCATCCACGCCCATGGCGATCGCCTGCTTCAGCCCGATGTTGCCGATGAGCAGCACGTGCGGGGCGACGTCGCGGACCTGGAACGTGCGGGCCAGCTCCGGGTGCTCGGCCATCGCGCGCTGGCTGCCCACGCCGAAGGCGAGCCCGTGCCGCTCGGCCACCTGGGCGAGGTCGCGGTTGACCTCGCGGGCCCGGTCGGTCCCGCCGGTCATCCCGGTGACCAGGATGGGGGCGCGGAGGACCTTCCCCCACAGGGTGACGGTCAGCTCCACCTCGTCCAGCGCCAGCTCTGGGAGGGCGTTGTGGACCAGGTGCACGCAATCGAGCAGGGTGGAATTTCCGTCCGGCTCCACGTCCCCTTGCGCGCACAGATCGAGGTGGGCGTCCTTGCGCCGCGCTGTCTGAGCCTCTGGCATCCGGGGTCTGGGGGGAGTACCAGCCAGGTCTTTCATGCGCAAGACGATCCGGGGTATCTGCCCTGTGTGTCGGCCAGCCTTGAAAGCGCTACCCTCGCGATTTTCCTACATAGTGGTGCCTATGACAGGCTGCATCAAGGCCTGTCCATCGCAGCCTCCGGGGTGGCGCTCGGGCGCCCCGTCGACGTCTATTTCTTCTGGTGGGCACTGGAGCGTCTACTGACCGACCGGTTGGACGAACCCGATTTCCCCGAGCGGGACGATGTGGTGGCGCGGTTCGAGGCCCGGGGTCTGCCCACGCTCCGCGCCCTGCTGGGCCATCTCCGCGCGTCGGGGCAGGTCACGCTGGTCGCCTGCACCGGGAGTCTGGCTGCGCTCGGACTCACCGCTGCGGACGCCGAGGGCCGGGTGGACACCCTGCTCGGCTGGACCGCCATCCTCGCCCGTACTGCCGGCCTCACCGACCGCTTCTACCTCTAGACGGCGCCCGCTCCGGTCGAAGCGCGATCAGCGCCACGGCCATCACCGCCTGAAGGCCGAACAGCACGGTGGAGACGCCGTGGAGCACCCCGAACCGCCGGCGGGTGGGGTCGCCGGGCGGCAGGTGCGACAGCGCCTCGCCGGTCGCGCGACGGATGCCGGCGATCTCCGGCGTGACGAGGAACAGGCTCGCCGCGGCGAGCGCGGCGAGCACGAGCCCGAGCACCACCGCGGGCCTACCGGAGCGGCCGGTCGCGCCGAGCACCACCGCCGCGAGCCCCAGGACGAGGCCCACCGCATCGAGGACGGGGAGCACCCGGCCGACCACCCGGGCGGCGGTCGCGGGAGGCACGGTGGCGAACAGGGCGGGGGTGACCGTCGTCGCGAAGAGCGCGAGGGCACCGAGGAAGGCGACCAGCAGCAGCCGGTGGGTGGAGTGGAGCATGCCGCCTCCATGCTAAAGGACGTGGGCGGAAGGCACCCATGGCACTCCTCCTGGTCATCGTCAGCACCGCCCTCGTCGTCTGCCTCGGCCTCCTCATCTTCGGACGGAGCGCGCCCGCGGTCCGCGCCCCCGCGCCCGCCGGGGCCTCGGGCGCCACGCCCGCGGCCCGCAGCGGGCCGGACCCCGAGCTGGAGAGGAAGCGGCGCGAGGTGGAGGAGCTGAAGACCACTGTGGCCGAGCTTCGCGGCGAGCTGAAGCAGACCCGGAAGAGGCTGCACGACCAGCGCGCGTCGGAGAAGGACGGGGCCGATCTGGTCAAGGCCCGCGCCGAGGTGGAGCGCAGCGCCTCCCAGCAGCTCGAGGCGGTGCGCAGCGAGCTGGCCGCCGCGCTCGCCGAGGTGAGCCGGATCAAGAGCGAGGCCGAGGCCTTCCGCACCCGACGCCCGGCCCCGGCCCCGGCGCCCCAGCCGGCGGCCCCCGTCCCCGCCCCGGCGGTGGCCCCGCCCGCACCCGAGCCCCGGCGCTTCCGCGAGCTGTCCGACACCGACCGCGAGAAGATGGACCGGCTCGAGCACCTGGCCAACCGCGAGCGCTCGCGGGCCCAGGAGCTCTCGGCCGAGGTGCGCCGGCTGAAGGGCCGCACCGAGACACAGGGCCGGGTCTACACCGTCATCAAGGGCGAGCTGGATCTCCTGAAGGACAAGTTCAAGGCGCTGGAGAAGCGCTTGAACCGGACGCTGCTCGAGCGGGACCTGCTCCGGCGCGCGATCCGCGATCTGGAGAAGAAGAGCGGTCTGGCCGCGGACCGCACCGAGCTCACCGCCGACGAGGTCGCGGCCTCGGACCGGTCGGTGGAGGAGCGGGCCGCGGCCGAGGCGGCGGAGATCGCCCGGCGCACCCGTCCTCCGGAGCCCGCCGAGGCCCACGAGCGCACCGACGCCGCTGCGCCGCCCGCCGCAGCCTCGAGCGCACCGACCGCTCCGGCGCTCGAGACCGCGGCCGCCGCCGACGCCGCGGGCGCCCCGGCCGCCCAGCACGCGGAGAAGGCCGGCTGACCGGCACCCCCACTCCGGGCCGGCCGCCCAGGGTGTCGCTGGCCACGCGCATCTTCCTCGGCCACGCGGTGGTGCTGGTCACCTTCGGGCTGCTCATCCTCTTCAGCGTCAGCGAGCTGCACCGGAACCAGGAGGAGATCCGGCTGATCAGCCAGGGTTACCTTCCGCTCGCCCAGGACGCCGCCGCCCTCGACTCGTTCCAGCGCAACCAGGCCCAGGAGTCGGCGCAGATCAGCGCCGAGACGGACCCCCAGACCCGCGCCGCGCTGGCCCGCCTGGCCCCGCTCACCTACCCGCCGCTCCTCCGGTCGCGGCTCAGCTCGCTCGAGGCCACCCTCGCCACCCTCCGCACCGACGCCCCCCCCACGGAGCGTGCCTTCCTGGACTCGGTCCAGGCACGGGTCGAGCACGTGGCCCGGGACCTGGAGGTCGTGGAGAAGAGCACCGCCACCAGCTGGTCCGGAGCCCCCTCGCCGGAGTCGCGCCGGGCGCTCGCCGCGGCCCAGGACGGGCTGTCGCGGGAGCTCCGCGCGCTCCGTGCGGCGCTCGACACCCGGACCCGCGCCGTGGTGGCCGAGGCCGAGCGGCGCGACCGCCGCCGGGGAGTGCTGCTCATCGGCCTCTCGGTGGCGGCCATCGCGGTGGGGCTCCTCGCCACCGCGCTCTCCGCCCGGAGCCTCCG
>Ga0335069_10000644_pt1 | contig 57061 bp, 49 predicted proteins | sample Lox_Sample_11_FD_206714 | JGI IMG/M metagenome (GOLD analysis project Ga0335069, IMG submission 206714) | Soil microbial communities from Loxahatchee National Wildlife Refuge, Florida, United States - Lox_Sample_1.1 | ecosystem: Environmental > Terrestrial > Soil > Wetlands | place: USA... | reverse complement strand
GCTTCGTCCCTACGGTGCTAACCTTCTTCATTGCCGGTCTCCTTTATCTCTTGTGCCTCAGAGCACGTCGATAACTTGGGAGCGTACAGCATCCCGTTCGGAGACCGGCCTTCTCATCCCATCTGTTACCAAAGTCCGTCGTACCATCGTCGCCGCATTGACGCTCAGCCGCTCCGTTCCTTACTCTGATACCGTGCCCACGATGACTGCTTCTCGCCTCCGCGTCAGCCACGACATCACCAAACTCGTCGGCGAAACTCCCATGCTCCAGCTCACCAAGCTGGCCCCCAAAGGCGCCGCCGACATCTTCGCCAAGCTCGAGTACCTAAATCCGGGCGGCAGCGTAAAAGACCGCGCCGCCATCGGCTTGATCGCCGACGCGGAGAGGTCCTGCAAGCTCAAGCCCGGAGGCACCATCGTCGAAGCCACGGCCGGAAACACCGGCATTGGCCTCGCGCTCATCGGCGTCAACCGCGGCTACAAAGTCCGCCTTTTTGTGCCTGAAAAATTTTCCGAGGAAAAAGTTCTAATCATGCGCGCATTCGGCGCTGAGGTCACGCGCACTCCCGACTCCGAAGGCATGCAGGGAGCCATCCAGCGCGCCCGCGAACTCGCCGCCTCCGAACCCAACGCCTTCCTCGCCGCCCAATTCGACAATCCCGCCAACACTGACTACCACTACGAAACCACCGCGCGAGAAATCTACGAGCAGATGGAAGGCCGCATCGACGCCATCACCATCGGCTGCGGCACCGCCGGCACCTTCAGCGGCATCGCCCGCTATCTGAAGGAGCGCATCAAGAAAGTTCACTGCGTCGCCGTCGAAACGCAAGGCTCAGTCCTCGGGGGAGGCAAAGCTGGCACTCACAAAGTGGAAGGCATCGGCAACAGCTTCATCCCCGGAAACTTCGACCGCTCCGTCTGCGACGAAGTATTTATGGTTTCCGACCCGCAAGCCTTCGGCATGGTAAAAGACCTGGCCGCCAAAGAAGGCGTTCTCGGAGGCTCCAGCTCCGGTGCTAACGTCTACGCCGCAGTAGAGATCGCCAAACGCCTCGGCCCTGGCAAGCGAATCGCAACGATGATCCCCGACTCCGCCGAGCGCTATCTGTCCAAGAAGATTTTCGAAGGCGGGATTTAAGAGACGATTCCTGCTTCCCCGCTGGCAATCACGATGTTGCCTCGCCAACTTTAGGGTGTCAGCTTAAACAGAACGCCGCACCCGAGCTGACCACCCTGAGAGCAGATACCATTCGCACTGCCAACCAACGGTGTGGTGCCAAAGATGTTTCCCTGGGCATCCAGAACCAGTCCGGCTTCCTGGGGCCATCCGCCGTCCGCTCCCCCACTGAAGCTATGCAACACGCTTTCGACGCCTGCCGGCGTCAACTTATATACCGTTCCAAAGCTGTAAGTACCGCCGCGCCAGGTCGTGCCGTAGAGATTCCCTTGCGAATCCATTGTTAGATGACTCTCCGGAAAGGCCCCATCCGTCCCTCCAGTAAAGGGTACAGGATTGTTTCCTCTCCAGTAGGAGTCAGCTGGAAGATAGTGCCGTACCCGTAAAGGCCGCCATAGTTGGTCGTGCCGTAGAGATTTCCCTTGCCGTCGAGAATCAATCCGGCCATGGGATGCGCTCCATCGCCTTGTGTGTATCCCTTGAAAGTGTGGAGGATGGTCTCCACTCCACTTGCGTTTATTTCAAATATCGTGCCGCAGCCCCGCCCGCAATTTCCGTTCTTGCCAAGTCGCCCCTTAACGCCGCCGAAGTCGGTCGTACCATAGATGTTGCCTCCTTGATCCACAACTAGCCGCTGCGGCACATTAATGAACCCGTCCGACTTCGAGGCCCCGAACTTGTGCAGCAAGGTCTCCACACCGGATGGAGTCACTTTGAAAACCGAGCCCGAAGTGTGCCCTTTCGGCCCCAATCCAAACGTAGCGCCGTAGAAGTTGCCGTCCGCATCCAGGGCCAGACCGCCCGACGGGAAGCCTCCAGCTGTGCTGCCAGTGAAGTTATAGATCACCGTTTCCGACCACGACGGAGTTAACTGATATACCAGGCCGCAGCCATCCTGCTTGCAGATGTGCTTCTTGAAATAACCTCCTTCCAGAGCTTCCCCATAAAAATTCCCGCTGGCGTCGCGGACCAATCCGCCAGAAGGAAGGAGTCCATAATCGGGATTGTTGAAGGCGAGGATTACTGTCTCTGTGCCGAACGGCGTCAACTCGAACACTACGCCGGATTGAAAGACGCCTGCATCCGCAGTGCCGTACAGATTCCCGCTGGCATCCATGATCAGATCACCGTCTGGCCAGGCTCCATCCGCGCAGACGTCTTGGGCGCAGAAGCTATAGAGAATGGTCTCTGTTTGCGCCACGGCTATGCGGCTGCCTGTACACAAAATCAAAGTTATGCAAACAAAAATCGTCCGCATCAGTACGGTGCTTAATCTCAAATGGAATGTAGCCATAAGCAGTCCTCAAGGAACAGCTAAGTAATATACCCCGAAGATATAGACAACGTATGGCCCTGTATGAGTACGGTCTGGAATAGTAGCAAATTTAACGAGGAATGTGGGTAAGTCGAATTTGCGTGCCCACTTCGCTGGCGATAGAGCCGCGGCATGCATACAAAGCCACGAATGGTAGCAAGACGGGAGGAACGGGTTTCTCAGGCGACTTCTATCCCAGCCTAATGTATCGGCGGTAGCCACCATCAGCGCGGCATCTTGCTACTATGACGACATGTTTAACTTTGGGCGCCCGAAAACATTTGCCGATTGGCTAGTCCACATTGCGGGTGCCATTGTCGCTCTCTTCCTCGTCTGGTGGATGCTGCGCATGTACGTGCTGTAAAAAGGTCCTGAGCAAGAACACGCCAAAATCAATCGAGCCATCCGGCGCCATCCCTGCCGGGTTTGGAAGCTGGATCATCCAAATCTCGACTGTTGACACCGCCTGTTAAAATCAAATCTAGAATCAAGAAACAAAGCTCTTGCTGCGGCTTGTAAGAGACATAAACGCACCATGAGCTGTAAGTATAGAGTTTTCAATATTTTGACTATAAGGCCTGATTTATGAATATTTTGCCGGGAATTTCTCGCCAAAGCATTGATTCCATTAAATCGGGGGTGGTGGGGGGGGTACCCCCCTCAAAGCAAGTGCGAAGGTCCCATCTTGGGACTTTTCTCGCGAGCAACCTTAAGGACTCAGCTTGACCGCCAATTCTTCCGACTACAAAAAGCAGGGGTTTTCCACCCGCGCCATTCACGCCGGGCAAGAACCCGAACCAGCCACAGGCGCAGTCAATGTCCCCATTTATGCATCCTCAACTTATGTCCAGGAGGAGATCGGCAAGCATAAAGGCTACGAATATTCTCGCGTCTCGAATCCCACGCGGGACCGCCTGGAAACGAATCTCGCCGCGCTCGAAGGCGGAGTCGCTTCAAGAGTCTTCGCCAGCGGCATGGCCGCCATCAACGCTGTCGCCAGCATGCTCAAAGCTGGAGATCACGTCGTCGCCGGCCACAATCTCTATGGCGGAACTCCGCGCCTCTTCAATCAGGTCCTGCTCAACTTCGGCCTGACGTTTAGTTACGTCGACACCTCAGATCTCAACGCCGTTGAAAAAGCGCTGCAGAAAAATACGCGGCTCGTCTTCCTCGAAACCCCGACGAACCCTCTGATGGAACTCTGCGACCTCCGCGCCCTCAGCGAAATCGCCCATCGCCACGGCGCTGAAGTGGTCGTCGACAACACTTTCATGTCGCCATTTTTCCAGCGCCCTATCGAACTCGGCGCGGATATGGTTATCCACTCGACCACAAAATTTCTCAACGGCCACAGCGATGGCCTGGGCGGAGTCGTGGTCTGTACAAAGCAAGAGCAGGCCGATAAACTCGCCTTCCTGCAAAAGTGTGCGGGCGCGATCATGTCTCCGTTCGAATGCTGGCTGATCCTCCGCGGCGTCAAAACTCTGGCGGTGCGCATGACGCAACACGACCACAACGGCCGCAAAGTCGCTGATTATCTCTCGAAGCACAGCAAAGTGAAGAAGGTTTTTTATCCAGGCTTGGCGAGCCATCCCCAGCACGAACTAGCCAAGCGCCAGATGAGCGGTTTCGGTTCAATGATCGCTTTCGAAACCGGTTCGCTGGCGAATGCGAATAACATGTTGCGAAAAGTACGCATCTGCTCGCTAGGCGAGTCGCTAGGTGGAGTCGAAACGCTAATCTCGCATCCTGCGACGATGACCCATGCCGCGCTCGGAGAACAAGGCCGCGCCAAAATCGGCATTACCGATGGCATGGTCCGAATTTCGGTCGGCATCGAAGATGTGGATGACATCGTCGCCGATCTGGACCAAGCGCTGGCTGCAATATAGAAGAAGCCGCGCGACTTAACCGTGCAACCCTGTCTACTCTGTGTTGTCGGCTTTTTCGGGGGACGGCAACTACTCAACTGACTCCTCAATCCATTTCAAGTAAGCGGCACTTCCGTCAGTTACCGTGAACGCAACGCACTCGGGAACATCGTACGAATGCAACCCAGCAATCGCGTCGCGCAACGAAGCAAAAGCTTTCTCTGTCGTTTTGATCACCAGCAGATGCTCGCTCGAACTTTCGATCTCGCCCTTCCACCGGTAAATCGACTCTATGTTAGGAACGATGTTGACGCAGGCCGCAAGCTTCCGCTCCACCAGACCCTGCGCAATCGCGCGCGCCTCTTCCAGCGACCCGCAAGTAGAAAGTACAACTCGTTTATCGGTCATAAGCATTCAAACTCTACTCCGGAACGCAGCCACGCGAAAGCGCATCGCAGCGGAATACTCGCAACGCGTGGTATGTCGTCCGTCGAACATCTACAGGATGTGTTTAACAAAGTTGGTTCCTTTTCTGGGTTGGGCAAGAACTTCCGCTTGACGCATAAGGTGAACGGAAGTTTACTGAGAAGTTACGTGGCGATTCGCAGAGTTCTCTGGCAGCAAAGTTGCCCGGTTTGGGCAGCCTTGGCATGAATCCTAAGTAAATGGATATTCGAGCAGGAAATCCGCGTCTCACAAGTCGTCAATCCGGCGATTTGCGTCTCGGTCCGCTTTCGCGGGCGCGCATCCTCACGCGGCCCGAAGACAGCCTCCGCGCGGTAATGGAGCAAGCTCCGCGAGCCGAAGCCATGGCTGCGCGGTGGATCGAGAAGACGCGTCCCGGATGGACTTGGTTCGCCCGCGAGTGGCGCAGACTAAGCGCGGTGATGGCCGTGGCGATCATTGGCGGCCTTGTCCTGCACGCTATGCTCGGCCCGAACGGCATCGTCGTCTATCGCCAGAAACGCGCCGAAATGCAAGAACTACAAAGCGAGGTCGACCGCCTTCAGAAAGAAAACGCCCAATTCGCTACCCGTATCAAGCAGCTGAAATCGGATCCCAATGCGATCGAGAAGGAAGCGAGAGAACAACTCCACTATACGCGCAAAGGCGAAGTGATCTTTGTGGCCCCACCAGCTCCGCAAAAACCGCCCGTAGGTCGAGCCCAAAAATAATCTCCAGCCCTCAGTTCCAAGCAAAAGCGTACAGCTCCTTCCGGCATTTGTTGACTCGTCTGAAGAACAGATGCCCATCCAATCATTGTCTTAGCATTTCTGTGAGCTGCAAGCTGTGATACATTTCCAAGCAAGCATCACGTGTGGGACTACTTCAAGGAGGATGGTATGCGGAAAATAGTGCTGCTATTCGTTGCTTTCGCCCTGGTTCTGCTCGTAGCTTCCGTCTCGTTCGCGGGCGACTCACAGACGGTCAATGGCTGGATCAGCGATTCCAAGTGCAACGCCAAGGGAGCTAACGCTTCAGCCGAAGCCTGCACCAAGAAATGCATTGAAGCCGGTGCGGCTCCGGTCGTCGTGACCGACAGCGGTCAGAAGGTTCTGCAGGTCGAGAACCCCGACTCTCTCAAGGATCACTGGGGTCATCACGTTGCCGTCACCGGACATATCACAGGCGACAAAATTCACGTCGATAGTGTGAAGATGCTGTAAGAAAACGGTTGAATTAGGCAAGACTTGGGTGCCCAACACATCCTGCGATGTGTGGGGCCATCAAGTTCTGACGCGAAACTACCGCACCACGCCTTCGAGCGGCGAGCTCGCCGTCGCATAGAGCTTCTTCGGCATTCTTCCCGCCAGATACGATTGTCTGCCTGCGAGGACCGCGTGTTTCATGGCTTCGGCCATCAGTACCGGCTCCTGCGCGCCCGCGATGCCGGTATTCATCAACACTCCGTCATAGCCAAGCTCCATCGCAATTGTTGCGTCAGACGCTGTTCCAACACCGGCATCGACAATCAGCGGAACCCCCGTGATCATCTCGCGGAGAATGCGCAGGTTCGCAGCATTTTGAATTCCGAGGCCGCTGCCGATCGGCGCGCCCAGCGGCATCACCGCCGCCGCACCCGCGTCAACCAGTCGCTTAGCGAAGACTATGTCATCCGAGGTGTAAGCCATCACCGTAAAGCCCTCTTTCACCAGCGTGTGCGTAGCTTCGAGCGTTGCCTGCACGTCAGGGAAGAGTGTCGCCTGATCGCCGATCACTTCAAGCTTCACCCAGTCCGAGAGTCCCGCTTCGCGGGCCAGGCGTGCTGTTCGAATAGTTTCTTCAGCCGTGTAACACCCTGCGGTGTTGGGCAACAAGAAGTATTTATTGGGGTCGATGAAGTCGAGAAGCGACTCCTTGCTGCGATCGAGGTTCACGCGGCGCACTGCCACGGTCACCACTTCGGCGCCACTCGCTTGCAGCGCGCGCGCCGTTTCCTGAAAAGACCTGTATTTGCCAGTCCCCACCAGCAGGCGAGACTGGAATTGTTTCCCAGCAATGATCAATGAGTCCGTCATGTCTGACATTGTACGGCGGACGGACGAAGAGCGGCGTGATGGCAGCGGTCAGATTGCAGGCGCGAATCAATCCCGGCTGAGAGCTGCGTTGGCTTCCGCATCGGCGTACATCTGATCAATCTGCCCCTGGTACCTGATTTCAATCCCGCGCCGCCGAACTTTGAAGGTGTGTGTCAAAGTCCCGTCGGTCCACGAAAACTCGTCCGGCACCAGCAGCACGCGCTTCAGTTTCTCAAAGCGCGCCAGTTTCCGGTTGATCTCTTCCACGAGGCCTTCGTAGAGCACCTGCACCTTGGGCTGAGCAACAAGTTCCTCCCGGTTCGCGAATGGGACTTTATTCTCCCGCGCCCACTCTTCCAGAACAGGGAAGTGCGGCGCAATCAGCACGAATGGAAATTTTCTCCGGTCGCCGAGCACAACCGCGGTCCCGATTAGAGGATTCAGCTTCAGAGCGTTCTCGATCGGCTGGGGCGCAACAAATTTCCCTCCCGAAGTCTTGATCAGGTCTTTCTTACGGTCGGTGATCGAGAGGAACCCGTCGCTGTCGATATTTCCGATGTCGCCCGTCTTGAACCACCCGTCGATAAAAGCGTTCTGCGATTCCTCCAGCCGGTTCCAATATCCTTCGAAAACCGAAGGCCCCCGCACCAACACCTCGCCGTCGCCGGCGATTCTCACCTCAACGTTCGCGAGCGGTTTGCCCACGGTGCCCAGCTTGTTCGCCTTCGGTGTGTTTACCGCAATCACCGGCGAGGTTTCGGTGAGCCCATAGCCCTCATGAATCAGAATGCCGATATCGGCGAACCATTCCGCCAGTTCCCGGCCCAGCGGCGCGCCTCCAGAAATAAATTCTGCCGCTTTGCCCCCCATGGCGGCACGAACCTTCGAAAAGACGAGACGATTAGCGAGTTTCCACCGCGGTGCCGTCGGCTGCTTGTCGGCCAGAATCTCGTCGCGATGCGCGCGCCCCACCCCGACCGCCCACTCGTAAATCGCATTTTTCGGAAACGCGGACGCCTTCAATATCACCTGCTGCCGAATTTTTTCGTACACCCGAGGCACACCGACAAAAATAGACGGCCGGACTTCCGCCAGCGTCGCTGGCAGCTGTGTAATCTCTGGGCAGTAGGCCAGCGTCACTCCGCGCTGCAAAAGCGCGAAATCGACGTGCCGTGCCGTCACATGCGACAGCGGCAAAAACGAAACGCTCACTTCGTCCTTCTCGCGGAGGTTGAATCCGTCGAGCGAGCACGAAATATTCGACGCCATGTTGCCATGCGTCAGCATGACGCCTTTCGAGACGCCGGTCGTGCCCGAGGTGTAGATGATCGTCGCGAGATCCGAAGGCACAATCTTCCGCGCCCATGCGTCGAACTCCGCATCGGGAGCCGTCGGGCCCTGCTCCATTAGCCCACGCATCGCGACTGCACCGTCCGCTCCCCCCTCATCCATCATCAGGATTCGCTCGACGCGCGTCTGTCCGCGTACGCTGTGAATCTTTTCGAACTGAGTCTTCGTCGAAACCGCGATCACCCGCGCGCCCGAGTCGTTCAGAATAAACGCGCACTGTTCGGCAGTCTGGGTCGCATAGATCGGAACGGTGATCGCCCCGAGCGCCAGCGCCGCGAAATCCGTCATCGTCCACTCCGGCCGATTCTCGCTGAGGATGGCGACGCGGTCGCCCTTTTGAACTCCCCATGCGGCCAGTGCCCGGCTCACGCCGACTACGTTTCGATAGAAATCCAACGATGAAATGGCTTGCCACCCGGAAGGCTGCCGGTACAGCAGTACGCGCTCGCGCTGGCTGGCGTAAACGGTCGAAAGGATATCGTTCAGAGTCTGGATGCTCATCGGATCCGCTCTGGGCCCGGGCTCATTGTAGACCTTGGCGGAGCGAATATGCAGGGTGAAAGGGTGAGGATGTTCCTCTTGAGTACCCGCAATAGACTGCGAGTGAGGACCCCGGAAGGTAGGGACGGGGTCACTATCACCGGGCCTCTATCGAAGACTTGCCTGATGACGGTGTGAATCGCCTACTGACGCCCCTGGCTTACTTGGCGCCTTTCTGCAGTTCGTCAAGCGCGGCCAGTACTTCGGCGCTGTGCTTGTTCGGATCCACGTTGGTGTAGACACGGACAATCTTGCCGTGCGGATCGACAATGAAGGTATTACGCGCGGCAATCTCCATGCCTTTGTAATTCATAGTGGAGCCGTATTCCTTCACGACCTTGTGCTCGGTATCGGCGAGGAGCTTGAAGTTGAGTCCTTCTTTGGCGCAAAAGGCCTTGTGGGAATCGACGGTATCCACGCTGACGCCCAGTACTACGGCGTGGCGTTCGGCATATTGAGGCTGATCGCGCTGGAAGTTATGGGCCTCGATCGTGCAACCCTGGGTTTGATCCTTGGGATAGAAGTAGACCACGACCCACTTGCCGCGGTAGTTCTTAAGGTCGACATTGCCATCTTGCGAAGGGAGGCTAAACTCCGGCGCATCGGAGCCGACGGCGGGAGTATCGGCGGCGAAGGTCGGGCTTGGACTGCCGATGAATGTCAATGCCGCGAAAGCCACCAGCAGAAATGTCACATGAAAACGCATATGCCCTCCTCACGATTGGCAAAAGTATAGCAGGGAAATTCGAACGCTTGCGCACGGGAGCGGGTCAGGATAGGCTCTTGAATTGGATTTGTCGTACTATTTCTGCATGCTTTTTTACTGCGAGGGGGAGAGCGATCGGCTATGCAACTTAGGATGAGCACGCGTACTGTGGGTGGCGCGATGATCGTGGATTGCAGCGGGCGCCTGGTTTTCGGCGAGGAGTCCGCCAGCCTGCGCGAGACTGTCAAGAAAGCATTGGCTCAATCGCCCAGAGTCGTTTTGAATCTAAGCGACGTCAGCTACATCGATAGCGGCGGGCTGGGAACGCTCGTCTCCATCTTTACCACGGCGCAACATGCCGGCGCAGCCATCAAGCTCGCCAGCCTGAGCCAGCGCGTCGGCGACCTGCTTCATCTCACCAAGCTGGTCACGATTTTCGAAGTGTTCGACAATGAGGAAGCGGCGGCGCGGTCGTTTAATTAGGGCGTTTGAGTCAAAGATACGGGCCTTGTTTGCGCTCATTAGTTCAGGTCATTCTCAAATAGCGGGTTGCCGACTCCATTTCCGTTCGGTCCGTCCACGAGTATGACCGTGCGGATTTGTAAGGCACTGGGTGTGTATTGGTTACTTAGAATTGGAATATGCTGCGAGTGCTGCGTTACCACCAGCCACCATGTTCCCGCGGGCTCCGCGATATAGGCGGTCGGTTGTCCGTAGGTGATGGATGCGTTCGGCTGCGGCGGATTCGGACCCGTTACTTGGCTTACCGATCCGACGACGTAGATATCAAGTTGCTGCTTTCCTAGATTATTCGACGCGTCAATGACGCGTAACGCAAAATTTCCAGTCGCCGGTACTTCGTTATCGTCTGTGAATGGCTGCACTGCGTAGGGATTCGTTCTGCTGTCTCCCATCAGCAGCACCGTATACTGCGTGCGCCCGTTGGCAGTGAAAGCCCCGCTGAATATGGGCTGACCGCCGTTGATGGTATCGCCGTGCGCAAAGACATCCAAGGTATCGCTGCCCGATGGCACACTCTGATAGGCATCCTTGCCCGGTGGATTGACATTCTTGAACATGACATTACTGAAAACGAGCGAGCCGTTCATCTCGAGATCGAATCCACCATTCGTCTGGTACGGAGGGTAGTACGCGATGGTATTGATCACGCGATAGGAAGTGCCACCTGAGCTGCAGCTGATGGCAAATAGGGCTAGCGACACCATCGCCACCGCCAGCCACAGGGCTTTCCACAGACGGGTCATAGACACTCTCTCCAGGGCTATTTTGATTGCTTTCAACTCGTGTGATGCCGGTATGGTAATTGCTCGTTCCGCGGCACTCTGTAAATTTTTGTATGAGCGCCTTCCAGATTACCATGAGGAAAGAAGGAGGGCGGATGCCAAGGGGGCGAAAAATGGCCAAGCGAAAGCCAACAAAGAGTGCACCGTCAGGGAAGAGGCTTACGCCTGAGGCGAAATTGGCCGCCGTACGCCGCGCCCACATCGTGAGCTTGATTCGTTCTCTGCCGTCAGGCACGGTCTCAACCTACGGCGCTATCGCTCGCGCCGCCGGATGGCCTGGAGCAGCCCGCCAGGTCGTCCGCGCCCTAAACGAGGTGCCGGGACTGCCATGGCAGCGCGTGGTCGGTTCGGGTGGGGCGATCAAACTGCCCCGCGAAAGCGGCGCCGAGCAACAATTTCGCCTGCGCATGGAAGGCGTCACATTCCGCGGCGGACGCGTCGACATGAAGCGCCACGAATTCAAATTTCCTTGCCCGAAACGACTCGCGTAGCGACAGCCGCCTGCTGGCCAGACGCAATATGCGTAATACCCTCTACCGTGGCGCCGGCGTCTCGCCGACGGTCCCGAGGGTGTCCCAACCTCGGCCTATCTGAGCCCAGCCATTCAATAAAAACTAAGCAGCCTTCTCCGTATGGATCGGATGTTCGAGCAAGATATCGATCTGATCTCCCAGCATGGTCGACGATCCACGGATCACTCCCGTCGGCACTTCCAATACCGATGCCGCCACAATCCGCACCGCCGCGAGTCGCCAAGGTTTCAGGTCTTCTTCCAGATGAACGACCTTGCGGTCGCGGTCGAGATATATGGCATCGATTGCAAATCGCATGGCGAAGGTGTGAATGCCGCGCGAGGGCTTGATCCAAAGTCCACGCCCGGGGAGGAAGTTCGAACCCTTGGCTCCCATAAGGCCGCGAAAGCGTGACCAGTGCGTGTCGGCGATCACCAGATCCGTTGCGAGATAAGTGGAACGCGTGCGGTTGAAGGCATACGCCTTGCTGCCATCAGGCGGGCGGCTCATTTGTGCGTGACCGGCATGAGCAGCCGCAGCAACTGGATTACGGCAGGACCGACCGTCACAAAAATCAGCGACGGCATTACGAACAGGACGAGGGGAATGATCATTTTCACCGTCGTTTTAGCGGCCTGTTCTTCCGCACGTTGCCGGCGTTCCGTGCGCAACGAGTCGGAATGAACGCGCAGCGCCTGCGCGACGCTGGTGCCGAAGCGGTCGGTCTGAATCAGAGTTCCCACCAACGCGCGTACGTCCTCGACTCCCGTGCGCGCCGCCAGATTGCGAAGTGCCTCGACGCGGGGCTTGCCGGCCCGCGTTTCGAGGTCGAAGAGGTGAAACTCCGCCCCTAATTCGGGATGCGCATAGCTAAGGTCTCCGCCCACCCGCATCAACGCCTGGTCGAGAGGCAGGCCCGCCTCTACACAGATCACCGTGAGGTCGAGCGCGTCGGGCAGCCCGAGGCGGATGCGCTTTTGCCGTTCCTGCATTTGCCGCTTGAGTAAAAAGCGCGGGATGAAAAATCCAAGGCCAAAGAGGCCCGCTAGCAAGAATGGCGAATTGAATCCAGAGATTGAAAAAGCGACGATGAACCCGATCGCGGCGAACAGAACTCTTGACCCACGATAGATCGAGACATGCCGGGGATCGCGATAGCCGGCCTGAATGAGCCATGCGCGCGTCTTCGAAACGTCGGTTGGTGATATCGGTAGAGCGCGGCTCAGGGGGTCCAGCGCCTGCTGAAATCGTTCCGCTAGTGGCGCTTTTTCGCGTTCCTTCGGACGCTGCCAGCCGATCTCGCGCAAGCGCGCGCCCAGAACAGACGAGGGAGCCACCGTCGCGGCCGCAAACGCAAACACCACGATCGTGATCGTGAGGAAGACGAGGACTGCGAGCAGCAGCGCTTCACTCATACCTGAATCCTGATGATCTTGCGAATGACGAAATAGCCCATGGTTTGCAGGGTGACTCCGGCGACCACCAGAACGTGCCCTAGCGGGTCGGAGAATAACGGCTCGATAAAACCCCTGTTCAGAACGAGCATAAACCCGACAATGGTCGGCGGCAGTGCCATCAGCAGCACCATGGTCAAACGCCCTTGCGCGGTATGCACGCGTACTTGGCGCAGAATCTTGAAGCGCTCGCGGATCATGTAGGAGAGGTTGTCCAGAATCTCGGCAAGATTGCCTCCCGTCTCGCGTTGCAGCATCACGGCGGTCACGAAAAACTTAACGTCCACCAAGGGAACGCGCTCGGTCAGGTTGATCAGCGCATCGCGCACGGGGAGGCCGAATTTCTGCTCCTCATAGAGTTGCCGAAACTCGCTCGCTACAGGTTCAGCAATTTCGGTGGCAATCAGCTCCAAGGCGGTCGTAAACGCATGTCCCGCCCGCACCGCGCGAGACAAAGTATCGATGGCCTCGGGAAATTTTTCCTCGAATTTCTGGAAGCGCTTGGTGCGCATGTGCGAGGCGTACCCATAAGGCAAAAAGAACCCCAGCACCAGCCCTGCCCAACCGAACATCACATTGCCGCCGCCGACGATGGCGGCGACGGCCAGCACAAGAGCAGCCACTCCCGAGGCAATCAGGAAATTGCCGGCTCGGATATTGACCGAGCCCTGCTCCAGCATCTTCTGTAACAAAGAGACCCGCTCTGACCGCCTCAGCAGCGTATCGAATGCCGGAATGCGGCTGAGCATCTCGTCTCGCAACAGGGCCAATTCGAGCTGGCTGCCGGAACTCTCCGCGGTTGTCAGGCGATCGCGCAGGATGCGCGCCTGTGCCTTGCGCTGGTCGAGCAGCGACATAACAGCGAACGCCAGCACCGTCACGACGAGAAAAATGAGGAAGGCGATTAGGTACATCATGAGCGTTAGAGGCTTGGAAACAAGTATAGCGTGCGGTCACGCCGGGACACAGCGAAACTTGTGTATTCGGAATTCGCGGGGACAACCAGAAACCAGCGGAAAAGAAGTTTCTAAACCTCGAGCCGCGCCTCGAACAGAGACGGATTAAGCCGGCAACCGGCCGTTGCCAGCCGCTCGGCAAAAAACGGAGCCCGGCCCGTGGATCGGAATACTCCACGCACGCGCCCGCTTTCATCGACGCCAGTGCGCTCGAAGATAAAGACGTCTTGCATAGTGATCGAGTCGTTCTCCATCCCAGTAATCTCTGAAACGGTCATCACCTTGCGAGAGCCATCGGACAGACGCGCGATCTGTACGACGGCATGAATCGCGCTCGCCACTTGCTGGCGTACCGCGCGCTCGGGGATGCTGAGGTTGGCCATCGAAACCATATTCTCGACGCGGTTCAGCGCATCGCGCGGTGAATTGGCGTGCACCGTGGTCAGCGAGCCTTCGTGGCCGGTGTTCATGGCCTGCAACATGTCAAAGGCCTCTTCGCCTCGCACCTCGCCGACTACGATGCGGTCGGGCCGCATACGGAGGCTGTTGATGACCAACTGCCGCATCCGCACCGCTCCCTTTCCTTCAATGTTGGGCGGGCGTGTTTCGAGCCGTACCACGTGCTCCTGCTTGAGCTGCAGTTCGGCCGCATCTTCGATGGTCACGATGCGCTCGGAGTTGGGGATGTAACCGGAGAGAACGTTCAAAAGCGTGGTCTTGCCGGCACCCGTACCACCCGAAATCAGCAGGTTCAACCGTCCCTTCACCATTGCCGAAAGCAGTTCCAACATTTGCTCGGTGAGGGTGCGGTTCTCGATCATGTTGCGCGCGGTGATGGGATCTCTTCCAAATCGCCGGATCGACAGACACGCGCCATCGAGGGCCAGGGGCGGAATGATCGCATTCACGCGCGAGCCATCCTGCAACCGCGCATCGACCATTGGCGATGACTCGTCGACGCGTCGCCCGATCCGCGAAACGATCCGGTCAATGATCTGCATCAGGTGCTGATTGTCCTTGAAGGACAGACCGGTCATTTCCAACTTGCCCGCACGCTCCACATACACGCGGTCATAGCGGTTCACCAGGATGTCCGAGACGGTCGGATCCTTAAGCAGGGGCTCGAGCGGTCCCAGGCCGAAGATTTCGTCGAGGATCTCACGCGAAAGCCGTTCGCGTTCCGCGAAGCTGAGCGGCACCGCCTCGCTGTTGACTGAGTTGCGGATGAGGACGAGGACTTCTTCGCGCGCGGCGTCGCCGGTGGTGCGGCCGAGTTTTTCGAGGTCGAGACGGTCCAGGATCTTCCGGTGAAGATCGGCCTTAACTTGCTGGTATTCGCTGCGCTCGAAGGCTTGGAGGTTGGCCATAAAGGCTAATCTCATTCTAAGCTACGAATCAAAGGATCCATCGGTGCCGAATAAACGAAAGTTTTTCCGGAAATTTCGGCGCCGTTAAGCGAGCAAGACTCTGCGGCCGCCGATCAGACGGTCTTGAACAGCGACCATGCGCTACGCTTCACTTCAAGGTCATCCTTCGTCAGCACCTTGGCCAGGCCCGCAATAGAGCGCGAAATCTCCGTGTTAGGTCCCTGCATCAGCGGCACCCCGCGGTCGATCGCGGTGGAGACGACGAAATATTGGTTGGGAATCCGCCACAGCACAGGCGCTCCGATTGCCGCCTCAGTTTCGGACTCATTGAATCCTCCGACTTTCCTGTAGCGATTCAGGACTAGTGCAAAACGGTCACGCGATCCGCTCTCACCGAGATATTGGGCGACCCGCCCCGCGCTCCACAGCGACGCCACGTCGGCATGCGCAATCAGGAGAATCTTCTCCGACAAGTTGCTGGAAAGCCGGGTGGCGCTATCGAGACGAGACGAAGCGTCAACGACGATGTAATGGAACATCCCCGCGATCATGTCGAACAAACGGGCATAGTCGGAAGCCGGATGCTCGGTCGCAACCGGCACCCCAGGTCCGGCCAGAATGCGCAAGCCGCGCTCGTGCTTCGACATGAAGCTCTCGAGCAGGGAATTGTCGAGCCGGTGGAGATTTGTAATGGCGTCGGTGATGGTGAAGGCCGGTTTCAAATTAAGGTGCAGCGCGCAGTGCCCGAGTGGCGCCAGGTCGATAAGGGCCGTACTCGGATGGATATTCTGCAATGCCAGGGCAAGGTTGACCGCGGCCGTTGTCGCCCCGCTTCCGCCTTTTGCGTTAACCACAGTGAAGACCTTGCCGCGGGTCGATTCCCGGCCCGGTTTGCGCCGCGTCGAGGTTAGCCGGACGAAGGCTTCCAGGAGATCCGTTGTAGTGGGCGGCTTCTCGATGTATTCACGCACCCCGGCTCGCATCGCGCTCACGATGAGTTGTGGCTGGGTCATCGGTCCCACCACGAATATGGCCGTATGCGGCATTTCCTGATGCAGCAGTTCCACCGCGCGCAGCGCTCCGGCTATACCTTCTGCGGTCAGGTCGATGAGAATTACGTCAGGATTGAATGCCTGCGTTTTGCGGATGACCGGGTCCGAGGCTGAGAGCGGGAGGGTCGAGTTGCTGCAGACTGTTCGAGCGACGCTCGTCCCATCGATCAGCACCTGCAGCACGGAACGCTGGTCATTATCGGTCGCAAAAACAGCTACTGAAAGTTCCGGCATGGGGGAGTCGGAGCGCGAATGACATTATTTCATGCCCCGGGGTTATTAGATTACCTCAGCACCCGGCTTGAAAGGAAGTAGCGAATAAACGGGCTGAAGCCGCGCTGGATCAATAGTTTCCACAACTCACTTCATGCAGTACATGTCGGTTGCGAAAGGTCGCATGAAGTAGCTCAGAGTCCAAATGATCTTCGGATTTAGGGCCAGCAGATCGCCGAGGCGGACCGAAATGCTCTGTGAATGTCCTTCAAAGCCGCTACGGCTTCTTCTTATCGAACTGATCCTTGTCCAGCAGCGGAATTGGCATCGGCGGCCCCTTTGGCATCTCCCCTGTCGATGACACGCGCCGCGCCGTGCATAACACCATCAGTTCCGAGGTGCTCTTCTGCGCGCTCTTGCTTTTGAAGAAATTCCCCAGAATCGGGATATCCCCGAAACCGGGAATCTTGTTTGCGATGTCGGTGACGCGATTATCGATGAGCCCGGCAATGACGAAGCTCTGGCCATCCTGAAGTTCGAACTCGGTTTCCGCTTTGCGCGTGCTCAGCGCGGGAATTGTCGTTCCCGAAACGGTAACTGCGTTCGTATAATCCAGAGTGCTCACCTCCGGCGCTACGTGCAGGTGGATGCTGCCATTCGGCTGGATCACCGGTGTGAATTTCAGCCGCACACCAAATTCGCGGAACTGAATTGTCACCGTGGATAGCCCGGTGGCGTTCGGTTGCACGACGGGGAAGGGGAATTCGCCGCCGGCAAGGAAGCTTGCCTCTTTGCCATTCAATGCGACCAGATTGGGCTCGGCAAGTATCTGCAAAAGGCTTTTCTGTTGCAGCGCCTGAATCACCGCGCCCAGGTTGATCTGCGGATTGAAGAAAAACAGATTGAGGAAGTTGTTGACCGTCGCGGTTGTCGTATGGGTTGTGACGCCGCCGTTTGATCCCTGAATCCCGGTGAGGTTAACCCCGCCGAACTGTCCGGTCTGCATCGTGCCAAGAGTATTGCCCGCGCCGGTGGAAAACAGGTTTATGCCGAGTTGCGTAATCGCCGAGCGATCTACCTCAGCGAAGCGCACCTCCAACAGCACTTCGTCGGCTCCCACCGGCCCGAACGTCAAAACGTTTACGACATTCTTCGCGTATGCCGATGCCAGGGCTCCCGCGTGTTTCGAGACATCTTCCGTAGTCACGTGACCGGAAAGAACAATCGCAGACCGCGAGGGGGTCACTTCGATCTGCTCATTAGGAAAAAGCCTTTTAATCTCCTCACGCGCCGCCGTGATGTCCACATCCACACGCAAATCGAAGCTGCGCGAGCGCTCCAACTCATCCCAGATCAGCAGCGAGGTCTCCCCCGGCGCAAGCCCGTTGACCAGAACTTGCGTTGGGGTCACCACCAGTGCATCGGCTACGGCCGGATCAGTGACCGACACGCGCTTTAAGCGCTCCGTCGTATTGATCAACAGGGATTTGCCGACCATCACGCGCAAAGGTGCCGCATTGGCGCGCTCCGCGGAATTGGCAGGCGCAGGAACAGTGGTCTGTGGGGGGTCCTGGGGCGCCGCTGCCGACGGGGTCTCTGGGCTGCGGGCAAACATCGGCACCGCCAGCAACAGGGCAGCGGAAAAAGGCAGCATGAATTTCATGAAGACAGACCTCGAATAGGAAACCGCAACCTCGTTGAGATCATCACTCCGCACGCACGAGTGCGGACGGTACGGCTCAGTGGGTCTCATCCTGTTTGAACTTGGCTTCCTCGCGCTTTCCTCCGCGAATCATCTCTACCTGGTACGGCGCGGGAGGAGCTGGAGGCGTGCCCTTCTCCGTCACCTTGTGAACCTTCGGCTTGCTCGTAAGCACGGCCGTGGCCGCCCCCGGAGTGAGAGAACTGGCTTTAGTCGGGCCAATATCTTCCTTGCGGATGTCGAGGGGATTACGCAAAGCCAGCTGAATTCTTCCCTCCTGCGAGGCGAGGGTCAGCTTCTGCGCGTCTCCGGGCGATACAAGCAATGTAATCACCGCCGCGTTCTGCGTTTCCCCCGACATCATGCGGTCCAGCAGGCTTCGTCCCACCGCGATCACAGCCACATTCTCCAGGACCGTTGTGGTCTGCGCCTCGTTGCCGCTGGCGGACGGAAGTCCGGTGGCCAGCACATCCACATGTGTCCCCGGCTGAACAAATCCTGCTACCGACACCACGTCGTTGACCCGCACCGATACGGCTCTCATTCCCTGCGGAATCATCGAGGGCAGCCCCGCTCCCGCCTCTTCCGCCGCAAGTTTATTGGGGAGAATGAAATCACCTTTGCTGATCGGTATCACCACGCCGCGCTGCCGAACCTGCGAAATTCTGGAAAACGCTCCCGGAGGCACACTCGACTGGGGAAATGGAGCCAACGTCACATCCTTATCGGCAAGCTTCGACCCAATCTGAATGTCGTTAGCTGCCACCACCACCATTACCAGACTGTCCTTACTGTGGGTGGTGCCCTTCATCATATTGAAGACGTAATAACTCGCCAGCAGGCCAACAGCCAGCGCCAGACCTCCGATCATCAAAAGACGGCTTCGATTCATTCCACTTCCTTAAGTTCGTCTCACCTGCGAGCAGCGGATCTATTGGATCGTACTCGCCACTTCCGAAAACACCGTATTCGCATTCGTACCGATTAGTCTTACCGTTCCGATGACAATCACCAGGATCACTGCCAGCATGACTGCATATTCAGCGATATCCTGGCCTTCCTCGCCTCGCCATAGCACCCTTAGCAAGTCTGACATGCGAATTCTCCTTCGCTCCGTACCTGAGAATCGGTGAGCTGGGCAACGACTCTACGGGACGGCCAACCATGCCCGATAATTCCCGCCGCTGCATTTCGGGTCACACCAAGCCGCTGATCGACTAAATCGACCCCGGCAACGGACAAGCCATTCCAGTGTGAGCATCAGTTTCGCAGATTCGGAATGGCAGTAGTATACATTTTTTCTTCCGCGAACCATTCTCGGCCACTTCAGTACTCATCGGGATTTGTTTGCTTCCGCACGAAAATTTGCGCTTGCTGATCGCGATAAGCCGAAGTCCAGCCGCGGTCAATCGTTAGTGCCTGCGCCAGCGCCGTGCTCGGGGGTACCATGACGGTTTCGACGTTCCACCTTTCCAGCGCACCAGCCCAGCCGTCGCGAATCTGCGGCACAGTCTGGCTGCTTTCTCGCAACAGCTCTTCACCGTAAAGATCCGCGCGTCCATCGGCGAAAACCCGATATCTGGTACCGAGCTTCCAGATGGCATACCCACCCCAATCGTAGTAAGCGAACAGCCGATCCCCCATTGGGTGATTCTGAAGAAAGGTGACAGCCCGCTGCGGAAAGTGCGCTCCTTCCTCAACCGGCTGCTCTCGGGTCAGTTCGACCCCGTGACTCACAGCAAACAGCGCCAGCAGCGCGACCGCAGAGGCATTAATGACGCTCGTGGCTCTTTTTGATAGTGCCGTTTTTCTCAGCTGGATTGGTGAGTCTGACCGCGCCGCCGCCGCCGCCGCGATCGCCGGGATTGCGAGCAAAATAAAGATAGGGATATGCCGCACCGCGTCGAGCGCTGCCGCCGTCATAAAAAGCAGTGGCAATAAAACCCGTCCTCTTATCGATGTCTTCGACCAGGCCAGCGCGACCATGAGGAGCAGAACGATGAGCAACAGTGCAACGTACATCCCGCGGTGGAAGTCCGGTGCGAACCATTCGACGATCCGATTCCGCATCTCCGCGGATTGCAGTGTATCGAGTGGATAACGATAAAGACGGCGTCCGCTCGGGTTCAAAGGAACTAGCGCCAGGCAGAGGAGTGTGATTGCGAGCGCCCGGCCACTAAGCCGTAAGGATTCTGCCCACGCCGTCGCGCCCGCGGCACTCTCCGCAATGAGGCCGAGAATATACAAAGCCATCAATGCGGGCCCTAGAGCAAAACCGCCGTGCAAATTCAGCCACAAGAGGAATAATGGTGGAATCCAAAGCAAAACCCGCGGCCGCTCCTCCCCGCGCTCCAGCAGCCAGAGAAGGATGCTCGCCAGCAGGAAGGTGAACATCTGCGGCCGCGCCCCCCAACTCGGCGCCGAAGCCGTTGCGCCGAGAACCGTGAGAGCCGCGGCCCACTGTGCCTTGCCGGGGCATCGCCCGTACAACACCAGAAACCCTAGTGTAGTAACCAGTGAGGAAAACGCGATCAATCCGCCCGGCCCGGCGTGTTCCCAGAGTTCGTAAAAAATAATCTCGGCAAGCCATTCATGTGAGATCCACGAACTGCCCGCGCGCGTAAAGGAAAAATAATCGTGATGCGCCACGCGCCCGTGTTCCGCCATCCACTGTCCCGCGCGCAGATGCCACCACAAGTCCGGGTCCGTCGCAGGACGCGCTGTCATTGCCAGCAATCCAAAAAAAAGGATTGCCGTGAACATCCCGCGCTTGCCCCGGAGAAGCGTCATGGAAAATAGAACCCGCAATTATAGAATCATGGCATTCGGATTCGACAACATGACATCCAACGACTGCCTCATGAGAAAACAGCGGTTGGCCGGCATTTTTCTGCTCGCGCTCAGCCTCGTCAATGGAATCTGGATTTATCTTCTGATCCCGAAGTTGCAGCGCGGCTATCAGGACTTTGTGTCTTTCTACTGCGGCGGTTTGATGGTCCGCCGCGGCCTGGGACCCCGCCTCTACGACTTGCCGTTACAATACCGTACCCAGCTCGAATATGCCCCGCACGTCGATATTCGCAATGCCGCTTTGCCTTACAATCACCCACCTTTTGAAGCGCTACTCTTCGTGCCGTTGACTTACCTCGGGTTTTTCCCCGCATACCTGCTATGGGTCGTGCTGAACATCGCAATGCTCATTTCGTGTTTGTTTGTACTTAGAAAAACCTATCCCGAGATTGCGGGGCTGAAGTGGTGGTTCCTGGTGGTGGCGATGGGTGCGTTCATTCCCGTAGCCACTGCCTTAATGCACGGCCAGGACTCCCTGCTGCTGATGCTGCTGGTAACGCTCGCCCTCAGCTACCTCGACGGCGATTCGGAAGTCGCCGCCGGTGTCGCGCTCGCAGCCTGTCTTTTCAAATTTCAAATCGCAGTGCCGATGATGCTAATCCTGTCGCCTCGCAGACCGCGCTTGCTGCTCGGCTTTTTACCTGCGGCGGCCACGCTTGCTGCGATTTCCGCTTTGGTAGTCGGCGTCACCGGCGCTACTAACTATCTGAAATTTGTCTTCTTCCTGGAGAAGAGCGGCGCGGGCGGCGCGATTCCGGCCGCGGGGTCTCCGAACCTTCACGGTTTCATTGCCACGTTGGCGGGTTCCTCCGAGCGAAGCTCATACACTATGTGGATCACCGTCGCGGCTTCGATTGTTGCGGCAGGCTTCGCCGAGTGGATGATCACTAACGTGGATTCGATGCGCCTGATCTATGCCATCGCTACTCTAACCGCTGCGATGGTCAGCTACCATGTGCTGGCTCATGACCTCACGATTATGGTCCCGTTCGTTTTGTTGCTCTTCGCCACGTCAGCACCGCCGCTGCGCTTCGAGATTCGCGGTGACACTGTCTTATTGGTGTCCTTATACTCGATCCTCTGGCTGGCGGTTCGCTGGCCCGTGCTCAATCCACTTTGGTGTGTCCCGGCAGCACTTTGGATTTACTGGAAGCTAGCGTATGTACCTGCCGCAGTCGGCACCTTGCGGAGAACGAACCGTCGTGAATCTCCGGTCCAACGTATGAAATGCAAAACGAACTGAGGATGTGGTCAACTTCTTGTCCTGAAAGGTAAGCCTGGGTGTACGCGCAACGACGTCTTGTCTTAGGCCGCGGATTACTGCGCAATGCGCTTCTTGGCGCAATCGCCCTCGCTCTCGCCTGGGGAATGGTCTATTACTACCTGGGCGTTTTGCTTTCCATTCGCAACAACACCGAACTGGGTGCGTGGGGTATAGGCGGCTATCAGTCGGATCTCTATCCGAGATGGCTGGGAGCTCGCGAACTGCTGTTGCATCACCGCAATCCGTACAGCCCCGAGATAACCGAGGAAATAGAGCGTGGCTTCTATGGTCGTCCGATCGATCCGGCCATGCGCCCCCAGGTCGATCCGGAAGCTTTTGCCTACCCGGTCTATGTCACCTTCCTACTGGCGCCGCTCCTCCCCTTTCCCTTCGAGATTGTGAAGCCGGTCTTCACTGCAATTTTGTTGCTGTTGAGTCTGGCAACGCTCCCTCTATGGGTCTATGCGCTCAACCTTCGCATGGGCCGGCGTGGTTGGTTCCTGGCGTTCCTTGGCATGATGTCTAGTTACTCCGCGGTAGAAGGTTTGCGGTTGGGCCAAATTACGGTGCTGGTAAGTTTTCTGATCGCGGGTTCTCTCGCTTTGTTAGGCAGTGGATGGCCCATGCTGGCCGGAGTCCTTTTGGCGTGCGCAATCGTAAAACCACAACTGGTATATTTGCTGGCCGCTTTTCTGCTGGTCTGGTCCTGTAGCGAGTGGACGTCGCGCGCCAGATTTACAATAGGATTCGCGGTCGCAGTGGCGGGCCTCCTGATCGGTTCTCACCTTATCCTTCCGGGCTGGTTTGAATTCTGGTGGAAGGCCGTTGCAGAGTATGTTGGCTGGCATAGAGGCTCGCTGCTCGCCGCCTTATTGGGCAGGCCTTTCTCCGTCATCGTGTCGAGTGCTCTGATTACACTTTCAGGCCTTGTATTCTGGCGGAACCGGTTCGCACCAGTCGGGTCGGCTCGCTTCAATCTGGCGCTGGTGACGTCTCTAATCGTCACGTCAGTCATTCTGCCAAATGCGGGCGGCGGCAGCTTCTATAACCAGATGTTGCTGATCCCGGCCGTTCTTTGGCTGTTTACAGGGGGCCGCGCCTTGGCCCGCAATTATCGTCCTGCCCGCATAGCTTGGGCCGGGGCTGTGCTTGGACTGACCGCTGAATGGCTCGTTGCTTTCGCTGTATCGTTCGCCGCGCTAATCCTCCATTACCGCTTTCGTATCGAGGCCAGCGCATTCGTAGGCGCGCCCGAGTTTCTTATGTATGCGTTTCCAGCGGAACTGGCGCTGTTCCTGCTGTGTGTGCTGTCACAATCATTGCGGACACATGAATAGGCCCAATTTCCCAGAGCTGTGGGTGCTATGTGCGGCCGTGATTTGCGGCGCTAGCATTTGGCTGTTCGCCCAACGCGTGCTGATCCCCTATCAAGTCGCCGATTCGGCCGCCCACCAGCGTCCCCGCGGAAATCTCTCCGATCTCTACCCGCGCTGGCTGGGCGCGCGAGAACTCCTTGTGCATAGCCGTGACCCTTACAGCCACGAGTTGACTCGCCAGATTCAAGCCGGCTATTACGGCCGCCCCCTCGACCCCACGCGGCCCAGTGATCCCAAGGATCAGGAGGGTTTTGCTTACCCTCTTTATATTGTCTTTTATCTCGCTCCCAGCGTGGGCTTACCCTTCGCGATCGTCAAAGAAGCGTTCCTCTGGCTGCTGCTGATTCTGACAGCAGCGAGCGCCGTGATCTGGATACGCCTGCTCCTATGGCCTCCAACTCGCATAGAGCAATTTGCGGTCGTAATTCTCACCCTCGGCAGCCTGCCGGTCATGCAGGGCCTAAAGCTTCAGCAAATAACTTTGCTTGTTGTAGCCTTGCTCGCATTCGCGGCTCTATCTTTCGCCGCCGATCGTCAGTGGCTCGCTGGCGTACTGCTGGCGATAGCAAGCATCAAGCCTCAACTCGTCGTTTTCCCCCTTCTTTGGCTCGCAATCTGGACGCTCGCCGATCTCCGGCGCCGCTACCGCTGGGCTGCATCGTTCGCAATCGTAATGGCCGTTCAAGTCGCAGCCGCCGAATACTATCTCCCTCACTGGATTCCGCGTTTCTGGCGTGCCGTTCTCAACTATCGCGAATACACGGGCGCAACCTCCATGCTGGAGGTAATGGTTGGGGCGATGCCCGGACGAGTCATCGAAATTCTGTTGTTCGTCCTGTTGATGCGAGTCTGCTGGAAATCCCGCTCTGAGGCCACCTCTTCGGCGGCCTTTGCCACCACAACATCCACGGTTCTGGCGCTAACTCTTCTCCTTATTCCCGGCGACTCGGTTTACAATCAAGTTCTCTTGATGCCGGCGGTGCTCTTGCTGGTGCGGGATTGGCCGACGATTTGGGCTCAAAGCTGGTCCGTCCGCCTTCTGTTTGCGCTAACGGCTTTGCTGATCGCGTGGCCTTGGATGAGCAGTGTTGTTCTCGTGGCCAGTTCGTTCATCATGCCACCGGCGAAGGTGCAAGAGGCGTGGGCATTGCCCTTCTGGACGGTTATCCCCACTCCCCTGGGGGTAGCGGCGCTGATGCTGGCCCGTATAGAACGTAGGATTTTTGCGGCTTCCCCAATGCCCGCTCCATCGTAGAATGCTGTGGGGTGGTAACGGACTTTTCACGTGACCCGATGGCCCGATCACCCGATGATCCGATTGCAGTAATATCCGAGTGAACGTCATCCGACAATGTCAGCATCCTCTCATTCCGGCATCTCTAGCATTTTTCCCGTCGCGATCTATGTGCAGGGAACCGAGCAGCAGACGCTCTCGCTGAACCACACGCCCTACACCGTCGGTCGAAAGGTCGACCGCGACCTCGTCATTGCCGACCCACGCGTCTCCCGTGAGCACGCCTCCATCGTCGCCGAGAACGGCGAGTTCTTCGTAGTCGATCAGGGCAGCAAGCACGGGACTTTCGTCAATGGCGAGCGTGTCGATCGGCACAAACTTCAGCGCAACGATCGTCTGGAGTTTGGCGCCCGCGATGTCGCGTACCTCATCTTTCACCCGTTGCACACGACGTCGAATACAGCCCGCGAGTTCCTCAGCCAGATCTCCGGCATCCAGATCGCGCCCGAAGCCAACGACCTTGAAAAGCTCACCCTCTTCATGGAGGCGGCCCGCAAGCTCAACACGATTGGGGTGCTCGACGAGATTCTCGTCACCCTCCTTGACGCAACCTTGAAGCTGACCCGCGCCGAGCGCGGTTACATTTTCTTGCGCGATATCGCCGGAACGCTCACTCTCGCCGCAGGCCGCAACTCCAAGGGCGAGCCTCTGCTCGACGACAAGACCATCTCCCGGTCCGTGCTCGAAGGCGCTTTGACATCGAACTCCGAATATCTGGTCACGGACACCAGCCGCGACCTCGAGGTGAAAGAGCGTCAAAGCGTAGTTGCCTTTGACCTGCGAACGGTGATTTGCATGCCGTTGCGCAAGCCCATGGTGCAAACCACGCGTGGCGAACAAAGGGGCAACGAAGAAGTCATGGGCGCGCTCTATGTCGATTCGCGTTTTGCCTCGCGCGATATCACTAGCGTCAGCCAGGACATTCTGCGCGCCATCGCGACAGAAGCGGCGCAGCTTATCGAAAATGCCCGCCTAGTCCAGGCCGAAGAAGCAGGCCGTCGTTACCAGCAGGAACTCTCGATCGCGGCCTCGATCCAGCAGCGCCTGCTAGCCGTCACCCTCCCTGAAGTCCCCTTCGCCAGAGTTGCCGGGCGCAATATGTCCTGCAAAGAGATCGGCGGCGACTTTTTCGAAGCCGTGAATACACCTCAAGGGTTAGCCGTCGTGCTTGCCGATGTGAGTGGAAAAGGAGTTTCGGCTGCGCTCCTGGCGTCAATCCTCCAGGGAATGGTTTATTCCCAGCTTATCTCCGGCACGCCGCTTACCGAAGTTGTCGCCGCGGTCAATCGCTTCTTCACCTATAAGCACATTGGCGAAAAGTACGCGACCATGATCATCACGCTCCTCCGCAATGACGGCGATCTCGAATACGTCAACTGCGGCCACGTCCCGCCAGTCTGGATCTGCGGCGATGAAGTAGTCCGTCCAGCTCACGGAAATCTTCCCGTCGGCCTGCTGGCCGACGCCAGCTATACCAGCGACCGTTGCCAGATGAAGCGCGGCGACCGTCTCATCCTCGTCACCGACGGCGTAACCGAAGCCGAAAACGCCCGCGGCGACATGTTCGACAGCGAGCGCCTCGAACGAGTAGCAGGGAAGAGCACATCCATGGAAGACATTTTCTCAGCAGTAGCCGATTTCTGTGGAGGCACCCCGCTCAACGACGACTGCACAGTAGTAGAGCTAGCCTACACCGGCGACTAGCTTCAGCGGTAAACGACGATGTCATCCTGAGCGTGGTGAGGTGAGCGAAGCGAGCCGAACGAGTCGAAGGATCCCTTCACGCTCACCGCTATCGCGGCTGTCGCAAGGCATTCGCACCGTGCTCCGTGTTGCAGCCGCAAGCACAACTCACTGTGTCCCTTCGTGCACCTTAGTGCACCTTGGTGGTAGTTCTCACGCCTTCGCGTCCTTGTGCATCTCCACAGTCGACCAAGTCTTATCCGCCGCGTGACAAATTTTCTCGATCCCGCACTCCGAACACTTCGGCCCTCGCGCCACGCACAACTTCCGCCCGTGCCAGATCACCTCATGCGAAAAATCCGTCCACCGCTCCTGCGGCACAATTCGCATCAAATCCTGCTCAATTTTCCCCGCATCGTCATTCCGCGTAAGCTCCAGCCGCCGCGAGATCCGGGTCACGTGCGTATCAACCACGACTCCAACATTCTTCTTGAACCAAGTCCCCAAAACAACATTCGCAGTCTTCCGGGCCACCCCAGGCAAGCTCAGCAACTCATCCATCGTCTCGGGAACCTTCCCGCCAAAATCCGAGACAATCTTCCGCGCCGCTCCCACCACCGACTTTGACTTGTTGCGAAAAAATCCCGTCGACCGTATATCCGGTTCAAGCTGTGCCGGCTCCAGCGCCGCGAAATCCGCCACCGTCGGGTACTTCGCAAAAAGCACCGGCGTCACCATATTCACGCGCACGTCCGTACACTGTGCAGAAAGAATCGTAGCCACCAGAAGTTCCCATGCATTGCGATGAGTAAGCGCGCAGGTCACGCCCGGATACATAGCGTCCAATCCAGCAATAATCTCCCGCACCCGTACAGGACTAACCGGATCGTACCCAGTCTTCGCTCGATTCAGAGACTTGCGCGCAGCCGTCGCGGCGGGCTTGGCAGCAGACATCGGAAGTTTTCCGGGAGGGCGTGATGTTCGATCTGTCTTCTTAACGACAGGCCGGACCGCCCGCACGCGATCCTGTTGTCCGCTGCGGCTAGGCTGCCGCGGCATATTTCCTCGTGCCATCTAAGATCTCCTCGGCACATCGTATCAAAGCGGTAGCGCCCGCGACTCGCCGGCAGTCGCTGGGGCGACCCGCCACCGCTCAATCTGAATCAGACTTGTTTCGATCCCAAAAGTAACCCGCCAAGCAATTGACGCGTCCCAATCCCCTGAGTACTCTGATTTCAGTGGCCGTCAAGAGCATCAAACTCGGGCAAGTATGGCGTCAAGACGCGAGCGGCAAGGATTATCTCGTCACGAAAGTCTATTCGGAAGTTTTCACGCAATACGCAGTCCTGCGCCCCGCGGAAGTCAACGCCCCCAATGTCCCCGGCACAAAAGTGAAGGTCACCAAGTCAGCCGACGGCGTAGCGCTACCGGGTTTCACCTTCACCCAGGAAGGCGCATTCTAATCCCAAGGTCCGGTGCTCGGGCCATTGGGCTCCCGATCAAATCATTGAATGACCGGCTCGTCGAGTCACTCAAGGTTTTTCAATGATTAAATGATTTAATGACTCAATAAGTCCATGACTGAAAAAATTCTGGCCATCCTCTTCATCTTCATCTCGAACCTCGTCGCCGCCACAGGCTACGCCGGCATCGCCATCCTGATGGCCATCGAGTCCGCCTGTATCCCGCTCCCTTCGGAACTCATCATGCCCTTCGCCGGCTACTTGGTCTTTCAAGGCACGATGAAGCTTCTCTGGGTCGCCACGGCCGGCGCCATCGGCTGCAACCTCGGATCGCTAGTCGCCTACGAAATCGGCTGCTACGGCGGACGCCCGCTAGTCGAGCGCTACGGCCGCTGGATCCTGATGGGCCGCCGCGAACTCGACTGGGCCGACCGCTTCTTCAATCGCTACGGCGAAGCCGCAGTGTTTATCGCGCGTCTTCTACCGGTCATCCGCACCTTCATCGCGCTCCCCGCCGGAGTAGCCCGCATGCCTCGAGGCAAATTCCACATCTATACTTTTCTCGGATCGTGGCCGTGGTGCTTGGCATTAGCGTGGTTCGGCATGAAGCTAGGCCAAAACTGGCGCAGCCTGGGCCAGTACTTTCACAAGATGGACGCGGTCATCGGTGTCGTTCTCGTGACTGGCCTGATATGGTTCATTTGGTCGCATTGGAAGAATCGCCTGAGCTTAAGCGAATCGAGACGGTAAAAAAGGTCTTAGGTGGCGGTAGGTCTTAGGTCTCAGGAAAGGCAGTCGGAATGGGTCGTTTGCACCCGTGACCTGAGACCCGTGACCCAACGCCCAAGACCCAACACCCAAGACCTGAAACAATGTTCCTCCTCTCCTATCTCCGCTCGCCGCTAAGCCTCCTCCTCATCGGCCTGGCCATCTTCCACTTCATCCGCCGCCGCCCCGACACCTACTGGCTCTACATCATTCTTTTTCTCGGCCCGATCGGCGCCATCATTTATCTGGCTGTAGAAGCCCTTCCAGACATCGGCCTCCTCGGCCAATCTTTCAAAGTCTTTCCCCGCCGCAAGCGCATTAGCGAACTGGAAATGGCGATCCGCGACAATCCCTCCGCGGGCAACTACGAAGAGCTCGGCGATCTCTACATGGACGACGGCAACATCGTCTCCGCCCGAGCCGCGTTCGACCGAGCCATCGCCGCCCGCGCCGACACGCCCGACCCCTTCTACCGCCGAGGAGCCTGCGCCCTCCAGTTAGGAGACGCCGCAGCCGCCGTTCCCGACTTAGAGCGCGTGGTCAACAAAGAACCCGACTACGACTTCCAACGAGCCGCCGGACTTCTGGCCCATGCCTACGCACAAACCGGCCAAAAAGAGAAAGCCGAAGAATTGTTTCGAAAAGTCACAGTAACCTCGACTCTTTCGGAAACCTATCTGAACTTTGCCGAACTGTTAGCTCAATCCGGCCAGAACGCCGAAGCCCGCACTTGGGCGCAAAAAGTCCTCGACAAAAAACCAACCATGCCCGGCTATCTCCGCCGCCGAGAGAGACCCTGGTTCCGCCGCGCCAACGAGTTTCTAAAGCGCGTCCCTGCGTAGTTGTAGATCGTTGTCTAAAGCCGTACTTTAGAGCTATGCAGCGTCTGATCTCGCTGCTCCTCTTCTGGCGCTCAATTAGGTCTTCACTGAAAGCTGATGGCTGATAGCTGACAGCTCCCAATGCTATTCTTCCCTCAAATGCAAATCAGCCATTTCGAATGCACCCGCTGCGGCGATCATCTCCCCGCCGACCGCCCGCAAAACATCTGTCCCAAAGACGGCGGAGTCCTCTTCGTCCGCTACGACCTCGCCACTCTAAAAGGCAAGCTCCCACCCGAAGCCCTCCACACCCGCCCAGCCACCATGTGGCGTTACGCCGAAGTCCTCCCTGACGCCGCTCCCGTCACTCTTGGCGAGGGCTTCACTCCCATGCTTCCCAGCCGCGAGTTCCCCAACGTCTACATCAAGGACGAAGGCCTCAATCCCACCGCCTCCTTCAAAGCCCGAGGCATGTCTGCCGCCGTCACCATGGCCCGCCACTACGGCATCAAGAAACTAGCCGCGCCCTCCGCCGGAAATGCCGGTGGCGCGCTCGCCGCATACGCCGCCGCCGCCGGACTCGAAGCCCACATCTTCATGCCCAAAGACGTCCCGCTGGCCAATCGCCTCGAGTGCGACTATTACGGCGCTCACCTTACGCTAGTTGACGGCCTCATCTCCGACTGTGGCCGCATGGTCGCCGAGCGCATCAGCAAAGACGGCTGGCCAAAAAATAAAAACGGATGGTTCGACGTCTCCACCCTCAAAGAGCCCTTCCGCGTAGAAGGCAAAAAAACCATGGGCTACGAAGTCGCCGAGCAACTCAACTGGCAACTCCCCGACGCCATCATCTATCCGACCGGCGGCGGCGTAGGCATGATTGGCATGTGGAAAGCGTTTGAAGAAATGGAGCAGCTAGGCTGGATCAACGGCGGATCGAAGCGGCCCGGGTTAACGAGACCAAATGGGTTAACAAGACCGAAGATGATCACAGTCCAAGCCGCCGGCTGCGCTCCCATCGTGAAAGCCTGGGAAGCAGGGAAGACCTCCGCCGAGATGTGGGAGAATGCGTCCACGCTAGCCGCGGGCCTGCGCGTCCCCAAAGCCTACGGCGACTACTTGATTCTCGAAATACTGAAAAGGAGCAATGGGGCGGCAGTCGCCGCAACTGACGAAGAAATTATGAAAGCCACGCGCCGCTGGGCCAGCAAGGAGGGCATATTTGCCGCGCCAGAAGGAGCCGCGTCCTTGGTCGCCTATCAGAAATTGCGCGCCAGCGGTTTACTATGCGAGCAAGATAAAGTCGTTCTGTTCAACACAGGCTCGGCGTACAAATATCTCGACGTGCTGGAAAAGAAATCCCGGCCAAATCCGCCGGTCAGTCGCCAAATCGGAGGTATCATCGGCCCATACTGAGCGAGCAAGCCCCGTTTATGGGGTTCCTCTGTGAAACTCCATGTCCTCGCGGTTAAGGCTTCTTGCCCGGCAGCGAAGCCGAAATCAGTGAGCAAATGTTCTTTCGCGACCCATCTCAAACTGCGAACCGCGAACGCATGGTCAGCTCCCAGCTCTCCGCTCGCGGAATCCATGATCAACGCGTCCTCTCCGCCATGGCCACCGTCCCGCGCCACGAATTCATCCCAGAGTCCCTGCGCGCCGACGCCTACGAAGACCATCCTCTTCCCATCGGCGAAGAGCAAACCATTTCGCAGCCGTACATCGTAGCGGCTATGCTGCAACACCTTTGCCTCCTGGCGACGGATCGCGTGCTGGAGATAGGAACCGGTTCCGGTTATGTCACAGCGCTGCTCTCGGTTCTCGCTGCCAAAGTGTTTTCCATTGAGCGGTTTTCGTCCCTCTCCTGGTCTGCGGCTGCGGTACTCGAGCGGCTCGCCTATGACAACGTGCATTTGAAGATAGGCGACGGGCGGGAAGGATGGCCGGAGCACGCTCCATACGACGCAATCCTCGTCTCGGCCGCGACCGCGGAAGTGCCGCCCGCGCTCTTCGACCAGTTGGCACAGGGCGGACGCATGATCATTCCGGTAGGTGAGCCGTCCAGCCAGGAACTCCAGTTGATCCGCAAACAAAATGGCAAGGCCGAAGTCACCTTGCTGGAAGGCTGCCGGTTTGTGCCGCTGGTTGGGGGAAAAGCAGACTAAGTTGGCACGGAGCCGCTCCGCCCGGTCACGATTTCCCCGCGTGGTCGCCGTATTCCCAGTCGTAAGGAACGCCGGTATCTCCGAGGATGAACTTGACCAAAGCGGGAAAAGCCGCCTCACTCCGAACGTCATTGGAGAGAATTAATACGCTTCAACCTTCGCGTCAGTGGCGCCGCCGCCGGGAATCGCTTGAGCGAAGAGGGAAGTGGTGACGCACAGCGCGAGCAAAAGGAGGGGAAACTGCTTGAGGGACGATCTCATAAAGTCATTGCACCAGATTTTCGCGGAAAGACAAAGGCGTCAGAGCCGCGAATATGATGACCGGAGTTAAAGGACCCAGAGCCAGCGGAATGTCCCAGAAGCGATCGGCCACGCTCTGAATGGGGCGCAATGCGAGGAGCAAGCATCCCGTTAGCCATGGCCAGAGAATCGTGAGCGCCGCGGCCAACAAGAGCGCGCGGGCCAAGCGGCCGGAGGAGCGCAAGCGTTTATGTTCTTTGGCGAGCAATAAATAGCCGGGAAGGAGCAAGACCTGGTTGTGCGCTGCGAGACTGGGAACTGTGCAGCATGTCAAGGTGAGAGCAAAACAGAGCGCGAGCCCGAATGCTTCGGAATCGAGCGGGGCAGATTTCGCGCGCCACACCGCAGCGGCGGCGATCGCCGTCAGAAAAATGAGCGCCGCTGTCCCACCCAGATCACCGAGAAGGGCGTGAATGCCCGTCCTGGCCTGAGTGTACCGGAGGTAAGCGCTGAGTCCGCCGAGGAATTGCAGAGGCCATCGCGGCAGCAGGAATTCCGAGGCAAGGACCAATGCCGACAGGGTAAGAACGAATCCGATGAGCAGACGTTTGCGAGATGGCCACTGGCTGATGGACCACAGAAGCAAACATCCGGCCAGAGCGATTGAAAGTTGAGGTTTAATGGTTGCAAGTGCGAGCAGCGCTCCGGCGACAAGAAGATTGTTTTTGAGAATGGCAAAGACAGCGGCGGCCAGAAAAAACGCAACCAGCAAGCTGAGCTGCTGGAGTTGGATGCCTTCAACGTAGGGAATGGTCGTGAAGGCGGCGAGGATCAGAGCCAGTACCTTGTCAGGCGAGAGTGGCAGATGGATAGCCCGCATCCAGATGATGACGGTGAGGGCCGAGGCTAGGCACAGGACCAGCGCGAATGTTAGCTGGAATGTGTGGAATGGCAAGGAGATAAAAGGAGCAAACACGAAAACAACGAACAGGGGGTAGGCGAATCGCTGTTCGTCGATGGGATCGGCAGGACGTTGTGAATCGAGAGCGCGCCCGTAATATGCCCGCTGAATCTCGCGTGTGACCTCGAGAGAATAGGGATCGGCGCCGTGGAGGAGCAGTTCACGAGTCCCTATCCACCGCGGAAGGGTATCGGAGAAGTTGCGTGCCGGGAATCCCAAGCTATCCAGCCGCTGTTGGGTGAGCTTTCGGAGGTGCCCGTAATACGAGCCCATTGCAAGAAGCAGAATAAAAATCGGCGCGAGAGAAAAATATCTCGCTGAAACCGGACCGGTCACCTTCAATTCACCTCGGTACCGCATGACCATAACTCAAAACATGACGGAGAGGAAGCCGGAGACGGTCAAAGTCCTCACTCTAAACGCCGTAAACGCGCCGTTTAACGGCCCCTCTGCGAGAAAATTAGGCTGAGCACCAGTTTCAAGGCGTGGCGTTGCCCGCGCCCATACGTTGTGTTACAAATCCTTCGACTCCGGGGCACCGGACTTACTTTGTTATCTCTGACACAATCACACGCTCGACGGGCTACCGAATCGAGGTCGGCAACGAATGTACAAGGCACTTGTCTCGATCCTTCTTTTTATCTGTGTCGCTATGCCGCTGGGCGCGAAGGACAATGCGGCCCAAGTCATAAACTGGCCGCAGACTGGGGCACCGGTGGTGCGAATCACGCTGGGAAAGACGAAGGAACTCGGCTCGATCTCGTCGCAGCGCACTTACATCATTGAGACTACGGCGGAAAATCTCTGGGGTAAGAAGATCTCGCGGCTCGGGTTCAATCTTTATATCTACGACAAGAACAAAGTGCGAATCGGGGATGGCTGGATCACACTTGAAAACGTAACGCCGGGGCAAACCGTTAAGTTCGAAACCACGGTCCACACTATGGGAGCTCCAGCCTCCTTCGAGCTCATGCCGAATTCGCTTCCGGCGGAACTTCAGCCACTGGCTCCGGCCCGGAAGGTTACGCTAACGGTGAACTCGGTTCCGCAAGGCGCGACGCTTTCCGTGGATGGCGAACTTGCAGGCGTCACGCCGAAGTTGGTGCAACTTTCGGTTGGCAAACACAGCCTCGGGTTCTCGAAGGAAGGATTCAATTCCGGCAAGTTTCCGGTCGAGATTGGGCCTGACGACGCCTCCGGCGGGAGCGTGAGCTACGAACTCGGAAGCGCAGCACACGACACGATCGAGCTGCGGGACGGCTCGGTTCTTACGGGAGACCTGGTGTCGGTCAGCGGCATGCAAGTGCAGATACGCATCGGGGGCAACAACCAGACTTTCGATCGCAATCAAATCAAGCGAATCACGCTGACTGAGCGCGATCCGGCGGAGTGACCGGACCGGGTCGTCGCTCGGGCTGAAACCCCCGAAACTCGCGTCGCGCTGCGGAGTTCGCGCGAATCCGCGGGTAAAAACTTCAAGCATAGGATGTGGAGCGTCAGCCTGCTTGTGACGTCGATCACATTGAGGTATGATTAGAACGAACGTTCGAACTATGCGCTCCCGCTTCCGAAGTCGCAGCGGCCAAAACATCCCGTCCAATACCGGACTTCCGGTAGATTCCCGGTTCAACCGGCGGCTCACCGAGATCCTGGCGCATGCCAGCGACGTCTTCTGCGAGAAAGGCTATGAAGGCGCGTCCATGCGTGACCTTTCGCGGGCAAGCGGCATGTCTCTGGCCGGGCTTTATCACTATTTCGGTTCGAAGGAGCGGCTGCTCTACCTGATCCAGAAGCATACGTTCTCGACGATTGTCGCGGAGCTGAAGAGCCGGCTCGAAACCTCGAGCGATCCCGCCGAGCGCGTTCGCATCTTTATTCAGAACCATCTCGAATACTTCACCGAAAACCAGAGCGGGCTGAAAGTTCTGGCTCACGAAGATGAAGCGCTCAAAAACGGCTTCCATCAAGAGATTTCGGCGATCAAGCGCGAGTACTACCGCATCTGCCTGGGCCTGATGGACGAATTGAAACGGGCGCGAAAACTGGATTTCAACTCGCGAACGGCGGTCATGAGCCTGTTCGGGATGATCAACTGGATTTACACCTGGTACAACCCGCGGTATGACGGGAGTGCTCAGGAACTGGGCGGGCAGATGAGTGCGATCATCTTGTCCGGGGTGTGCGGAGCCGCCCATGACGGAGGACGTCATGGCCGAAAAGCTCATGCGGGGAAACTTTATGCGCGAAAAGCAGGAGCAAGGAAAGGGCGCGGCCTGAGGCGCGCCGCACCGGGATCGATTTCAAAACGCCGGCGTCAGCCGGCGAGACCACATTAAAGAGGAGCCACAAATGGCCACGACACTCGCCACCGCCGACACCACCAAGCAACTCATCCGCTACCGCGCCGAGCAGGGCGTCGGGATCATCGAAATGACCGACCCGCCTGCCAACACCTACACCTATGAGATGAACCGCCAGCTCGATGAGGCGATCCTCAAAGCGCGAATGGATAATGACGTTTATGTCATTGTGCTGACGGGCGCGGGCGACAAGTTTTTCTCGGCGGGCGCGAACATCAAGATGCTGGCGAGCGTCGACCCGACGTTCAAGTATTACTTCTGCCTGCACGCGAACGAAACGCTGTTGCGGCTCGAGCACACGCCGAAGCTGGTGATTGCGGCGATCAACGGGCATTGCGTTGGGGGAGGACTGGAGATCGCGATGGCGGCCGACATTCGCATCGCGAGGAAAGATGCGGGAAAGATCGGGCTACCCGAAGTGAATCTCGGCGTGTTGCCGGGGACTGGCGGAACGCAGCGGTTGTCGCGGCTGGTGGGCAAGAGCAAGGCGATCGAGCTGATGGTGACGGGGAACACGTTCTCGTTTGAGGAAGCTAAGGACTTCGGCATCGTCAATGACATCTTCGAGCGCGAGGGCTTTATGGAGAATGTGCTCGAGTATGCGCGGCAGTTCACGCCGCCGAACAAAGCCGCGAAGGCGGTGGGCCGCATCAAGCGGGCTGTGCAGACGGGATGGGAGATTCCGATGGAATCGGCGCTGGCCGTGGAGCGCGAAAACCAACAGTTATTGTTCCAGAGCGAGGACGCGAAGGAAGGCTTGGCAGCTTATGTGGAAAAACGTCCGGCTGAATTCAAGGCGAGATGACGATGATTTACCACCAAAACACTTTTTCCCGGTGGCTCTTGTCTCTGTGGTGGTGAAAGGATTTTTACATTATGCCAGGTAAAGTATTGAAAATAGGTAGCTTCAGCGAATGGGTGGGGCTTTTCAACGAGTGGCGACAGGAGATCGGCGTCAATGGGGAGGATGTTAAGGAATTCCACTTTGACACGCTTTATGGGGCGATTGAAAGCGACGATATCCAGTTCGGTTCTTACAAGGGGCGGCGCAAGTGGGAGAACGTGCGGCAAATTCCGACTCAGCAGATGCGGGACGCGCTGATGAACATGATCGTTTACCAGGGCGACACCGAGTTTGCCTCGGTAGAGCAGCAGCGCAACCTTTTTGAGACCTCGCCTACCGATTGGGACCGGCGGGCGCTTACCCGGGTGATGGTCGAGGAGATGCGGCATGGCTGGCAGATGTGCGCGCTTCTGATTGATTTCTTTGGGTCTTCGGGGAAGGTCGAGGCGCAGAAGATGCTGGAGCGGCGGGCGTTCGAAAACCAGCGGCTGCTGGGGACGTTTAACGTCGACATCGATAACTGGCTTGATTTCTTTACTTACACGGACTTTGTCGACCGCGACGGGAAGTTTCAGTTGCAGATGTTGAAGTATTCATCGTTCGCGCCGCTGGGACGCTCGACTTCGTACATGTTGCGGGAAGAAGCATTCCACATGGGGACCGGGAATGATGGGCTGCGGCGGGTGGTGGAGGCTGGAGTTATCCCTCAGTGGCTGATGCAGAAGTACTTAAATAAGTGGATCTCAAGCTCTTACGATTTGTTTGGGACGGATCACTCGTCTTCGGCGCACTGGGCCTATGTGTGGGGGATCAAGGGCCGGTATGACGAGCCGCAGAACGACACGGTCGCCGACCTGGACGATCTCAACGACTACAACCGCCATCTCTACCGGCAGGAGGTGAGCGGCCTGGTGGAACGGCTAAATACGTTCCTGAAGGCTGGGGATAGGAAGTTTTATACGCCGGACATCAAGTTCAACCGCAACATCGGGCGGTGGGCGGGGAAGCAGTTTCATGCGGAGACTGGCGAGCCGCTGGATGAGCGGGCTTACGAGCAACATGCTGCCGAATGTTTGCCGAGCGGAGAGGACAAGGCAACCCTGATGGACATTATCCGGAACGAGAAGAAGTGGATTCGCGAGAAGGATGGGGCTAAGGATCCGTTTTTGACGATTGGGGAGCCGCGGCGGTCGGCGATCAACCTTTAGAATCGTCGGCATGCCGGTTCCAGCAGGCCAAAGTCAAAATCTTAAAACGCAGAGGGCGCTGAGGTTGCGCTGAGTTCGCTGAGAAAGGCGATGCGCGTTGTCCTTCGCGGCCCCGGAGAACTCTTATCGGATTCCGACAAATTTCGTTGAAGGTGCGGGGGGCTGTGGCTTGGGTGCGGCTAATGCATCCTCCTTTGAATGTGCTGGATATCCCCATGATGGGAGAGATGCGGCTGGCGCTGGAGGAGATCGAGACGCGGGCGGATATCTCGGTTGTTGTTCTTGAAGGGGATGCGCGGGCGTTTTCGGCTGGGGTGGACATTAAGGCGCATGTTCCCGAGTTGGTGCGCGGGATGCTTGAGGCGTTTCATGCGGTGATTCGGGCGATTGTGGCTTCGCGAAAGGTAACCATCGCGTGCGTGCGGGGGGCTTGTTTTGGCGGCGGGGCGGAACTAGCCTTGGTTTGCGACATCGTTTATACGGCTCGGGATGCGGCGTGGGGATTTCCGGAGATCAAACTGGCTTGTTTTCCTCCAGTCGCGGCTGTGGCCTTGCCGGCTTTGGTGGGGCAGAAGCGGGCTGCAGAATTGATTTTGACCGGACGGACGATTTCGGGAGATGAGGCGGTGGCGATCGGGCTGGCGAACCGGTCGCTGGTGGCGGAGGAACTGGACGCGGTGGTGGCGTCTACGCTGGAGGAGTTGCGCGGGTTGAGCCCGGTGGCGCTGGCTCATGCAAAGAAAGCACTTTATGGATGGGACGCGATTCACTTCGACAAGGGACTGGCGCGGGCGGAGAAGATTTATCTGGAAGAGTTGATGGCGACGGCGGATGCGCGGGAGGGGATTTTGGCGTTTATGGAGAAACGGGAGGCGCGGTGGGGATTGCAGAAGTCAGAAGTCAGATTGCAGAAACCGCAGTGACTGGGTTGGCTTCCTGCTCGGCTGGCCGTTTTCATTTCAATTTGGAAAAGTGGACCAAAACGCCCAGGAAAGCTGTTCAGATTACGATTTGTTCGATTGGTGTTCGCCAAAAATATTTTTTGCGAAAATTGGAAATGACATAACTTTCGCCTCGACGGCGAAAATCAGCCCGCTAAACTCTTTGCTTACAATAGACTTTTCCCGGTTTTCGCCATGCATGGTTTGTCAAGTACCGTAGTCATTAATGGGCGTGTGGTGGGAAATTACTTCTCAGTCACTAGATTTGACCCGTCAAATTATCAGATAAGTGGTTTGCGTAGAGTAGCGTAGAGTAATTTGCGTGCCTTGTCCTCGCTCGTTCATCCTTAGCTTGTTTCATTTTTGTTCGCCGTTAGTCGTTTTGGGGTAGCTGTTTGGGATGCGGAGCGCTGCGTGTTGAGTTGGAGGAGGCGGGCGAGGAGGTCCTGATCGGAGATGTCTTGCGGCCAACCATAGGCGGCTAGGACGGCCTGGTCGAGTTCGCGGTGAGCGTTCTGGAGCCAAGTGGGATTTTCGTTGTAGAGGTTGGTGAGGGTTCGCTTTTTCAGTTCGGCGGCGGAGGCGTTGGGTGGGTTAAGCCAGGCGTCGCGTTTCTGGACGAGTTCGCGGGCGGCGGCGGCGATGGCTTCGACTCGCGGGTCGTCTTTGGGTTCTTTGCCGGGTGGCCAAGATGTCGTTTCCGCCAAGCGGGCCAGAGCAACCTCACAAAGCGAGTCGGAAATAAAAGGCGGAGCTGCCGTTCTGAACGCGGCTAAAATAGGCTGCGAAACTCAGACTGTTCATACTGCGGGCTTGTAGTCGAAGGTAAAGCGCTGACTAAGAGGACAGTAAGATCGGCGAAAAAAGGAGATACAATGGCGGAGCAATTCGAAATTGAAGACTTTGACACCGCGAAGGCCGTTTTTGAGAAACTCAAGGATCTTCCGGCAGAGCGCAGGCGGCGGATTCTCGGCTGGGTAGCTGAGGGTCTTGGTGTGGCCTTGCAGTCCATCCCTGCTATGGCTCCTCCTATCCCTACAGCGCCGTCATCGCCCGCGGCCCGCTTGCCGCAAGCTACGGCAACCGATATAAAAACATTTGTCGCTGCCAAGGCGCCAAAGAGCGACGTACAGTTCGCGGCTACCGTCGCCTACTATTACCGATTCGAGGTCCTGCCAGCCAGCCGACTCCAAACAATCAACGGCGATACTTTGCAGGAAGCGGCACGGCTCGCCGCGCGTACGCGTCTCGCGAATCCGAGGGCTACACTTAATAATGCCAAGGCGCTCGGCTATCTTGACCTAGCTACTCCAGGCGAATTCTCCATCAATAGTGTGGGAGAGAATCTGGTGGCTATGACCTTACCTGGTAACTCCGAATCCGGTACCAAGGCAAAGAAGACGAAGAAGAAAGGTCGCAAGGGGTGAGAGACCTTGGGTGACCCATACGCGGAGCTCGACGACCTGGTTCGGGAGATCGATAGAGCCCTTAATGTCTTAAAGAAGGTAAGGACCGCTCAAGTCCGAAACGCGGAGGATCGAGACTTTCTCAGATCTACAGCGCTTAGCTGGTTTCATACCCGGCGATCATCTGTCGCACAGGATATGGGGGCCGAGGTAGTCGAGCAAATCGACATACCATACCGCACGATCCTCAACGCGGCCGACCGGCATTCCTCAAAGAACACCTACATAAGCGCAGCGAAGTTTGCAAAACAGACGCTGATGGAGGCGCGCGCGCGGGCGTTGACTTCCACGCCGACACCCGCGACAGGCCATGCCGTGGACTCTGCCCCCCACTTTGCTCCCCTTGTGGCAGATCCCCCAATGCAGCGGATCCTTGAGCGACGATGGGATGAATGCAAGCGCTGCATCGATGCCGCTGCCCCCCTTGCTGCCACAGTGATGATGGGGGGATTGTTAGAAGCGCTCCTAGTTGCGCGGGCCAACAGGCTATCAGACAAATCGAAGCTCTTCAGGGCTGCGACGACACCTGTCGACCCGAAGACAAAGAAGCCGCTCGACCTCAGGCAATGGACACTGGGGCCGTATATCGACGTGGGGCACGAGCTCGGGTGGATTTCAGATTCTGCCAGGCACGTTGCGGTAATCCTTCGCGATTACCGTAATTACATTCATCCTGAGAAGGAGCGATCTCATGGGATCGCTCTTTCTTCCGACGACGCACTTATGTTTTGGGAGATTACCAAGACCCTCAGCCGGGAGTTGCTCGCGATGAAAGGCGAAACGTAACTACTCGGTCGGCCAATGGCGCTGCCGGCAGCAGATCAATTCACACAAAGGAGGCGGGGGTGCGCGGGCACGCAGAAGGTCTGCCCGATTACGAGATTTGTTTCAACGGATGTAGCCGATCCAGACGACGACGGAGGCGAGTTCGTGGGCGTAGACGTTGGTCTCAATGCCGTAGAGCTGCTCGGGGCTGGTGCGGGGCAGGAGGCCGGAGAGTCCGCTGGAGGCGGCAAAAACGCTGACCTCTTTTTCGAGATCGAGAATGCTTTTGAGCGCGACGTAGAGGAAGTTGCCGCTGCCGCAGGCGGGATCGAGGACGCGGACTTTCGAGAGCTCGTCGGCGAATCCGTGGAGCAGGTCGGAGAGTTGTTTACGGGCTTTGGTTTGCGCGGCTTTCTGTTGGGATTTCGCGGGTGTCTTAGCCTCAGGGGCTAAAGCCCTCTCTTTGGAGCTTGGGAACGCGGCGCTGAAGCGCCGCTCCTCCAAGGTAGCCGACGCAATCGCGGTGATGGATGGATTCTGGACTATGTGGGACCCTTTCTTTCGCCCCTCCGGGGCTTGGATCATTTCGGGCGTGGACCCAGGGCTTGCGCCCTGGGCTGCATTCTGGGGCCGCTCCGCGGCTGGGGCGCTGTCGTCCAAGAAGGGCTGAGCTTGAACGCCCCTGGATTTCTCGACGAGGGCTTCGGCTTTGGTGCGGACTTCGTCCCAGCGGCGGCGGAGTGGCTGCATGAGGACGGGCTCGACGATGAGGCGGATATCGGCTTCGCTGGTGTAGTGCGCGCCGAGTTGAGAGCGCTTGTCGGGATCGAGACTGCGTTCGAAGAGGGTGCCGAAGATGGCAGGCTCGATGCTGGACCAATCGAGTTGGGCGGCGAGGGCGAGGACGGCGAGATCGTCGCGGGTGAGGTCGTAGGCTTCGTCGTCGGAGAAGAGGCCGCCGTCGAAATAAGCGATGTCGTGTTCGCCGAAGGAGCCGTGCTCTCCGGCCATGGCGGCAAAGAGCTGGCGGAGTTTCCTGGTGAAGTCGGCGGGCCGTTGCAGGTTGTTTTCGACCAGGCGGGAGAAAAGCTTGCCAGGAAGCAGGCCAATTTTTTCGGAAAAGAGGCAGAAGAGCAGACGCATGAGGAAATGCGCGGCGCGTTCGGAGGGGACACCGCGGTCGCGCAGGCTCTTGGCGAGCACGGAGAATTGTTCGGCGGCACCCTTAGTTACATCTTCAGAGGTTTGACCCGGTTTCAGACGAGCGGGGTCGGTGAAGACGGCGCGGAGAACGTCGAAGGGTGGGAGCTTGCAGGTGTCGGTGGGCCGGTTGGGGATGAGATCGGCTAAGTTGAAGGCGTAGACCTGCTTTTGTGTGTTGGTGTAATTGGTGTGAACCTCGAAGCGGTCGAGATCGCAGACGACTAAGAGCGGCGGGTTATCGAGGTCCTCGCGATATTGCAGGAGTTGCTGGTAGGCGGCGTTCAGGTCTTTGTGCTTGCCTTTGTATTCCCAGGCGAAGAAGCCGCGCATCCAGACATCGGCGAAGCCTTCGCCGCCGGAGGTTTTTGAAACTCCTTTTTCAAAGGTGTAGGTGTGGCCTTCCTGATCGACATCGGCGGGGCGAGGTTGGCCGAGGAGATCGCAGAGATCGATGAAATGAGATTGGGAGCCGGCGCTCTCGGTGAGCGTGGCGCGCTGCCAGCGAGTGACAAATTCCGGGATGGAAAATGCGGGCATTCTTTCAAGCGGGCTTGCTTTACGACGGGACAGTGTAACGCGGCGGCGAGGGAAGTAGATACCGGAGTTCTTGCCGGTTGAGGTTACCGGCCCGCAGCGGCTAAAGCCGCATTCAAAGGATGCTGTTATCGCAGCGCTGAAGCGCTGCGCCACCCAAAAGCCGTGAATCCGCATTTTCGCGCGGGCTTGAAGCGTCGGTTGCGAGACTCGGTCTGGGCGGATGGAAAGGCGGGTCTGGTATAGTTCGGCTGACGCGTTTCGGCATGACGGCTCGAGGTGATTCCAATTCGCGCGGGGTTGGCCCTTACAGTTCCGGGCACTTGATGTGCCGGACTTCGCTTTGGGGCGTGCTCGGGTTTCTGGCTTGCGTTTACTTTGCGTGGAGCGCGTTTGGGCATGTGATCCGGAATTCTTTTTATTGGCCGCACGATTGGTGGACGGCGGTTACCTATATTGTGTGGGTGGTTTTGCTGACAGCGTTGATGCTCGATAACCATTGCTGGCGGGAGCGGCTTTTTTTTGGGGCTCTGGTGATTAATTTTCTCATCGGATTTGGATTGACGGTTTGGCGGACGGCGCCGGATCAGACTGTACGGACGGCGCGGATATGGACGGGCGTGCTTTGGGCGCTGGCGGGAGTGTTGAGTTTGTTGACTGTGGGGCGGGAGCGGAAAGTCGGTGGCTAGTTTTTAGTTGCTGGTTGCTAGTGAAGTGCATTCAGTGCTGGCGAGCGAGAGTTCTTTGAGAGTTTTGCCGCTGCTTTGAAAATCTTAAACCGCAGAGTGCGCCAAGGATTCGCAGAGATCGCGGAGCGTGCGACCGGGTCTGGTGCGAAGTGCCGCACTACGCGCATCACGTTTCGGTAACAGGGGTCCTTCGACTCCGCAGAACGTTCGCAAAGCGAACTTTCTGCTGCGCTCGGGATGACATCACTTCGAATTTGTTTCGCGATGAGCATTTGCGCCAAGGAAGCGTTCGGCTAGAGATTGGGAGAATGGGATATGGACTTTGAGATTTCTCCGGGACAGGTGAAGGCATTGCAGAAATCGGGCGAGTCGTTTTTGTTGCTGGATGTGCGGGAGCCGTGGGAGTTTGAGACGGCGCGGATCGAGGGGGCGAAGAATATTCCGATGGGAGATGTGGCGGCGCGGGCGCATCAGGAGCTGGATCCGGAGGGGCATATTGTGGTGATGTGCCATCACGGAGTGCGGTCGCTGACGGTGACGAACTGGCTGCGGCAGCAGGGGTTCGAAAAGGCGCAGTCGATGCGCGGCGGAATCGATGGGTGGGCGAAGACGGTGGATCCGAAGGTGCCGTTGTATTAGTTGCGAGTTGCGGGTGCGAGTGGCGAGTGCGAGTGGCGAGTGGCGAGTTGCGATCGGGAGGCGGGTTGTTGTTGGGAATGGCCGCTGAGGGCTCGCTGCTCACCGTGATTACCGCATATTTTGCCGCTTACTTTACCGCTTACGGCTTTGTCTTGCAGCTATTGAGAATTCCGTTGCACATCCAAAGCGTTGGGGATTGACAGGCGGGCGGTCTTCTTATTAAATCACTGCGCTCGCATGGCGAGCGGGCCCTCTTTTCGATGTAACCTCCTTGAGACGTAACATCCTTTGAGGCGAAACTCCCGGAGGAGTTCGTGCTGATGAAGCCTATCCGTGGCGTACTTATACTCTTTGCGTTTTCTCTGCCGCTTTTTTTGGCCGCCGGCTGTGCGCACGCCCAGACGGAGATCGTGCTTTACAACTTTTGCTCGCAGCCGAACTGCGTGGATGGCGAGGGTCCGGCTTCAGGCCTGGCGCGCGATGAAGCGGGGAATTTTTACGGGACGACGGCGCTGGGCGGCGCGAACGGCAAGGGTACGGTGTTTGAGCTTTCGCCGAACGGAGCGGGCGGGTACGGCGAGAGCGTGCTGTACAGCTTTTGTTCGGTGCAGAACTGCGCCGATGGAAGCGATCCAACGTCGACTTTGATGGCTGACGGGGCGGGGAATCTTTACGGGACGGCGTGCTCGGGAGGAGCGAACGGGCAAGGGGCCGGGTCGGCTTGCGGCGCGGGTTTTGACGGATATGGCGCCGTGTTCGAGTTGAGTCCCGAGCCGCACGGCGGTTGCCCGAGCGGAAGCAACGGCGGGAATGGCTGGTGCGAGACGGTGCTCTACAGCTTCAAGTCAGCGCCGGACGGAGCGTTTCCATTTGCCGGGCTGGCCTTTGACGGGAGTGGAAATTTGTATGGCACGACATACGGCGGAGGGAACGGGTCGGGAACGGTGTATGAGTTGGCTCCGAATGGCAAGGGCGGATGGAGCGAGGCAGTGCTCTACAGCTTTTGCGGGCAAGCGAAGTGCGTGGACGGCGCGCATCCCGACGGGCAGTTACAGATTTTGAATGGAAGCTTTTACGCGACGACGGAGAGCGGCGGCGCCGGGTCGGCGGGGGCTGTGTTTGGACTTAGCTCCGAACCGCACGGTGGTTGCCCGGGCGGCAGTTACACGGGGAACGGTTGGTGCGAGACGGTGCTGCACGATTTTACGGGCCATCCAAAGGACGGAGAACTGCCGTCGGGGAGTCTGGCGGCCGATAGCGCGGGAAATCTTTATGGCACGACTGTCTATGGCGGCATCGGCAGGTGCAACGACGTTGACAAAGGGTGCGGAACGGTGTGGAAGATGACGCCTTCGGGCGCGGGGTATACGGAGACGGTGCTGCACTCGTTCATGTCGGGCCCGGGATTTTTCGGGTGCTGCTTTGCGATTCAAGCGCCGGATCTACCGAAGCTTGGGGTGACGCTGGATCCATCGGGAAACTTGTACGGGATGACTACCTACGGCGGAAGTCCGTCGTTCTGCCAGGAAAAAGGAAAAAAGCCGGATGTAGACGGCTGCGGGGCGATGTTCGAACTGGTGAAGCGTCCGAAGGGAGGGAAGTATATTACGAATCTCCTTTGGATTTTTACATTGTCGGATGGGGCTCATCCGTTGAGCGAGTTGATGTGGAACGGCGGCGATCTTTATGGAACGACTTACGACGGAGGAGTTGGGAGTTACTGTCCTTATGTTGACGGTTGCGGGATCGCTTTTGAGTTTGCGCCTTAGTTAGTAGTTCGCCCCAGAATATTCTTTACCACTAAGGACACTAAGGGGCACTAAGGAATGCTGTCGAACGCAACAGCAATGGATCATTACCACTGTGGAAGGGCGGCGAACTTTATGGAACGACTTACGACGGAGGAATTGGTAATTACTGTCCTTATGTTGACGGTTGCGGGATCGCTTTCGAGTTTGCGCCTTAGTTAGTAGTTCGCCCCAGAATATTCTTTACCACTAAGGACACTAAGGGGCACTAAGGAATGCTGTTCGAACGCAACAGCAATGGATCGTTACCACTGTGGAAGGGCGGCGATCTTTATGGAACTACTTACGGCGGAGGAGTTGGTAATTACTGTCCTTATGTTGACGTTGCGGGATCGCTTTTGAGTTTTCGCCTTAGTTATTAGTTCACCCCAGAATATTCTTTACCACTAAGGACACTAAGGGGCACTAAGGAATGCCATGGAACGCAACAGCAATGGATCGTTACCACTGTGGAAGGGCGGAGAGTTATATGCGGGGATTAGTTAGGTTCGCCGTGTTTTTTATGTTGCTGCTGGTTGCGCTGCCACCGGCGGCGGCTCAGCCGGAGAGGGTGCTGTACAACTTCTGCTCGCAGCCGAACTGCGCGGACGGGGAGAATCCGGCGTCCAGCCTGACGCCGGATGGCTTGGGCAATTTCTACGGGACGACACAACTGGGTGGGGCGAATCTTTACGGGACGGTGTATGAGCTTTCTCCGGATGGACACGGCGGATACAACGAGAGCGTGTTGTACAACTTTTGTTCGCTGGGGAAGTGCAGGGACGGATCGTATCCGTACTCGAATGTAATTTTCGACGGGCAGGGAAATCTCTATGGGACGACTTACTATGGCGGGCTGCTGGCGTCGGGGGCTTACTCCGGATATGGGCTGGTGTATGAATTGAGTCCTGCGCCGCGCGGCGGTTGTCCTAGCGGGAGCAACGGCGGAAACGGGTGGTGCGAGACGGTGCTGTACAACTTCATGTCGAATCCGGATGGGGCGTTTCCGTTTGCGGGGCTTACGTGGGATGCAGGCGGCAATCTCTATGGAACCACTTATGGGGGCGGAAACGGAGTTGGGACGGTGTATGAGTTGTCGGCGAACGGCAAGGGCGGGTGGAGCGAGCGGGTTATCTACGAGAAGGGCGGCTATGCGGGGCTAGCGATAGACGGAGCGGGCAACCTGTATGGCGCGGATGAAGATGGAAAGGGCCACGTGTTCAAGTTGTCGCCGGATGGAAGCGGGGGATGGAATGCGACCGCACTGCATAGCTTCACGGCGGAAAAGAAAGACGGGGGAATTCCGCAAGGGACTCCGGTGCTGGATAGCGCGGGGAATGTGTATGGCACGACATTTGAGGGCGGGGCGAGGCGAGGCATGGGAACGGTGTGGAAGCTGACGCCGGGCGAGTCGGGGGATTATGCGGAGGAGATACTGAGTTCGTTCATCTGGGCGACAGGGTCGAATCCGAAGGGCGGCGTGGTGCTGGATGCGGCGGGGAACGTCTACAGCACGACGGCGTATGGGGTGAAGAAATCTCCGTGCTATGACGGATGCGGGACGGTGTTCGAACTGGCGGCGGGAGCGGGGTACGAGTGGACGTTGATGTGGAGTTTCAATGGAACGGATGGCGGCGACGCGATCGACACGTTGATTTTGAGCGGGGGAAATCTTTACGGGACGACTTATCTGGGAGGAACGTCGAGCAACTGTCCGGGGGCGGAAGGTTGCGGGGTTGTGTTCGAGGTGAATGCGGGGGCGCGAGTGACGACGACGGTGCTGACGTCGGAGCCGAATCCATCGAAGGCGGGAGAGGCGGTGACATTTACGGCGGTTGTGGCGCCGGCGCCTCCGGATGGAGAGACAGTGGCGTTCAAGAATTTCTCGAAAGTGCTGGGGACGGGGACATTGAGTGGCGGGACGGCGGTATTTACGACGTCGACGTTGCAGGTGGGGACGCCACACATCAAGGCGGTGTATGCGGGGGACGGGCTGTTTGAGGGCAGCACGTCGAATGGGGTGAAGCAGGTGGTGGAAAAGTAAGGGGTGGATGCGCTGTCGCCCGGCAGCGCGGGGAGTTTGCGCCGCAGGCAGGAGTTTGATTCAGCCAGCCCGGGGAATGAAGCCAGGGACGCCGGTTTTGACGACCTGGTTGAGCCTTTGCCGGACCTGAATGCGATTGATTTCGTCCAGGGCATCTTGCGGGAGGGCGGAGATATCGAAATTCTCGCGCGCGCGGGCTGCGGTCGTGGGAGTGGTGAGCAATGCCGTGCCGCGCTGAATGGCCCAAGCCAGCAGGACCTGCGCCGGCGTCTTTCCTACTCTTGCGGCGATCGACAAAATGACAGGATCCTGGAGGGGACCGGGGTTTATGCCGTGGCCCAGCGGGGCGAAGGCCAGAAGTACGATGCCGTGTTCCCGGCAAAATTCCAGGAGCCCGGTTTCCGGCAGATAGGGGTGGGACTCGACCTGAACGACGGCGGGCTTGATGCGGGCGGCCTCGTAGAGAGGCTTGAGTTCGGCGAGGGAGACGTCGGAGAGGCCGATGGCGCGGCAACCGCCGCGAGCGACGAGGGTTTCGAGGGCTCTCCAGGTGTCCAGAAGGGAGACTTCGTTGTCGTAGATGACATTGCCGTTCTGATCGCGCGGGTCCTGCTCGTCGCCGGGTTGAAAGGCGTACGGAGTGTGAATGAGGTAGAGATCGAGATAGCTGAGCCGGAGACGTTCGAGACTCGCATTGAAGGCCGGCTGGACGCGCTCGGGACGATGATTGAAGTTCCACAATTTTGTAGTGACGAAAATGTCCGCACGGGCGAGGGAATTGGCGGCGAGGCTAGACTGCAACGCGTCGCCGACTTCGCGCTCGTTGCGGTAGCGCTCGGCGCAATCGAAGTGGCGAAAGCCGGCGTCGAGCGCGTCGCGAACGGCAGTTTTGGTGAGAACGGGATCGGGGATGAGAGTGCCAAAGCCGAGCGCGGGGATGCGGCCGGAACCGTTGTTGAGCGGGAGCGTAACGGCGCGGAGGGCGGGAGAGTCGGGCATGGTTACTCCATGAGGCATTTGGTGTTGGGGAGGGGCGCGGGGATTCAAAAATTGAGGACCGAAAGTTACGACGAGGCCTTCTCACCGCGTGCGGCGATGGGCAAGAATAACGGTATGCCTCCGGAGAAATATGCGCGCATCGAGCGTGAACGGCGTTTCCTGCTTGCCCGGTTTCCGGACAGAGCAGCGGTGGTGCGAAAGCGGCGCATTGCCGACCACTATATTGAAGGTACGACGCTTCGCCTGAGGCAACAGAGTTATGACGACGGGCTGACGACGTTCAAGCTTACCCAGAAGCTGGGGGCGCGAGGAGGGAGTTGGCAGCAGGGATTTATCACGAGCCTCAAGCTCACGCGGGATGAATACCTCGTGCTTGCCCAGCTTCCCGCGAAGAAGCTTACCAAGACGCGTTTCAGCGTGCCGCCTTTCGGCCTCGACGTGTTTGAGGGCGAGTTGGATGGATTGATTCTTGCCGAGGCGGAGTTCGAGTCGGCGGAAGCCGCGGACGCCTTTGCGGCTCCCAGTTTCGCGGCGGGAGAGGTTTCGGCGGACGATCGATTCACGGGAGGCCGACTTGTGCGCGCCTCGCGGCAGGAGATGCGGAGATGGCTGCTGGAGTATGGAGTTGAACTCCCGGCGGCCGCGAGTCCAATGAGAACCGCAGAGGACGCGGAGAGTGCCCCGGATAACGTGAACCTCCCTTGATGTCTACCTCTTCTTCCGCTTACCTTTTGGCATAGGCCGTGAAGATGTAGTCCTGCGCCTTGGCGATTTCGTGGCAGGCCGCGCCGCATTTTGCGTCGTGGTCGACGGGCGGGTGGCTCTTCGGGGTGGCGGGGGAAAATTTTGCGGAGGCGGCGTCATAGTCGAACATGGCGTAGCCCCAGCCGTGCGTGTCGGGGAATCGCTTGCTGTCTTTCACGATGAACTCGACCTCGACGAGATCTCCGGGGACGGTGTCCGGAGTCTTCTCGGTGAAGGGGTCGTCGGTGATTTTTTTCGGCCGCCACTCTAACTTGACGATTTTGGAGCCGTCGGGGAAGGGCTTGCCGTTGCCGGGAACGCCTTGCTGGTAGGCGCCGATCATGACCGGATTGGCGACGATGGCACGGATCACCTTGGCGGCTTCGGTGAAGCTGGGGCCGACGACCTGCCACTGCTCGTATCCTTTGATCTCGGAGAAAGAGAGGCCGCCGGGAATCTGGAGGGAGTACTTGTCCTGCGCGGCTTCGGAGGCGCCTCCCGCATAGGTGGTTTTCACGCCGGTGAGGGCGAGAGCGAGGGCAACGAGGGCTATGGCGAGGATCGCCGTGGACGCGAAGAGCGTGGTCTTCATGGATTTGTTCCTCCGCGGATAGATTGTTTGGGATCGGGGCCGGATGCGACGCGGGAATGATAGCGAGCGGGGGGCGGGCGGTCAAGGCTTCCGGCCGGGAAGTCGAAGGCAATTTCCGGGAAAGAAAACCGCAGAGGACGCGGAGGATTGTTGGGGATTTAGAACTGCGGTTGTGCATGCCCGGGGTTCCGCGGATGGCCCTTCTGCATATTTCGGATATCCCTGATAAATTGTTTTTCGAAAGCTGAAGGCCGATGGGTGACGGCTGAGGGCCTCCTTTGATTACCGATTGCCACGTTCATATTGAGCCGTTCGAGATGTTCACGCCTTCGGCGCGAGCGTTGATGAAGGCTAAGCGGGCGAACTTCGAAGAGATCGAATCGTATGCGCGGTCGCCTAAGAAGTTTTTGTCATACCTTGACCGGTGCGGAGTGGAGCGGGTGGCGCTCATTAATTACGTTGCGCCGGAGGTGATTGGGTTTACTTCGGCGGTGAACGAGTGGGTGGCGGATTATGTGAAGGCTTCGCCGAAACGGCTGATCGCTTGCGGGTCGGTGCATCCGCGGCATACGGAAAATATTCTGGCGGATGTGGAGCATATTTTGCGGCTGGGGATCCGGATGATCAAGATTCATCCGCCGCATCAGTTGCTTTATCCGAACGATTATGTGCATGGGGTGAAAGAGCTGGAGATCATTTACCGGGCAGCGGAGGCGAACGGAATTCCGGTGATGATTCATACGGGGACGTCGGTGTTTCCGGGGGCGCGGAATAAGTTTGGTGATCCGATTTATGTGGACGATGTGGCGGTGGATTTTCCGAAGCTGAGAATTTTGCTGGCGCATGGCGGAAGGCCTTTGTGGATGGAGACGGCGTTCTTTTTGATCCGGAGGCATAAGAATGTGTATTTGGATGTGAGCGGGATTCCGCCGCGGAGATTGCTGGAGTGGTTCCCGCGGCTCTCGGAGATTGCGCATAAAACTTTGTTTGGGACGGATTGGCCTGGGCCGGGGGTGCCGGATATTGCGGCGAATGTAGAGGAGTTTCGGGGATTGGCGATGAGCGAGGCGATGCGCGAGAGGATATTTTGGGGGACGGCGGCGGAGATATGGCCGACGTGAGGTCAGAGGGAAGAGGTCAGAGGTGAAAACCTAGAGTTCTTTCAAAGACAGGGACACCGGGTTGACAGGGGACAATATGTTCTGCGAAGACAGCGCCGGCGCGCAATTTAAGCTACCTCGCCTCGTCGGTGAATACTCTCTTCCATTCGTGATGCGGGACCTCGAACGTCTTGTCGGAAATTGCACTGGCAGCCTGGACCTCGGTGACTCGAATCCGCATCGCTAATTTATTGTCTTTGCGAACGTCGATGCGGTGGGCGATTCTTACCCCGTTGAAGTCGACGAACTCGGACCTTTGCGTTTCGATTCCTTTGAAGTAGGTTTTCAATAACAAGCCAGACTCATCAAACCAGAAGGCGCGGACTTGTTCGGGATCAAGCTGGCCTTCGGGACTTTCGTATCCCGTAAGGACACGAATGGAATTGACGCCGTTCAAGGTATCGCGCTTCATGCGCCAGTCACCTTCCTGAAACGTATCGGGGGCGGGAATTGGCTCAAGGATGCGGAAGGCAACACGCAACGTGCCGGAGTCATTGCCTTCGGCGAACTGGTAGGTCTTCTCTCCATTTCTGGAGCGGACGTAGTGGCTCTTGGCGAACCACGCTTCGCGGCGCCATTGAGTCTCGCTCAGCCAGGTGTCCTCGTAGCGGCCCTTTTCGACGCTGCCGTCGTTGGATGCGGCCTCGAATTCGGCGCGGAGAATATACGGAGTCTTTTGCCCGGCGTAGGGAAACCCCGCGTTCCTGCCGCGCTCGAAGAAACTCTGCGCGCTCCCGAACGACTCGCTTGCGGCCGGCCGAACGACATTAAAAGGTACCGTAATTTGAGAGTAGACCTGAACCGGTACGCCATCGACGACAAAGGCCTTGAAGCGCATCGACTGGACTGCGTGCGCGCCCGTCTCGTAGACGCCCTGATTCTCCGCCACCAGCGTGCCGATGTCCCTTACCTTGCCTTCCCGGTCAACGACGACGTAGGTTGTGAAATTCCCCTGGAGCGGGCCATCGCGAAGAGGGGGCCAGGAGATGGGGTCCATAGGTAGGAGATTTTTTCGCAGCGTAGTTTCATCGATGAGCACGGTGCGCAGCGGTTGGGCATCGCCGGGGGCGGTGGGTATGTCGAATGAGGCGGAGTCGGACTTGCTCAGGTCTTCGAGAGTGATCTTGGCGGTGACCTCTGGGCTGCCCGAACTGACTGTGAGCGGAATCATGCGACCATGGAACTTCGTATAGTTCTTGAATTGGCCATCCCAACCAAACCCGTCAGCGTAGAGAAGTAGACCGGTATCGTTTTTTATTGCCACGACGGATCTGCGGATGTTGTGGACTTCAGCCGTTCCGGTGTTTGTAACCCAATCAATATTGATCATCGGGCCCATGGCGCTTCCTTCCGCCGTCTTTACCTGCTCAAGAACCTCGGCAAGCGGCGGGATCGGTTGTACAACTTCGAGAGCGATTTCGCGCAGCCATTCCGGAAAGTAGTCGCCCTCGTTCTTTTCCCAGTGAGTGGCGCCGTTCTCGATTTCGACGCGATGGAACTGCGGACAACGCAGCTCGCGTTTCCACTGAGTTGGAGAGGCCCACCAGATCTCGACTTCTCCGGTGCGTCCGGAGTTTTTGTCGCGCTCGAAGCTGGGCGCAATCGTAGCCTTTAAGTGGAAGGGGGCGGTGCCGGGTTGGTCGAGTGTGCTGCGTTCGGCGGCCTTCTTGACCTCTTTGGCCAGGTTTTCGGAGTAGGCAAAGGACGAAAAAGAAAGGAGAAGCACGAACACAAGCGGGAGTGGCCGGTGCATGGCCAAAATCATACACAAGTCGCGATGCTTCATGTGACCTGTAGGCGAGCCGCAGGCGAATTCGTTAGGATATAAAGGAGAGCTAAGCGAAAGAGGCCGTTGCAGCAAAAGCTCCGTGAGATTCTTTTCCAGGTGAGGAATTATGACTACGGTTGGGGTCCATGCACCAAAGGGGTTGGAGGGGGTCGTCGCGACGACCTCGCAAATTTGTTATATCGATGGGGATGCCGGGGTGCTGGCGTATCGCGGGTATGACATTCATGAGTTGGCGGATCATTCGTCATTCGAGGAAGTTTGTTATTTGTTGTGGTTTGGGCGGCTGCCGAATGCGGACGAGTTGCGGCAGTTGAAGTGGCGGATGGCGGAGGAGCGGAAGCTGGATGCGTCGATCGTGTACCGGCTGCAACTGGCGCCGAAGCATGTGCCGGCGATGGATGTGTTGCGGACTTTGACTTCGACTTTGTCGTATTACGACCCGGAGAATACGAAGAACGACCACGATGCGAATGTGAATAAGGCGATCCGGCTGACTTCGCAGATTTCGATGCTGGTGGCGAATTATGACCGCATACGGAATGGGAAGCCGCTGGTGGAGCCGGACCGGTCGTTGTCACATGCGGCAAATTTTCTGCTGATGCTGAATGGGGAGAAGCCTTCGGCGACGGCGGAGCGGGCGCTGGATATTGCGCTGATACTGCATGCGGACCATGAGCTGAATGCGTCGACGTTTGCGGCGCGGGTGGTGGCGGCGACGTTGTCGGATATGCATTCGGCGATAACCGCGGCGATTGGAGCGCTGAAAGGGCCGCTGCATGGCGGGGCGAACGAGGCGGTGTTCAAGATTTTGATGGAGATCGATGCGGCGGGCGCGGATCCGGTGGAGTATGTGAAGGGGATGCTGGCGCAGAAGAAGAAAGTGCCGGGATTCGGGCACCGGGTGTATCACACGGAGGATCCGCGGGCGACGCATTTGCGGACGATGTCGCACGACTTGGGAAAGTCGAGCGGGAACGGGAAGTGGTATGACTACTCGAACAAGATCGAGCAGTTCATCAAAGCGGACAAGAAGCTGAATGCGAATGTGGATTTTTATTCGGCTTCGACGTATCACACGCTGGGGATTGCGGTGGATTTGTTTACGCCGATCTTTGCCGTGTCGCGGGTGGCGGGATGGACGGCACATGTGATCGAGCAACTGGATGACAACCGGCTGATACGGCCGCGGGCGGAGTATGTGGGGCCGGAGTATCCGCAGAAATATGTGGGAGTGGAAAAACGCTGACGGCTGATCGCTTACGGCATTCGCGGGTGGGGAAACTCCGGTTGAGCGCGCGACAAAAAGCTTTTAACCGCGGAGGGCGCTGAGAAGGCCGCAGAGAGCGCTGAGAAATTCCGCGGAGGGCGCTGAGTATTTCGGGATGCCCTTTGATAACCGTTCCGACAAATAACCTTTCAATGACGATTCCAGCAAATAAGCTTTCATACGGGAATGATCGTGGATCGCGACGCGGCGATCTTGCGCTTTTGATTGCTTTGGCTGCGGCTACTCTGGCGGTGCATGTTTTTACCGGGCATCAGTATGGGTTTCAGCGGGATGAGTTGGCTACCCTGGAAGATGCGCGGCATTTGGCGTTTGGGTATGTGGCATATCCTCCGATCACTCCTTTGTTTGGGCGGCTGTCGCTGATTTTATTTGGGACTTCGCTGGGGGGATTTCGATTTTTTGCGGCGTTGGCGCAGGCTGTGGCGCTGGTTTTTATCGGGTTGATGGCGCGGGAACTGGGCGGGCAGCGCGGGGCTCAGTTGGTGGCGGCGGGCGCGGGCGTGGCGTTTGCGCTGGGCGGCGGCGCGCTGATGCAGTATGTGTCGTTCGACTATTTGTGCTGGGTGCTGGTGTCGTATTTTGTGGTGCGGCTGTTGAAGTCGGACGATGCGCGGTGGTGGTGCGCGATTGGGGCGGCGATCGGGTTGGGGATGGAGTCGAAGTACACGATGGGATTTTTTGTTTTGGCCATCGTGGCGGCGGTGGTGGTGACTCCGGCGCGGAAATATTTGGCGTCGAAGTGGCTGTGGGTGGGAGTGGCACTGTCGATATTGGTTTTTCTGCCGAATTTGATCTGGCAGGCGCAACATCATTTTGTTTCGCTGGATTTCCTCAGTCACATTCATAAGCGCGATGTGGGCGAGGGACGGGCGGATGGATTCTTGCTGCGGCAGTTGCAGTTGACTTTGCTGGCTACGCCGCTGGCGCTGGCGGGGCTTTATTTTTATCTGGCCGCGGCGGCTGGGCGGCGGTTTCGGATGCTGGGGTGGATGTATGTGGTGACGCTGGTGCTGTTCGCCGTCGCGAAGGGCCGGTGGTATTACATGGCGGGCGCTTATCCGATACTTTATGCGGCGGGGGCGGTGTGGGGCGAGCAGTGGCTGGCGGCGCGGGGCGCGGGATTGCGGTGGAGCATGCGCGCGGCGGCATGGACGGCGCTGGTTTGCGATGCTTTGTTGGTTGGGGTGATTGCGATGCCGTCGGCTCCGGTGAATTCTCCGCGGTGGAAGTTTGCGGCCAAGAATAATGGAGATCTGGTCGAGGAGTTAGGCTGGCCGGAATTGACTGCGGAAGTGGCGCGGATCTGGGATGCGATGCCGGCTTCGGAGCGGGCGCATGCGGGAATTCTGGCGGCGAATTATGGGGAGGCTGGGGCGATTGCGTTATATGGGCCCCGGCTGGGATTGCCGCGTCCGATGAGCGGGGTGAATTCGTTTTGGGCAAAGGGGTATGTGCAGCCTGTGCCGGATACTCTGATTGTCCTGGGGTATTCAGCGGGGTGGCGGCAGCGTACCTTTTCTTCGTGCCAACTTGCCGGACATACGCCTAATCCGTTTGGGGTAGTGAATGAGGAGACTGGAGATCATCCGGATATTTTTATTTGCCGCGGAATGAAGAAGAGTTGGGCGGAATTCTGGAAAGACTTTCAGTACTACGGGTAGGACTACCACCAAGGACACGAAGGTACACGAAGGCTCATTTCCTACACGGCAAATTCTGATTCAAACCTGGGTGGGATGCGGATATGCGGTTCCGTCTACGAGTGATTTTTTGCGTCGACGGTTGTGACCTCGACTGCTGATGCGCTGCGGACAAAAAGCCTTTTAACGCAGAGATCGCAGAGGAGGAGCTGAGGACGCTGAGAAAGGCGCTCCTGCTGCGGCTTGTACAATAATAAGAACGGTATGGCGCGGGTTTATCTGGACAATAACGCGACTACTCCTTTGCTGCCTGAGGTGCGGGAGGCGATGCTGCCTTACTTCGGCGAGCGCTTTGGGAATGCTTCGTCGATCCATTCGCATGGGCAGACGACGCGGGCGGCGGTGGAGCGGGCTCGGGAGGCGGTGGCTCGGCTGATTGGGGCGCGGGCTTCGGAGATTGTTTTTACTTCGGGCGGGACTGAGGCGGATAACCTGGCAGTGTTTGGGGCGGTGGATGTGAAGGGCGGTCAGCGGGAAGCTGGTGGCTCACCCCACGCAGGCGGCGGTCAGCCGACGGCAATCAGCCGTCAGCACTCGGCAGTTAGTAATGGGTGGGGCCACCTCATCACTTCGACCATCGAGCATCATGCGGTTTTGAATGCTTGCCGGCACCTGGAGACTTGCGGTTGCGAGGTTACTTATTTGCCGGTGGACGCCTGCGGACTTGTCGATCCTGCGGATGTGCGGGCTGCTTTGCGGGAGAACACACGGCTGATTTCGGTCATGATGGCGAATAACGAGACTGGGGTGGTGCAGGCGGTTTCGGAGATTGGGAAGATCGCTTGGGAGGCGGGCGTTCTTTTTCATACTGACGCGGTGCAGGCTGCGGGGAAGATTCGGATTGATGTTGGGGAGATTGGGTGCGATTTGCTGACTCTCTCTGCACATAAGTTGCATGGGCCGCAGGGAGTGGGGGCTCTTTATGTGCGGAAGGGAACGGCGCTGGAGGCTCAGATTTATGGCGGGCGGCATGAGCGGGGCCGGCGGGCGGGGACGGAGAATGTGGCGGGGATTGTGGGATTTGGGGTGGCGGCGGAGGCGGCGCTGACTGGTTTGTCGCGCGGGGATGATTTGAAGATCGGGGAGCTGCGGGATCGGTTGGAGAGGGGACTTTTGGGGATTGAGGCTTGCTCGGTGAATGGCGGGAGTTGGAATGGCGAGAGTCAGAATCCCCACCCTAAAATCGCAGAAGGCGCGATTTTAAGGGTGGGGCACCCGGAGAGTTGTGAGAATGGTGGTGGGGAAAATGCCCACACAACGGAAAGTGCGGTGGGGCACCCGGCTTGTTCGGTGAATGGCGGGAGTTGGAATGGCGAGAGTCAGAATCCCCACCCTAAAATCGCAGAAGGCGCGATTTTAAGGGTGGGGCACCCGGAGAGTTGTGAG